>JAEAME010000044.1_pt1 | contig 188213 bp, 154 predicted proteins | sample 8958731 | NCBI WGS metagenome assembly JAEAME01 (sample SAMN16933194, study PRJNA681113) | bioreactor sludge metagenome | isolation source: anerobic bioreactor sludge (Control) | place: India:Bengaluru | collected 2018-10-24
GCGATCAATCAAAGATTTCAAAGAACGTTTATTAAAATTTAGTGCCCACTTGTGTTGTTTTTATATTCTGTACCGGTTATCTGGTCCACCGGTCAATAAGCCTGGTTGTTTTCATTGACCCGTTTATTATCTATGCAATTATCTGGGTGTTGTATTATGTCCTCTTTTATCTTCTTTTAAATGGAAGGACATTAGCCAAGATGATCACGGGATTGAAAGTAATTACACGCAATAATGAGAAAATTGGTATCAAAAACATTTTGATCAGGGAGTTGCTTTGCAAGTTTTTCTTATTGTTTCTGATCCCATATTATTTATTGATACACACGCATATATATAATCATACACAACTTCCGCCAGTCATACTTATTACCGCAATTTCTTTTACCATTGTTGTTCTAATTACCCTGATTTTACTTTTTATTTTTAAAAAAACATGGTGGGAACTGGCTTCAATGACAAAAACCATGAAAGCCAGATTGGTTAACAGATATGCCCGGCATATTTCAATCCTGACTATTTCCGGTATTTTTCTGCTTACGGTGTTCGGTAAGATATACCCGTTTTTTACTGACAAACCAGAACAAAAACCAAAGTCAGCAATAGCCGGGGCATTCACACAACTTGATAAATTTTATCCTGAATATCCCATAAATGCTGAAACAAGAAAATATGCCGGTTTTGTAAGGAGCCATTCTCAAGATCCGGTTGATTATGTTTTCGACCTTTTCGACAAGTATGACTTGGTAGTGCTGAACGAACGACTCCATCCGGAATATACTCAGTATGAACTTTATTCAAAAATAATCCGGGATGAACGGTTTTTAAATAAAATAGGAAATATTTATACCGAAATTGGTTCCGTGAGTTTCCAGGATACCCTGAACAACTTTATTCATACAGTTTTCCTGAGTGAAGATTCATTAAATAAAGCAGCTGCATTTTTAGAGAGAAGTAGTAACGGGGTGTGGCCGATATGGGTACTAACCAACTTTTTCGATTTTTTAAAACTTGTAAATACCCTGAACAGGGGGTTGGACGACAGTTTGAAAATCCACTGGTATTTCACCGATATACCGGTGAATTGGGAAACAATGACCCCGTCGGTTTATAAAAAAAGACCTCATTATGAAGATCGCGACAGCATTATGGCTTGCAATGTCATTGACATTTATAAAGATAAGCTGGCAAAAAATGAAAGGAGAAAAAAGGGACTTGTCATTATGAATTCCCGGCATGGATATGGGCTGATCAGGGATAATAATGGGGTAAAAACCAGTCATTTTTTTAACAAGCTGAAAACAACGCCCAGATTGATGGATTTACTTCCCGGTAAAGTCTGTAATGTGTTGGTCAATACTGTTCGTTATGGTCCTGCCAGTTTTGAAATTCTCCTTTTTCCCGTGCAACATGGGAAATGGGACAAGGCTTTCAACCTTGCCGGAAATCCGGATGCCGGTTTTGATTTTAAAAATAGTCCGTTCGGGGATGATGAATTCGATGCTTTTCCCGGCGTTCCGCCGGAGGGACTGACCTATAAAGATATGTTCACCGGTTTTATTTTTTATAAGCCACTGGAAAAACATATAAAGAAAGATGGTTTCCCATATATGCTGTACAATTTTGAAGATTCATTAATACGGCGGGAGGGATGTATCGGTTCAAATCCGGAAGCTACAAAAAACTGGATGAAACCATACAGGAATGATAAAATTTTTACGATGAGATTTCCTTATGCATTTTTCTATAATTTAATATTTAATATCGGGTCATCTATCATTATTCTTTTCACGATGATAATCGGATGGATATTTTATACGGCACCTGTAAAGGATTAATCATAAGAAAAGAAAATAATAAACCCCAGCCGTAAGCAGCAGGGGTTTATTGAGGAATGTAGTCACAAGTTCCCTTCCGTTTGTCTTTCAAAACAAACCATGGAATTTCCCGGAAGCGGCATATTAAAATTTGAACATGACTCCGAAAGAAGCTCCCACACTGTTGAGCGGGTAATTTTTCAGGAGTTCCTTATTCGGACTTGTATCTGGAATCTTTTCATTCAGGTTGAGTTTGGTGACATAAAGCGTTTCCCGTTGCTTGGTGTTTAAGGTCGTCAGTTGATTAACACCATCAACCGTAAATTTGGTCAGTTCACTTTCTGTCGGTGCGAAGCTCATTCCGATATAATTCAGTTCAGCATAAAGGCTGATCAGTTTGTTGATTTTAAAGGTTACTCCACCTGTAGCGCTGAAACCAAGGGCAATGCCACCGGTATATTCCAGAATCGCTTCAATTTTTTTAGGAGGATTGACCGTAGGCTGATCGGCTTCATAAAAGTTCCGCATGACAGGATAAACTCCCAGTACCACTCCAAAACGGGCATAAGGATTGACCTTGTCAAGTCCGGCTGTGATAACGACGGAGGGAATGACACTTAAAACATTTACCTTAATAGCAGCATATGTCGTTGTTCCGCCAGGCATTTTCACGATTGAATCACCAAAATTCGGAAATCCAAAAAAATCTGAGATTGCAATTTCAAACCCTACATATTTGCTTGGCATAAATCCGAATGCAGCGGTGCCATTAAAACCGGATCCGAGATCCACCGGTTGAATTTTCAGGGTTTGGTTCACCCCGTCATTGGTGTATTTGTAAAGCATATCCAGTGAATTGGAAGTTCCGGCTGCCACTCCTATTCCTACCCTGGCATAGAATTTCTGTGATTTCTGTGCATTTGAATATCCAGTAAAAAGGATCGTACATAAGACAAGAATAAAGGTCTTTTTCATAGGGATGATTTTTTGATTAATAATTTGAAAAATTCTGAAGCGGTAAAAATAATTAATTTTCAGACTCAGAAAAACAAAATATTTCATTCGAAAAAATACAAGGTCACATATTGAGGGCCTGCTTCAGGATCTTATAACCGGTGACACTTGCACGGAGCTTGGCGCCATTTTTCATCAGCACGGCATAATTCTCCTTATCATAATATTCAATGCGATCAATGAATGCTGCGTTTACGATATAGGATCGGTGAATACGGATAAACTGCCCCGGATCAAGATGGCCCTCAAAGTATTTCATGGTCTTCTCCTTCAGATGCCGGGCATCTTTCGTGTGAAGCATAACGTAATCACCCTCCGCCTCGAGGTAGATTATCTCTTCCACCGGAACAACACTGACTTTGTGACGCGATTTAACTGCTATCCGTTGTAAAAATTCCGGCGATTCTTCAAGTGTTTTCACCAGGTTCTGAATAGGTTGGAAAGGCTGAGTCGTACACCCTGCCTGGTTGATAACTTTCTGAACTGCCTGAGCAAAACGTTCTTTTGAATACGGTTTCAGCAGGTAATCTATCGCATTCATTTCGAATGCCTTGATAGCATATTGATCGTAAGCAGTACTGAAGATGATCATGGGCGGTTGATCAAGGATCTCCAATAATTCGAGGCCGGTAAGCTTTGGCATCTGCACATCAAGGAATACCAGATCGGGTTTAAGATCCTGGATGGCTTTAAGTCCACTGAAACCATCGGCGACTTCTCCGATTATTTCAATTTCGCTAAAGTCCTTCAGATAATGCTTTATGACATCCCGGGCGGGTTGCTCATCGTCTATAAGAATTGCACGTAAATTCATGGTTCAATCTTTCTTTTCCGTAACTTCTATATTAGGCAGGCATAAAAATACGAAGAATTTTGTTCCTTCAACCCGTGTCTTGAGCAGGGTATCCGACTTGTACATTAACCGGAGGCGCTCCCGGATGTTCCTCAGGCCAAGACCTGTTCCTTTCCTCGCATGGGCATTCGGGTCAAAGTCATTCACGATACTGATTTCGAGACAATCCGATAAATATTTACAATCCATCTCGATCCTCACTTGTTCAGTACACTCATAGACTCCATGTTTAATCGCATTTTCAAACAGAGGCTGCAGGATCATCGGGGGAATTTTATGATCTTTGCAAGTTCCTTCCAGCGTAAACTCAAACTGCAACTTGTCGCCGAACCTTACTTTTTCTATTTCCAGGTAGCGTTTGATATTTTCCAGTTCGTCTTTAAAAGTTGTTAATCCCGCTGTATTCATGGAGACCGAATACCGGAGAAAATCGGAGAGCAAGATAACCATGTCACGGGCCTTTTCAGGATTGGTTATGGTCAGGGAACTGATGGAATTCAGACTGTTGAAAAGGAAATGAGGATTGATCTGCGACTTAAGCATGTTCAGCTCTGTTTCCTTTAGCAATTCTCTAAGCCTTGACTCAGTTTTAACTTGTTCCTGAAGGTTGAAATAATAAATGATCAGGTAATAAGTCATACCCATTAACGCATAGAAAAGCACTCCGCTGATGAGGCGATAAGGAATGGAGGTGTTCAGAAAATCATGGTACGGTTTAAAGGTTCCAAAGTAAGAATTCAAAATGAGATATGGAAGGCCAACCCAGATCACAAGGATCAATGCCAGGAAGGTCAGGTGATTGATAATGACATTTAAACGGTTGGTCCGGTCCGGGATCGAATACCGGACAATGTACCACATCAGAATTCCAATGAAACAAAACAGCGCGTTGAATGAAAGACTGTCGGCCAGCGAGATCTGCGTGGGAAGTCCATATAAAAAAAATAAGATGGAAAAGTGGATCCCCGAAATGAGGATCCACAAACCAAAATAAACGGAAATGGATCTTTGATTTAAGAATATCGGATGATTCATCTACACCGGTTAGTTCTTAATAACTTTTTATCTCTCCACCGCCAAAAATCGTACTTCCTTTGATAACCAGCACCCTGGAATTATCGATGCTTTCTTTAATACGTACACGCTTATCAGTGAATCCGCCAAATATTGAGGTGGTCTTTAAGATAATCTTCCAGTCGGAAGGGACGATCATGGTCACTCCTCCGAAAATCGTAGTTATCTCAAGTTCGTTGGTTCCCTCTCCAAGTGTCGTCTGGGTAAGATCGAGTTCCGAACCTCCGAAAACACAACTGATGTGACCGCCCCTGAAAACCTCTTGCAGGAAACGTTGTTTTGATCCGCTGAAAAAATTTTCTTCGTGGATATAACCATCTTCCGGCGATTGAGTTGCGTTATGACTACTGAAAATACGATGGGGCATACGCTTTAGAAGTATAACGATACCGATGACAATTAAAATTGTCGGAATTAAAAGATGAGAGACATTAAAGGAAAATTCAAAAATACGGGGTAATATAAATATAGTACCGATGATGATAAGCACATATCCCGGAGTCTGGTTTTCACTCGACAATAAACTGATGACACCAATTACGATCAGGATCATTTGCCAGGAGAAAAAAATATGTTTCAGCGATGGCGAAATTATACCGATGTTGGCAAGCAACAATAAAAGACCGGCGATGATGATCACAATTCCGGCAGCTGACTTTCGGAATGGACGGTGTTTCGGGTATTTTTTTTCGTTCGGTTCCATGATTCGAGTTTAAAATTAGAAAAAATTATAATGCAAAAATACTTCCAGCGTCAAGAGTGAAAAAGGAATAATCGTCCGAATCCGGAAAATACCCGGTGAATTTACCATATTATCTGACTGGTCACCCGGGTTCAGCTGCTTTTGTATGATTGTTTTCGACAGATTGTTATTCATCGTATAGCTTCAGGTATTCATATGTATTCCCGGTCCAGGTCAGGAATTTCTCAAAGTCATTGAATGATATTACGATAGATGCAGTATTGATGCATGGATGAAAACTTATTGATCCGGACTTTCTGATATTATCATCCAGAAACAGGTGCACATGATGCGACACATCGTTGATCAGGCCAAAAGGGGTAACAGAACCTGCTCTTAATCCCAGGTACCGCTCTAACCTGGTATCAGAGGCAAAGGTCAGCTTGCCCTGTCTGAGCAACCGCTCCAAATCATGGATATCCAGATCATGCCTATGCTCGATGATCACGAGATAATGCCGGTTCCCTTTATGGTTGCGAAAGAAAAGATTTTTATAGTGGGTGGCCTTAATATCTTTCCAGTATTTTTTTGCTTCATCAATATTCGGCGCAGGCGGATGGGCATAATAGTCGAACCGGATGTTCAGTCTGTGAAGGATATCATAAAGCCTCGGATCCCCATTCATAGCATCAGAATATTTCGGTTGCCTGAAGATAGAAACCAAAGAATTTTTCGCCCAGGGCAAAATCAATGTCCAGGTTCGTCCGGTCATATTTTCCGACCATGATCCTTACACCAAACCCGGCTCCGGGTTTCAAGTATTGGAAAAGATGAATATCAGAGTCCCTGTCGGAAGCCGTGGTAAGATTTGCAAACAGAACCCCGCCGACAATCCCGGTACAAGGAGAGATCGGAAACCGGTATTCGACCTCGCCATAAATAAAATTTTCGCCCCTCCATCTACCTTGTTTGTACCCCCGTCCGGATGAATTCATCTGATCAAAACCTGAAGACATCAGACCCAGATAAGGTATCTCCCCGCTTACCTTAAAGTTACCAAACAGCCAGAATGCGAGCAGGTGACGCGGTGTGATCTTAGAAAGACCAACATAAGTCCGGAATTCTGTCCACAGCCTTGATCCGTTCTGCTGACTGCCAAGCCAGGTAAAATCATACCGGTAATTTACATTAACATAAAATCCTTTGTAGGGATTAATTATGTTATCGCGGGTATCATAAACAAAATTCGCACTGATCCCCGAGGAGCGATACTGAACCGGATCAAATCCGTGAAGAACACTATAGGAATAATGCGGTGTCAGTGACAGCCCGGTAGCCGAAGTGTCGAGCGACTCATCCTTGATGGAATAATGATAGTCGAGATGATATCCAAGCCCGGCATACAGGTGATGGATTATTTCCCTCGAAAAAACATTATGGAATTTGACCCAGTTGAAGAGCATGGGATAGGATGTTTCCCCGCAGCCCGTGCTAAGTCCGTACGTAGCCAACCGAAATAGGTAGCAACGCCAATCGGTTTGTATGAACCATTTGTTTCTGCGGGTATAAATATTATTTTTCAGTTGTATGATCACCTGCCGTTCGGTTGTCCATACGGCCTGAAATATTCCTGCGGAAAGATTGGTTGAAGGATCGGACCCCCATGGCCATGTTATTGAAGCACCGGCTCCGATCTGCACCCCGGTCGTAGGGGTATAACTAATGACGGGGATTGCAATTAATCTGAGTTTTTTCTTCATGGGAATTTCCGTGGAGGGCTTCTTTTTGAAAATCACATCAAAGATATCCTCCTGCTGACAATTTTTACTTTTTGTCAGTGTATCCGACACCTCCTGCGACTTCCCCTGAAAACACACTATTAACAGAAATAGAACCAGAATAATTTGGGAAATAGCAACCTTCATGGGCATCAAAAGTAATAAATTAAGGTAACTATATACCAGTTGGAACAAAAAATAAGGTCTGTTTAAAACGGAGTAAATTTAGTTAAGTTAAATATAATCAAGTTGTTATGATAAATATGGAAAAAATAGAGGGACAACCAGAGAATTACGAAAAGTATCAATCTATTTTTAAGTTATTCGACGGGATGACGGTAAGTGAGGCATTATTTGTTTTAGCCCGTCTCAGGAGTCAGATAATGACAAACTCAGTTGTTAAAGTTATCAAAGAATGACGACATTGAAATATTCTTTTGCGTCCTCATACGTCATTCCGTTTGGTATTACGTTGTTTCCGTCTGGGAGAACGCCTGATAAAATAACATCATAACCTTTTCCATTTGGCCACAGAGCTAATATTGAATTAAATGGGATGATTAAGGGTGCGGTCTTCCCATAATGGAATGAAATTGCCTTGATTTTTTGGTTTTCCATAATAATATTTTTTCTGTTTCGTATGGGTTTTTGTCATAAAACGGGTTAAAATGACAATTTTCAAAAAAAACGGCTTAAAAATAAGCCCTATAATGCACGATCTCGGCGAGGGTGATACTCTAATACCCCATAAAAACGGGCTTTTAGAGGTAATCGCCGATAGTAATTTCAAAGAATAAATCAGAACCGTTGTATCTAAACTCTCCGTTTTTGGTATAATATTTAGTCAGTTTGGACTTTGGTTTGATATCCTCACCACAGATTGCACAAAATTCCCTAAACTTTCTCATTATTTTGAATTGGTAAGGAGAAACGAAGTAAGCAAAACTCCCTTTGTTTTTCTTAAATCTATATTTTGCAATTAAGACGTATTGGGGTTTCATAGCTAGTTGATTCGGCTAAATTCATTTACGTAATGTGATATATTTTCAATTCCATTGAGGGTAATTTTTTCTCCTTCGATTGTAAAATTTAGATTTATATTTTCTTTATTGATAGACAAAATTCGTTTTGCGATGAGATCTCGGATGTCTTGGTTTGAGAAAATGATATAATCGTTTACGACCTGCCCTGATCTTACCTTATGACGAAAAACAATTATATAGAAAGTCTTATTCTTCTCATATTTTGTAAAGCTGGAATATTTTATACTTGTTGACGGTGTTCTGGTGTCGGTTAGGACAATTGTTTTAACCTGGAAATAGAATAAATCATTATTTTTCATTGCTACAACGTCAATTCCATCATCGACGGCAATAATACCGGCGTTAAAATTATTAAAAAGGATTTCACTGATAACGGCAAACTCCCCAGCCTTGCCGGTGTAGGATGTATTGACCGGATTATGGTCAAAGGGTCTGACTTGAGCTATTGATCTGATAACTTTCTCCTTTTCGGATTTTTTTTGGATTTTAACCCTATAATATCCGTTTCTAACTTGACCTTTTTTGCCTAAAACATTCTTGGCGGTTCTTTTTCTCCCCTAAAATCTCTTTAGTTTTGATTTTTAATGGTGAATCCATAAGGTTTAGGTTAATATTTACTATACAATATTATCAAATAAATTTGATTTGTTAATAAAATTTATGGTTTTTAGTTGACAACTACAAACTAATGTATTATATTTGCAGGATGAAAATTGAAATTCAAAATCTAAAGACGGTTAAAAACTTCGCATTACAGAACAATGTTACAGCCTCCTATATTTATAAATTAATGAAAGAAGGCAAGATGAAACCGGTTATTATAGATGGTGTTCAGTTTGTTGATACATCAGTATATTCAGCACTTCCAAAGAAGTGATATATTTTTTTGATTAAATGGTTATAAGTTATAAACTATAAACTAAATGAAAGCAGAAACACAATTTACCAACCTTTACGATTTACGGGAATATTTCAGTAATGAAACAATTTGCAGGGAATATTTGGAAAGGTTCAGATGGAACGGGAACCCGGTTTGTCCTTTCTGTAATAATGATAAGCCCTATCGGTTGTCTGATCGGAAAACTTATAAATGTTCAAATAAGGACTGTAAAAAGAAATTCACTGTAACAGTCGGGACAATATTTGAAAATACAAAAATTCCTTTATCTAAATGGTTTGTGGCTATGTATTTGATTACTTCACATAAGAAAGGGATAAGCTCCCTCCAGCTTCATCGGGATCTTGGAGTAACGCAAAAAACAGCATGGTTTATAAATCACCGTATTCGTGAAATGCTCAAAGACAATGCCCCTGAATTATTATGTAATACCGTCGAAATTGATGAAACATATGTAGGAGGTAAAGACCGGTTCAAACACAAGAATAAAAAAACAGGATCAACACAAGGAAGAAGTGTTAAGAATAAAACAGTAATGTTTGGATTATTGGAACGTGAAAACAAGGTTATTGCTAAGAAAATACCCGACACGCAGAGAAATACAATATTACCGTTAATAGATAAATCCATTAAGAAAGGAAGTACTGTCATAACAGATGAATATTTTGTTTATAGGTCAATACCGGGCGATTATAACCATATAAGCATTAACCACTCTCAAGATGTATATGTCAATGGAATTGCTCATACAAACTCGATTGAGGGATTTTGGTCGCTGTTCAAGCGTGGTATTATCGGCATATATCACAATATTTCAGAAAAACACGTTGATAGGTATTTAGTTGAGTTTACTCAACGGTACAATACAAGGAAAACAACAGAGGCAGACAGGTTTAATAACTTCCTCTCGCAATGTAATGGGAGATTAAAATATCAGGATTTGATTAAAAAGTAATTCACAATTCATTGACTTTTGTTCTTTTTGTCATATATTTGCATAATGAAAGAAGGCCGGGATGGCCGGCCTTCTCACAATAGGCAAGATTAACAGCGATTACTTATGAGATAATTTGTTAATCACATCTTAGTTTTTTCGATGTCCTATTGTTATCTCCCTTCTAAGAGAGAATATTTTGAACCCTGAAATTTTCAGGGTTTCTCTTTTATTGAGTAGATATACCTCCTTCCCTTTCCCGCCTGCTTGGCGCCTATCCTTCCTTTTTTGTAAAATTTTGATAAATAATTGCGAGCATCTTTTAGCGCTTTGTCTTTCGGATAGGTAGGCTCCAATTTAACCAGCGATTCCGCTACGTCATGAATCGTGCCACTCTCGATTTTACTTAAGGCAATATAAATTTTATTTGGGATGGTTAAATCGTTACTATACTCGGTCGTGAGTTGTACTACGATTTCTTTTTGAACAGGCACGCCTGCCTCAAAGGCATACCTATCTCGCAAATGTTCTAGAAACCTTAAAACAGCAGTCTCCTCTTCAATTTTGCGCAGTTGTTCCTTAACTTCATCTGAATAAAACAGATATTTTTCTTTGTCGTTCATTGTAGTACGTTTAATACAATTTTGTGTATATTTTGATACATTTGTAATACATAGCGATATTCATAGGGACAAAGATACGACATAGAAAGACATAAGTCAAAAAAAGTTATTCACAGTTATTGACTTACTAAAAAATTAAGTAACTTTGATATAATGAAAAAAGTAAATAAAGATAATCCCATTAAGGTTAAGGTTTTTTTTGAAGATCTTATAAAGGCGTCCGTTAAAGGAAATCCGCGTCCCAAGCGAAAACCGAAGCCTAAAAGGAAAAAGGAGAAGAAAGATTAAAATTTCCATCCATTCTATCTCAAGACAATTTATTCCTGTCCTAACTGGTATATAGTTACCTAAATTAATTGCTTTTCGTTAGTTTTGCACAGACAAGCGGATTATGCAGATCAGATTTTCGAAATACGAGGGTACGGGGAACGATTTCATCATCATCGACAATCGATCCCAAAGATGGAGCCCCGGAGAACGGCAAATTGCCATTATGTGCGACCGTCATTTTGGAATCGGTGCGGATGGCTTGATGTTGCTCGGGAAAGAAAAAGGTTTTGATTTTGCCATGTCTTATTTCAACTCCGATGGTAGGGAAAGTTCGATGTGCGGAAATGGAGGCCGGTGTATAACCGCATTCGCTAGATACCTGGGATTAATTCAAAACCAGGCACATTTCCATGCAATCGACGGAGAGCATGTTGCAGAGATTCTGGCACAACGGGGCAATGAATTCAGCATCCGGCTGAAGATGAAAGATACTACGCTTTTTTCGGATTCTGAAGATGGCCTCTTTATAAATACCGGATCACCGCACTTTGTAAAATTTGTCGAGCATCTTGATAGTATCGATGTAAACGCTGCAGGAAAAGCTATACGGTATGATGATAGTTTTGCCCCCGGGGGAACAAATGTAGATTTTGTTGAGGTGAAAGATAACAGTCTGTTTGTAAGATCATACGAGAGGGGAGTGGAAAATGAGACGCTCTCCTGCGGAACCGGAGTGACAGCCTCCGCGATCGCCGCCGCCTGTATTTCTGGAGAAAAAAAGAGGAAATATACCGTCAGGACCCGGGGGGGAACATTAACGGTAACCTTTGAACAGAATGGTACCTCATTCTCGGAAATCTGGCTGGAAGGAGATGTACATTTCGTCTTCTCGGGTGAAATAGAGATCATTTAATCCCGTAACCAGCTGTTAATAAATTAAAACGAACCAAAGAATGATCCGGCATCTTCCATTCCAATTTTAATAACCGTATCCATGTCAGAAAATTTTTTATCCGGTCCGAATATTCGCCTTCGTGCGGTTGAACCAAGCGATATCGATATTCTTTACCACTGGGAAAACGATACTTCCATCTGGAGAGTGAGCGACACCCTGACTCCCTTTTCCCGGTTTCAGATTGAAGAATATGTAATGAATACCAGGAAAGATATCTATGCTGCACGACAACTCAGGCTTATGATCGACCTGCATAATTCCGTACCGGAAATACAGCCCATCGGAACTATCGATCTGTTTGATTTTGATCCGCTTCACCTTAGGGCCGGCGTCGGAATCCTGATCCGGGAGGATTACCGTAAAAAGGGATATGCCGGAGAAGCTCTTGATCTGCTGAAGAAATATGTTTTTACAACCTTGCATCTTCATCAGCTTTACAGTAATATCGCTTCCGATAACGAACAAAGCATCCGGTTATTTATCAAACATGGATTTGAAAAATGCGGGATAAAAAAAGAATGGCTCAGGCACGAAAACTGCTGGACCGATGAATGGATGTTTCAATGTATTCCGTAAATGAGTAAGATGTTTACTCGAAATAAAACCGGATCGCGGCATTTAAATTATGAGAACCTGATGCCCATAATCCTGATTGGCATCGTTTCTTTAATCATTCTCATTTTCCTGGTCAGAGCATATTTGTTTGTTTCGGTCCCAAACGTGGTCCTGCATGGAAAACCTTCGGTCTGTTTTTATATTCCTACCGGATCGACATTCAATTCTGTCAACAGGGATTTGATCAGGTCAGGGTATCTCAGGGATCAGAGAAGTTTTGAATGGACTGCCATCCGGATGCATTATCGGGAAAAGATCAGGTCGGGCAGGTACCGGTTATCGGAAGGGATGAATAACCGGCAATTGGTTTCAATGTTAAGGATCGGACAACAGGAACCGGTTCGTATGATCCTTACGGGAGCAAGAAGCAAGGAAGAACTTGCGGGTAAAATCAGCCGGCAGCTCGAGCCCGATTCATTGAAATTGATCCGCCTCTTAAATGATCCTTCATTTCTTGCACGATTTGGCCTTACTCCGGCTACGGTTTTTTCGTTGTTTATTCCGGATACCTATGAGATATATTGGAATACTTCGCCTGCGGATTTTTTTCTGCGGATGTACAGGGAATATAAGCGTTTCTGGTACGGAGCAAGGGAGAAAAAAAGTGACTCGCTTGGATTTTCGATCCCGGAAATAGTCACCCTGGCCTCTATTGTTGAAAAGGAAACGAACACGATCCGTGAGAAACCGATTATAGCAGGGGTCTATATAAACCGTTTAAAAAAGCATATTCCGCTGCAAGCGGATCCTACCGTTATTTTTGCCTGGAAGGATTACTCCATCCGGCGCGTTCTGCGCAGTCACCTGGAATTAGAATCCCCATACAATACTTACAAATACCAGGGGCTTCCTCCGGGACCAATATGTATTCCTTCGGTCTCTTCCATTGATGCCGTACTGAACTATGAAAATCACGATTACCTTTATTTTTGCGCAAAAGAGGATTTCTCCGGATCTCATGTTTTCGCTGTTACCCTGGCGGAACATAACCGGAATGCGCTCCGCTACCAGGAGGCATTGAATAAAAAAAATATCAGGTGATAAAGAAATTGAACCGACGAATCCTGCTCCTGCTTGCCTTATGGATGATCTTTATTTTTCAGGGATCGCCAATCTTTGCCCAGAAAGCCGACTCTGTGAAGACCGATTCCTTAAAGACCAGTTCATCTTCAATTAAAAAGGGACGCCTTATCGGAGTACTGAGTGCTCAGGGAGCATTGTACCTGGGGTCGTTGGGAGGTTTATATTTTGCGTGGTATAAGAATTATCCGCAGTCCTCTTTTCATTTTTTTGACGACAATAATGAATGGATGCAAATGGATAAAATTGCTCATGCAACATCCTCTTATTATATAAGCCGGATCGGGTATGAATCCTATCGCTGGGCGGGAATTGACAGAAAGACCTCCGCCTGGCTGGGAGGAGCATTGTCTTTTGCATACATGCTGAATATTGAATTACTCGATGCATTCTCAGCAGAATGGGGATTTTCTGTCGGCGATCTGGCAGCCAATACATTCGGGAGTGCCGTTTTCGTTTCCCAGCAACTTTTGTGGAACGAACAGCGGTTTTGCTTAAAATATTCATACCATCCGACCGACTATCCATCATACAGGCCCGATCTGCTTGGCAATAATTTTGTACAAAACATGCTTAAGGATTACAATGGCATGAGTTTCTGGCTTTCGGGAAACATTTATTCTTTTTTGCCAAAGAGCTCTAAATTTCCAAAATGGATTAATATCGCCATCGGGTATGGTGCGGAAGGGATGACAGGAGCCAACAGCAATACTGCACAAACAAACGGGCAACCTGTACCCGAGTTTGATCGCTACCGGAAATTCTATCTTTCCATTGATGTCGACCTTACCAGAATCCCGACACGGTCAAAATTCCTCAAAGGACTTTTCACCGTGATCAGTTTCCTGAAAATTCCTGCACCCGCCCTGGAATATAATACCCTGGGTCAATTTAAATTTCATCCTTTTTATTTTTAAAATATTCCATATCTTTACTGTTCATCTGTATAACCGCATATTTATGGAAGAACATCAAACACACTCCGACCAGTTTTCTTCCGGGGGATCTTCTCCGGATAGCATACCGGAACATCTACCTAATTCCAGAATTATTCTCATCCTGGGGATTCTGTCAATTGTTTTCTGCTGGTGGCATTTTATCTCCGCTATCGGTATTGTTCTGGGAATCGTAACCCTCGTATTGGCACATAAGGAAAAAATATTATATGAAAAAAATCCCGGACGATATTCCCTGATCTCCTATAATAATGTAAAAACAGGGCGCACTTGTGCCATTATCGGATTGATCATTTCCGTCATTGTATTCATTACTGTATTCCTGTTTATCGTCGGGTTATTGGCTACGCTCCCCTTCTGGGGAATGATGAAATAATCATGAAAATCCTCCCGGTCGAAAAAATCCGCGAAGCGGACCTGTTTACCATCAACAACGAACCTGTATCGGATATCGATCTTATGGAGAGAGCGGCGTCTGAATGTTTTTATTGGTGCATTTCAAATATTCCCCATCATAAGAGGGTATTTGTTTTTTGTGGTCCCGGCAATAATGGAGGCGATGGATTGGCGGTTGCCCGCATGATGTTTTATAAAGGATATACCGTTTCCGTATTACTGACAGGACCGGAAGATCGTTTCTCTCCAAACTGTGCAATAAATTATGATAGATTTAAAGAGATCCCGGGTTCTGATATCAGGATCATTCAAAAAGGAGATCCTCTGCCTGAAATCCGGGAGGATGATGTCATCCTGGATGCATTGCTGGGAAGCGGACTTACCAGGCCTGCGGAAAGTTTTATCGCGGAAATCATCAACTATATTAATCAGTGTGAGGTCCCGGTAATTTCGATCGATGTTCCGTCGGGATTATTCTGTGATGTAACCAACCGGAAAACCAAAAAATCAGCTATAATTCATGCTCGTTATACCCTGACCTTTTCTCCCCCGAAACTGGGATTGTTCTTCCAGGAAAATGATCCGTTTATCGGGGAGTGGATACTCCTTGACATAGGCATTATGAAGGAATTCATTGAAAAGGTTGATGTGAAGAACTATTTTCTCGACGAACAGGAGATCGGGAAATTGTTAAAAAAAAGGAATAAATACGCACATAAAGGAACATTCGGGCATGCTTTACTCATTTGCGGTTCGTTGGGGAAATTTGGTGCTTCCGTATTATCAGCCAAAGCATCCCTGCGCTCCGGGGCCGGACTGGTCACTGTCAGAACACCTGCCCGGGGAATTTCCATCATTCAATCGTCGGTTCCCGAAGTGATGGTCTCGGTGGATCCGAAGGATGATTACTTATCGGAAGTTCCCGATCTTGGCCCCTATACTTCGATCGGGATCGGTCCGGGAATCGGAACTTCAAGCCAGACCGCCAGGATGGTCAAACTTCTCATTCAAAATACTAGCCTGCCTTTACTATTCGATGCCGATGCCATCAATATTCTTTCTGAAAATAAAACCTGGCTCGGATTTATACCCAAAAACAGTATTTTTACTCCCCACCCAAAAGAATTCGAACAGCTGACCGGTAAAAGTGATGACCAGTTTGAGAGGAACCGGATTCAACGTGAATTCTCATTTAAGTATCAGTGTTACGTTGTTCTTAAAGGGGCTCATTCCGCCGTCACGACACCGGATGGCAGCTGTTATTTCAATGCAACCGGAAACCCGGGAATGGCAACCGGCGGGAGCGGGGATGTACTTACAGGAATCATTGCAGGGTTAATGGCACAGGGATATACTTCCCTGGAATCCTGCCTGATCGGCGTCTATATTCATGGCCTGGCCGGAGATATAGCGTTAATTGAAAAGGGATATGAGGCGCTCATCGCCGGAGATATTATTGAAAACCTTGGAAAATCATTTCAGACACTCTATGGAAAATTTTGAAAAAGATATACTTGTAAACATGATCGTTGCACCTTATGTGCAAAAAGCAACCGCCCTCAGGGGTATCAAACGGTATGTCGGTGGAAACCAGTTCAGGCATGCCTTGAATACATATGCCATCCTGATCGATTATCATATTGTCGACCCGGTACTTCTGAAGGCCTCCGTGATCCACGACGTTTTTGAAGATGTTAAATGTATCAGCCACGACGAGATCAGGGCGATCGATAGTGATGGCAGCAAAGTCCTGGCCCTGGTCCTTGAAGTGACTCGCAGAAAAAATGAGGCCAAGGATGATTATCTGAAACGGATATTGGAACAAGGATCCGTTAATGCTAAAATCCTGAAATGTGCAGACCGTATCAGCAATCTGACCGATCTCCATCCTGATATATTTGAAAAAGAATTCATTAAGAATTATATCGCGGAAACTAAGAAATGGGTTGTTCCCATGGCAGAAGAGGTTAATAAGGATATGCTTTTCGAATTACAGGATTTGATCCATCGGAGAGAGACAAATCTGAAATTAATCGCTTCAATCTGGCCACTTAAGAGAAATGACGGAGATTAAGAAAGCACCACTTCTTTCAGAATATCCGCTTCAATTTTCAGGTTATCAATGATAAAATTCTGCCTTTCGGGTGTATTCTTTCCCATGTAAAAAGTCAGCACTCCCTGTATAGAGGAATCTTTTGAGAGAATAACCGGATCCAGCCGCATGCTGGAACCGATAAAATATTGGAATTCATCGGGTGATATCTCACCTAATCCTTTAAACCTGGTTATTTCAGGATTCGTACCGAGTTTCTCCATAGCCGCTTTTTTTTCTTCCTCGGAATAACAATAAATTGTCTTCTGCTTGTTTCTGACCCTGAAAAGAGGCGTCTGCAGGATATATAAATGACCGTTCCTGACAAGATCCGGATAAAATTGCAAAAAGAAGGTAAGCAGCAATAACCGGATATGCATTCCATCCACATCGGCATCGGTTGCGACCACTACATAATTGTACCGCAAGTTCTCAAGACCTTCCTCGATATTGAGGGCGGATTGCAGCAGGTTGAATTCTTCATTCTCATAAACCACACGCTTGCTCAGCCCGAAACAGTTCAGAGGTTTACCCTTTAAACTGAAAACTGCTTGCGTATTGACATTCCTGGCTTTTGTGATTGAGCCGCTGGCTGAATCCCCTTCGGTGATAAAGATCGTGGATTCAGACTTCCGTTCCTCGTGGTTGTTGTAATGAATACGACAGTCCCTGAGTTTTTTATTATGAAGACTGACCTTTTTAACACTCTCCTTTGCAATTTTTTTAACATTGGCCCATTCTTTTCGCTCCTTCTCAGACTGGAGGATCTTTCTTAGCAATGCTTCAGCAGTTTCCGGGTTCATGTGAAGATAGTTATCGAGGTGCTTCTTCACACTGTCCATAATGAAATTCCGGATCGTGGGACCTTCCGGTTCAATATGCAGTGATCCGAGCTTTGTCTTTGTCTGGGATTCAAAAACCGGATCCTGCACTTTAATGCTCAGGGAGGCGATCAAAGATGCCTTGATATCGTTGGTGTCGAAATCTTTTTTATAGAATTCACGAATCGTTTTGACCAGCGCTTCACGGAAGGCAGCCTGGTGGGTACCTCCCTGGGTTGTATGCTGACCATTGACGAACGAATAATATTCCTCCCCGTACATTTCACAGTGGGTAAAGGAAAATTCGAATTCTCCATCGCGGATATGGATGATCGGATATACAATGGGAGTGTCAATATAGCTTTTCAACAGGTCCATCAGACCATTCTGAGAATGGAAACGCTTCCCGTTGAAGATGATCGTCAGTCCGTTGTTCAGGAATGAATAGTTCCAGAGCATCTTTTCAACATATTCCGGGATGAAATGATATTTGCCAAAAATCTCTTCATCCGGAATGAAAGTGACAATAGTGCCGGGCCGGAGATCAGAAGATTGCTCTTTTTCGATCCGGACAGTTTCTCCTCTCTGAAAAGTTACTGTTCTCGACTTTCCATCACGAATAGCCTGAACCTTGAACAATGATGATAGTCCGTTGACAGCTTTCGCTCCCACCCCATTCAACCCTACGGCCTTCTTAAAGACTTTTGAATCGTATTTTGCACCCGTATTGATCTTGGAAACGCATTCCACCATCTTTCCTAAAGGAATTCCCCTGCCATAATCCCGGATACAAACCTGTTGCTCCTTGATGGTAATTTCGATGGTCTTTCCATAACCCATTACAAACTCATCGACGGAATTGTCCATGATCTCCTTGATGAGGACATAAATCCCGTCATCGGGCGAAGAACCATCGCCCAGCTTTCCAATGTACATACCCGGACGAAGACGGATATGCTCTCTCCATTCAAGCGACCGTATACTATCTTCGGTATAGGTATCCTCTTTAAACATTCTTTCGCTTTTTCAATTCCGGCGCAAAGATAATCGAAACGCAGAGTCGGAGAATATTCAAGAAACAAAGTTTTAAATTAATTATTCACAAAAAAAAATCCGTTACTTTGTGGCCGAAATTACATTTAACCTCCAGTTTATATGGAACTTGTTCTGAAAGAATGCAAAGACATGATCGGGTGGATCACCATGAATCATGATGCCAAGCGTAATGCACTCAGTATTGAGTTATTGAATGAAATTCTGAAAGCTATTCACTACATGGAAAGGGAGAAAGCCAGGGTGATCATTCTACGGGCCAACAAAGGATCCAAAATATGGTCTGCCGGCTTTAATATTGACGAACTCCCCCGCGACGGATCAGATCCTCTGGCATACGACAATCCACTTGAAAAGACTATCCGGGCCATTATGCGATTTCCTGCTCCGGTCATCGCCATGGCCGAAGGAAGCATCTGGGGAGGGGCCTGCAACATTGCGTTTGTCTGTGATTTGGTGATCGGAACAAAAAATACTTCATTTGCGATCACCCCGGCAAAAATCGGGGTCCCTTACAACACGTCAGGGATTCTCCAGTTCCTCGATATTATCGGATCCCATGTGCTGAAAGAGATGTTTTTTACTGCCGAACCGATCTCTGCAGAAAAGGCCTTGCAAATGGGAATTCTCAACCATATCGTTCCCGCGGAGGAACTGGAAGAATTCACCATCAATCTGGCCAGGAAGATTATTTCAAATTCACCGTTAAGTATCCAGGTCATCAAGGAACAGCTGAACATCCTTGGAAATGCAATACCCCTGACCCCGCAGACATTTGAACATATCGACATGCTGCGCAAGATCACTGGAACCAGCGAAGATTATATGGAAGGAATCAATGCCTTTTATGAGAAAAGAAAGGCTGTTTTCAAAGGAAAATGATCACTCGCTGTTACCCTTTTTTCGCAGGAATTTCTTTGCCTCGTTCCAGAATAGGATAATCTCAGTTTTTTTCAGAAGGAGATCCCGCGAAGATAATTTTGTCATCCTGGTAAATACGATAAACTGGTAGATGGTTGCCACCGTATATGAAATGGAAGAGGTGATCCCTGCACCGATCAGACCCCATCGGGGGATGAGTAAAAATCCGAAGCCGACCGTGAAGACAAGCCCGATGGCAGAAGAAATGGTATTGTGAAAGGGTTTGTTGATTCCCGAGAAAAACTGGCTCAGAATAATTGATACACTTAAAGTGACTATACCTGTTCCCAGTGCCGCAATTACAATTTTTATGTCCGAAAATTCCGTTCCATATAAAAATTGAAAGAAAGAAGCCGGAATCATCAACAGCAATAACAGCATAAACAGTGTGATTACCGATGAAATTTTAATCATGCTAAGACTCAGGGAGGTGGCATACCGCTGATCCATTTCATTCGATATCCTTGACAACTGAACCATGCCGATACTTCTTGGCACAAGCCATAACCCCTCGGATAACTGAACACCACTGGTAAAAACTCCAAGGACGCCACGCCCCAGGAAAAAATCAACGATATAATAACTTAGCCGGTAATTCAATTGCTGGAAAATATTGGCAAACTGAACGTAGGTGCCGAACCGGAGAACATCTCCCATCAGTTTCCTCATTCCGGTCAGAGGAACTTTTTTAAGCGATGGGAAAAGTTGTAGAAAGCTGGCAATAAATGTGATCAGAAAGGAAATCAAAATCGGCCAGTAATAGGTCATTACATTTCTTGTATTAAAGATAAAAAGTGATCCGGTAAGAAAGATAAAAAGCATGGCAATCTGAACCAGGGAAAGGATATTAAAAACTGCAATTCTTTCTTGTCCGAGCAGAAGCATTGAATTTACTGACACCAGCGACATTACGACTCCAAGTACGAGTACTTCCCAAAAATAACCGGCAGGAATTACCTCCAGCTTTTCTGAGATGACATTCAAAAACAACAGCAGCCCGGAACTTGCAAAAGAAATTACAATGGCCCACAGATACGCAGGAAATATTAGTCTATAAACTCCTGCCCGGGGTGTCATGAAAATGATTGAACTCCCTCCGAAAAACCCGGTGAATAACTGGATTATTGTAACCGCCAGGATTATAAGACTGATCGTTCCGAGGTTGACCGCTCCCAGAAAACGTGCGACCATGATCCAGATGATAAGTGTCAGCGCAGCGCCAATCACCCGTGTTCCGATAGTTCCTATTATTTTTTTAAACATCGGTCAGTCTGGAATAAAGAATTTATTACGTAACCGGTGAATGAAATGATACCAGTTAAAACGGAATCGTTTTCCATCAATCAGTGTGTAATCCCCGGCAGAGGAAACAGTATGTAAGCCTTTGTAATAAATTGTGCCAGGAACAGGGCACAGATATTGTGCGGGAAATTCCTCAAACTCTTCAGGGGTCAGGGTGATCACCTTATTGACGGCAACCCGTCCGCCATAGGTTACTGAGCAATCCTGGGCCGGCCGGTAAAGAACTCCTTCAACAACAAACGGCGTTCCGGCCGGACGGGAGGACCTCACATCTATTTTTACCGGATTTTTGCGGTGAGGCTCGTACCTGCCGGAAAGTTTGTCTGAATAATAAATGAAGAGATGGGATCTTGAAAATTCCCTGGTGGTGAAAAACAACCACCACCGTTCCTGATAAAAGATAAGGGTCGGATCGACGGCATCAACGTTGTCAAGGAGAATATGGTCTTCAATAAATGATCCCTCCGGGAAATTTCTTTTATACAGCATGATTCTCCTTTTCTGATATGATTCCGGAACACAGTAAATGATATTCTGATGGTTTACCACGTATGGATAGGAAAAATGCTGTTTCCCTTCAAGGATCCGCACCGGTTTCGTGAATCTGTTCCGGCAAGGATCCCAGATAATTTCGGAAATCATTGCCTTACTCTTCGAAAAGTTATAATCCTCGACCAGTATATGCAGTTTGTCATTCTCTATAAAGCCGGATGGATCAGCGAGATAATTAGTTCGTCCGGAAAGACTTAACCAGGTAATATCTTCCGGGCGAAGAGAAATATGATTTAGCGCTATTTCCCGGACAGGGTATTTAATCAATCCCACATTCCATACTTCCGGGCGAAATAGATCCCAATAATGAAAAATAAACTTATTCCACCAGAGCCGTATAAGAAAAAAGACCATTTTCCCGTTGCCCGGAATTCTGAATATCGGTGCAAACGACTCTTCATAAGATTCGTAATGATATCCGCTGCGCAGGATCTCGTCTGCAACCAGAACAGGCCAGGAAGCAGTCATTGCAAGCATCTGATTCAGATTCTGGGAATAGGAATTCTTGATCGTCCTCAGATATCCTTTTTTCAGAATGATCCCGCTGTCAAGTTTTTCAGTCAGCCGCTGGAGAATTGCTCCGGTAATTGCATCTTTAAAATAGATCTCCCAGAAGCAGGGTGGCCCTCCCCGGTATTTGCGTTCATCATCATGATGAAATGACCATATTCCATATTTTGCCGAAGTGAGTATTTCTCCTCGAATAATATTAAATCCGAAACGAAGGATAAAATCCAATCCATAGGAACGGATCTTTTCCACATCCTCCTGATTGAAATACTCGGAATAACCTTTTTTGTCAATCTTACATTTCAGGATGGGGGTTTCGGGTGCCTCAGGGTGAAGATCGATTATTTTTCTCTCGGGAAGATGAGAAAAAAACCGGTCATAAAGGTGGAAAAGCGATTTTTTACCAAGATACTTTTTAATCCTCTTCCCGTTTGTTTTGGTTTCCGGTTCACGGTCATCCATGATCAGCAAAACAAGCTGGTGACCGTTACCGAGTAATTTCCGGATTGATTCAATCTGCCACAGGTGAAATTTGGTTCCACTGCACAAGACTCCAAAGCGTAAAAAAGAAATAGAGGGTGCTTCTGAATTCATGCCCGGTTTAATTGCTGTAAATCTACAAAACTATTTCCCGATACAGACTATATAGTGCATCAGCCACCGTTTCCTTACTGAACCTGTCAATCACTGCCGAACGGATCTTCTGCGAATCATAACAATCTATCCTGTCAATCATCTGATCGATGGCATCCGCCATGGCATCTTCATTACCCGGTGGAACGATTAATCCATTTTCGGCAGTGATGATTTCGGGAACAATTCCAACACGGGTAGCGACAACCGGCAAGCCACAGGATAATCCTTCGATCAATACCGTTCCAAATGTCTCATAATTACTGGAAAGGACCAGAAAATCAGATGACTGATACGCTTCCACTAAATCACCATCTGTTTTCATACCCGCAAAAACGAGAAGTGAATCCTCGATCCCGAGACTTTTTGCGTATTGCAAGATCTCATCATAGTCAGGTCCATCCCCGACGACCAGACATTCAAAATCATTTCGTCGTGAGGAAAGGGACTTTACCGTGCGGAGAAACCCTGAAAGGTTTTTAGATTTATCTTCAAAACACGAGACATGTATGATCCTCTTCCGGGATCTTTTCTCTTTCCCGGGAGCAGGAACAAATATGCCGGTATCGACAATATTTGGAATGATAAAATATCTGGAGTTGTATAACTTCCTGTTAATCATGGATTTTTTTAGCACTTCCGATACAGCGACAACAGCATCCGCTTTTCCGACTACGAAGCGAGTCATCCATTTGCGGATTATGCCCTTATAGGTTTTTTGTTCAGGAAAATACCGCGACCAGTGTTCGGAGATCAGGAAAGGTTTTTTCCATGAACGGCTGAGTTTATAGGTAACCATTCCCATCCGTGTCAGGATGTGGGCATGCAGGATATCCGGATTAAACTGACGGATACTCTTCAATGCCCTGAAAGTAGCCCTGAAATAGCGGTAGTGTTTTTGGAGATACCCTAAATAACAGATTCCCCTGTCCGGTTCCCGATAATAAACACGTAATACTCTGACCTCATTTTCAACGGCAAACTCAACCTCAAATTTATTCGGGCAATCGTTTTCGGCCTGAATATAGATGACAGCAACATCACACTGCCTGGTCAGTGCTTCCGCTTGCCGTTGAATAAATAATCCTGTCATCGGATCATTCCGGGTCGGGTACCAACGTGGAAGGAAAAGAACCTTGAGTCTGGATTTCATCTTAATTAACAGGCGTGGTATAAACTTTCAAAGTTAAGAAATATGCTGAAAATGATTGTCAATAAAGGAGACCGCATTAGAGGTTCGGGCGTTCCCAATTCCGGCAACAATATAAAAAGGGAACTTCCTGTCCATCAATTCTTTGTAATAAAGATTAAATAAAAAATCCCGTTTATCCGGATGCTCCCTTAATGAGTCCGGTTCCCAGGGAAGATCTATATCGCAAAGCAGGAAAAGATCATAGCCGTGCTTTTCGATCATCCTCAATATCCATGGATGGCAGCGTTTGTATTTCACCTCACTCCAGATCTTTGTCACGATAAGTTCTGTGTCACAGAAGAGATATCCTGAAGCTTGTTTTTCTTTACGGAATTCCTCCCTGATCTGGCCCTTAGCGATCCTGAGAATATCAGTCTCCTGATAAGGGTGATCAAGTTTGTCGAGGTAAGCCCGGGAATATTCCGGATTCCAGACGGTACGATAATGGCGGGCCAGTTTTTCTGCCAGCAATGATTTTCCGGTTGATTCGGGACCTGTGATTGCTATTTTCCGGATCATTTAACCAGTTTTATTCTCCATTCAAGGAATCCAAAAACAGCAATAATGGTGAATATCAGGAATTGAAGACTGCTGAAATAAAGGTTCTGGGAGGCGAACAACACGATTGAGATAATATCCCCTGATATCCATAGTATCCAGTGCTCAATTTTTTTCAAGGCAAGCAGAAACATGGCAACAGCATATATTGCCGTGGTCAGAGCGTCCCAGGTCGGGACAGAACTGTCGGTAAAGCGTATTAAAAAGATCCGCAGCAGGACAAATAGCAAAAGAATGATAAAGCCAAAAAGAAGATATTGCTTCCGGGAGCAGCTTGAGATCCTGACCGGCTTGTCATCCGGACCCTTTCTTACCCAGTTGTACCATCCATAAATGCTCATTATAGCGTAGAAAACGTTGATCCCGGCATAAGCATATAATTTTGTCTGATAACATATATAGACGTATATCAAAACATTTAAGATTCCTAAGGGATAAACAAGGATGTTTTCCTTTTTCATATTCCATACGCTCCATAAACCAAAAAAAACAGCAATAAGTTCTATTGGTGTGGTTTGAATGGGGCCTAATTCGAGGAGTGTATTTAAATCCATAGCCACAAAGATAAGGTTTCCCGCTGATCTCCCGAAAAAGTCGGCAACAAGATGCAGACTTCCTGAAAAATCAGTCGCTCACGAAAACAAAATGAATTAATTTTGTAACCGGTTGGCAGAAGCTCATACGCAATGTTTCATATTGTTCCCTTTCATCTCCCTTTCATCGTAAATCTGCTGATACTACTGCTGACTGCAAAAGTATTGGGTGAACTGGCCGAATGGTTCCGCCAACCCTCTATGATCGGGGAAGTTCTGGCAGGAGTCATTCTCGGGCCATCCCTGTTCAACATCATTCCCGGTTCAATCGATATCAAAGCAGTCGCAGAGCTTGGTGTATTTATGCTGATCCTGCTATCAGGAATGGAAATTGAAGCCGAAGAGATCCGTAATTCCATCCGGGGCAGAAATATCTGGATTGCCTTACTCGGATTTATTATCCCCATGATCAGCGGTTTCCTTATTGGTCTGGGATTCAATTTCAGCTATACTTTTACAATTTTCCTCGGATTGTGTATTGCTATCACAGCTCTTCCGGTCAGCGTCAGAATTCTGATGGATCTCGGAAAATTGAATACCGTTGTCGGGCAGCGGATTATCTCGGCAGCTATATTTAATGATATTATCTCGCTCCTGGTGCTCGGGGTCATTCTTGATTTTAATGATACTACAAAGAATTTGGCGGATCTTACCTTTTCAATAACATTTACGATTGTTAAAGTACTTGTTTTCATTGTTGTTCTGTTCATTGCCTACCGGTTCTTCAAGTTCACCAAAATAAAGGTGAATATTGTCAATCCAAAAGTCAATTCTTTCCTGCACTTCCTCAGAGGGAAAGAATCGTTATTCGCTCTGGTGATCCTTTTTGTACTGATATTTGCAAGTATAGCCGAGCTACTGGGTTTACATTTCATCGTTGGTGCCTTTTTCGGGGCGATTCTGCTTCCCCGCAGTATGTTTGCACCGGGCGATTTTGAACGGATTCATAAGACCACATCGGGTATAACTATGGGATTTCTTGCACCGATATTCTTTGCCACGATGGGTATCGCTTTTGATATATCATCCCTGAATAATTTATTATTGCTGACTGTAGTGATGATTGCCGCCTTCCTGAGCAAAATTTTTGGTGGATATTTCGGAGGCCGCCTTGCCGGATTCGATAATTCTAAATCCATCACCATCGGACTCGGATTGAATGCACGGGGAATCATGGAACTTGTTATTGCCGATATTGCCCTGCAGAATGGATTTATCGATGTATCCATCTTCTCAATCCTGGTTCTTATGGCCTTGCTCACTACCATCATAACCCCTGTCATGCTTCGGGAAGCTTTTACCCGGATGGAGAAAAACATTTGACATTTGACAAAAGTATTACCTTTGCACGCTTTTTAACTAAAAATGATGATGCTTGACCTGCTAACCCAATTGATCGATATTCTTCTTCACATTGATGTTTATATTATAAAATGGGTCAATGAATATGAAACATGGACCTATTTAATCCTGTTCTTTATTATTTTTATGGAAACCGGATTTGTAGTCACTCCATTCTTACCCGGTGATTCCCTCCTTTTTGCTGCCGGCGCTGTTGCTGCCCTTCCCGGACACCCTCTCAGCCTGTTGCCATTGATGGGATTTATGCTATGTGCTGCTTTCGGAGGAGATAATACCAACTACTTCATCGGAAGACTCCTCGGACAGACTGTCTATGAGAAAAATTACCGCCTGATCAAGCGAAAATACCTTGACCAGACACAGGCATTTTATCAAAAACACGGTGGAAAAACAATTATCATTGCCAGGTTCATTCCCATCATCCGCACTTTTGCACCTTTCGTAGCAGGAGTTGGCACCATGCGATATACCCGTTTCATCTCATTCAGTATCTTTGGAAGTATGTTATGGGTAGGATGTTTCTGCTCAATCGGATATTTTTTTGGAAATTTACCGGTGGTGAAAAATAATTTTTCCTTTGTGGTTTTAGCTATCATCGTGATATCGGTTGTACCCGTGATTATTGGTATTTTGAAAAATTATCTGGCGGGAAAGAAATAAGATTATGAGTCATACGGTTAGTAAAGGTCACATCAACAAACTCACCTTAGGTGGACTTATCGTCACCCTCGGAATTGTCTATGGCGATATCGGGACATCTCCTCTATATGTGATGAAGGCGATTTCTGCCGGCTCTGATGTTATCAACGAGATGTACATTATGGGAGGACTCTCCTGTATTTTCTGGACACTCACCTTGCTAACCACGATCAAATATATCATTATCACCCTCAAGGCCGACAACAACGGCGAAGGTGGAATTCTCTCCCTGTTCGCGCTTATCCGTAAACGTGCAAAATGGGCTTACCTCTTTGCCATCGTCGGGGGATGTACATTGCTTGCCGACGGAGTCATTACCCCTTCCATTACCATAATTTCTTCTGTGGAAGGTTTACTTGCCATCAATTCCAGGATTCCTGTTGTACCTATCGCGGTTGTGATTATATCGGGTCTGTTCTTCATTCAGAAATTCGGGACGAAATTTGTGGGAAAATCATTTGGCCCGATCATGTTCATCTGGTTTTTAATGCTTGGACTTCTTGGCTTTAGCCAGCTTCTCACCAATCCGTCTATCCTTAAAGCGCTTGACCCAAGGTATGCCTATATATTTGTGACCCAGGCGCCGCATGGGTTCATTTTACTTGGAGCCGTATTTTTATGTACCACGGGAGCGGATGCACTCTATTCGGACCTTGGACACTGCGGAGTGAAAAATATAAGGGTTTCCTGGATCTATGTAAAAATATGCCTTCTCCTTAACTATTTCGGACAAGGCGCCTGGATTCTTAAAAACTCTGATGTGGTCAACGAATGGACCAACCCGTTCTTTGCCATCATGCCCCACTGGTTCCTCATCACCGGGATCATTATTTCAGCCGCGGCGGCAATAATCGGAAGCCAGGCCATGATAAGCGGTTCATATACCCTTATCAGTGAAGCTATATCCCTCAACTTCTGGCCCAAGATCAAGATTAATTATCCGACAAACATTAAAGGGCAGATGTACATTTCCAGCATCAACTGGATACTCTATTTTTGCTGTCTTTTTGTCGTTATCTTCTTCCAGCGTTCCTCCAACATGGAAGCCGCTTACGGGCTTACCATCACCATTACGATGCTGATGACCACCAGCTTGTTAAGTATTTACCTGTATTATAAGAAATACCCTGTATACATTATTCTGCTTTTCCTGTTTGTTTATCTAACCATTGAGGGAACATTTCTTATTGCCAACCTGAATAAATTCCTTAGCGGAGGATGGTTTACACTCATGCTCGGAGGTAGCCTATTTATCATCATGTATGTCTGGTTCAATGGACGAAGGATCAAGAACAGTTTCATTGAATTTGTTAAGATTGAGAATTATTACGAAATTCTCAAGGAGCTTTCTGCCGACACCTCCATCCCTAAATATGCCACCAATCTGGTATTTCTGACAAAGGCCAATAAAGTAACTGATATCGAGTCAAAGATCATCTATTCCATCCTCAATAAACAGCCTAAACGGGCAGACACTTACTGGCTCCTTCATGTTGATATCCTGGATGAACCCCATGTGCTGGAATATAAAGTCACAAAATTAATTCCGGGCATTCTCAACAAGATAGACTTTAAAATTGGGTTCAAAGTTCAGCCAAGGGTCAATCTTTTCTTCCGCCAGGTACTGGAAGAGATGAACCGTAATAAGGAAGTAGATCTGGAAAGCCATTATGACTCACTTCGTAAGTATCACATCTTAAGTGATTTCCGTTTCGTGGTGATCGACCGTATCCAAAACTATGATTTTGATTTCCCGCCACGTGAACAATTTATCATGGATCTGTATGCCTTCTTCAAAAATTTCGGGATCACAGAGGTCAGAGCGCTGGGATTAGACACTTCGAATGTCACGGTCGAAACAGTACCCCTTTATATTGACAAGGAAATCCCTAGTCTTCTCATGCGTAATGACAAGACCATACATCAGGGATAGAAAGCTGCAAAACTATTTTTTACGTTGAATTGCCAGAAGTGCAGCCCGTACAATATCGGCGCTATCCAGACCATACTTTTTCATCAGCTCATCCGGAGTACCGCTTTCTCCAAATTTATCGTCAATAGCGACCATTTCGACCGGAACCGGGTTCTTTCTGACCAGAAGTTGAGCAATACTGTCGCCAAGTCCGCCATTTCTCATATGCTCTTCGGCAGTCACGGCACAGCCTGTCTTTAAAATAGAATTTATGATCGCGGTTTCATCCAGGGGTTTGATCGTGTGAATATTTATTACTTCACATTGAATACCCTTTTCGTTCAACATTTTTGCGGCTTCAAGCGCCTTCCAGACAAGATGACCTGTGGCAAAAATAGAAATGTCTTTACCATCCGTTAAAGTTACAGCCTTCCCTATGATAAAATCACCGTGAGGATCTGTGAAATTCGGCATTTTTGGCCGCCCAAACCTTAAATAAACCGGCCCGGTATACTTCGCGATTGCGTGGGTCGCTGCCTTTGTCTGATTGAAATCACAGGGGTTGATCACAACCATATTGGGCAACATTTTCATCATGCCCATGTCTTCCATATTCTGATGAGTGGCTCCATCTTCCCCAAGGGTAATCCCGGCATGAGAGGCGCAGATTTTTACATTTTTCTCGGAATAGGCAATGGATTGGCGGATCTGGTCATATACTCTTCCGGTTGAAAAATTAGCAAAGGTGCCGGTAAACGGGATCTTCCCCCCTGTTGCCAGTCCCGCGGCAATGCCAATCATATTAGCCTCTGCAATCCCGGTTTCGAAATAACGATCGGGAAAAGCACGGGCAAACGCGTCCATTTTCAGGGAACCTGCCAGATCGGCGCATAAGGCAACAATGTCGGGATTAAGTTTACCCAGCTCCAGTAATGCTTCTCCAAATCCGGATCGTGTATCTCTGGAACCCGTGTTTATATATTCTTGCATAATCAGTTTGTATATAATTTAACGTTTACCGTCTGCCCGGGCTCAACAGTGAATGTTTTTTCAACGGTATCGCTGGATTTATTTGAATATTTCGATCTGAATACCACCCGGTACGAACCCGGCTCAAGGAACAACGTCTCCTGCTGCTGTGGAGTATCCTTCAGGTTGTATAACCAAACCTGTTGATTGCCGTCTTCAAGGTAAAGGCTGCCATAACCGTTTGTCGACTTCTGTATCACGGCAATACCCGGCAAGGGAATTTCCACACTGGTCGTCTGGCTTTGCTGGATTTCCAGATCTTTTACGACAATTCTTGGCAGACATAATATCTCCACTTCATAAAATCCGGTGAGATATTTTTCCACCTGATCAAACTGCTGGACATTTATCGTCGCCGGATCACCTTTTTTCCGGATAATACAAGGGAGATATTTTAAGGTATTGTTTCCGCCTGTCTTGAATGAAAGATATCCCTGTGGAACATCCACCCCGACAATGGTATGTTTCCCGGAGGTCAGCCTGAGCGAGTCTTTTCTAACCGGCGGAATCGTTTGTACGACCAGATCATATGTTATCAGCGGATCGAGATCCAGGGTGTCGGGATACCCTTTGCTGTTGAAGGTGTGGATAAGGTTATACTTTGGCAGGCCTGAAAATGAATCATAAAAGGTCATATTCACATTCGTTTCCGTGGCCCTGCCATAGGCATCAAGCAGGTTAACCTGAATTGTTGTGGGATTTAAGGCACGAGAGATGATTATCTTCAGGGCCGTCTGGAATTCCTTTTCATTTTTTGCATCAAAATAGGTTCCGACACACTCAAATTGCTCCCGGAAACTTTTCCCGATACCGACAATAAATGGTTTTAGCAGGATCCCGGCCTTTTGCAATTTTACCGAGACGGCACAAGGGTCTCCTCCGCATTCTTCCAAACCGTCGGTGATCAGGATGAGAATATTTCGGCAATTGTCGCAAGGTGGGAAATCTTTCGTAGCTTGATCAAGAGAATAGGCGATGGGAGTCGTTCCTTTCGGAGTAATGGTTTTTAAAACATGCTTGATCCTGGTAATATTATCCTTGCTGAATGGTACCTCCAGCCGGGTATCATTACAATCCTGGGGTGGAAATTGCTTCTGATGCCCATAAATACGTAATGCCAATTCAAGATTCGGCACTGTCCTGAGACTATCAAGAATATTGGAGAAAAGCCTAACGGCAATATTGAACTTGGTATCACTCTGAAAACGGCCAAGCATGCTTTGAGAAGCGTCAAAAACGAATAGGATCCTCGTTTTGGGTTTAGGTTTTTCCTGCTTCTGCGGATTTTGGGAAAAAACCATTACAGGAAATAATAAAAAAAAGATAAGCCGGATAACGTCCTTTTTCAATACAAAAATGATTTACGACACTCTGTTAAAAATCGCCCAATGTTTCTTCCAACTGTGCCAGGGCTTGTTCAGCTTGTTCCTTGTTCGGTGGAACTCCGTGCCATTCATGATTATCGATCATAAAATCAACCCCATAACCCATATGTGTTCTCATAACGATCATAACCGGCTGACTATTATGCAGCGATGACCCGGCTTCTGTTAAAGTCAAAATAACCTCTTCAATATCATTGCCATACATTTCAAAAACCTTCCAGTCAAAGGCTTTGATTTTCATAGGAAGATTCCCAAGCGAAAGAACATTTTCCACCGAACCACTGATCTGTTTCCCGTTATAATCGACAATGGCTATAAGATTATCTATTTTCTTTGCAGAGGCAAATAAAAAAGCTTCCCAGTTCTGTCCTTCCTGAAGTTCTCCATCTCCCATCAGACAATAAACGATCGATTTATCGCCATTCATCTTCTTAGAGAGGGCAGCTCCGATGGCAACCGAAAGTCCCTGTCCCAGTGAACCCGACGACATCCTGATGCCCGGTAATCCATCATGGGTTGCCGGGTGACCCTGTAACCTTGATCCGATTTTACGGAAGGTATGCAGTTCCCGGATGTCAAAAAAACCGTACCGTGCCAAAACACTGTACCAGACCGCCGAAAGATGTCCGTTGGAAAGGAAGAACATATCTTCTCCCCTCCCATCCATCCTGAAATTATGAGGATCCGGATGCATTATTTGATAATAGAGAGCGACCATCAGATCGGCAACACCAAGCGCTCCTCCGGGATGACCTGAAGCTGCCCCGTTGACCATCCGGATTATATCACGCCGAACCTGACTGGAAATTTTTTGTAAATCGTTGATTGTAGGCATATGAATGAAAAGAAGTTGTGCAATCTATAATGGACAAATATATTATAATAAAGAATGACGGAAGGGTCGTGTTAATAAAAATGGATAAGATTTGATGAGCATGTTCTCATTTTTAGTTCTTTTGTTCTCAGATCTTCCATAAGAAGTTTTATGAAGAATACCATATTCCTCTTAATTTGTGTACTGAGCATTATTCATCCTCCGGCTCTTACCGGATCAGTCAATGATTCTTCCTGGGTCGATTCCGTATTCAGGACGCTCAATCCTGAACAGAAGATTGCCCAACTGCTTTTCATCAGGGCCTACGCTTCAGGAGATTCATTATATGAGGATAGCCTTGTGACCCTGGTCAGCACTTATAATGTAGGAGGGATCTGCTTTTTCAAGGGAACTCCCTCCCGGCAAGCCATACTGACAAACCGTTTTCAGAATGCTGCCCGGACTCCGCTTCTCATTTCGATCGATGCAGAATGTGGACTGGGAATGCGACTCGACAGCGCCTTTTCATTTCCCTGGCCTATGACCCTGGGTGCAATACAGGATGATTCACTGATTTACCGGATGGGCAACACTATTGCCGATGCATGCCGACGAATGAACATCCATATAAATTTCGCACCTGTCGTGGATATCAATAACAATCCTGCAAATCCGGTTATAAATTTCCGCTCCTTCGGTGAGCAGAAAAACCAGGTTGCCCGGAAAGGGTCGTTATATATGAAAGGCATGCAGGATCATGGAATTATGGCAACCGCCAAACATTTTCCCGGACACGGAGATACCGACACTGATTCTCATCTGACATTACCGGTTATTAAACATTCGGCTCCCCGGATGGATTCTGTTGAACTTTTTCCATTCCGGCAGTTGATCTGCGATGGAGTTAAAGGGGTAATGGTTGCCCACTTGTACATTCCCTGCTATGACTCCTCGACAAATCTGGCAACAACCCTTTCCAGGAACACCGTTACAGAACTTCTCAAAAAAGGGTCGAATTTCAATGGTTTTGTTATAACCGATGCCCTGGATATGAAGGGTGTCACCAAATTCTATAAACCCGGCGAGATTGAGGTAAAAGCCCTTCAGGCAGGCAACGACATCCTCCTGCTTCCCCAGAATGTCAGCCAAGCCATCCGGGGTATCAAGCAGGCTGCCGACAGTGGTCTGATCTCCCAGGAGTCGATCGATGAAAAATGTCGTAAAATCTTACGGTTAAAATTCGAGATGGGACTGGCAAAACAGCATCCGGTTGTATTGGATAATCTCATTCACGACCTCAACCCTTCAAACGCGGAGGCGCTGAGAAATACTCTTTTTAAATCTGCTATAACCCTCCTGAAAGATGATGTTCAGTTGATTCCTCTGAAATCACTTGACCGGAGAAAATTCGCCTCCCTTTCCATCGGGGACACCAGTACGACTGATTTCCAGCATAGCCTGAACATCTACGCTCCGGTCACGCATTTCAATGCTCCGCTTAATCCCGGAAAGAAGTTGTCGGATAGTCTTGTCGATGAACTTTCCGGATATCATATCATCCTGATCGGAGTGCACCATTTTTCAAGTTATCCGGCCGATAGTTTTGGCATATCCGGAAATGCCCTTCGCCTTCTCGATACTTTATTCAGTCAGAACAGGTGTATATTGACTGTTTTCGGGAATCCTTATTCCCTGTTCCTGATTCCCGGATTGCGGAAAGCCGAATCAGTTATCATTACCTATCAGGATAAACCCTCCACGGAGGAATACGCGGCAGAACTTATTTTCGGTGGAATTCCGGCAAAAGGGAAATTACCGGTTTCGGTTCCCCTTTTTAAATCCGGTTCCGGTGAAAAAACTGAAAAAAACAGATTGGAAACCGTTATTCCGGAAGAGATAGGAATCTGTTCCGGCTTATTGAAACGGATCGATTCCATAGCTGATTCAGGGATCCGGGCAGGCGCCTTCCCCGGATGCCAGATCCTCTTTGCAAAAGATGGAAAGGTTTTTTACCATAAATCATTTGGCCATCCCCGCTATGAAGATTCAACCCGGGTTACAAATGAGGATATTTACGACCTGGCTTCGGTAACCAAGATCGCAGGTACCACCTTAGCACTGATGAGACTATACGAGGATGGAAAAATAAAACTTGATGACACCCTGGGTAAATATTTACCTGAACTTAAAGGAAGTAATAAATCAAGCCTAATTCTGCGTGATGTACTGGTTCACCAGTCCGGTTTGGTCAGTTGGATCCCTTTCTTCGAAAAAACGCTCCTCCGGGGTGAACCGGATCCGTCGATTTACCAGAAAGTACCTTCCGGGTTATTCCCGTTCAGAGTCGCCGACAGCATGTTCATTCTAGGCACCTATCCTGATTCGATCTACCGGGCAATCATTGATTCACCGCTGAGGAGTACCAGGGATTATAAATATAGCGATCTGGGTTTTTATTTACTGAAGAAAATCATTGAAAGGTTATCGGGCAAACCTTTTGACCAGTACCTTGCCAATGTCTTCTATGATCCTTTAGGACTTCAGACAATAGGCTTCAGACCTCTCGAAAAGTTTATGAGGAACCGATTGATCCCAACGGAAATAGACATGGTGTTCCGGAAGCAGGTCATCTGGGGAGATGTCAATGATCCCGGGGCTGCTATGCTGGGGGGTATTTCGGGACATGCAGGGCTTTTCTCGGACGCAATGGATCTGGCAGTGATCATGCAGATGTTGCTCCAGGAAGGTCAGTATGGAGGAAAACAATACTTTCAGCCAAGTACGGTAAAAGAATTCACACGTGTTCAATTTCCCGGTAATAACAACAGGCGGGGATTGGGGTTTGACAAACCGTTGCTGGTTCCATCTCCCGACGGACCTTGCTCCGAGTATGCTTCTCCTTTAAGTTTCGGCCATTCGGGATTTACCGGGAATCTTGTCTGGGCCGATCCTGAAAACCAGCTTCTCTTCATTTTTCTTTCAAACCGCACTTATCCTGATTCAGGCAATGCAAAGATTTCCGATATGAACATCCGCACAAATATCCAGGGAATCCTGTACGACCTTCTTGAAAAAGTTCAGATCAAATAACTACTTTTGCAAAAAATTCCCGGATGACCATGAGATCTGGTTTGCTTTGGATTTTATCTTTTATTATTACCGCAGGTCTGGCTATCTATCAGCGGAAAACAGGCCCCACTCAACCGATAAAGGGAGATCTTACCTTTGAAAACCAGTATATAAGGTATAAACTACTCCGTACTGCCGAAGTTGGAAATGACGCTGACATCAGGATCGTCGTTGCTGATACCAATATCAAGGGAGAATTGCTTTACAGGCGTTTTAAAAGCCGTGACCGGTGGGCGATGAAACCTTTGGAACGTCATGGTGATACTCTGATCGCCTATATTCCGCAACAGATAGCGGCAGGGAAAGTGATGTACCAGATAACCCTGTGCAAGGGGGACCGGCGTACACTTTTAAATAGTGAACCTGCGATCATCCGGTTCAAAGGAACCGTTCCCGGCGGAATCCTCTGGCTTCATATCCTGACCATATTCCTGGCAATGCTTTTATCAACCCGGACGGGTCTGGAAGCTATCTTTAAAGGGAATTCCGTACATCTCTGTACCTGGATAACAGTGATCTTTCTGTTTCTCGGGGGACTTGTGTTTGGTCCTTTGGTTCAAAAAAGCGCCTTTGATGCTTACTGGACCGGATGGCCTTTCGGACATGATCTGACTGATAATAAGATTCTGATTGCTTTTATCTTCTGGATGATCGCACTGATCGTTCAGATAAAAAACCGTGCCAACAGGATCTGGCCGGTCGTTGCCTCCGTACTGTTACTGGTTGTTTTTCTCATCCCTCATAGTGTTCTTGGATCAGAGGTTGACTTTACCAAAGAACCAAACATACAGAATATAACGGATTAAAAATGAACAATAAGACGGAATCGCAGTGATTGTCACAACCATTATAATCGTTATCACCGCCGTTATATCGGTCATTGCCATGAATAACGGAGAGGTGTTTTCAAGACTAAAATTCAATGCATATGATGTAAAGCACAGTAATCAATGGTACCGGTTTTTCACTTATGGATTCATCCATGCCGGATATCTTCATCTTTTCATTAATATGCTGGTGCTTTATTCTTTCGGAGGAATTGTAGAGTCAAAGTTTCAAATCCATTTCCCCGAAAAAGCGGTATTGTTTTATGTTCTGTTATATGTGGGTGGGCTTCTGTTGTCGGTCATCCCTGCTTTCGGCAAGCACAAGAATGATGATTTTTACAATGCCGTCGGTGCCTCCGGCGCCGTATCCGCAATCGTTTTTTCAAGCATTCTGCTTTTTCCTACAGGAAAGATTTTTTTCTTTTTAATCCCTGTCGGAATCCCGGCTCCTGTCTTCGGTATAATATACCTTATTTATGAATGGATCATGAGCCGGCGGGGAAAAGACAATATTGGTCATGATGCTCACCTTTGGGGAGCGATCTTCGGATTGGTTTTTACAATCGCATTAAAACCTGAACTGGTAATCCTGTTCTTTCAACAGCTGGGACTATCGCTTTAGCCTGATCCTTGCATCTACCGCCTTAACCCCTTCGGAATTTCCAAGAAGCGGATTCAGATCAAGCTCAATAATTTCCGGAGCATGCACCAGTAATGCGGAAAGTCGCATGATAACGTCGGCAAAGGCATCTTCATTGATTCCCTTCTGACCCCGGACTCCCTGAATGATTTTATAACTCTTTAAACTTCTGATCATGGCATGCGCTTCTTCTCCGGAGACCGGAGAGATTGCGGCTGCAACATCTTTCAGCACTTCAATAAAGATACCTCCCATCCCGCAAAGAATGAGATGACCAAACTTAGGTTCAAACTTTGAGCCGACAAAGAGTTCCGTACCTGAAAGCATCGGTTGGAATAAGATACCCGTTGTATCTTTTATCTTTATCATCCTTTCGAATTCCCGGTCAAGTGTTTCCATATCCCTTACACCGAGCACCACTCCTCCGACATCCGATTTATGTACCGGGCCTACTACCTTCATGACCAACGGGAATCCTAAAATACCGGCAGCTTTTCTGGCTTCATCGGGAACAGTTGCCACAACCTCTCCTGCCCTTGGAATACCACAGGCATCCAGTAACCCACGGATCTCTCCGGGCGATAAATATCCATCGGAGGCACGTTCGATAATATTCCGGATCTCAAACACATCAGCTTCAGGAAGGTGTACAGATTCAGACAAGGGTTTTGGAGTGTTATAAATACGTGCGAGGGAATTTCCGAAAGTCACTTCATCGGGAAAGAAAACATGATCCTGTGCAATAAATTCAGAAATTTCTTCTTTAGCCGTCAGAAGAGAGGGAAGAATCGGAAAAATGGGTTTTTTTGAAGTCCTGATCTTTTCCGACAGAACGCTGTAAACGTCACTTATTTTTGTCAGGCCGGGAGTTCCGAAGATAACGGCCATGCCATCGATCTCGTCAAACCGATTGTCGGTGTAATCAATGATTTTCTCAAGTTGTTGGCTAGTTCCGGTTGCCAGAAAATCGATGGGATTGGCAACGGATGATCCGGGATAAAGATGCGTTAAAAGCTCTTTAGCTGCAGGACTGGTCAGGGGCGGAACGACCATGCCGGCGTTAGATAAAGCATCGGTGAGCATGACGGCAGGTCCACCTGCATGCGTTATGATCGCCATGTTTTTTCCTGTCATGCGTGGGTACATGAAGACAGAGGCGACGCTGATCAAATCCTGGCGTCCAAAACAACGTACAATTCCTGCTTTCCGGAACAGGGCATCGACTGCGACATCCGGACTGGCAAGGGCTCCTGTGTGTGATGACGCGGCACGGCTTCCCGCCTCCGAAGATCCTGCTTTGATCGCGGCAATCTTGCAACCTTTCCGGATCAGAGAGGATGCATGCTTTAAAAAAAGCTGTGGCTTCGAAATATTTTCAATGTAAAGCAGTTTGACCGGTGAACTGGTTCCCGGATCCCAGCTTTCATCCATATAGGCAAGGATTTCTTCCACTCCTATCTGGGCGCTGTTCCCGACGGAAAACACACTTGCGAAGGTTAATCCGTTGGGGATTCCCGCTTCCATAATAAAACAGGCAGTCGCTCCGGATCCGGATATGAAATCACATCCTTTAGGATTCAGTTTTGGAACAGGTTTTGTAAAAATACCGGTATAATGAGGTGTCATGACACCTATACAATTAGGGCCAATAAGAGTGCCGCCGACTGCATTCACACTATCGACAATCTCCTTTTCAAGAATCTCACCTTCATGATTCTCTTCACTGAAACCTGCTGACAGTACAATAAATGCCCTGGTCTTTTTATGTTGAGCCAGCAGCTTGACGACCGCCGGAATATATTTCGCAGCGATTGCTATGATGGCCAGGTCAACATCCGGTAACTGGGAGGGATCCTGATAACTTTTGATTCCCTGAACCTCGGTTTCTTTAAGATTGGTAACAAAAAGCTTTCCTGAAAAATCTGACTCAAGAAGATTTCGCAGTACTGCGCCTCCGGGCTTGGTTTTATCATTAGAGCCACCCACCACGACAATACTTTCAGGATGCAGTAATCGGGAATTGATCATCATTAATCAAGGAATAAATTTGGTTCTATTCTAACATCAGGGAAATACAAACGACACCCGGTCCTGTGTGTGCAACCAGGGCAGGAGAAGCATTATCAATAAAAAGCGGCTTTTTCCCCGTCAGTTTTTCCATCTCATTTGCATAAAAATCAACCGTCCGGAGATTATTTGCATGGGTGATCGCATATTCCCAGATCTTATTCTTGCGAAGCATCCTGGCAATATCACGGATCAACATTTTATTGGTACCTTTTTCCGTTAAAGATTTTCCAATTAATTCTGTTTTTCCTTCACTTTTATTCAGGTATATCACAGGTTTCAGATCGAGCATAGTCGCAATAAAACTTTTAAAGGGGCTAACTCTTCCCGAACGGATAATATATTTCATGGTCGTGACGCTTACCCGTATATGTGATTTCTCAATCCACTCATTCATCCTGGAAGAGAGGTTTTTACAAGAAGTTCCGCTTTCCAAAGCTTTTGCAGCACGAAGAACAAGTAATCCAACACCGGCCGTCACTGATTTTGAGTCAAAAACTTCAACCTTTTTCCCGGTGCGTTCCATGACCGATCGGGCAGCTATCATGCTGTTTGACCATGTGCCACTCAATCCCTGGCTCAGATGAATACCGATAACGGAATCATACTGGGTACAAAGAAATTCATATTTATTTTGAAAATCTTTGGAAGTAGGCTGAGAGGTTGAGGGATTTTTTTCGGATTTTTCCAACAATGCGTAGAATTGCTGAGGCTGAATAGTCATCCGATCAAGGTAGTAAGTATCACCGAAATGAACACTTAACGGTACCACATGGATCTGATGCCTGTCGAGCAGGTCTTTGGGAAGATCACAGGTAGAATCAGTCAGAATGGCGATATCAGATTTTCTTTTTTGCAAAATCTCATTTTGCATAACCATATCGTCCACCTTCTGATAAGTGATATTCCCGAAACGTGCAAGCTGCGAGCAGACTTCAGCCGGGAAATCAGTATGAATATGGATCCGCATCTTATTCGGCGACCCTGCAACCACGAGTGAATCACCACAATGAAAAATATAATTGCGGATTTTGGATTTTTCAAGATTATCGCCGGTTATTAATACCTCGGTACAATACCGGAAAGTAATGGCATCATGTAACACCTCAGCCACTCCCGCAGCACTGTCGGATTCCTCAACAGTAGCTGCCAGTTTCTTTACTTCACCTTTGGTAAAGAAATCAAGAATTCCTTCCAGAAAATAAACAAATCCTTTTGCTCCGGCATCTACTACATGGGCCCGGGCAAGGACTTCAAGTTTTTTCGTCGTTTGTGCAAGCGATTCAAGTGCTTTGTTGTATGCTTCAACCAACAAGCGGATAAAATCATCGATCCGGTCTTTAAGTGCATACATATACTCAGCCCAATCTTTGATCACCGTAAGGATGGTGCCTTCAACAGGTTCAGCAATTGCCTCATAAGCATAGGTTACGGCACGACGCATGCTTTCTGCGAAGGAAGCAATATCGAGAGTTTGTCCCGTTTTTATTTCGTTGCTGAAACCATAAAGGAACTGGGCAAAAATAATTCCCGAATTTCCCCTGGCTCCCACAAGTGCCGCATCGGCCAAAGCAGAGGCTGCTTGTTTTGGATTGTCGGTCGGAATAATCGCGTCGATGATCGAACGCATGGTAGAAGCCAGGTTGGTACCGGTGTCTGCATCGGCAACCGGGAAGACATTGATCTTATTCAATATTTTCTGTTGATCGAAAATTTTATGAGCACCGGCTAAAAAAGAATGATAGAGCTGTTTTCCATCCAGCTCCTTAATTTTTTTTACTGGATATGTCAATTTTCAAGTTTTAAAAAAACGCACAAAGATAACCATTATATTTTTGGTGAGTTATTTGAGACGGGTAAATTGATGAAGCTCTTCTTTTAAAATTATATCATTCAGCGTTTTAACAAGATCGTTATATTTGTTCTTATTCCCACAGTTATACATCTCCAGTAAGGGTTCCTTATCAACAATTAATTTATAAAGTTCCTTGCTATCCGGCGTCTCTGTCAACTTACTATATTCTTCGTAAGTGTATGATATAAAAGCTACATCCGGACCTATTCCCCGGTTGTCCAACAGATAACCATTTGCCAGAAGTGTCGGGTATAAGAAACCATTCCCGGAAGAAACATCCCTGATACCCGGATAGGAAGCAATGGCCGATTTATCCGGGGTCAGGATCACCGGGACCAGGTGGTTATAATCATTCCTCGTTTTATAGACGATACAGGGAGGACCGGGCAAACCTACGTCAGCCGATTTTGATCCGGATGAAGAACTACCTGAAGGCATAGTGTGACTTGAACATGAGATGAAAAGGAGTCCGGGTAAGATTGATAATGCTAAAAATTTCAAGAAATGAAACATGATAAATAATTAAATTCCGCAAGCGCATTCCCTTCGGCTGCGGGGATAGCAAGCAAAAAAATAAATAATTCAACTTGGATTGGAGCACCTCGCGATTTATCGCGAGATCCTTCAATCTTTCGAAATTATGACAAAGGTAACATAGATTTTATTAGTACCAAATGAATATGAAATGTTAAAAATATTTTAATTTTCCTTACAAACCAATTCGGATTTCTTAATTTTGCAGTTCAAATCTCGAAATTCACTCAAATATAAAAATTCTATGCATAAAGTAATTCTTTCTTCCATCTTTTTTGTGTTCACAGCATTTGCATTAAATGCTCAGGTAATGACACAGCTCACGAATCCTAATGCTCCGGAAATTTCGTTCGAAAAAACCGTTCATGACTATGGTACGATCACACAAGGATCAGATGGTACCTGTGAATTCAAATTCACCAATTCCGGAAAAGAACCCCTGATCCTTTCAAAACCGGCATCCTCCTGTGGCTGTACTGTTCCCACATGGCCCCAGGAACCTATCTTACCCGGGAAAAGTGATATGATCAAGGTAACTTACAATACAAATAATGTTGGCCCTATAAATAAAACGGTCACTATCCTTTCAAATGCCAGGACCAGCAGGGTCATTCTTTCTATCAAGGGAAAAGTAGTTGCCAAACCGGCTGTCACCATGCCAGAAAAATCAAACGATCAGGGAGCCACTCCCATTAATAAATAGCTATGCCTGGAATTTCACATCGGGGACAGATTGTCCCGCCTTCTCCAATACGGAAACTCGTTCCTTTCTCAGACGAAGCCAAGAAGAGAGGAATCAAGGTCTATCATTTGAATATCGGTCAGCCGGATATCGAAACTCCGGAAAATGCGATGGATGAGATCCGTCATACCCAAATGAAAGTAATTACCTATAGTCATTCTGCAGGAATTCTATCCTACCGGAAAAAATTGGCGGAATACTATAAACGGTGCGATATTGAAGTCTTGCCCGAAGAAATGATCGTAACTACCGGTGGATCTGAGGCAATTCTATTTGCCATGTATACCTGCATGGATCCCGGTGACGAGATCATTATTCCGGAGCCGTTCTATGCCAATTACAATGGATTTGCGGTTGCAGCCGGAATCAAGGTAAAACCGATCGAATCGTTTATTGAAAACGGGTTTGCGCTTCCCCCGATGAGTGCTTTTGAAAAAGCAATCGGTCCAAAGACCAAAGCGATTATGATATGCAACCCGAATAATCCTACAGGATATCTATATTCAAGGGAAGAACTCGAACTGTTGAAAGAAATCGTACGTAAACATGATCTCTATCTTTTTGCCGATGAGGTTTACAGGGAATTTTGTTACGATGGCAATCATCATTATTCGGTGATGCAACTTCAGGGAATAGATCAGAATGTGGTTTTGCTGGATTCCATTTCAAAAAGATACAGCGCTTGTGGGGCCAGGATCGGGGTCATGATTTCGAAGAATAAAGACATTATCCTTTCGGCAATGAAATTTGCCCAGGCACGTTTAAGTCCCCCGACCTTTGGCCAGATTATAGGTGAAGCGTCAATCAGCGCACCCGAATCTTACCTTCATGATGTACTGGATGAATATGTAAGACGCCGTAATATCGTTGTGGAAGCCATCAACAAGATGGATGGATGTTTTTGTCCGAATCCCGGCGGTGCATTTTACGCAGTTGCCCGCTTACCCATTGACGATTCCGATAAATTCTGTCAATGGCTGCTCGAAGAATTCAACTATAAGAATGAAACGGTAATGCTGGCACCGGCTACCGGATTCTATTCAACCCAGGGACGTGGTAAAAACGAAGTAAGGATCAGCTATGTGCTGAATGTGAACGATCTGAAGAGCGCAATGAAATGCCTTGAAGAAGCTATCAGGGTTTATCCGGGTACAACAGGTATTTTGACCGGATCAAACTGAACCGGGTAAGACCTTCCTGCCAGCTCATTTTTATCTCCTCCTCCGGAATACGCTGTGATATCTGTTCCCGGAGTGTTGCGGTTCCTGCAAGTTTATCAAAATATTGTGTGAAGAACCCGGGATGATCCCCGAGATCGGTAAAAGCAGCGATCAGAAAGGATAGTTGAATACCGCCAAGATATTCGGGGCGGTTCCCGGTAATCAGTCTCAGATCGACACCACGGCATTCAATTCCCTCGTAAGGAGGATGTATACTCATTCCCCGGATAGTCCTCGGTACGAAAATAAAAGTGCAATTCATCCATTCGGGATGCCCGAACACTTCAAAAGGAAATGATGTCCCTCTCCCGATACTCATTATGGTTCCTTCAAAAAAGCAAAGTGACGGATAGAGATAAACCGCATTCATTGAGATAAGATTCGGCGAAGGTGGAGCAGGTAAACGGTACAGTGTCTGGTGATTGTAATTTTCGACAGGGATCACCGTCAACTTGCATTTGATCCCGTTTTTCAGCCACCCTTCCCCGTTGACCATCCGGGCATATTCTCCGATGGTCATCCCGTAAACAACCGGAACAGGATGCAATCCTACAAAGGAACTGTACTCTTTTTCCAGAACAGGGCCGTCAATATAAAAACCATTGGGATTGGGCCTGTCGAGAAGAAGCATGGGTATCTTGCTTTCGGCGCATGCCTCCATCACATAAGTCAGGGTTGAAATATAGGTATAGAAGCGTACCCCGACATCCTGGATATCGAAAATGATCAGGTCTATTCCTTTAAGATCGGTTAACGATGGCTTTTTCTTTGTACCATAAAGTGAAATCACTTCAAGTCCCGTTTCGGGATCTGTGAAATTTTCAACCAGAGCACCGGCTTCAGCATTTCCCCGGAAACCATGTTCCGGGGAAAATATCTTTATAATTTCAACACCGGAACTGATCAGTGTATCCACTATATTCACGTAATCGACCAGGGAGGACTGGTTGGCCACTATACCTATTTTTTTCCCATCCAGTAACGGCAGATATTGGTCTGTTCTCTCCGCGCCTACCCTTACCTGTCCGATACCGCTGATGGTTGGGATTAAAAGGGAACTACAGCAGAGAATGAAATATCTTACTTTATTCAGCTTCACATGAGTCGCTATTAAACAAAGGTTTAAAAATAATTCTGGTCAGTAGGATCTTTCCAAAATTACATAAAAAAAGACCGGTTTTTACCCTCTTTCCTGAAAGAGAACAGACTCCATACCGGAAGCCAGGCTATATGGAACGTCTGCCAGGTGCTTCAGGACATCAGCAAATTTTAATACTTTTGTAAAAAAGAGTTCTGCATTTGAATACTGAACTGTTCATCGCCCGCCACATCGTATCCCGGAGCAAAGGGAATTTTTCACGACCGGTAGTGATCACCGCTATTGTGGCGATTGCTCTCGGACTGGCTGTAATGTTCATTTCGATTGCAATCCTTACAGGTTTTCAAAAAGAGATCCGTGAAAAGGTTATTGGCTTTACCGGTCATATCCAGGTATCTCATTTCATGGAAAATCCGTCGATCGAATCACAGCCGGTTGAAAAAAAACAACCTTTTATTCCCAGGTTACAACACACCAAAGGAATCCGGCATATCCAGACCTATGCCATCAAAGCAGGAATAATCAAGACAAGCGAAGAGATCCAGGGTGTCATATTAAAAGGTATCGGAAGTGATTTTGATTGGTCATTCTTTAAAAATAAAATTGTGGAAGGCCGTCATTTTACCGTTAGTGACACGGGAAAGACCGATGAAGTTATCATCAGCAGAGCGCTTGCAGACATACTGAAACTTAAGCTTAATGACGACCTGCGTATGTACTTTATCTCCGGCGATAACACCCTTGGACGGAAATTCAACATATCAGGGATCTATGAAACCGGGTTGGAAGAATTCGACAAGCTATATGTTATCGGAGACATTCATCATATTCAGAAATTGAATGGATGGACCCCGGAACAGGTAGGCGGTTTTGAAGTCTTGCTCGACAATTTCAAAGATATCGACCGGATGGGAGTACTGGTTTACCACGAAATCGGTTTCAGTCTGGATGCTTCGACCATCAGGCAAATATATCCTCAAATCTTCGACTGGCTTGATCTTCAGGATATGAATGTGTTAATCATCCTGGTACTGATGATCATGGTTTCCGCCATCACCATGATATCTACTCTGCTGATACTCATTCTCGACCGGACCAATATGATCGGGATTCTTAAATCGCTGGGGATGACGAACCACTCCATACGTAAAATTTTCCTGTACAATGCGGTCTATATCATCGGACTTGGAATGTTCTGGGGAAATATTCTTGGTTTTGCGATTTGCCTGTTCCAGCTGAAAACCGGCCTTATAACACTCCCCCAGGAATCATACTATATGCCTGTAGTCCCCATCTACCTGAACGGATTGAACATCCTGTTATTGAATATTTTTACCCTGGTTATCTGTTACCTGATGCTGATCCTGCCATCCTTTATCGTCACACGGATCAGCCCGATAAAAGCTATACGTTTCAGTTGATCCCACCGGGATCCTTTGTTACTTCTGAACGTTTAAAGATTCCACACTCTTTATTCCGGCTATTCTCCCACCACCACCGGCCAGCCCTGATATCTTCACCCGGCCGGATTGCCCGGGTGCACGGCAAACAACCGATACTCGGGTAGCCTTTATCATGCAAAGGGTTGTACGGAATTTTTAATTCCCTGATATGACTCCACAGACGTTCCTCTGTCCAATTATATAGCGGCTGAACCCTGATCATTCCATATTCCTCATCCCATTCACACAGGGAAAGGTCTGAACGGGAATCCGACTGACTTCTCCTCCGGCCATCGATCCATATATCCATCCCTTTCAATGCCCGTGCGAGAGGTTCAACCTTTCGCACTTCACAACACAGTTTTCGGTTTTCAGGGCTATGATAAAAAAGATTAATCCCATGCTTCCGGACCATCGATTCAACCCTGTTACGATCGGGAAAGTAAACGACAATATCGAAATTATAACGTGCCTTCGTTATCTGGAAAAGATCATAGGTCTCCTGGAACATTCTGCCGGTATCCAGCGTAAAGATTGAAACAGGGATTTGAAGGCGAAAAATCATTTCGGTCAAAACCTGATCTTCGGCGCTAAAACTGGTAGAGAAAACGACCTTCCCCGGAAATTCACCGGTCATAAAATGCAAGACTTTTTCCGGTGTCTCGTCCTTTAGTTTTTCGTTTATTTCTTTAACCCGCTCTTTCATCAAATCCGGATAGAAGAGTTTCTATTTACGAGGGTGAAATTAATAATTCTTCCAGACAAATGGGAATATTTAACGAGGTTAATGTATTTTTGATGAAAGCATTTTTTATGAACGTTCATTTCATTGCTATTGGTGGAAGCGCAATGCATAACCTTGCGATTGCGCTTCATAAGAAGGGATACCGGGTAAGCGGATCCGATGATGAGATCTTTGAACCTGCAAAGAGCAGGCTTTCGGGATATGGTATATTGCCGGAACGGGAAGGTTGGGATCCGGATAAAATTACCGGCAAACTGGATGCTGTGATCCTTGGCATGCATGCCAAGAGCGATAACCCTGAATTGATCCGGGCCAAAGAACTTAATATCAGAATTTACTCTTACCCCGAATTTCTTTATGAGCAATCAAAGACAAAGAAACGTATTGTTATTGGCGGTAGTCATGGAAAAACGACAATTACTGCAATGATCCTGCATGTACTCCGGGATTGTGGCATCGACTGTGACTATCTTGTTGGTGCCCAGCTGGAAGGCTTTGATGTAATGGTCAGAATAACAGATGAGGCCCCGATTATGGTATTCGAAGGTGATGAGTATCTGACTTCCCCGATTGATCCACGTCCTAAGTTCCATCTTTACAAACCAGATATTGCTCTGTTAAGCGGGATTGCGTGGGACCATATAAATGTTTTTCCAACTTTCGAAAGTTACGTAGAACAATTTATTCTGTTTATCGGTCAGATTTCGAAAAACGGGACTCTGATCTATTGTTCCGAAGATGAAACATTACGGAAGATATGTCCGGGATCAGGAGAAGGGATCAACCTGATTGCTTATTCCGTTCCGGATTACCGGATCGATAAAGGATTGACGGTCATTCGTTATGGTGAAACCGATTTCCCCCTGCAGATTTTCGGTAAACATAATCTGCTGAATCTGAATGGTGCACGACTTGTCTGCAACCAGCTTGGAATAGAGGATTCCAGGTTCTACCAGGCTATTACCTCCTTCCGGGGAGCATCTAAACGTCTGGAACGGATAGCCGGGAATGAAAAGATAATCGTTTTCAAGGATTTTGCACACGCTCCTTCCAAAGTCAAAGCAACCCTGCAGGCTGTGAAGGAACAATTTCCTGACCGCAAAATAATCTCTTGCCTTGAATTGCATACCTATTCAAGCCTGAGTAAAGGATTTCTGAATCATTACAAGGGGGTTCTGGATGAAGCCGACCACGCTATTGTTTACTACAGTCATCACGCTATCCAACTGAAACGGCTTCCGGCAATCATCCCCGACGAGGTAAAGGCAGGATTTGCAAACGACAGAATCGAAGTATTTACCGATTCACAACTTCTGCTGGAACGACTGCTCCGGGGGAACTGGTCAAAGTCAGTGCTCCTGATGATGAGTTCAGGAAATTTTGATGGGATAGATCTGAAATCGCTGGCGGAACAGCTATCCCGATAAAACTATCAAATACTTCTAATTGATTCTATTTTTTATGAAATATCCATCTACAAACCGTCTGAACAAATCGCGGATGATAATAATGGAAATTCCATTTGACCAATAAAATCAAAAATTATTATCAAATGAAACGATCAAAACCATTTTTTATCCTCCTTCTCCTAGGGTGCCTGGGTTTCTTTCAAAATTTATCGGCTCAGGATTTTTGGGAACCCATGAATATACCTGATTCCGGTCGTATCACAGATGTACTGGTTAATTCATCGGGAGATATTTTTCTTGGTGAGTCGAAAGATTTCTCCATACCAGATCATGGAGGGATTCAACGCTCCGGTGATCATGGAGCGACATGGACACATATTTGTCCCAGAGATTATGGAAATGGAAATTCATTATCCATTGATAAATTTGATCATATATATGCTTCAGCTACTGACAGTATTTATAAGTCGGGAAATAATGGAGATTCCTGGGTAAATCTTGCATATGGTGGATTTGGATCTGTTTTGGAGTGCAAATTTGACAGCATTGTGCTGAAAGGAGGCTATGATTATACGGCCATCGTCCGTTCTGGAGATTACGGGGTTACCTGGAAAGAGGTTTTCACACTTCTTCAGGGACAATGGTCCTATGTTACAGATTTTGCCTTTGCCGGTAACGGAATGATCTACGCATCAGTAAGAATTTCGGACTTAAGTGAGAGCGGAGTTTACCGTTCTTCCGATCTTGGAAACACCTGGGTGTCTTTCGGATTGGACGATTATGCGGTTATGTCTGTTGCTATGGACAACAACGGCAACCTGCTTGCCGGCGCAATGAGTCAGGGCTTGTTCAGGTATGACATGGCTACTCAACAGTGGTCAAATTTATTTGATAATACAACCGTAAATGGCATTTTAGTTACTCAGGATAATAAATTCTATCTGGCTACCTCCGATATGCCCACATTTTCCAATCTTGGCGGATGCATCGTGTATGACGATAACACCGGAACCTGGTACAAACAGAATTCAGGGCTATTAGCGGATCATTTTACATCAGGTGGAATCACGGTCGATGAAGAGGGATATCTTCTTTTATGGTCAGAAGGAGGATCCTTATTTAAAAGTACCGAACAAGTAATAACAAATATCCAATCTCAAACAAACACAACTTTAAGAAATACGTTTTTTAATTACCCCAACCCGTTTATTGATCACACTTCTATATTTTACGATACCGGTGAGGAAAAAACCATGGAGGTGGAGATCAGGGTTTTCGATATGAACGGAAAATTGTATTTCAATCACTCAGGCAAAACCTCCTTCCCGTTCCTTTTAAACACTGAAATGTACCCTCCGGGTCTTTACAGCGTTGTTATTAATGATCAGGGTAAACATAGTGTTATAAAAATCATTCACCAATAGTTTCATCTAAAAATAAATATCAGAACAACTGTATAATATTTATTATTTAATTATGTTGACTTCGTAGATAAAATATTGTATTTTTGGTATTTTATAGGAATATAAAGATACATTTACAATAGTTTATATGAAACGATCAAGACCATTTTTTATCCTCCTTCTTCTGGGGTGTCTGGGTTTTTTTCAAAATTTAACAGCTCAGGATTTTTGGGAACATATGAATATTCCAGATTCCAGTAGTGTTGTGGATATAATGGTTAATTCATCGGGAGATATTTTTTTGGGTGAGTCGAAATATTTTTCCGTACCTGATTATGGAGGGATTCAACGCTCCGGTGATCATGGGGCGACATGGACACCTGTTTGTCCAAGAGCTTATGGACATGGAAATTCATTATCCATTGATCAATTTGGTCATATATATGCCTCAGTTTCTGACAGTATTTACAAGTCGGAAAATAATGGAGATTCCTGGATAAATCTTGGATATGGTGGATTTGGGCATACTTTGGAGTGCGGATTTGACAGCATTGTGCTGAAAGGAGGCTATGATTATACCGCCATCGTTCGATCGGGAGATTACGGAGCTACTTGGAAAGAGGTATTTACTCTCCTTGAAGGACTATGGTCCTATGTCACGGATTTTGCCTTTGCCAGTAACGGAATGATCTACGCTTCAGTAAGAATTTCTGACATGAGCGAGAGCGGAGTTTACCGTTCCACAGATCTTGGAAATACCTGGGAGCCTTTCGGATTGGACGATTATGCGGTGATGTCTGTTGCTATGGACAACAACGGCAACTTGCTTGCCGGCACAATGAGCCAAGGCTTATTCAGGTATGATATGACTACTCAGCAGTGGACCAATTTACTCGATAATACAACTGTCAATGGCATTATAGTTACTCAGGATAATAAATTCTATCTGGCCACCTCCGATATGCCGACATTTTCCAATCTTGGCGGATGCATCGTTTATGACGATAATACCGGAACCTGGTGCAATCAGAATTCTGGTTTGTCCGATCATTTTATATCTGATGGAATCACAGTCGATAAAGACGGGTATCTTCTTTTATGGGCTGGTGGATTATTATTTAAAAGTACTGAGCAGGTAATAACAGATGTTCAACCTCAGTCAAATGCGATATCGCAAAATATGTTTTTTAATTACCCCAATCCGTTTACGGATCACACTTCTATATTTTATGATACCGGCAATGAGAAAACCAGGGAGGTAGAGATACGGGTTTTCGATATGAACGGAAAATTGTATTTCCATCACTCAGGCAAAACCTCCTTCCCGTTCCTGTTAAACACTGAAATGTATCCCCCGGGTCTTTACAGCGTAGTTATCAATGATCAGGGTAAACATAGTCGGATTAAAATTGTACACCTTTAGCATTTTCACTAATAAATTAATTTGTCATGAACAAACTAATGAGGATATCTATATTTGCAATCTATGCATTATTTTATATTTTTTTTGCTTTTCAACCTTCATACGGTCAACATGATGGTTTTTCAAGTGGTTGCTTACCTGATCGCCAGTCCTATATTGATTCTTTACCTGATTTGGTCTTAACACCTGCATCACTTGCTATAACATTACCAAGTGAAGTGGATAATTCCAGTCTACGGTATTTTCCACATAAACCACAAAGTCCTGCTGAGGTTTTTTATTATGATCAGGATCCGAATCACGAAAATGGAGGAAGTTGTGTCCCGGTATCAATGGTTTGGTATACATATACCTATGAGATAAATCGGTTAAAAGGCACATCAGCCAACACATTAGATAGTATTTATTCACCTAATTTCATGTGGAATTTTTATAATACCGGAAATTTTACTATAGGTATGAATCCTTCCGGAGCATCTACATTTATGAGTAAAGTTGGTATTTTAGATGTTGCAAGATGGGGGAATTATTATGCTCCTGATTACCTTAGGTGGATAGACGGGTATGACAATTACTATGCTGCAATGAAAAATAAAATTGAAAGCGAATACACCTCTCTCGAATTACATGATGATACGTCCGTCAACACGATGAAACACTATTTATATGATCATGGTACAGGATCATTAACCGGAGGCGTTTCAGTTATTATTGTTGAGCATTACACAAATCCACCTGCGATCTTGGTTCCTCCAAGTGCATATGCGGAAGATAGAATGTGGCACCTTCAAAATATTTCCGGAGCTCATTCAATGACAATTGTTGGATATTGTGATAATGTCGGATGGGATTTTGATACCTCCGGTACAATAGAATCAAATGTCGGAAAACCGATGAGCCAATGGGAATGGGGTGCATTCAGAGTAGTCAACAGTTATGGTAATTGGTATAATAGAGGATATGTATGGATCCCTTACAGACATTTTGCAGTTAATCCATGTTGGACTTATCAAATAACACCAAAAAGTGGGGATTATCCGGAAATCGTACTTAAAATAAAAGCATCCTGTGAACACCGGAATAATTTCAAGGATCAAGTACTTTGGGATGAATCAGCATGTGGACAGGGGAAGACATCTGCAAATGCTGGAAAATTCTTTTATGATTCAGGTGGCGATCATCCTTTAAGTGGGTCAACAAATCCAACCTTAGAATTCGGTTACGATTGGGGCAGTTTGTTGGGAAACAAGGATTATGGTAAAGTAATTAATGAGATAGATATGAGCAGTGGAGACGCTGAATTACAGGAATTTTCAATGATCGATTACAGGTGGGGTGAAACATTTGAATTGCCATATACCGGATCTTTACCAGTCACAATAAGTTCATCAACTCAAACTTTTGGGATAGGATATGATCTTTTGCCTTTTGTTATTGATCAGGATTTAACGTACCCATGTAGTGTTGTTTCCCGGTTTGATCCAATGGTTACGAATAATTCAACGCTGACCATCGGAATCGGACATGGAGCGAGGATTGATATGTATAATAGCACCATAACCATTGAACAAGGTTCAGAACTCATTTTGGGTGATCAAGTAACGATTGTCGGTAAAACAGGAGATAATGAAATTATTATCGACGGTGATATTCAAGTGGGTAGTAATGTAAACTTTATTACTGAGCCCGGTGCCACTTTAAAATTGATCACAAATTCTACTTGTCCTGATCTTACTTTGAACAATGCTATTTTTAAGCAGGCATCCCTGATTAACAATGCTGACAATTTGAGTATTACAAATACTACTTTCAACGGAACTGATGATCAACTATCTTACAGGGGAAATGTGACGATTACGGGTTGTACCTTTCGGGATAATGGATTTTTTATTCAGACTCCTGAAAACGATCCGGGCCTGATTAAAACAGCTATAGTAACTGATTGTGAATTTATATCATCTTTCACTCCATTCGGAAGGCCGGCAATTCTTATTTCAAATTATGGTAATTTCTTTATTGAAAACAATATAATAAGTGCTTATAGCACCGGATTGTGGTTAAGTTTTGCAGGAGTTGGACAGGCCAATCGTCAATTGGTCAATAACAACCAGATAAGCGATTGTACAACCGGGATTTATATCTACTATTCAACAGCGACTCTTAATCTGAATCAGATTTCCGATAATGGCACCGGTATCTGTTTTTATGACCGCAGCAATGCTCAATTGGTTGGGAATCAATATGCTTATTATAGCTCTGAAACTCAGGTAATTCGTGATAATGTTTCCTATGAAATTTATGCATCGAATGAATCATTCCCTAATCCTTGCAACTGGAATGTGATAAAAGACGAAGATAATCAGGGGAACGATCCCTTGGTATATGCGGATTACCTTACGGGAAGCACTAATATAGTAGCTGACCATAATTGCTGGGGAACAAATTTCAATCCTGTTGATGATCTGTATCCGTCATCATTGTTCATATATACTCCGACCTGGTGTCCTCCCGGCGGTAAAAGTCAGCTCAGTTACGAAGAAGAAGAAGCGCTATTTAATAGTGCCATGGATAAATTTGAATCCGGAGATTATTCTGATGCAAAACTGCTCTTTGAATCGGTTATCCAGCAATATCCCAAATCGGTATTTGCTCAAAAATCGATGAAAGAACTTTACAGGATAGAGCAATTTGCAAGTAATGACTACAATCAGTTAAAAACATATTTTACCACCAATGATAGCATACTTGCGGATACAATATTAACTGCATTGGGGAATTTTCTTGCAAATAGTTGTGATGTGAGACTTGAAAATTGGTCCGCTGCTATTTCCTTTCAGGAGAACAGGATACTTAATCCGGTTTCTTTTCAGGATAGTATTTTTGGAATCATCGATCTTGGATATACTTATCTGATGATGGAGAATAGGGGTAGCAAATTCTACTATGTGGGAAAATTACCCGGGTATAAACCAAACTCGTTATTAGAGTACCAGGTTAAAAGCGATCAGTTATTGAAACTGTTACCGGAAGAGGATGGTGATAATTCGCTGAAGAAGAATTTGGATAATCTCGATAATGACAAATTACTGTATAACGTACCAAATCCATTTTCAGGAGTAACGACAATTTATTATAAATTATCACAGCCTTCCAATGTCGTTATCAAGATCTTTGATATAACAGGACAGGAAAAAATGAAAATTGTTCAATCAAATATGGCTGAAGGTGTGCAGAAAATTGAATTAAACGCGATGGGATTAACAGCAGGCCTGTACACCTATATACTTGAAGTTGATGGCAGAAGGACGGATGCAAAGAAAATGGTGATAGTTAAGTAAAATCAGATCAGACCATCTCAGGGGCTGTTGTTTGAACGAAAATATCGTCAACTTATTAACAATCAGTTGGCTTCAGATTTCGTGAAGACTTTGTGTTTACTAAAACCAGGCTCCGGTGGTTTTTACGGGATAAAATATCAACTATCCGGTCTCTACCCATTCATGGAAATGAGAAACTCCTCGTTGGTGGAGGTAAATTTCATCTTTTCTTTCAGGAATTCCATGGCTTCCAGCGGATTCATATCGGCCAGATGGTTACGTAAGATCCAGATACGCTGAAGGACATCCTTTTCAAGCAAGAGATCTTCCCGGCGGGTACTGGAGGATACAATGTCGATCGCCGGATAGATCCGTTTGTTGGATAACTTGCGGTCGAGCTGTAATTCCATGTTGCCGGTACCTTTGAATTCTTCGAAGATCACTTCATCCATCTTCGATCCGGTTTCGATAAGTGCAGTTGCAATGATCGTCAGTGACCCACCGTTCTCGATCTGACGGGCTGCTCCAAAGAAGCGTTTAGGTTTTTGAAGCGCATTCGCCTCGACGCCGCCCGACAGTACTTTACCCGAGGCAGGTGCTACCGTGTTGTACGCCCGGGCAAGCCGGGTAATCGAATCCAGCAGGATGACCACATCATGGCCACATTCAACAAGACGCTTTGCTTTCTCAAGAATGATATTTGAAATACGGGCGTGTCGTTCGGCAGGTTCATCAAAGGTAGAAGAGATCACTTCGGCTTTAACGCTTCTCTGCATATCGGTTACCTCTTCGGGTCGTTCATCGATAAGCAAAACGATCATATATACATCCGGATGATTGGCTGCAATTGCATTGGCAATTTCTTTTAACAGAACCGTCTTACCCGTTTTTGGCTGGGCGACGATCAATCCCCGCTGTCCAAAACCGATGGGAGCAAACATATCGATAATCCGGGTCGACATTGATTCATTGGGATGACCTGTAAGTCTGAACTTTTTCATCGGAAATAACGGAGTCAGAAAATCGAAGGGGATCCGGTCACGTACCTCTTCTGGTTTGCGACCATTGATAAGTTCAACCTTGATGAGTGGAAAATACTTTTCTCCTTCCTTTGGGGGCCGGATGGTTCCGCGAACCGAGTCGCCTGTTTTTAATCCAAAAAGCTTGATCTGTGATTGGGAAACATATACATCGTCGGGTGAATTCAGGTAATTATAATCCGAGGAGCGAAGGAAACCATATCCATCGGTCATAATTTCCAGAACTCCTTCCGTAGTTATGATACCTTCAAATTCAAAGGTGTATTCCTCCCGGTGACGTTCCTGGAATTTTCTCGGATATTCCCGGACCTTTTTCTCCTCCGGAACTGTCTGAGGTGCTTTTTCGGATATTCCATTCAGTGGCACTGCTTCCGCATTTTCCACGGTAGGAATTTCCGGTTTGACAGCTTCCACTAAAGGTTCGGAAAAAGGTTTTTCCTGGGGTTCATCAAAACCAAACGAATCATCATTCGCTTCAGGAATATCCTGGACTTCCATACTCACCGGGGGCACGGGAGGTGTTTTTTCAGTATCGGGTACGGGGGGTTTTGACTCTTTCTTTTTCACCTCCATATTTTTCCGGGGTCTGCCGCGAAACGGTTTGCGTTCGGTTTTTTTCTCCTGGTCAAGAAGTTCCGGTGTTGGATTGAGAGCCTGGTGATCCAGGATTTTATAGATGAGCTCTTGCTTCTCGAGGCGGTCAACTTTAGGAATATTCAACTGATGAGCAATATTCCTGATCTCCGACAGCTCCATGCCATCGAGCGAAATGATATCATACATAAATAAAATTATTTAGATTCAAAGGTTGGAAAGAAAATTGTGGTTGCTAAATTATTAATTCAATAAAAGTGTTTGAAACTAAAAAGAAAAACCAAGGAGGATTAATTCGGAGCAAAGATAGATAAATAAACTGAAAAGTCAATAAAAATTTATATTCCCCCACAGCATCTCTTACAAAAGTTTCCTAATTTCGCCTAAATAAACCAATCAGTCATGCTGCAACGTATTCAATCTGTTTATTTAGTCCTGGCCGGAATAGCCTGTACCCTGGTATTTTTCTTTCCACTGATCTATTATTACAATGAAGTATATGGGAATTATAAGTTATTTATTACCGGTATTCAATATCTGGATCCGGATCCACAGCAACTATTCGGAAAATGGTTTACCATTCCGCTATTGGCCATCACCATCGTTTCCCTTCTCATTGATGTTATAACTATTTTCCTCTTTAAGAAAAGATGGCTCCAGATGAGACTGATCTCTTTCAGCAGCCTTCTTCTGATCGTTCTGGTCATGCTGATATTCTTTTTCTATGCTACCAAAATTGAGACAATAACCCATATCTCACCCGAATATAACTTGCTTGGAATGATGTTGCCATTGATTTCGCTGATTTTTCTTGTCCTGGCAAATTACGCCATTCGAAAAGATGAGGCCAAGGTAAAATCAGCCGAGCGGCTCAGGTAAGGTACAACAAAGTGATCAGGAAACGTAGCTGTTCCATATAACCGATCACTTCCTGATAATAATGGATTCCTGCGCCATAGGATCACCTCGAAATATCCAGTACTTCTAGATTTTTCATATCAACACCCTCGATGATCAATCTCACTGCAGTTATGGATTTATGAAATCCAAAATTTCCTGCCGCCCCGGGATTGATGAACAGGAGATTATTGTTTTTATCGTATTGTACCCGCAGGATGTGAGAATGTCCGCAGACAAACAGACCGGGTTTCTCACTTTTTATCATTCTTCCTGCCAATGCCGAATATCTGCCGGGATACCCCCCCACATGTCTGATCAGAACTTTCACTCCCTCCGTCTTATATTCCAACTGTTCCGGATACTTTGATCTCAAATCGCTTCCGTCGATATTTCCTACAACTGCCCTTAAAGTCTTACGGGCTTCCAGATATTCAGCGAGTTGAATGTTGCCGATATCACCTGCATGCCAGATTTCATCGACAGGATTCAGGAATTCCATAACGCGGGGATTGAGGATCCCATGGGTATCGGAAAGAATACCAATTCTCATCATGAAACAAAGTTAAATTATAACAGACGAAGAGCACGGGGAAAAGTCAAAAGTTTATCCAACTTCTCAACAAATAGCCAGAATTTCTACCTTTACAAATATTTTTGTATCATGTCAGATATTCTTCTCATCGTAACCGGTTCAGTTTTTCTTATTGGTTTTATCCTTCTCTATATTAAAATCAGCAGATCAGCAAAAGGAGATGGTATTCCCACGGTTGAATCCTTAAAACAGCAAGCTGAAGATTTAAACACAAAAAACCAGGTGGCCGCGGATAGAATTAACATGCTGCAGCAATTGCTGGACCATACTAAAGTACAATTAAAAGAAAAAGATGATATTATACTCGACCTTAATAAACAGATTGCTCAAAAAACGGCAGAATACAAAGGATTGACCGATAGGCTTTCAGAACAAAAAGCCGAGATCGACCGGCTGAATGAAAAATTCAGAATTGAATTCAAAAATCTTGCCAACGACATACTCGATGAAAAGACACTGAAATTTACGGAAGTGAATAAAGTTAAAATTGAAGAGTTACTAAAGCCCCTCAGCGAGAAGATCCGTGATTTTGAGAAAAAAGTGGAAGAGACCTATGACAAAGAGTCAAAACAACGATTTTCACTGGAAAAAGAAATAAAAAGTCTTGCAGAACTTAATCAGCAGATCAGTCAGGATGCAAAGAACCTGACGACTGCACTTAAACTGGATACAAAAAAGCAAGGCAACTGGGGAGAATTGGTTCTGGAGCGGGTACTGGAAAGTTCCGGGCTGGTCAAAGGACTGGAATATATCCGTGAATTTTCAACAAAGAGCGAAACGGGCGACACCTACCGTCCGGATGTGATCGTCAATCTGCCCGACAATAAACATATTATCGTCGACTCCAAGGTTTCCCTTACGGCTTATAACGAATATGTAAATGCCGATAGTCCGGCAGAGAAGGAAAAGTACCTGAAACTTCATCTGCTTTCATTAAAAAATCATGTCAGGCTGCTTAGCGAGAAAATGTATCAGAACCTGGAAGCTTTTGACACTCCCGATTATGTTCTTCTGTTTATCCCTATCGAGTCATCATTCAGTTTAGCATTGCAATCGGATGTCGATCTCTTCAACTTTTCCTGGGAAAAGAATGTGGTGATCGTCAGTCCGACAACCCTTCTGGCAACCCTCAGGACGGTTGCTTCAATCTGGAAACATGAAAAACAAACCCAGAATGCCATAAAAATTGCCCGGGAAGGAGGTCTTCTTTATGATAAATTCGTATCCTTCCTCCAGGATCTTGAAAAGATCGGAAGCCAGATCGATGCTACAAAACGTATTTATGATGAAGCTCACAAAAAACTATCGACCGGAAGCGGGAATATCATAGGAAAAGTTGAAAAACTGAAGGAAATGGGGGCAAAAGCCAGCAAAGAGATCCCAAGATCCTTAACCGATAAAGTGGAAGAATACTAAACCTTCTCTATGGAAAAAAAAGACGAATATATATATGGTATCCGGCCTGCGATTGAGGCGATCAAGACGGGAAAAGAAATTGAAAGAGTCTTCATCCAGAACGGGTTGAAAGGTGAAATATTCAGGGAGCTCTTCAACCTGATTAAAGAGCTGAACATCCCGTTTCAGTTCGTCCCCGTTGAAAAGCTAAACCGTCTCAGCCGGCAAAACCACCAGGGAATTATCACTTTTCTTTCCAGGATCACCTACCAGAAACTTGAAAATCTCGTCCCCTTCGTCTATGAACAGGGAAGAACTCCTTTATTTCTGATACTTGACCGGATTACCGATGTCCGTAATATCGGAGCTATTGCCCGTACTGCTGAATGTGCGGGAGCCGATGGTCTGGTTATACCGGCAAAAAATTCTGCACGGATCAACTCCGATGCGATTAAAACATCCTCCGGGGCACTCTATAACCTGCCTGTCATCCGGAGCGAAAAGATCAAAGAAGACATTCTTTTCTTAAAGGACAGTGGATTAAAAATAATTGCAGCCACCGAAAAATCCAGTTTGCAATACACTGAAACTTCTTATAATGAGCCGCTGGCATTGATCCTGGGATCGGAAGGGGAAGGTATCTCGGCCGAATATCTGAGGCTTTGTGATGCAACGGTCAGGATACCCGTTTTCGGGGAGATCGAATCCCTGAATGTTTCCGTGGCTGCCGGCATTCTTCTTTATGAAATCATCAGGCAACGAAAATTAAACTCCTAAGGACTCATGAAGTATATCCTGAAATTTACCCCGGAGATCATCCTGTTTATTTTTGTTCTTTTATTTATCGGATTTAAAGATCCTTACCGTCCCTGGGACCGGGTTATCGACAGAGACGGGAAAGGTTATTACGCTTATCTTCCGGCCGTCTTCATCTACCATGATCTTCAGTTCAAATTTGTCGAACAATATGAATCTCAGTATTACCTGTCTGACAAATCTGTCTATAAGGAATTCCGGAATCAGTCAGACAACCGGAAAGTAAATAAATATTTCCCGGGGATGGCAATCGTTTGGTTCCCCTTTTTCCTGGCCGGTCATTTTTTTGCCTATCTTGAACTTTTTCCCAGGGATGGTTATTCCCTTCCTTATCAATTTTCCATCGCCATATCTGCGTTGTTTTTTCTGTGGCTTGGTGCAAGAATATTACGAAAACTTCTGATCAAACTGGGATCCGGCGAAAAGGTTTCCTCCTTTATTACCCTTGCCGTCACCCTTGGAACCAACCTGATCTTCTTCACTATTGTGGAAGGTTCGATGACCCATGTTTATTCATTCACCCTGATCACGGCTTTTGCCTATACCTTGTTCCAGTTGTTCCACGACTATAAATCCAAATGGTTCATCCGCTCCCTGCTTCTCTTTGTGCTGATCTTTCTGATCCGCCCAACCAATTTCCTGGTGATCTTTCTGGTTCCGGTGATGGCCGGGAGCTGGGAGAATATTACGACGGCATTCCGAAAGGTGATCCGCCAGAAGAAAACACTCCTGGGTGGATTGATACCCTCTTTATTTCTTCTCGCCATACCCCTGGTTTTATGGAAAGTGCAAACCGGTCATTGGATCGTTTATTCCTATGGCACTGAAAAACTTAACTTTCTGAAACCGAATTTCTTTGGTATCCTCTTCAGTTTTAACCGGGGATGGTTCATCTATACACCCATTGCATTGGTTTCCATGTTTGGCCTGATCGGACTCTTTAAACAAAACCGTTTCCGGTTTTACTGGTTGCTTGGATTCCTGCTGTTGTTTACTTATGTGGCCTCCTGCTGGTGGGTATGGTACTACGCATCAAAATGCGGTCAACGTATTTTTATAGATATTTATGTAATCGTCGCAATTTTACTGTGGTACCTTTACCAGTCCATTAACAAAAAGGCATTAAAACGATCCCTGTCTGTCTTGATAATTCTTCTGATCGGGTTGAATATCTTTCAATTTTATCAACATGCAAAATGGATATATCCACCCTCCATTATTACCGGTGAAGTATTCTTTGATTCTTTCTTCAGTACAACGAAAAAAGCCCGGGTATATCTTCCGGAAGAGGGAATTGTCGGTGAGAAAAATTTTTACAATGATCTGGAGAAGGATAATAACTGGATGAATTCCAATACAAGGGATAACAAGATTTCACGCAGTGGTGAATGGTCGTCGAAAACAGATCAGAAACACCCATATGGAATTGGTCTGGAAGTCGGTGTTGAATCAATGTTTACGACCACAAACAGGGTAATTTCAATCAAAGGGTGGATCCACACACCTAAAGAAAGAACAGAATCAAGCCTTATCGTCGATTTCCAGGTTGGATATGCCAGCAAGAGCTATAACCCTATCTTGTTGGAAGAAATTGCCACCATCGACAAATGGACATATATTGAGGAAGCCATATATGTACCGGGTGATTTACCCGCCGGTTCTACCGTTAAGATCTACTTTTACAATCCTTCTGCTTTTGTACCTTTATATATTGATGATCTGAAAATCGATTTCATATCTCTCAGGGAGGAACCGGATTATATGAAGATTGAGGGTGTGATCCTGCCGGTAAGGAACCAGTGAAACCGGAACAATGATTTGTTGATGTACTGAGATAACGAAATAAAGACAAAAAATTTAGCAGGATGTATATCATTAAAATCCGGGGAACTTCAAAAATTCCTGATTATGTTCAGATACGGGATGAAGATTTTACCTTAATCGCTTATTTTAAGGTAACAAATCCAAAAACAGCACTATTACGTTCCAATTTACTGGGAGATCTAGATAAGATTTTTGAGATAATACAGGATTTACCCTATGGTTTAATCCGCAGATTGGAACTTTAATATTGAATTCGCGGAATGATTATTTTTGTCACCATCGAATAAAAGTTATCTATGACCGGAAATCACATCATTGAACTCGATAAGCTATCCATATACCAAAACGAGAATCTGATCCTGGCAAATATTACCCTGACAGTCAGCAAAGGAGAATTCGTATATCTGATCGGGAAAACAGGAAGCGGAAAAAGCAGTCTGCTGAAGACCATATATGCAGAACTTCCGGTAAGAGCCGGGATCAGTCGTGTTGCCGGGTACGACCTTCGGACACTGAAGCCACATGATATTCCTTTTCTTCGCCGGAAACTGGGTATTATTTTCCAGGATTTCCAGTTACTCATGGACCGGTCAGTTAATGAGAACCTGTTGTTTGTCATGCATGCCACAGGTTGGAAGGATAAAAGCCAGATGCAGAAACGATTGATGGAAGTACTGGTTAAAGTCAATCTGGGAAACAAAGGACCAAAAATGCCTCACCAACTTTCAGGAGGTGAACAGCAGCGGGTTGCTATTGCAAGAGCGCTGGTGAATGATCCGGAGGTGATTCTTGCGGATGAACCAACCGGTAATCTAGATCCGGAAAGTTCGGAAGGGATCATCAGCCTTCTGATGGATATCTCAAAAACAGGACGGGCCGTGGTGATGGCAACGCACAATTATACGTTCTTTGATAAATACCCGGCCCGTACGCTTATATGTGAAGATGGAAAAGTCGTCCCGGCTATTAATCTCCCAGGGTCGCAACCATCACAGCTTTGATCGTATGTAAACGGTTTTCGGCCTCGTCGAATACTACGGATGCTTCAGATTCAAAAACTTCGTCCGTCGTTTCCAGTCCATCAAGTTTGTATTTCTTAAAGATCCCCATCCCTATCTCCGTATCTTTATTGTGAAACGAAGGCAGGCAATGCATGTACTTGACTTTCGGATTTCCGGTTTTTTTCATCAGTTCTTTATTTACCTGATAAGGGAGCATCTCCCGGATACGTTCCTCCCATAATTCCTGGGCCTCACCCATCGAAAGCCAGACGTCAGTATAGATGAAATCGACTCCCTTTACTCCTTTTGTGACATCTTCAGTCAAGGTGATTTTGGCCCCTGTCTGTTCTGCAATACCCTCGCATGTCTTGACAAGTTCCTTGTTTGGCCAATATTTTTTCGGAGCACATGCGCGGAAATCCATGCCCATTTTCGAAGCTCCTACCATCAGGGAGTTTGCCATGTTATAGCGCGAGTCACCACAGTATGCGAATGATATCTGGTGAAATGGTTTATCGGAATGTTCCATCATAGTCATAAAATCGGCAAGGACCTGGGTCGGATGAAATTCATTGGTAAGTCCATTCCATACCGGGACCCCTGCATATTTTCCAAGTTCCTCGACAATGGCTTGTCCAAACCCACGGTATTCAATGCCATCATACATACGGCCAAGGACCCGGGCAGTATCTTTCATGGTCTCTTTTTTCCCGATATGAGAACCTTCAGGACCAAGATAGGTAACTCTTGCTCCCTGATCATATGCTGCCACTTCAAACGCGCACCGGGTCCGGGTGGAGGCTTTTTCAAAGATCAAAGCAATATTTTTCCCTTTGAGCCGCTGCTGCTCTGTTCCCGAATATTTTGCTTTTTTCAGATCGATCGCCAGATCCAGCATGAATTTGATTTCACCGGGTGTAAAATCGAGAAGTTTCAGAAAATTTCTGTTTCTTAGATTAAATGACATAAAAAAAAGTATTTAAGATGAATGATGTTAGACTTATATTTTTTGAGCCGAAAGTCCGGCACAAAAAAAGGTATGCAAGTAAATAAGAACGAACTGGAATGCAAAATTAAAAATTTCCCCTGATTAGTTCACTCAGCGAACGCATTTGACCGAAGAAGATCTCTCCCGGAAGGTTGCTGAAAAGCCCGGAGACCGAAATCAGGCAGAAGTGCATAAATTTCCTCAAATAAGGCAGTTTGAAAATTCTCAAACTTCGACCATTCCGGGGATGTATAAAAAGCATATATCTCGATCGGAAGTCCGGATCCGTTTGTCTGAAGCATTCTTACCATCAGAGAACTATCGGGATTGATAACATTTAATTGGTTTAACCGGCCGATCAGGTAATAACGGAACAGACCCAGATTGGTTTTAACCTCCGTTCCCACCTGGATCTGATCTGCCTGAATTCCCTTCTTCCTTAAATTCTCAACTATTTCAGGGTTGATAAAGCAGATGGTATTGACGTCAACCAGGAAAGTATGTTTTAGTCTTCTGCCTCCTGCTTCTTTCATATCACGCCAGTTCTGGAAGGAATCGGTAATTAGTGAATAGGTTGGGACCGTGCTGATGGAATTATCGAAATTACGAACCTTGACCGTGACCAGTGATATATCGATTACTGTTCCATCCGTATTGAATTTCGGCATCGTGATCCAGTCACCGATGGCCAGTAAATGGTTGGAAGAGATTTGCACTCCCGCCACCAATCCAAGGATGCTGTCTTTAAAGATAAGTAAAAGAACCGCCGACAGCGCTCCAAGCCCCGCTAACAGGGTCAGGGGGGACTGACCCAGAAGCATCGAAATTACGGTTATGGCCGCGACCGCATATACAAGGATTTTCAGGATCTGAATATAACCTTTGATGGGTTTTGAACCAGAAATATCCATTTCACTGTAAATGCGGTTCACCACATTCAGGAAAGAAACCACTACAAGCAGGAGGATACAGGTAATATAAATATTCAGCCCCATGCTGATATAATGTACAACTTCGGGGAACCGTGAGGAAACAGTATGGATGGATACCTGAAGAACAAAAGGCGGAAGAAGAAGTGCCAGGCGGGTAAAGACCCTGTATTCAAGAAGATAATCGTCCCATTTGCTTTGTGATCGTTCTATCAATCGCTTCAGGATATGGGTGATGATAAATTTTGCAACATAGTAAACAACCAATGAGGCAGCAAGAACAATAAACAGGTAGGAAAAATCAGTTAAGTAATCAGCGACTGTATCTGAAAAACCTAAGTTCAGTAAAGTGTTCTTAAAGCCGCTTTCTATGTGTTGCGCTTTTATTTCATTCATGTCTGCTGTTCTATGGGACTAAAACATTCAACGAACCGGGATTGACCTTAACCTTAAAATCTCTGGTTATCTTTTTTGGATCTCCATCCAGATGGATGCGCTTCCCTTTTTTCCTGTTAACCTGTACTTCACGGGCATGGATAATTTCAATAAAGGGAGTCCTGTCGAACCATTTAGTAAAAAGCAGGGGTGCAACAAGGATGGTCTTCAGAAAAGGAATCCGTTGTAAAATACATACATCAATAAATCCGTCATTAATAATTGCCTTGGGGTTGATGGAGGTATTATTTCCAAACTGGCTTGAGTTGGCAAAACTGATAAGGAGTGCTTTCCGTTCCAGTTCTTTTCCATCAATGACCAGATGGTATTTTCTGGCTTTGTAAGACCGGTAAGAGCCCGCGGTAATCTTAAAATATGAAAAGAATCCCCTCTTTCCCGATTTTGCAAATTTATTTGCGACGGAAGCATCAAATCCCACTCCGGCAACGCTGACAAACAAATCATCGTTCAGAGTCGCCGTATCTATTTTCAACACTTTCCCTCTGTTGATTATTTCGATGGCACGTCTTACATTCATCGGAATATTCAGATGCCTGGAAAGTCCGTTACCCGATCCGGCAGGTATAATTCCGAGAATTGTTTCACTTCCCACCAGGCCCCTGGCAACTTCATTGACCGTTCCATCCCCTCCTACCGCAACAATAATATCTATCCCCTGACCGGAGGCTTCCCTGCTTAAAACTACGGCGTGACCTGCCTGCTCCGTGTAGGCAACCTTATAAATGAATTTTTCTTTATCGATCCTGGCGTCGATTATGCTTTCCACACCTTTCTGCCTCCCGATTCCGGATATAGGATTGACAATGAAAAGAATCTGTCGTTTTATGGGTTGATCACCGGGCATACGATAGAATAAAATATAAAATCTTAAAGCTCGTCAATTTTCAGTCACAAGTCTGTTTTCTATGACCCTGTTATTATATTGCTGAATAAAGGCTTTAATAAATAATTCCAGTTTCTCTTTTTCCCTCTTTTCCCGAGATAGTATATTGACTTTCTGAAGCGGGTCATTCTCCAGATTGTAAAGGTTGGTGCTGGAATTACCGTCAAATTCCAGGTAATGACCATCCTTAATGAGACCATATATTCCGTTGAGATAATGGATCGAAAAATGGGGAGGAATCGTGTCCATCAGGTCAGTTCCAAAGGCAAGGTAATTCCTGTCATATCCAAGGTAATTCAGGATGGTCGGCATGATATCGGTCTGCTGGGCAATTACTTTCGAATGGCCTTTCAGGTCAGATCCCGGGATGAAAAACAATAAAGGAATACTAACCTGACCCACATTGGTTTTGTAAAATGCCTCATATCCTTCAGAAGTATGATCTGCCGTGATCACAAACAAAGTATTGGGATACCAGGAAGTATGTTTGATGGAATGAAAAAAATCGCCCAGAGAATGATCGGCATACATGATACTTTGCTGAATCGGAAGACGACCTTTTCGAAAAATATTAGCATATTTCCCCGGAACAAAATAAGGATGGTGTGATGATAATGAAAAGAAAGTTGCAAAGAAAGGTTGTTTCAACTCATTTATTTTCATGGCAGTGAATTGAAAAAACTCCTCATCCCTTATCCCCCATTTCCCGTCATAATCTCTCTCATTGTTGTATTCTTTCCGCCCGTAATATTTATCAAACCCGACAAGTTTTGTATAGGAATCAAACCCCATCGTTCCGTTTGTTCCACCGTGGAAAAAAACGCCCGAATATCCCCTTGATTTCAGCAAACCTGCGATGCTTGTATATCTTGCGCCTGCATAATTTGACTGAATGAATGATTCATTCATTAAAGATGGGATTCCTGATAAAATTGCAGGAATACCCTGGATAGAGGTCTTGCCATTGGCATAGGCATCGAAATAGAGCCCCTGGCGGATCAAGGAATCCATGAATGGAGTAAAACCCTGATAATGTCCGTTCTCCAGCGACCTGTTGAGAATCCCGATATGTTCCCTGGAAAAACTCTCCATGATAATGATCATGACATTCATTTTTTTCATCTCTCCGGGTTTTCTGATATGGATCGGGTCGTAAATTTTTCGCAGTTCGCTTTCTTTGTTAAAATAATCAACGGTCTTTAAGGCTTCATGCCGGTATGTCTTAGCAATTGCAAAGGGAGTATTGAGCAAGAGGGGTATATTCTTCGCGGTCGTATATTTTCCAGCCGTGACCAGACTTATCGGCCGTAACTGGAGCCCTCCCCGGATACCGATAACCGAAAGTGTTCCCAACAACGCGAATAAAATGGTATTTGTGAAATAGTACTGGAAATTCCCTCCTTTTTGTTTCGTTGCTGATCCGGTAAGAGAGCATCTCGAACCCAGGTAAATAAGCAAGGTGATAAATATAATAAAGACCAAAAGGATATACCAGAAATCGGAAAGAAACTGGGGAATGAGCTTATTGAAATCACCTCCGACTCCGAGGTAGCTGAAGATATCGGAGGTTGTACGTTTCAAAGTGAACCGGAAATAGATCGTATCGATAAAATTACCCATCAGTCCGATTGAACTGATCAGATAAAACCATCCGTTTGCAACGCCCTGGTACCATTTGTTCATCCGGAACCTGAAAGGGATGATATTCATCAGGATAAAAGGGGTATTAATGATCAGGATGGCAGAAATATCAAACCGAATGCCAACGATAAAAATTTTTACAGCTTCTGAAAATGTCAGGTTTGAAAAATATCCAAGGTTAAACAGGTAAAAGAGAATCCGGGAGAAAAACATCAGTCCCAAAATAATCAGAAGTTTCCATAACATAACGACCAGGATATTACCCTGGAACCATTTTGATCCTTTTTTCCCGGTTCTTTTTTGTGAATTGCCTGCTCTTTTTTTCATCTGACAATAGTATTATTTTCAATAGTAAAAGGAATATCCATGAATATCATTCACGGTATGAGTTAACGTTGTTTGGATGGATATTTCATCCGGATCATTCTGGTTTAAAAAACAAAAATAAGGTCAATCGGTCAATATATTAAGAAATAGTCGGAAAAAAAAAGATCAAGGAGGAATAATCGGTCGATCGGGGATTGGTAATTCTCATCTCGAATTGTTATAAATCAGACGAAGTAAAGCGAACAATTCTGCTGATAGTAATATATAGAAATATTGCACGATTTTTTCTATTTTTGCTGTAAATACAATCATATTAAAGGTATTGAATAATGGGAGAATTGATTTTTACCGGAAATAAAGGGAAAGGGGTCAGATCCGACTGCTTTGTTTCTCTTGAATTGACCAATCAGGGAGGAATCCAACTCGAACTGGATTCAAAAGTGGCGGTAATGTATGGTGAAGATATCAAAAGACTGGTCTTTGAGATCTTTCATTTCTTTAAGATAAAAGATGCCAGGATCAAGATCGAAGATTCCGGCGCTCTTCCCCTTGTCATTGCAGCCCGGATAGAGGCAGCTATTAATCAAACAGGGAAGGTGGACACGGAGTTTCTCTTTCCGATGCTTTCGGTCAATCAGAATACGACCGCCAAAGACCGGAACCGGTTTTCAAGGCTCTATCTCCCGGGCAATACGCCAAGCCTGATGATCAATGCCGGGATCCATAAACCCGATGGCATTATCCTCGACCTCGAGGACGCTGTTTCTCCTGATAAAAAAGATGAAGCCCGGTATCTGGTTCGTAACGCCCTGCGTAATATAGATTTTTACGGATCGGAACGGATGGTAAGGATCAACCAGGGTGAGCGGGGTATTGCAGACCTGAATTATATCATTCCGCACCATGTTAATCTGATCCTCCTTCCTAAGTGTGAAAAACCGGAGCAAGTCCGGGATATTAACGATCAGATTAAAAAAATCCAGAAAAAACAAAAAACAAATTACCCAGTCTGGATCATGCCGATCATAGAAAGCGCAATGGGAGTAATGAACGCTTTTACCATTGCAACTGCTGCTGAAAATGTCGTTTCCCTTGCTATTGGATTGGAAGACTACACAGCTGATATCGGCACAGGTCGTACCCCGGAAGCAACCGAATCATTCTTTGCCCGAAGTATGGTCGTCAATGCTGCCCGGGCAGCGGGAATTCAGCCGATCGATTCAGTTTTTTCCGATGTGGCCGACACGGAAGGTTTACGGAAAAATGTCCTTCGTTCCAAAGCCCTGGGTTTCGACGGGATGGGATGCATTCATCCCCGGCAGATCAGAGTCATCCATGAAACATTTGCACCCACATCCGTTGAAATAGAAAAAGCGAAAAAGATCGTCTTTGCATTTCACAAAGCCCGGGAGAAAGGACTTGGGGTTGTTGCCCTGGGAACAAAAATGATTGATCCTCCGGTCGTGAAAAGAGCGGTCAACACTATTAACCTGGCGATTAAAATGAATAAACTGGATGAAAATTGGAGGGAAACCTATGAGTAAATATGATAAACTGAAAACAAACGCTGCCGGGCGGGTGGTTCCTACCATTATCAACGGGAAGACCGTGACCCCTTATATGGGCATAGGGAAATATCAACCCGTGGGATTCAAGGCAACTCCAAAAATCTCAAGTTGCGTTAATTACCCTGCCGATGGGAACAAAGTACTGCCCGGTTTGAAGGAAGCAATGATCAAAGCCGGTCTGAAAGATGGAATGACCATCTCCACCCATCATCACTTTCGTAACGGAGACCTTGTTGCTACGCAGGTATTTGATATTGCTCATGAAATGGGGATCAAAGATCTTATGTGGTTTCCTTCCGCTTCTTTCCCATGTCATGAATCGATGACAAAATATCTTGAAGATGGAACGATCCACCATATTGAAGGAAGTATGAACGGAGCGCTGGGGAGATTTACTTCCGAAGGAAAAATGAAAGGACTCGGGATCCTTCGTTCCCATGGCGGCCGGTACCAGGCCGTTCAGGATGGCGAAGTACATATCGACATTGCTGTTATTGCCGGTCCTACTGCCGATCCTTTTGGTAATTGCAACGGAGTAGACGGCCCTGCCGCCTGCGGCCCCCTTGGTTTTGCCCTGGCTGATTCACAGTATGCCGATAAGGTTATTGTGGTTACCGATAATCTGGTTCCCTTCCCGTGCATTCCCTGGCAGATCAATGGGAATTATGTGGATTATGTTGTGGTACTTGATAAAATCGGGATTTCAGAAAAGATCGTCAGTGGAACCACGGAAATCACCAAAAGCCCCGATCGTCTTTTACTTGCTGAATGGTCATCCAGGTTTTGTGATGAAGCCGGATTAATCTATGACGGATTTTCTTTCCAGGCCGGCGCAGGAGGAACTGCTTTATCCATCGGAATTTATTTTGCCGACATCCTCCGGGAGCGGAAATGGAAAGCCCGCTTCGCCCGTGGAGGAAGTAATAAGTACCTTGTCCAGATGCTCCAAGAAGGTCTGGTGGAGTATATCCTTGACGGGCAGACATTCGATCTGGATGGAGTACGCTCCATGCGCGATAATCCCCATCATGTCTGGACAAGTCCTTTTACAAGCTATAATTATCATGGTAAAGGAAACTTTTCCTCTATCGTCGATATCGTGATCCTCGGCGCCACGGAGGTGGATGTAAATTTTAATGCCAACGTCGTAACCCATTCCGATGGTTATCTTCTTCATGGAATCGGCGGATGGCAAAATACCCTTTTTGGGAAATGTGTGATCCTTCCGATTCCGTTATTCCGCGACAGAAATCCGGTGATCCGCGACGAAGTCACAACTTTATGCGGACCCGGTGAACTGATCGATGTGATCGTCACCGAACGTGGGATCGCCATCAATCCACGCAGAACCGACTTGATCGAAAAAATGAAGAACTCCTCCCTGCCTATTAAAACTATTCAGGAACTTAAAGAAGATGCAGAGAGAATCTGCGGAATTCCTTCAAAACCGAAATTTACCAATGAAATCGTCGCTGTAGTTAAATGGGTCGACGGGACTGTTTTGGATTCTATCCGTCGGGTCGCCCCATAAAGAAATCCGGTTTTGTTTACATTTTAGGGGATGGCGACTTATTGTACCTGATTGTGAATCCATGATAAGAAATACGTTTATCATCAACTAACAATCGTAAATCGTCAATATAAAGTACTTTGACCCTTCACCAGATCCTGCTAAAATATTGGGGTTTTTCCTCTTTTCGCCCGCTTCAGGAAGATATTATACAATCTGTTCTGGAAGGTAAAGACACCCTTGCATTACTTCCTACCGGAGGCGGAAAATCACTGTGTTATCAGGTTCCGGCCCTTGCCCGCGAAGGACTGTGCCTGGTGATCTCACCCCTGATTTCCCTGATGAAAGACCAGGTCGATACCCTGAAAAAAAGGGGGATTAAAGCAGTTGCCATTCATTCCGGAATGCACCCGGATGAAATTGACATTGCACTTGACAACAGTAAATATGGGGATGTGAAACTGCTGTATATTTCACCGGAACGTCTTTCGACTTTAAAAATGAGAGAATCGCTCCGTCATATCAGCGTCAATCTTCTCGCGGTCGATGAGGCACATTGCATATCCCAGTGGGGTTATGATTTCAGGCCTCCCTATTTACGAATTGCCGAGATCCGTCAATTGATCCCTGATGTACCGGTTCTTGCTTTAACCGCAACCGCTACTCAGGGAGTTGTGAAGGATATTCAGAAAAAGCTGGGATTCAAAACAGAAAATGTCTTCCAAAAAAGTTTTGAACGGAAAAATCTTACCTACCTGGTAATCAAAGAGGAGGATAAGATGAAACGCCTCCTGAAAATCATTGCAAAAGTAAATGGAAGCGGAATTGTATATGTCAGAAGCCGGAGACAAACGAAAGAAATTGCGGAATTACTCCTAAAAAATAAAATCAAGGCCAACTATTATCATGCCGGACTCGATCGGAAAACTCGTGTTCAACGACAATCTGATTGGATGAATGAAGAAATTAGGATCATTGTCGCCACCAATGCCTTCGGTATGGGGATCGATAAACCTAATGTCAGACTTGTGATTCACCTCGATCTGCCGGATTGTCTCGAAGCTTATTTCCAGGAAGCAGGTCGGGCAGGCAGAGACGAAAAGCAGGCTTATGCGGTTCTCCTATTTGAGAATGCCGACATCCTTGATGCACGGCACAACCTGTTAATTTCATTTCCCGAACCGAATGTGATAAAAAATATATATCAGGCGCTTGGAAACTATTACCAGCTTCCGGTCGGGGCCGGGAAGGATCTACAGTTTGAATTTGACCTGTTTTCCTTTTCTGATAAAAATAAGTTCAATTCTATAATTACTTTCAACGCGCTGAAATTTCTGGAAAAAGAAGGATATTTAATTCTAACGGAAGCGTTGCACAACCCCTCCCGTTTATTTATTAAAACAGATAAAGAATCCCTGTACCGGTTTCAGGTCGCCAACGAATTTTACGACCATTTCATTAAAATCATTCTCCGTTCCTATACCGGAATCTTTACTGAATTTGTGAAAATTAACGAAACGGAGCTTGCTCAGCGGACCAAACTCAGTACGGAGGAGATAAAAATGCATCTCAACCGCCTGCAGAAATTGCAAATTCTGGATTATATTCCTCAAACGGAAAAACCATTGCTCATTTTTACCCGGGAACGACTCGACGTTAAAGATATCCGGATTTCCCAGGAAAATTATAACGATCGAATGAAAGTGGCTGAAAAACATCTTGAGGCAATTGTCAACTACGCAGAGAATACGCATAAATGCAGGTCACAATTACTCCTTGAATATTTTGGGGAGTGCGGTATCAAACGTTGTGGAAAATGTGACATCTGTCTCGAACGGAATAAAATAAATTTGAATGAAATTGAATTCGATACCATAGTTGGCAAGATCCGTCCCCATCTGAAATCCAGAAATTGTACAATCGACGAATTGATCCGGTTGGCCGAACCCGTTCCTGAAGATAAAGTCATCCGTGCCATCCAGTGGCTGACAGATAATGAAAAAGTTAAAATTGAAGATGACCGGAGTTACCGGTGGATATAGACAGTAATAGTAATTGAATGTAAAATGAATCCATTAATTTATCATGATGAATTACCTCTCTGGTCTGCTCCTTTTGGTTTAATTCTACTCGATACCATCCGGATGAAGCCCGGAATGAACATTCTCGATATCGGAAGCGGTAGTGGATTTCCGATGTTTGAAATTGCCGGGAGAATGGGAAGTTCATGTTCGGTTTACGGTCTTGACCCTTCTGAAGATTCCATAAAGATGATCCGGGCAAAAATGAAGGCGAACCCGGTCCCCAACGTCAGCATCATTAAAGGTTTTGCAGAAGAGATGCCTTTCCCGGATGGATTCTTTCATCTCATCGTTTCAAACAACGGGATCAATAACGTTACCGATCAGCAGAAAGTGTTTTCCGAATGCTACCGGGTCAGTGACCCGGATGCCCAGATGGTCTTTACTGTCAATCTCCCCGGCACTATGTTCGAGTTCTATGAGATTTTCGAGGCGACTCTCTCTGAAATGAAATTGACTACGGAAATTGAAAAGATGCGCCAACATATCTATGAAAAACGCAAACCGGTCGATGAATTGAAAGAACAGATACGGTCAGGTGGATTTACCCTCCATTCTCTCATAATGGATGATTTTAAGATCAAGGCAATGGATGGAACGGCGTTTTTTAACCATCACTTGATCCGGAAAGCATTCATGGATCCATGGAAGTCAATCCTTCCGGAAAATATGGTTGAGAACGTTTTCACCCGGTTGAAAGAAAGATTGAATATAAAAGCTGAAGAACATTCAGGACTATCATTTTCCGTTCCCTATGCCTGCTTTGACTGCAGAAAAAAAACAAACATCTTTCCATGTCAGTAATTCCCAGAAATTTTTATACTCGTCCTGATGTGGTCGGGATCGCCCGCGAATTGCTGGGAAAATATCTGATCACGAAGAGAGATGGTCAGATAACTTCAGGAATTATCTGTGAAACCGAAGCTTATGCCGGAGTCTTTGATAAGGCATCTCATGCTTTCGGGGGCCGCAGAACCCGCCGGACCGGGATAATGTACAAAACGGGTGGGACGGCTTATATATATATCTGTTACGGGATACATTCTTTATTCAATATTGTAACGAACCAGAAAGATACTCCCGATGCCGTTCTGATCCGGGGAATCAAACCATCGGAAGGATTGGATATCATGCGCCGGCGTTCCGGTAAAAAGAAAGTAAATAATGATTTTGGGATCGGTCCCGGAAAAGTATCGAAAATTCTTGGCATCCACTATTCACAAACAGGATATGACCTGACCCGGAAACCAAAAAGCAAGAACGAATCCGGAATATGGCTGGAAGACCGGGGAATTAAAATAAACCCAGAAAATATTATTTCCGGACCCAGGATCGGAGTCGGGTACGCCGGGAAAGACGCTTTATTACCATACCGCTTCCAGATCTTTTTAGAAGGAAGTATCATCTCAGATAAACCTTAAAAAAAACCCCGGGTTCACACCTGGGGTTTTCAGAACTCCGGAAATGAACCCGAAGTTAGAAGTCAATGCTGAAAGGTTCTACTTAACTTTTTTACCGAGTTCAGCGCCTGCTTTGAATTTTACAACTTTCTTGGCGGGAATCTTAATTTCTTTTCCATTCTGTGGATTGCGTCCTTTGCGGGATGCTCTCTTGGAAACAGAGAATGAACCGAAACCAACTAAAGCAACTCTTTCGCCTTTGCCCAGAGCTTTGGTTGTTGCACAGATAACAGCTCCCAAAGCCTTTTTGGCATCAACTTTAGATAATTTTGCTTCAGCTGCAATTGCATCGATTAACTGAGCTTTGTTCATGTCTTTAAAGTTTTTAGTTAATACTTAAATTCTAAAACCCTGCAAATATAAGGCATCTAAAAAAAAAGTCAAGGATTATTATCTGAAAAACCCTTGAAAATGTTGAAATAATCAAAATTTTGTCAATAAATCTTCATTGAAAATGGCTGTTTATCATGGGTTTCGAATAAACATCTTTCCGAAACCATTCAGAAAACTGGCTATCTTCAAGGGTTTGCGACCTGCAGGCTGCAGTTCCAGAATTTGCACCAAACCATTTCGCCCGGTAATATTAAAAAATGTTTTCCCATCGGTAAGAATTGTACCGGGATCCCGGATATCATCTGAGTGTGTGATAGATGAACGGAACACCTTGACAAATAAAAATCTCCCGTCCGTCATAGGCAATTCAGTAAAAGCACCGGGATGAGGAGCGAGCCCCCGGATCTTATCATGAATAATGGTAATATCCTGATTCCAGTCGATCCGGCAATTTTCCCTGGTCAATTTAGGCGCACTCTTCAAAACTATATCATGCTCCGGTAAATCGGTCTGATCCACCCGGGGTGCTGTATTTTGCACAATATCTTCCACGGTCTTCAGCATCAGTTCCGCACCCGAGATCATCAGCCTGTCATGAAGCTCTCCGGCATTCTCTTCGGGTCCGATGGTGAGTGGCATGCGATATATAATCTTGCCGCTATCTATTCTTTCATTCAAAAAAAAGGTAGTCAGTCCGGTCACTTTTTCTCCATTCATAATTACCCAGTTTACCGGGGCAGCTCCGCGATACTGCGGCAACAGGGAGGCATGAAGATTAATTGTTCCAAGAGGAGGCATCTCCCAAACGGACTTCGGGAGCATGCGGAAAGCAATGATGATCTGAAGATCAGAACGCAATGCGGCCATCTGTGCGAGGAATAACGGTTCTCTCAGGTTTACCGGTTGTAATACCGGAATACCTAATTCCAACGCGGCTTCTTTCACGGGAGAAACTCTGATTCCAAGCCCTCTTCCGGCCGGCTTATCGGGAACGGTAACCACGGATACAACATTATATCCCTTCTCCACAATCCTCCGCAGAGTATGAACTGCAAATGAAGGCGATCCGAAAAATATTATCCGTGGATATGAAAACATATAAAAAAAGCCTGAAAAAATCAGGCTGTAAAGATAGTGTTTAGAATTGAATATAAAGGATTACTTCTGTAAACGTGCTTCTGTATAGGAAATGTATTTATCGATCTCCCTTCCTTCAGCGGAGCGGGGAAACTCCTCCTTTATCTGTTTATAATATTTCAGTGCTTTTACAAGATTTCCAAGCTCTTCATTTGCCCATGCGGCTTTCATAAGAAACAGTGGAGAGGTAAATTCATTCTTGCTGATCTCGGCAGCCTCCTGGTAAAGTCCCGCAGCTTTCTCAGTTTGTTTTAGCTCCATATAAGCATCGCCCATTGCCCCTTTTGCCATGGGAGCTACAACCTTATCATCAGCATCAAATTTCTTTAAGTAGGTTATCGCCTCTTCAAACTTTCCCAATTTCAGGTAACAGATTCCTGCATAATAGTGAGCCAGGTTTGCTGACTTCGTAATGCCGTAATCGTCGATGATCGCAAGAAAACCGAGATATTGCCCGTCTCCGTCAAGTGCTTTTTTCAATGAATCCTGCTCAAAATACTTTTCAGCCATAAACATTTGCGACTGAGCTTCTTTTTCCTTAGGTGACAGATAGAACCGGCGGAATCCAAAAAAACCAAGAACAATAACAATGATTGCTCCGACGACGATCAGGATGATCTTCTGATGTTTCTCAATAAATTGTTCCGTTTTACTGAAGGCCTCCTCAACAGCTCCAATGGTTTCTTCCGTTTTGGCTGCTTTCTTTTCAAGCTTACTTCCCATATTTATTCAAATTTTTAAAGGTGCAAAGTTAACTTTTTTCCCGACATCCCATCGACGACCTTCAAATTATTTACCTTTGTGGCTCAACCCGAATAAGATACTATGTCTTTCATGCAAGGTATTAATCCCGTTACTCAGTCGAAATTATTAGATTATTTATTCGGTTTCATCACACCGGAACGCAGGATAAAATTTGAAAACCTTATCCGTTTGCGTACACGATATCTTACTATTGTCCTGGAGGATATTTACCAGTCGCATAATGCCAGTGCGGTACTGAGGACGTGCGACTGCTTTGGAATACAGGACGTACATATCATTGAAAACATCAACCCATATAAGGTAAATCCCGATGTCGCCCTCGGTTCATCGAAATGGCTGTCGCTTGAAAGATATAACCAGAATGAAAACAATACCATATCCTGCCTTCTTCATTTGAAAAAAATTGGTTATCGCATCATCTGTACAACTCCGCACAGGAAGGATTATACGCCGGACAGTATCCCGTTGGATTCAAAATTGGCTCTTGTCTTCGGAACAGAACTTGCAGGACTCAGTCCTGCAGCCCTCGAAATGGCTGATGGTTTTATTAAAATTCCGATGGCGGGATTCACAGAAAGTCTGAATATCAGTGTGTCAGCGGCAATATTCATCCACACCCTGACGAATCGCTTACGTAATTCCGACATCGACTGGACGCTGTCGGAATCCGAACGGTTATCGATCCTTTTGGCATGGGCAGCGAACACCATAAAGAAGTCCGATATCCTGATCTCCGAATTTCTGCGGCGGGAACATTGAAGAACCTCGCGTTAAAACCCGAGGATTCTCCGATCCAAGCGGAATTTATATCTTTACTTGCTGACTCCGCAAGCGGGGAATGCGCTCGCGGGATTCATGCTGATGTTTTTATTCATGGGTGATTCATATGAAGTTTGCATAAACGATATTTGGATGGATATTCCATTCATTTTTTTTTTACTTTTGCATTGTTTTTGAAAAATGCTAAACTAAATTTTTATGGGAAAAGGTGATAAAAAATCAAAAAGAGGAAAGATTGTTATCGGATCGTATGGAGTAAGAAGGTCGCGCAGGAAAAAGAGAGTAGCTTCCACTCTGGTGAAAAATAAAATTGAACCAAAAAGGAAGGAACCTAAGATAAAGAAAGAAGAAGTCCAGATAATTCCCGTTGAACCAATTGTTGAAGTTCAGGTAACTGAGGTGATCAAAGAAAAAGTCACAAAAAAAGCTCCGGCAAAGAAAACGGTAAAAAAGGCGGTTGCAGAAACACTTTCTCCGGAAATAAAACCGGAAGAAAAGCCAAAAAAAACAAAAACAAGAAAAAAAGCAGAACCTGTAGACAAGAAAGAGAGTTCACAAAAGGAAGAACTGAAGCAGGAATAAGCTGAATTCCATTCTTCCTTACAAACCATCCATCCGGGTCTGCCAGGGCATACCCGGATTTTTTATATGCCCGATCTAATCACAACATATTTCCCATCTATCACCTCGCTGCAGATGCAGCGCTTTAGATTATTGGGTATCCTCTACCCTGAGTGGAATGCCAAGATTAACGTCATTTCACGAAAAGATATTGATCAGCTATATCTTCATCACGTTCTTCATTCCCTGAGTATCGGGAAGATCGCATTCTTCAAACCTGGAACAAAAATCATGGATTCCGGAACCGGCGGAGGATTCCCCGGCCTCCCACTTGCAATTTTATTTCCTGAATGTCATTTTACACTCGTCGATTCCATAGCAAAAAAAATCAAAGTCGTCGATGAGATTACCCGTGAACTTGGCTTGTCGAATGTGACAACCGTATGCTCACGGTCAGAAGAGGTCAGGGAACTTTTTGATTTTATAACCGGAAGAGCGGTTTCTGAGTTAATTCGGTTCTTTAATCTTGTCAGAAAAAATATCCGGAGAGAGGGATTCAATGAAATCCCAAATGGGATCCTTTATCTGAAAGGAGAAATCACGGAAAAAGAGACCCGGTTGTTTCCCGGGAAAGTGACGATATATTCACTCTCCGATTTTTTCAGGGAAGAATATTTTCAAACTAAAAAGATTATTCACCTACATAACTTTTAAACCGTTTTTGGCCGGATCATCTATTTTTTGTTATTTAGCCGGACCAATGAAAACTATAATTAAATATTAATCATTAAAAGGAGGATTTATGGCCGAACATAAGAAGTTCATACCCTTTGTATCTGCAGAGACCAATATGAAAGAGTTTACCGTTAAAGCACTTATTATTGGTCTTTTCTTTGCAGTTATCCTTGGCGCAGCGAATGCATATCTCGGACTGAAGGCCGGGATGACCATTGCCGCTACCTATCCTGCGGCTGTGCTTGGCATGGCTCTTTTGCGCCTGATGAAAGGAACCATCCTGGAAGAAAATTTTACGCGTACCGTTGGTTCAATTGGTGAATCGGTTGCGGCAGGAGCTATATTTACGTTACCTGCCTTCTTTATTTCCGGCATCTGGTCGGAATTCTTTACTGCAGGCCATTATATTACCTCTTCACTGATTCTCATCGCAGGAGGTATCCTGGGTATTATGTTCGTAGCCTTGCTTCGCAGGGTGATGGTCGAAGATGCTGAACTTCCTTTCCCCGAATCGGTTGCAGCAGCCGAAATTCATAAAGCCGGTCAGGGAGGCTCCAGTGGCTCAAAATTTCTTTTCTGGGCTATGGGTCTTGGTGCATTAATAAAGATATTGGGAGAATTGAAATTATTTCAGTACCTCTGGGAAAAATTCGTTGTGTTCGGAAAACAAACCATAACCGGAACCATTTTTAAGGGCCATGGTGGAATGTTACTTAGTTCTCCCGGAATCAGTCCTGCTTATATGGGTGTGGGATACATTATCGGTCCAAAACTCGGAGCATTAAACTTCAGCGGTGGATTGATTGCCTGGGGGCTGATGGCACCCATGATCATGTACTTCCTGATGCCAAGCGTCAATTTCGGTGACTGGGCAGCCTTCCTGATGAGTCAGGATTCGACCCTTACCCTGGATAGTGCTATGTCGAAAGTTACTGATCCATCTTACCAAATCAACCAGATCTGGAAATATATCATCCGTCCCATTGCCATCGGGGGAATGTTAGTGAGTGCAGCCTTTACGCTCTTCAAGATGAGAAAAAGTCTGTCGACGGGTATTGCCCGATCGGTAAAAGATGTTAAAAAAGCGGCCACCGGTATTGAACACAACGTTCCAAGAAATGAAAAGGACATCAGTTTCACCTGGATTATGGTCGGAATCGGAGCCGTAGCCATACTTACTTTCTGTATCACCTACTTTATCTTTACCGCCGGTATCCTTATTTCCTTTGTAGCAGCAACCGTAATGATCATTCTGGCTTTCTTTTTTGCTTCCGTATCAGGATATCTCGTCGGAATCATGGGATCGAGTAATAACCCGATCAGCGGACTGACTCTTACTGCACTCGTCGTAACTGCGCTGATCCTGGTTGCACTTGGCGTACAAAAAGAAGCAGGTGTAGCAACGGTACTGGGAGTTGCAGCAATTGTCTGCGTCTCCGCAGCAGTCGCCGGTGAAATGTTACAGGATCTGAAAGCAGGTCACATCCTGGGAGGTACCCCATGGAGAATGCAGATCGGTGATATCCTCGGGGTTATTCTGGCTGGATCGGTCATGTTCGTCGTCCTCGCTTTCCTTAATGATGGTGATATTGCCAGTGGAAACAACCTTGGTTATCAGGGTGGTTTCGGAAGCAAGAATCTCTCAGCTCCCCAGGCAAGCCTGATGGCTATCCTGTCGCGTGGTATTGTTCAGGGACAGATGGCCTGGCCGTTAATCATTGCCGGGATGCTGATGGGTACTGCCTTTATCCTGATGCAGGTCAAGAGTCCTATGCTCGTCAGCGTCGGAATGTACCTTCCTATTGAGACGACTTTTGCCATTTTTGTCGGTGGTCTGATTAAAGGAGCCGTCGAACTCTATAACGAAAAAAGGAAGCACAATGCAGCACAAATGATCAGGGTTGAAAATACCGGTGTCCTTCTCGCCTCCGGACTCATCGCAGGAGAAGCCCTGATGGGACTGGTAATTGCAATCCTTGCTGTGTTTAATATTTTCCTTTACGACTATTTTGTATTCTTCAAGAATCCGACATTCTGGATCAGCTTTATTGTGCTTGCAGCAATCGCTTATGTCCTGATTCAGATTCCATTGAAAAATGCAGGAAAACCAGATGAACCGGCACCACCTGCTTCAGGGGTCTAGAACAGGAAACGTATCAGGGTAATTTATGAATGCAGAGGGTAAGGGGTTAAACCTTACCCTCTCCTATGAATGACAATATGAAATATCCGTTCTAGAATGTCAAACAAACCGCAGATGTTATAAATGAATATTCCGGGTGAACATAAAATTATTATCATATGAATTTCCTGAAACGGAGGAAAATCCTTAAGCAATCAAATTTTCTTGATCTTCGGCCGGTCAGGGTCCTCAATCATGAATCCAGGGAGGATGGTTTGATCAACCTGATGATGCCTCGGTTTAAAAATAAGTACTGGTCAAGGATGTTTCAACCGAGATCAAGAAGTGAGTTTATAATAATAAAACTTGATCAATCCGGATCACGTACCTGGATGTTGATCGATGGGGAAATTTCCGTACTAAGAATTTGTGAAAAACTGATGGAACAATACCCTGATGATTTCACCCAAACAGAAGAGACCGGCAAACGAGTTACAAAATTTCTTTCCATGCTGTATGAGCAACGGTATATTACTTTCCGTGAGATTGAACATATTGCGTAACCCATGGTTTTTTTTACTACCTTTGGAAAAGATTTAACCATCTCTGTCTTAATAGTTTTTATCACTAACCAACGGTTTAAGAATTACTTAACATCATTAAAATAACCTGATAAATCAACCAGAATGAGTAAAGATATCCTCAACCTCGAACCGAAAGCCCTGTGGAAAAATTTCTACAGTCTGACTCAGATTCCCCGCCCTTCTAAAAAAGAAGAGAAAGTCCGGGAATTCATTAAAAATTTTGGAAAGAACCTGGGACTTGAAACCCTTGTTGATGAAGTCGGAAATGTCATCATCCGAAAACCTGCTACTCCCGGCATGGAGAATCGAAAGGGAGTGATTCTGCAAGGTCATCTCGACATGGTTCCTCAAAAGAACAGCGATAAAGTTCACGATTTTGAAAAAGATCCTATCGAGACTATTGTTGATGGTGAATGGGTAAAAGCCAATGGCACCACCCTGGGCGCCGATAATGGTATGGGAGTCGCCGCAGCCATGTCAGTTCTCGAATCAAAAGATATTAAGCATGGTCCCATTGAAGCCCTATTTACTACGGACGAAGAAACAGGAATGACCGGGGCTAACGGATTGAAGCCTGGCATCATCAAAGGGGATATCCTGATTAATATGGATTCTGAGGATGAAGGAGAACTTTACATCGGTTGCGCAGGAGGAACCAATGGTAACTTTAAATTTACCTACACTGAAGTTCCTGTTCCGGTTGGACATACTGCACTGAACATCAATGTTACCGGCATGAAAGGCGGACATAGCGGCGTAGATATTCACCTTGGAAGAGGAAATGCAAACAAGATTATGACGCGTTTACTATGGCACAGTGCCCGTAAACACGGTATCAGACTTGCTTCTATCGACGGAGGAAGCCTGCGTAATGCAATTCCCCGTGAAGCCTTTGCAGTGATTACCCTTCCAAACAAAGAGAAGGAGGGTTTCCTGAAGTGTCTTGGAGAATTCGTACAAACCGTCAGAAAAGAATTATCGGCTGTTGAACCCGATTTGAAAATAGAAGCCCTCCCCACTGAGTTACCGAAAGTTATCATTGATGAGAAAACTCAGTTCAATCTGCTGAATGCACTCTATAGCTGTCCCAACGGGGTTATCAGGATGAGTAATGAAATGAAGGGATTGGTTGAGACCTCTACCAACCTCGCCATCGTCAAATCAGATCATGGGGTCATAAAAATTCAATGTCTCCTCAGAAGTTCTGTGGATTCTGCAAAGGAAGACCTGGAACAAATGATGCAATCGGTTTTTGAATTAGCAGGATCAGAGTACGTTTTCGATGGGAGATACCCCGGATGGAAACCCAATCCCGATTCGGTGATTTTAAGGACCATGCTGGATATTTACCATAAAAAATTCGGTAAGACTCCCGAGATACGGGCTATTCATGCAGGACTGGAATGTGGGATCCTGGGTGGCTCCTACCCATCGTGGGACATGATATCCTTTGGTCCGACGATCCGGTATCCGCACTCTCCGGATGAAAAGGTGAATATTGAAACTGTCCAGAAGTTCTGGGATTTTCTTGTTGAAACATTGAAAAACATACCCTTAAAATAGATCCATTTCCTTTGGAGATTAAATTTACAATGCCGGTTTGGAAGGATCAAAAAAAAATGTATCTTTGCAATCCCAAAAAATAATGCAAGATGACGAAAAGAACATTCCAGCCCTCAAATCGAAAAAGAAAGAACAAACATGGCTTCCGTGAACGTATGTCAACAGCCAATGGAAGAAAGGTACTTGCAGCGAGAAGGGCTAAAGGAAGAAAGAAACTGACAGTATCTGACGAAAAACTGGATAAGGAATAATTTTCTGTTTTTGGTTTTAAGGTTCAATCAACTTTGGACAATTTTAAAGAAAAAAGAAGTTAAGATCGTTTAACTTCTTTTTTCATTTTTACCAGACATTATTGCATTAACTCATTCCTATGAAAAAGTTCAACCTGAAAGCTATTTCGCCATATCTCGTGGCCATCGTACTTTTCTTAGTCATTGCCTTTGTCTATTTTACCCCATTACTCGAAGGGAAACGGATAATCCAGGGTGATATCATACAGTTTTCAGGCATGTCAAAAGAAATTGTCGATTACCGTGAAAAAACAGGACAGGAACCTCTCTGGACAAATTCGATGTTTGGTGGAATGCCTGCCTACCAGATTTCGACAAAATACACCTCAAATCTGATTGGTTACCTCGATAATATTTTCACACTTGGACTTCCGCATCCAGCAAACCTTTTATTTCTCTATTTTATCGGATTTTTTATTCTTCTGCTGGTACTGAGGATAAATCCATGGCTTGCCATCACAGGCGCTATTGGATTTGCATTTTCTACCTACTTTTTTATCATCCTCGATGCAGGCCATAACTCAAAGGCCCATGCAATCGGTTATATGGCCCCTGTCCTTGCCGGGATTATTCTTACGATGCGTGGGAAATATTTATGGGGAGGTTTAATCACTGCCTTATTTCTCTCGCTGGAAATAAAGGCAAACCACCCGCAGATCACTTACTACCTGGTGATGATAGCCGTTATCATGGGGATTGCCGAGCTGGTCGATTCAATCCGTTTTAAAAGATTCGTTCCTTATCTCAAATCAATCGGGATCATCTTTATTGCCGCAATTTTCGGTGTCCTTACGAACATAACCAGTCTCTGGGCAACCTATGAGTATGGAAAATATACCATCCGTAGTCAATCTGAACTTTCAAGCGACAAAACAGACCGGACCACGGGCCTCGATAAAAGCTATATAACGCAATGGAGCTATGGCATCGGAGAAACCATGACCCTCCTGATCCCAAACTTCTATGGAGGGGCATCCGGCGGAAAACTCGGGGAAAATTCCGAACTGGCAAAAGCCCTGCGGGCCAATAACCAGCCAGATAATGTTGTAAAATATTATACCGCTCAGCCCATTCCCCCATTATACTGGGGCAACCAGCCAGGTACTGCTCCGGTTTATATCGGGGCAATTATATTTTTTCTTTTTATTCTGGGGCTGATCCTGGTAAAAGGATCAGTCAAATGGTGGTTGCTTGCAGCGACAATAATATCCATAATGCTCGCCTGGGGACACAATTTCATGGCATTTACCGATTTCTTTCTCTCCTATCTACCCGGATATAATAAATTCCGTGCGGTTACCATGATCCTGGTCATTGCGGAGCTGACCATGCCCCTGCTGGGAATTCTTGCCCTTAAAGAGATTTTTGACCCTGCCAATGACAAAAAGAAGTTGTTTAAAGCCTTACAGATTGCTTTTTACCTGACCGGTGGAGTTTGTTTGATCCTGGTTCTGTTTCCCGGGATGTTCCTTGATTTTATCGGCCCCAACGATATTAATTATGCAAAACAATATCAATTACCCGATTGGTTTGTCCAGGCAGTCCAGGCTGACCGGAAAGACCTTCTGGTTTCTGATTCCCTCCGGTCATTCATTTTCATCCTGCTCAGTGGTGTTACATTATGGCTGGTCATCTATCAAAAGCTGAAAAAACAATACGCCTATATAATTCTAACCGGATTGATCCTGTGCGACATGTTCATGGTCGATAAACGGTACCTGAACAATGAAAATTTCGCTTCCAGATCAAAGGTTGAAAATCCTTTTACCTTATCGGCAGCCGATGAATCCATCTTAAAAGATCCCGATCCTTATTACAGGGTACTTAATCTGACGGTGAGTCCCTTCCTGGATGCCACTACTTCTTTTTACCATAAATCCATCGGCGGGTACCATGGTGCAAAATTCCGCCGTTACCAGGAGCTGATTGAAAATGGCATAACCAAAGACATCACGGAATTCAGCAAGACCATGAGCACCACGAATACGTCCGTCCTGAATATGTTGAATACAAAATATATAATTATCCCCGACAACAACCGACAACCAGTCGCATTCCCGAATCAAAAAGCCCTTGGAAATGCATGGTTTGTAAAAGGAGTCCGGCAAGTCTCCAATGCCGATGAAGAAATAAATGCCCTTAATGATCTCAAACCCGACTCCATTGCGATCGTTGATAAAAGGTTCGCTGAGGAGCTGAAGTCATATTCACCCGGAAAAGATCCTGCGGATTCCATATGGATGACCTCCTACGCCCCTAACCGGCTTGATTATCGGTATAAAACAAAAAATACCGGCTTAGCCGTTTTCTCGGAAATTTATTATCCTGAAGGATGGAACGCTTATATCGACGGCAAACCTGCTCCCCATTTTCGCGTTGATTATGTACTCAGATCCATGGTATTACCCGCCGGAGAACATGATCTTGTCTTTAAATTTGAACCCAAGGTCTATTTCATGGGAGAGAAAATTTCTCTGATCAGTTCCCTGATCCTCATCGGTATCGGACTTTCTCTGGTAGTTTTTGAAATTATCAGGGCAAGAAAAAAACCGGAATCTGACCACTGACGTTACTTTTCCCGGATGATGAAACGTACCCTGATAATCAGTTATTACTGGCCTCCAAGTGGCGGAGCAGGAGTACAGCGCTGGCTCAAGTTCGTTAAATACCTCCGTGACTTCCGATGGGAACCCGTCCTTTTTATTCCACAGAATCCCGAATATCCTGAAATTGACAGATCACTTGAGAAGGATGTCCCCTCCGGCCTCGAATTGATCAGTCATCCCATCTGGGAGCCTTATGATTTTTATAAGAAATTAATCGGACGTAAAAAAGAGGAGAAAATAAATGCAGCCTTCCTCTCGGAAAAAAAGAAAAACAGATTGATTGAAAATATATCTGTATGGATCCGTGGGAACCTGTTCATACCGGATGCCCGGAAATTCTGGATAAATCCATCGGTCAAATGTCTATCAAATTATTTGAACGATCATCCTGTGGATGTGATTATCTCCACGGGTCCACCGCACAGCATGCACCTTATCGCTATGCCGCTGGCCGAAAGGTTCTCCATTCCCTGGATTGCCGATTTCAGGGATCCATGGACCGATATCGATTACTATAAAGATCTGAAGCTTTCATCATGGGCCGATAAAAAACATCATGACCTGGAGAAACAGGTTCTGGAGAAGGCTGACCGTGTTATTGTGATCAGTAAAACCATGTCGGAGGTTTTCAGGAAGATTCAGGACAGGCAATACGAAATCATTACCAATGGTTTTGATCCGGAGGATATGGTCGAACATCATACTCCGGCTATTGACAAATTTTCTATCGCCCATATCGGAACCCTTGTAAGTACCCGGAATCCTGTCGCATTCTGGAAAGCATTAAAGAGCTTAATTGCGGAACGGGAAGATTTCGCCAACGATCTTGAGATCAATCTTGTTGGAAAGATGGATTTTTCAGTCTCTTCCGCTATCGAATCTTATCACCTCGGGAAATTTGTGAATAAGATTGACTACCAATCTCATGATGAGGTAGTGAAATGCCAGCGCCAATCCCAGGTGCTGTTGCTCATCATAAACAATACTCCGAATTCGAAAATGATCCTCACGGGTAAATTCTTCGAATACCTCGCGGCAAAACGTCCGATTCTTTGTATTGGACCCGAAGATGGTGATGCCGCCGAAATCTTAAACGAAACATCTTCCGGTCTTATCTCAGGATTTGATGACATCGATGGAATGAAGAAAAATATCCTGTCATTTTATGATCGATACAAGCATGGAAACCTGAAATCGGAAAGCGTAAATACTGACCGGTTTTCACGAAAAGAACTTACCCGCCGGCTCACGGAAATCCTGAACAGCATCAGCAAGTAAGGCTCACTCAGAAAATATCTTGCCATCCTTATATTTGACAATCGCTTTCGTCTTCCATCGTCCGGTTAAATAATACGAATAATACAGAATTACCCCGGTAAACCAGCCGATCGTGATAGACCACCAGACCCCCTGAAGCCCGATGGCCGGATTCCCTGACAGGAAGTATGCAACGGGAATCCGGATTACCCAGAGAGAAAACAAACTGAAGAACATCGGAATCAGGGTGTCTCCTGCTCCGCGTAAAAGTCCGTTGATAATGAACATGGTAGAAAAAAGAAGATAGGATGCTCCAACGATCAGCAGGTAATCCCGGCCAATTTCAATGACAGCGGGATCATCGGTAAATAGCTGCATCAGGAACCCTCTTGAGAGTATTACAATAGCAGAAATGGTCACCGTCATCCCTGATATGATAAGGAATGTCGCTTTCAGACCGGTTTTCACCCGGTCAGGCCGGTTTGCGCCAAGATTCTGTCCGACAAAGGTTGATAACGCCACGGCAAAACTCATCGCAGGCATAACAGCAAAACCATCTATTCTTCCTGCAACACTGAAAGCGGCATTGGCATCCACGCCAAACTGATTTACGATCCAGTAGAGGGCAATACTTCCCACAGCAACAAAGGTCTGTTGAAATCCTGCCGGAAGACCGATCCGGATACTTTTATAAAAAATGATCCGGTCAAAACGCAATTCCTTCATCGAGAATTTCAAGATCTTGTGATAACGGTTGAGATAAATTATTTGTGCGAAAAATGCAGCACCCTGCGAAATGACCGTTGCAACCGCCACACCTGCAACGCCCCAATGGAAAACGGGGACAAATATCAGATCAAGAATAATATTAAGACCGACGGAACCCACTAAAAAATATAATGGCGTTTTTGAGTCGCCCAATCCGCGTAAAATGGCGCTGGTCCCATTATAGGCGAACATGAATATCAGACCAATCAATAAAATATTCAAGAAAAGCTTTGCCTGGGGAATGATTGAAGGAGGAAGATCAATTAAACGAAAAATATATTCGCTAAGAATAATACCAATAGCGGACACCACCAGGGATATAAAAAAAATAAAAACATACATCGTGTTGATGGTTTTTTTGATGTTCTGGAAATTCTTCGCACCAAAATACTGGGAGACCACAATGGTAAATCCCATGGTCACCCCAATAATAAAGGAAATCAGTAAAAAAATTATGGGGGCAGATGTTCCTACAGCAGCCAATGCTTCTTTTCCGATAAATCTTCCGACAACCATACTGTCGACGAGATGATATAATTGCTGGAAAACGTTTCCAAGTAGCATTGGAATCGCAAAGCGGATAATCAATTTACCCTCATTTCCGTAACTCAGGTCCTTCACAGTCGCAAAAGTACTCAGAATGTCGTTTATTTTCATACTTTTGCAGTAACAACAGTTCGGTCTGTCGCCGCGCCATTGGCGTGGAGGAAAGTCGGGACAACAAAGAGCGCCATGCTTCCTAACGGGAAGGTTCCGGGTGATCCGGAAACAGATAGTGCCACAGAAAACAACTACCCTTTCGGGGGAAAAGGTGAAAACGCGGTGTAAGAGACCACGGTCTGGTTGGGTGACCAACCGGAGGGGTAAACCTCATGGGTTGAAAGACCAAGTAAATCCCGCTTTCAGGATGTTCGCAAGAACATGCTGAAATTCAGTTGCTCGCTGAATATTCTGCAGGAAAAAACGGGATGGGTAGGTCGCTAAAGTTTGCTGGCGACGGCAAACTCAGATAAATGACATGACACCGGAGATTTATCTCCGGGAACAGAATCCTGCTTACAGAACTGTTGTTTTTTATTGTTTCTCTATGAAAATTGTCTCTATTGTCGGTGCCCGGCCTCAGTTTATTAAAGCTGCGACCGTTTCCAGGATATTCAGTAAAGAACCTGCTCTTCAGGAAATATTACTGCATACCGGTCAGCATTATGATTCGAATATGTCGGAAATATTCTTCCGGGAACTCGATATTCCTGCGCCACATTATAATCTGGAAGTAGGGTCCGGGAGTCATGCTGCTCAGACCGGAATGATGCTCAAAGGAATTGAAGAAATTCTGATGAAAGAAAAACCGGATTGGACGATTGTTTACGGAGATACAAATTCTACCCTTGCCGGAGCCCTGGCTGCTGCAAAACTTTATCTCCGTCTCGCTCATGTCGAAGCCGGATTGAGAAGCTTCAACAGAAACATGCCTGAAGAAATCAACCGGATCGTCACCGACCGGATATCCGATCTGCTGTTTGCCCCTACTGCAACTGCAATGGAAAATCTCAGGAATGAAGGCCTTTCTTCCATCGCCCGTAATACCGGTGATGTAATGTATGATTCGGTTTTATACTATCAAAACCTGATCCTGAATCATCCGGAAAAATATGGCACAAAGAATATCCCGGAAAAATTCTACCTCGCTACTATCCACAGAGCTGAAAACACAGACGACACAGGAAAACTGACCGACATATTCAAAGCATTCGGACAACTGGATTATCCGGTGATTCTTCCGGTTCACCCCAGAACACGGAAAATTATTGATTCGGAACTCTCTATTCCGGGTAACGTTACCATAATCGACCCGGTCGGATATCTGGAAATGCTGAAACTGACCATGGATTCCATCAAGGTTCTGACCGACTCGGGCGGACTTCAGAAGGAAGCATACCTGTTGGGCAAACAATGTATTACCCTCCGTACCGAAACGGAATGGATCGAGACGTTGCACGATAACTGGAATATTCTGGCCGCTTCCGATCCCGGAAGGATCATTCAGGCTGTTAACGCAAACCTCCCCACAACCTCCAAAAGGGAAGAATTTGGTACTGGAAATGCTGCAAAAATGATCGCACGGGAGCTTCTTGTTTTTTAACCATCCGTTGTTAATAAAATCCTTGATTTTCCTAATGTTTTCTTAGAATCTGGTGTCACTTTTTTTCTTACCTTTGTTTCTTTAGCGAAAAAGTTTAAGTGATTGATTATGACTGATATAGAAAAAGAAGTTGCAAGTCAGAATTATACAGCTGATAATATTCAGGTTTTAGAGGGGTTGGAAGCGGTCAGAAAAAGGCCGGCCATGTACATTGGAGATGTGAATGTGAGGGGATTACATCATCTGGTATATGAAGTTGTCGACAACTCCATCGATGAAGCTTTAGCAGGATATTGTACCCATATCGAGGTCATCATCCATGATGACAATTCCATAACGGTAACTGATAACGGACGTGGAATACCTACCGATTTCCATGAAAAAGAGCAAAGATCCGCCCTCGAAGTTGTTATGACTGTCTTACATGCCGGGGGAAAATTCGATAAAGATTCGTACAAGGTTTCAGGGGGGCTTCACGGGGTGGGAGTATCTGTTGTAAATGCATTGTCCGCCGACCTGAAGGTGCTGGTCCATCGGAATGGAAAAATCTATCAGCAGGAGTTCAAACTCGGTAAACCATTGTACCCGGTGAAAGAGGTTGGCGATACCGATAAAACAGGAACTATTGTAACTTTCAAACCTGACACCTCGATCTTCATTGTCGAAAAATATGATTATGAAACGCTGGCCTCCCGGCTACGGGAGCTCGCTTATCTAAACCGTGGGATTAAGCTGGTCCTGACAGACCAACGGGAAAAAGATGAAAACGGAAATTTTCTTTCCAGCACTTTTTTTTCTCAAAATGGTTTATGCGATTTCATCGCATACCTGGACGCTACCCGTGAGAAACTGATCCCGGAACCTATAAGTATTGAAGGGGAAAAAAATGGAATCCCGATTGAAATCTCCATGCAGTACAACACTTCATTTTCGGAAAATATCCATTCATACGTCAATAATATAAATACACACGAAGGAGGAACCCACCTTGCCGGATTCAGGAGAGCTTTGACCAGGACCTTGAAAAGTTACGCAGAAAAGAGCGGGATGCTCGCCAAATTGAAATTCGATATTAATGGCGATGACTTCCGTGAGGGACTAACGGCAATCATTTCGGTTAAAGTTCAGGAACCCCAGTTTGAAGGACAGACAAAGACAAAGTTGGGGAATAATGAAGTGATGGGAGTGGTCGATCAGCTTGCCAGTGAACTGCTGAGCTATTATCTTGAAGAAAATCCGAAAGAAGCCAAAACCATTGTCAATAAAGTGATCCTTGCCGCGACCGCCAGACATGCCGCCAGGAAAGCGAGAGAACTTGTTCAGCGTAAAAATGTCCTTTCCGGTTCCGGCCTACCGGGAAAATTATCAGATTGTTCTGAAAACGATCCCACCCAGTGTGAGATTTACCTGGTGGAAGGTGATTCAGCTGGCGGAACCGCCAAACAGGGACGTGACCGGCGCTACCAGGCAATTTTACCCCTCCGGGGAAAGATCCTGAATGTTGAAAAAGCAATGCAGTATAAAATTTTCGACAGCGAAGAGATAAAAAATATTTTTACCGCTCTTGGTATTACAATCGGTACAGAGGATGACAGCAAGGCACTAAATCTTGAAAAATTACGTTATCATAAAGTCATCATCATGACCGATGCCGATGTCGATGGAAGTCATATTGCCACACTGATCCTTACCTTTTTCTTCCGGTATATGAAAGAATTGATTGAAAACGGACATGTCTATATCGCCACTCCTCCCCTGTACTTAATTAAAAAGGGAAATAACCAGCGTTACTGCTGGAGTGAGGAAGAACGTTTGCAAATTGTCGGCGAATTCTCAGGAAACGGAAAAGATTCAGGAGTTCATATTCAACGGTATAAAGGTTTGGGAGAGATGAATTCAGAACAACTATGGCATACCACGATGGATCCGGAATTCAGGACCCTACGGCAGGTCACAATTGAAAATGGAACGGAAGCGGATCGCATTTTTTCGATGCTGATGGGAGATGATGTACCCCCAAGACGTGAATTTATCGAGAAAAATGCCAGATATGCAAACATAGATGCATAGCATATAGCGTATTTTTGCATCAAAATAAACCTCCAGGTAGTATTACCTGCATAAAATTTGTACTATGTCTTCCCGAAAGTATCTTTTCATCTTCGCCGGTATTATTGTTGTCGCAATTGTAATCTATTTCATTATTCCAAAACAGAATAAAGAAGATCAGATCATTGCAAAAGTCAAAAAAGGGAATTTCCCTATAGAAGTTTCGGTAACCGGAGAACTTGTTGCTAAAAGCTCTGAAAAAATATTCGGCCCCCAGTCGCTCAGGCAAATCGGAATCTGGCAGGTTAAAATATCTGATATCATTCCTGATGGCACCGTAGTCGATTCAGGGCAATACGTGGCCACCCTTGACCGCACTGAAATCTCCAACAAGATCAAAGATGAGGAGACGAACACAGAGAAACTGGAAACCCAGCTGACCAAGACCCGCCTTGACACTTCTCTGGAACTACGGAGCGCCCGGGATGAACTGATCAATCTACGTTTTGCCCTGGAAGAAAAGAAAATCGTCCTCGAGCAATCTATCTACGAACCTCCTGCGACCATCCGCCAGGTGGAAATTGATCTCGAAAAAGCTACCCGGACCCTCGACCAGGCGGAAAAAAATTATAAACTCCGCTATCAGAAAGCAGTGGCAAATATGCAGGAAGTCACCGCTTCTTACAACCAGGCGCAAAGAAAGCTTCAGAATATGCTGGGAGGCCTGAATGAGTTCACTGTTAAAGCGCCAAAGTCGGGTATGGTCATCTATAAAAGGAATTGGGATGGCAGTAAACTGGGTGTCGGAGGCATGATCAATGCCTGGGATAACGTGGTCGCCGAGCTTCCCAATCTTAAGGAAATGATTTCGAAAACCTATGTTAACGAGATTGATATCAGTAAGGTTAAAGTTGGACAGGAGGTTAAAATCGGGATCGATGCCTTTCCGGAGAAAAAATTCACCGGCAAGGTCACCGAGGTTGCAAATATCGGGGAACAGTTGCAGAACAGTAATGCAAAAGTTTATGAGGTCAGGATTATTGTCAATGAATTCGACTCCATCCTCCGGCCTGCCATGACCACCAAAAACACGATTGAAACAAATATCATCGGAGATGTCCTTTCCTGTCCGATCGAATCGATCTTCAACAACGACAGCGTAACATTCGTCTATAAGAAAAAAGGTGGATCGGTGGTCAGACAACAGGTGGTTGTCGGTGAGAGTAATGAAAATGAAATCATTATTAAAGAAGGCCTGAATGAAAATGATGAGGTTATGCTTGCACTTCCTGAAAATGCAGATAAGACAAAACTTGTATTACTGGATAAGAAGATCCTCGATAAATATAAACCAAAACAAACCGACACCCGGAAACCGGTACCTGACACTACAAAAAAAAGCACCCTCCCGGGATCAAAATCAATTACCAACAAGTAAACTGGAACCCCTTTGTTCGAACGCTATAAATATATCTTTTCCATTGCTCTTGAGGCAGTTTTTTTAAATAAATTCCGTTCCATACTGACCGCATTGGGTATTATTTTCGGAGTCGCTGCCGTCATCACCATGATGGCCATCGGAAACGGTGCCAAAAAAGAGATCCTCGACCAGATGAAACTTGTGGGCGTGAACAACATCATCATCACGCCTAAAACTGAAAAAGGAAAAGGAAGTTCAGGTCAAAGTACCGATGAAAGCAGTGAAACGCAAAAAAGTGCCGATAGTAAATCCAAAGGGAAGTTCTCCCCTGGATTATCTTTGAAAGATGCGGAAAGCATTAAGTTGATCGTTCCCAGTGTTCAGAAAGTCTGCCCGGTGGTGATCTATGAAACCGATGTGATCAAGAAAGCGGTAAGGTCTTCAACCAAGGTGAGCGGAGTTACTCCTGAATTTTTCGAGCTGTTTAATATTGATCTTGAGCAAGGCGACATGTTCAATGCTGAACAGTTGAGAGACGGAAAAGCTGTTTGTATCATTGGTTCCACGATCAAATCAAAATTCTTTCCAACGGAGGATCCTGTCGGGCAAGACATCAAATGCGGCAAACTTTGGTTGAAAGTAATCGGGGTGCTCCGGAAAAAGGATGTCAACCAGACAAGTATGGAAAATCTGGGGATCTCCGATTATAACAATTCGGTTTTTGCCCCGGTTCAGACCATGATGAGAAGGGTTAAGGACAGGACCATGATCACCGCCGCATCGCTTCATGGCCAGAGTTATGAAGATTACGGCGACGTTGTTATCTATTCCTCCCAGGAAGGGGAACAAATGTCAAAAAACCAGATAGATAAAATTGTCGTCCAGGTTAAACAAAGCAGTCAGATCACTCCCACCACCGAACTCCTTAAAAGAATGCTTCTCAGGCGGCATCAGGGACTGGAGGATTTTGAGATTAAAGTTCCAGAACTCCTGTTAAAGCAGGAACAACGGACAAAAGACATTTTCAATATCGTGCTTGGTGCTATCGCCAGCATCTCCCTACTGGTCGGAGGGATCGGGATCATGAATATCATGCTGGCCTCCGTCATGGAGCGAATCAAAGAAATTGGTATCCGGCAAGCCATTGGAGCGACCAAAAGGGACATCGTTGCCCAGTTCCTTTCGGAAGCCACCATTTTAAGTTTATCCGGCGGATTGATCGGCATAGTTTTAGGGTTGATCCTCTCCAAAGTCATTATGGAGATCACAGGAATTTTAACCATTGTTTCCGGAATCTCAATTTTAATTTCATTTGGTGTCTCCGCATCGGTTGGTATTGTTTTTGGCTATATGCCCGCCCAGCGTGCCGCCAAACAAGACCCTGTCGAATCACTCAGACACGAATAAGTGATCAGCTTATGAAAAGTCACCGTATAATCTTTCTTTTAATCCTATTGTCTGTCTTTCCATGCGCATTAAAAGCGCAACTCCCCGGCAGGATATTATCTCTTGAAGACGCAATCGAGATCGCCAAACAACAATCTCCCGATGCCTTTAATTCCAAACAGGAATTCAGGATCAGCTTCTTTGAATTCAGATATTTCAAGGCTTCGTATCTTCCTGCACTGAAGCTGGATGCAAACATTCCGGACTTCACTCGTAAATATAGCTCATACCTTGATAAAAATGGTCAACGATCTTATGTATTTGAACAATATATTAGCGCTTCAGCAAATCTTGCCCTTACACAAAAAATCGGAATTACCGGTGGGACTATCTCTTTAAATTCACAATTGACGGCTGACAAGAACCTGGGTGTTACAGATACAAATCAATTTGTCAGTATCCCTGTGTATATAAAGTTTGATCAACCTCTGTTTCAATTTAATCCATACCGTTGGGACCGGAAAATCGAACCGCTTAAATATGATCTTGCGAAACGGAAGTTCCTGGAAGATGTCGAAAATATAGCTATTAAAACAACAAATTATTTTTTTAACCTCCTTCAGGCACAACTCGATCAGAAAATCGCGCTCACGAATCTCTCAAACTATGACACCCTTTTCCATATAGCAAAAGGGAGATACCAACTTGGGAAGATTGCAGAAAATGATCTGCTGCAACTCGAACTTAGCTATTTAAGAGCCCAGGCAAATGTCGAGACGACCTCTCTTTATCTGGAGAATGCTTTGTTCCAGTTCAAATCTTATCTCCGCATCAAAGATTCGGTTGACATCGAATTAATTCCTCCGATTGATATTAGGTTTTTTAAAATTGATCCACTGTTAGCCATTCAGGAAGCTAATAGAAATACATCCACAGCACTTGATTTTAAAAAGCGCTTACTGGAGGCAGCGCGAGATGTCAATCAAGCAAAACGTGTAGATCGGTTTGATGCAAATATCAGTGCCGAGATCGGTTTGACAAAAGACGGAGCTCATCTTTCTGATGTCTATACCAATCCTAATGATCTGGAAAGGTTTTCACTTCAATTGACCATTCCCATCCTTGACTGGGGAGTTTCCAGGGGAGAAATAAAAATGGCTCAATCACAGGAAGAGATCGTGAAAAACTCCGTTGAGCAAGAAATCATTGATTTCCAGCGTAATATTTATTTGAAAGCCGTTCAGTTAAACATGCAGCAAAACCAAATCCTGATCGCGGCGAAATCAGATACGGTGGCCAGAAAAAGTTATGAAGTCACCAAAGGCCGTTATCTTATCGGGAAACCAGTCACCATCCTGGAATTAAATAATGCCCAGATTGAGACCGATGCTTCAAGGAAATCCTACTTTTCCACTTTACAGACTTTCTGGAGTAGCTACTATGAAATCCGTAAACTCACGCTCTTCGATTTCCGTAATAATGTCCCATTATCATTTAATATTAAAGATATTAAACTGTAAAACTAATTAATAATGGATTCTTAATCAGTTTTTATAGTTTATAGATCAGCGATACTCCCAACCCTGTTGCACTGAAAGGCAAGACTTTCAGCTTCCCGAAACCATTCCTGTAAATTGTTTTTCCGATGGCAAAACCCAGAACGGATCCAACCAGTACATCCGATGCCCAGTGTTTATTGTCGTAGATCCTCGATAGCGCGGTCATACCGGCAATGGAATAACATAACACCGGAACCCAGATGGTTTCTTTATATGCTGAACCAAGTACGGTGGCTACCGCAAAAACTACCGCAGAATGACCTGAGGGAAATGAGGAATAAGTAAAGGGAGCAAAGGGCCCCTCCCATAAATTCGGATTTGGCGGCTCATCCTGGAAAGGCCGGTGCCGGTGGGTTATTTGCTTGACTATCTGAGCAGATATAGATGCCAGGATAAATGCTTCAAGACCCTTCAACGCCGTGGCTTTCGCCTTATCATCTTTGCAGAGAAATCCCAGTCCGTACATGAGTCCGAGAACCGGAACAGTATAAACGCCACTCCCCCAGGGTTCAAGAAAGTAATTGGAGAAACCGGATAGAAAAGGAGTCTGATTCTCCTGAAAGATTTCCTGGATCCGTGAATCCTGGGTAAATAAAAACACGGTTGTTCCAACAACTGCCGTAGCGCCAATCCACTGGTAAGTATTCCATCTGATCGGGGAGATCAAAATATCCTTGGAATCAACAAGATATGATTTAAAATAAGCTTTATCGGGGATCGTGGAAACTTCAGAATGTCTGACCGTGTCCACTTGTGCAAAGGTAGCAGACTGGAATAATGATAATACGACTATAATTAAAGCACCGTAACTCGTTATTTTCATTCCATCTTTTTAGCCTCATTCCAGTATATATCCATCTCCGGAAGTGTCATTTCATGCAATGGTTTATTCAGCTTCCTTGCAGCGTCCTCAAGATATTGAAATCTTTTAATAAATTTCCGGTTTGTCCGTTCCAGTGCATCCTCAGGATTTACTTCGATAAACCGGGCATAGTTGATAATGGCAAAGATCAGGTCGCCCAATTCATGTTCCTTCTTCTCAAGGCTGTGATTATTATCCACCGCTTCTTTCAATTCGTTCAATTCCTCAAGAACCTTATCCCAAACCTGTCCGGAATTCTCCCAATCGAATCCGACACCGCTGGCTTTTTCCTGGATCCGGTTTGCCTTTACCATCGCCGGCAGCGATAAAGGAACGCCGGATAACACGGAATGATTTCCTTTTTCTTTTAGTTTTATTCTTTCCCAGTTATCCCGTACCTCTTTTGCATCTTTAACCTTGATATCCCCAAAAATGTGAGGGTGCCGGTAGATCAGTTTCCCGGATATATTGTCCAGAACATCCCTGATATCAAATGCTCCCATTTCGGAAGCAATTTTTGAATAAAAAACAAGATGCAGCATCAGGTCCCCCAGCTCTTTCTTGATCATGTCAAGATCCTTTTCAAGAATCGCTCCCGAAAGTTCATAAGTTTCCTCAATCGTCAGATACCGAAGGCTTTCCAGCGTCTGTTTTTTATCCCAGGGACATTTTGCCCTAAGTTCATCCATAATTTCAAGCAACTTTCTGAACGCTGCAATTTTTTCTTCCATTCCGGTTTTTTTTACAAAAGTAAGGATTTCTGTTTCCTCATGGAATTTTAAATGTTTCAACAGATCCAACCCTTTTAAAGCTGGACAAATCGTGATAAATTTGTCCACTGAGAAAATTCCGCCATTGAAACTTTCTGGAAGATATATTACTCCTCACCTCATTAGCATTTTTATCCTGCTTTTCGTTTTAATGGCCAATTTAAAATTTGCATCCGCTCAGCGTGAACATAAGTTGTTTTCTTCGAATATCATGTTTGAAGCAAAGTTTCATTACGGGTTCATCTATGCACATCACCTGGATCTGGAGTTATTCAATGCTCATTTCCCTGCCTTTGAGCTCAGTATTCAGAAGCTTACTTTTGGTAAACACAAGTGGGAACGCGCTTTCAACTACCCGATCATCGGGGCTATCTTCTATTACAGCGGTATGGGTTATAATCCATATCTCGGGCAGGCTTTTGCCCTGATGCCCTTTATCAATTTTCCGCTCTATAAACACGGGAACTTTACCTTTGGGTTTCGTTTTGCCCTTGGAGCCGGGTATCTTACCGAAAGATTTGACCGGTTAAAGAATTATAAAAACCTCGCAATCGGATCGCATTTGAATGCGGCGGTAAATATGATGTTCGAAGTACGGTACCGGATTAATTATGCGTTGACTGTCAGCGGCGGTATATCGCTGCAGCACTTTTCCAACGGATCATTGAAGCTTCCTAATTATGGGATCAACACTCCGCTTGTCAATGTCGGGATTGCTTACAGACCCTGGAAAGAAAATTCCTATATCGGCGACCGGTTTTATCCACCGGTCGAACCTTATGAAGCAATTGTACGCCGATCCATTCACTTCAATATCGGGGCTTTAATCGGGTATAAAAACATGCAGGCCGTAGTCGGTGAAAATTACCTTGTCTACCATCTGTTCGAAAATACGATGTACCAGGTAAGCAGGAAAAGTCAGGTCGGACTTGGTCTTGATCTATCCTATGATCCATCTCACATCAAAATCCTGTCAGATCAGGGTATTACCGTTGATAACAAGTTTTCCATCCTCCGACCCGGCGTCAATATTGCCTATGAACTGATGATGGGAAAGCTTGGATTTATTATAAACCTGGGTTATTACCTTGGTGGTAAGGAAAAAAGTAACGGGCCCTTGTATGAAAAGCTTTCCATTCAATATAACTTTACCAAGAATTTTTTTGCCACGGTCATGCTTAAAGTACACTGGGGCAGAGCCGACTATATCGGATGGGGACTTGGTTACAATTTCCAGGTCTTTTTTGGAAGAAAAACCGTGCGATAACTTGAATACCCGCACGAATACTGTTTTAACAAAACGAAAATGAAATTACCGGATATTCCATTTGATCATCAAAATTAATATCGGATGAAATATCCATAAGAACAATGTTCATGCAAACCGCGGATGATAATAATGGATATTCCATGTGACCAATGAAATATAAAATTATTAACACATGAAATTCTTTTGTTGGATAACGTTGCTGACCCTGATCCTATGCCTTGGAGTAATGTCCTGTAGTAAAGACGGGGGTTCCTGTTTGACCAATACCGGACCCGTCATTACCCTGGAACGTATTACTTCAGACTTTGACACCATAAATGTGAATGAGTATGTTAATGTTATTCTCACCCAGGATACCATTAACAGGGTTCGTGTGGAGGCCGGAAAAAATATTATTAACGGGATCTCTACTGAAGTCACCGATCGTACACTTTTCGTTCATAACAATAATCAATGTAACTGGTTAAGAAGTTATAACAGCCCCATCAATGTTTATCTCTCGGTCAGGAATCTGCGGAAAATTTATTATAACTCTTCCGGAAATATAACCACCACCAACCCCATCACAACTCCCACATTATGGGTCGATGGCTGGGGAGGTTGCGGAACGATTGACCTTGAATTGAATATTGACGCCGGAACATTCATACAACATATGGGTACCGCCGATTTCAAGCTTCGTGGAAAATGCAAGGTCAGTTCTATTCATGCCGGAGATTTCGGATTGTTTGAATGCAGGGAGATGGAAACAGCCTATTCGTTTATCAGGAATGAAGGATCAAACGATTGTTATATCAAGGTTATTAAATACCTCGATGCCACCATCGGATCAATCGGGAGCATTTATTACCGGGGAGCACCCGATTCCATCAATATTTATATTCATGGAAGTGGGGTTGTAGAACCCTTTTGATGTTAATATGCCCTGGAGAAAATTACGCGCTGATCGGAAGGTCTGCCTGAATAGATACATTTTCCCTGTGATTTGGGATTATTCAATGGGATTACACGGATGGTAGCTTTGGTTTCTTCTTTGATTTTTTCTTCCGTTTCCTGACTACCATCCCAATGAGCATAAATGAAACCTCCCTTGTTCTCAACGATATCTAAAAACTCCTTCCATGTATCCACATAGTGGGAATTATTTTCGCGAAATGAAACCGCACGGTCATAGAGATTCTTTTGGATCTGATCAAGAAGATGAATGATTTTATTCTCAATATCCGTGATCTGGAATATTTCTTTTTCGAGGGTATCCCTGCGGGCAACCTCAACGGTGCCATTCTCAATGTCTCTTGGACCAATCGTCAGGCGAACAGGGACTCCTTTAAATTCGTATTCGGAAAATTTCCAACCCGGTTTATGAGTTTCGCGGTCATCATATTTAACCGTAATCCCTTTTGTTTCTAAAGCGCGTTTGATCGGAGTCACTATTTCCGAAATCATGGCAAGTTGTTCCGGATTTTTGAAAACCGGAATAATGGCAACCTGGATAGGGGCAAGCTTGGGAGGGAGAACCAAACCGTTATCATCCGAGTGCGCCATAACTATGGCACCTATCAGACGGGTAGTAACCCCCCATGAAGTGGCCCAGACATAATCCAGCTGATTCTCTTTATTTAAAAATTTCACATCAAAAGCCCTGGCAAAATTCTGACCAAGAAAATGAGAAGTTCCAGCCTGTAAAGCTTTCCCGTCCTGCATCAATGCCTCGATGGTATAAGTTTCTAGGGCACCTGCAAAACGTTCACCCGGAGACTTTGTTCCCTTGACCACGGGTAAAGCCATCCAGTTTTCAGCAAAATCCGTATAAATATTCAGGATGGTTTCTGCCTCCCTGGCTGCCTCTTCCCGGGTGGCATGAGCGGTATGACCTTCCTGCCAGAGGAACTCCGTTGTCCGGAGAAAAAGCCTTGTTCTCATCTCCCACCGGACAACGTTAGCCCACTGATTATACAGTAAAGGCAAATCACGATAAGATTTGATCCAGTTCCTATAAGTATCCCAGATAATGGTTTCCGAGGTCGGCCGGACTATTAATTCTTCTTCCAGTTTTGCGTCGTCATCAACGACAACACCTTTTCCATCCGGTGATTTTTTCAGACGGTAATGGGTGACGACCGCACATTCCTTGGCAAAGCCTTCCACATGACTAGCCTCTTTACTGAAAAACGACTTTGGGATGAAAATCGGGAAATAAACATTGGAATGACCCGAATCTTTGAACATCTTATCTAGTATTCCCTGTATCTTTTCCCAGATGGCATACCCATAAGGTTTGATGACCATACAGCCTCTCACCGCTGAGTTTTCTGCCAGATCAGCCTTGATTACCAAATCATTATACCATTGAGAATAATTTTCTTTGCGGGTGGGAAAATCTTTGGCCATGCTTATTTTTTTGGTACGGGATTTGTTGTAATCTAACTGTTAAAACGGATTACAAAAATAAAAATTATACTGTTCATAAAGAAATAAGAAACTTACCAAAAAAACAAAGGAGGATACACCATGAAAAAAGCAACATTCCTGATCGTGATCATCACTCTTCTGATCACCTCCTGTAAATCAACCCAGCAGTTATCTTCGGGTTCTTATGATGATGTTTATAGTACATCATCCGCTAACGCCCAACCTTCTTCAACAAAGTATTCTTCTAATTCCAGTGAACCGCAGGTCATGACAACACCCGACAGTTCAGTCTCTTCCTCCAGCGGTTCTGCTTCATGGACAGACGATTACAATGATTACACCTACTCCTCACGAATCAAAAGATTCAATAAGTCGGGTACTACAGATAACAAGGGGTATTATGATGAATCGTATACCGATCCCTCCAATTATGATACAACGATCTATGTCGATAACCAATCCGATGTAAATATTTACATTACCGGCGGAAGTGTATGGGACAACTATTATAACCCATATAGTTCCTTCAGCTTCGGTTTTGGCTGGGGATATAGCTCATGGAACTGGGGTTGGGGTTACGGATATCCATACTATTATGGTGGTTACTGGGATTATCCCTGGGGATGGTACTCTCCCTATTATTGGCCCTATTATGGGAACTACTGGAATGGTTACTGGAATGGTTATTGGAATGGTTACTGGGATGGTTCTCACGGTTACAACCCCTATTACAGTTCAGGTTCTTACTATGGCCCAAGAAGGGCACTGTCATCTTCGGGAGGACAAGGGGCAAATCTGAGAACTACAGTCCCTCCGGTAACTTTATCCGAAAGGAATTCCAGATCTGTTGCACAGGAAAGTAATGCAAGGACAAGTACTGTTTCTTCCAATGCACGGAGCATCAATAATCAAACGGTAGATAATCAGAGGAATACTCGCACCGACCAGGCTGCAAATCAACGTACGATCAGTAATCAGGGGAACACCCGCACCGACCAGGCTGCAAATCAACGTACGATCAGTAATCAGGGGAACACCCGTACCACCCAGGTTGGAAATCAACGTACTCCCGGCAATCAGGAAAAATACCGGTACTCTGCCAATACCCGGCAACAAACTTCAAACCAACGGACAGCTACTCCTTCTCAGCGCCAAAAAGTACAGCCGACACCCCGGTATGTAAAACCAGGGGAAGCCACTGAAGTTCAGCGTTCGACCCGGACCCAGAGCTATTCATCTCCTGCATACCGCCAGGCAAAATCAAGCCAGGAATATATTAATCCCCGTTCACAGAATCCTGGTGTTTCAAGATCTGCCACATCAAATACCTCCACACGTAATTATGCCACGCCCTCAACAAATACGCGTAATTCGTCGACCCCTTCTAATTCAGGCAGAAAGTATACTTCTCCTTCAAGATCTGTTAGCCCTGGTTCTACCACTCCTTCAAGATCAAACAGTAATTATTCGACCCCATCCAGATCGAGTTCACCCAGCTATTCGACCCCTTCAAGGTCAAGTTCACCCAGTTATTCGACTCCTTCAAGGTCAAGCTCACCCAGCTATTCAGCTCCTTCAAGATCCGGAGGTGGTAGTAGCGGAACGCCTTCCGGTGGAGGAAGTTCGAGTGGAGGCAGACGCAGATAATCAGAAACCCTATAAAACCTAAGACGATGAAAAAACTGATCATCATACTACTTGCCGTTACAGCCACATCGGTCAACCTGAACGGACAAACTTCCGGGGATGCATTGAGGTATTCCAGGATCTTTTACAGCGGAACATCCAGATTCGTCGGCATGGGAGGTGCTTTCGGAGCAGTCGGAGCAGATTTCTCCACCCTCGCGATCAACCCGGCAGGCATCGGGCTATACCAAAGCTCGGAGATATCTCTTACCATCGCACCCATGATCAGCAATTCTCAATCTGACTATTATGGGAGTATTTCGACAGATAACAAGGTGAATTTTTCACTTGGTAACTTTGGATTTATTTTCACCATAAAGCCATCCAAAAACAAGAGTGGCGGATTGAAGAATTTTAATTTCGGGTTCGGGATGAACCGGCAGAACGACTTTAATAATAAAGTCTTTATCAGCGGGGAGAATCCCACCAGCTCGATGATTCAAAGCTATGTAAATGTACTGAATACGGATGGGACCCCACCATCCGATTACCCTTTTGATATTGGTCTGGCTTATGATTGCAACCTGATCTACCAGGATAGTATGTCGGGCAGGTATCTCTGTGATGCCAGGTACGGGGGAGTACACCAAAGTAAGATCATCAATTCTTACGGATCAATCAATGAAATGGATTTTTCTTTTGGAGGCAATTTCAATGATAAGCTATATTTCGGGATAACCATCGGGGTTCCTTTTATCCGATATTATGAAAACAGTCTGTACCAGGAGAGTGACAATGCGGATACGATTCCTGAATTCAACTACGCAAAGTACTGGTACAGCTTACAGACTCATGGTACAGGCGTGAATTTCAAAGCTGGGATCATATACCGGCCGTTGAATTGGTTCAGGGTAGGATTAAGCGTTCACACTCCCACCTGGTATCCAAGTATGCAGGATGAATGGTACAGTTCAATGGAATCCAATTTTACGACCACGGCATGGAATTCAACCAGGTACTCCCCTATCGGCAACTATTCCTATCAGCTGGTTACACCGTTCCGGGCTACCTTCGGATTAGCCTTTACGTTAGGACAATATGGACTTATAAGTGCCGACTATGAATATGTCAACTACTCACAGGCACGTTTTACATCTTCCAGAGATAATTTCTCAGAGATAAACCGGGAAATACAGAATTCCTTCCAATCGTGGGGCAATATCCGCCTGGGAACCGAATGGAGAATCCAGGATTTCCGTATTCGTGGCGGTTTTGCATATTACAGCAATGCTTATACCGGAAATATCAATAATGACCAGCGTTATCAGGCTTCGGGAGGAATAGGATACCGCGGCCGTTATTTCTTTGCCGACGTATCCTATGTTTGGAGTATGACGGAGGAAGATTATTATCTTTATGATGCATCCATGGTTGACCCTTCACATAACACTTACTATACCCATTCTGTTCTTACGAGTATCGGTATCAGGTTTTAGGTTGCATCTTTCTGAGCCTGTTCAAACCAGCTTTAGCCTTTTGGTTAAGGCTGGTTTTGTATTCTGTGTTTTTCAGGGATATACACAAGCGGTAACTATTGTCAGCCTTGGGATAGTTCCCCATATTTTCATAAATGAGTCCCATCTGGTAGGATGACGATGCTGCGTAATAATAGGTCTCATCTTTTCCCCGGGTGACTGTTTGCTGATAGTAATCAAGGGCTTTGGGAATATTCCCGGTTTCATGGTAAATCCTTGCAAGACGATAGGTATATTCCGTCAGATCTTTTCTTGTTTTAACAAAGCTTTTTACGGGATTATCCAGCATTTCAGACAAGGCCCGGTCATAGTATCCGCCATCAAATAAAAGTCGTGCACGAAGCAGGATAATGCTTGGAAAAACATACCCGTTCATCTCAATAACAGCTTGTTTATCTTCATCGACCACTGCTGCACCCTTATCTTTCAGAGACTGTATAGTTTTCAAATAAGCGGCCGTATCTCCATTTATTGCTGCAATCCATGCTATTTTCTGAATAGCAGCCTTAATGTAATTCGTTCCCGAAAAGCTTTGCACATAACGTTTGAAGTATTGTCCGGCCGTCAAATCCAATCGGTTTAAGCGTGCAAGACCCTCGAGATAATCAAGATATAAAAAAGGGTAGGCTTTTTCATCCGCTTTTCGATCCTTAAGGATGTGTAAAGCCTCATCATTCAATCCATTCTTCATAAGTATGCTGACTTTTGAATAGATGATCAGAGGACTTTTCAGGAGTAATTCATCACCAGGCTCCGCTTTTATGTTTGCAATCTTTTGTAATGCTTCACGCTTGTCTTTCTGAAGGTTTGCGGAAATGACACCAATAAAAAAAATAGTCTCGGGTTTATATAATTTAACAATCCTGTCCGGTCCGTTATACCCAGCTACTTCCTGAAGTTCCTGAAATCCTTTTTCAAGCGAACCATCTACACCGGCAAGACGGGCAACCCATTTAAAATTATCAGGAATGATTCCTATCATTACATGAACCACCCCAAGTCCTATTTTATTTAACAGGAAGGCCGGAAATCGCTCTTCATTCTCTGTAAACAGCAGGTACGCTTTTCTTATTTCAAGCGCAGCAGTCGCATAATCGCCAAACTTCAACCGGGCAAACGCCCATTGCAGATTGACTTCAGCAAGGCAAAACCGGTAATAGGGAGAATCGACATTCCCCTTTTCCAGGAGGTCGATTCGTTTTGATCTGTTGGCTTTCAGTTCCTCAAACTGGTTCCGGTCTTCTCCTATGAAAAGTGTAAGAAAGTCAATATAGTTCTCAAGATAGACAGGAATTAGGTTTTTCGGATTCTGATGCTGCCCCGATTCGAGCAATCTCCGGGCTTCTTTAAATTCCAGTGAAATGATGGAACGGTATGCCTGCTGGCATTGATCATCAAAAAGATACTGCGCAGAAGAAAGATGGGTAAAAAAAATGAGTGCGCCCGAAAATAGCAAGGTCTTACCCGGGAGCCTCCTTTTCATCTGGAATTATTTTGTTTTACAAAGGTAAGATTCTTCTTCTGCACAAACCAGGAGAATATCTGTTACGTTAATCCATCTCTGGTTTACAGAATGATGAACCGATTTGAAGAACCTCGCGTTAAAACGCGAGGATTCTCCGATCCAAGCGGAATATTTATTTTTTTGCTCGCGAACCCCGCGGCAAGCCGCGGGGAATGCGCTCGCGGGATTCAACCGTCAGGTAATCGGATCAATCTATGGCTGCTACGATCCCTTCATCAACCAAAATCCTGCCGCAATATTCACAAACGATAATTTTTTTATGCATCCGGATATCGAGTTGGTGCTGGGGTGGGATCTTGTTGAAGCAACCTCCGCAGGCATCCCGTTCGATCTGGACAACGGCCAATCCGTTCCGTGCATTTTTTCGTATCCGGGTATATGCAGTCAGTAACCGATCCTCGATATAGGTCCGGTTTTCATCAGAACGTCTGATCAGTTCAACCTCCTCCTTTTCAGTCTCTGCAACAATATCATCAAGTTCGTTCTTTTTAATTCCTAAATCGTTTTGCCTGTCTTGTAAAACCTTCTGGAATTGCTCAATTTCTTCCTTCTTTGCCTCAAGGCCACTCTGAAATTCCTTAATCCTTTTTTCCGAAAGCTGAATTTCCAGGTTCTGGAATTCAATTTCTTTTGTCAGGGAGTCATATTCCCGGTTGTTCCTGACATTCATTTGCTGATCTTCGTATTTTTTAATTAATGCCAGAGAATCCTTGATGAGATTTTTTTTCTCAATGATGGATTTCTCCATGGATACCGTTTCCTGGATATAATTATCTATTCGCGTTTCAAGACCTGCAATTTCGTCTTCAAGGTCCTGAACCTCCAATGGCAGTTCACCGCGTATAATACGTATTTTATCAACCTGCGAATCAATCTGTTGTAAGCTATATAAGGCAATCAGCTTTTTTTCGATCGTTACCTCGCCTTTGTCTTCTATGGCTCCCTGTTTGGTCTTTGCCGGAGTTTTGGAGACGGGCTTTTGAGCTTTTTTCTCCTTGCTCTCTTCTTTTTTAACCGGAGTCTTAGAAACGGGTTTTTGAACTTTTTCCTCCTTGATATCTAATTTTTTAACCGGAGTCTTAGTGACAGGTTTTTGAACTTTTTCCTCCTTGGTCTCACCTTTTTTAACCGGAGTTTTTTTCTTTTCGATAACCTTTTTCTCTACGACATTCTTTGCCAGTTTTGAAGGTTTGGAAGTGGCAACAAGTTTACCGGATGTTTTTGCCATAAATGATAATTTAGAAATAATAAATCGGATTGGTATTTACTTGTGAAATAAGGCATGCAAAGGTAGGAAATTTTTCGATAAGCGTATCATGAATCCATTCTTTTACCCAATGTTCGCTTTCATAATGCCCGATATCGACCAACAATAAATGATCTCCTGTACTAAAAAAATCATGATATTTCAAGTCGGAAGTCACTAAAACATCCAGTTTCAAACTTACGGCTTCATCGATAAGAAAATTACCCGAACCGGTGCATATACCAACATGTTTTATAGGGTCCGGACCCAGTTTTGAATGTCGAATCATTGTAAGGCCAAGCGAACTCTTCAGATGAGATAGAAAACCTTCTCCGGACTGCTCCCGTAACAGTTCTCCAAAAGCTCCGGCCCCGATTGCCGGAGAATCATTTTCCAAAGGATAAAGATCATAGGCTACTTCTTCATAAGGATGATTTTGTAACAAGGAAGAGACAACCTGACTTCTGAGATAGCCTGGAAGAATCACTTCAATCCTGACCTCACTCTCAAAATGGAGAACATTTTTTTTACCTATGAACGGATTTGTCTTTTCTGATGCCCGGAAGGTACCTTGCCCTGAGGCATTGAAACTGCAGAAATCATAATTGCCTATTACCCCGGCGCCCGCTTCAAATAAAGCAAGGCGGATTCTTTCAGCATACTCTGTCGGACAAAAAGTTACCAGTTTAATGAACTTTCCCCGGGATGATCGGATCACCTGATAATCTTTGATTCCAATTTTTTTCATTAACAACCCGTTCAACCCCTCCAGGCAATTATCCAGATTGGTATGTATGGAATAGATCGCCAAATCATTTTTGATGGCTTTGGATAACAACTTCGTTTCCAATGTTCCATGAACAAGTTTTTTCAATCCTTTGAAAACCATTGGATGATGTGAGATGATCAGGTTGCAACCTTTTCCGATCGCTTCGTCCATGACCTCTTCCGTAATATCAAGACAAAGGAGGGCACCCGAAACCCCGATGGTCGGATCACCCAAAAGAAGTCCGGAATTATCATATTCTTCCTGGAGGGAAAGAGGGGCTTTGCTTTCCAGAAAAGTGCATATATCTTTAAGAATCATCTTTCGTTGTTTTAAGTTCAGAACAAGAGTCAAAAATAGCGAATTGAGTATTTAGGATCTTGTTTTTGCTGTTAGTAATTTGTTTAAAAGTTTCATCTGCAGAACGCCTTAAAGAAAGTTAAAATTAGTAAAATTTGACATAGGATTTCAACCCTCTGATATGGATTACTCAAAATTATCGTTGATCTTTGTCATTGATAAAAACCCGATTCATAATAGTCTGATTAAATATCATTTAAATCTGAATAAATTTTTCAATGTTCAAACTTTTCCTTCCGTAAATGAATGTCTTTACAGACTCAATAAACAACTCTTCCCGGATTTCATCATTATCGATTTAATTGCCGGGGATCCTTCCGTGTTCGATTTTCTATATAAAGTCCGTGGACTATCCGAAAAAATTCAGATCATTTTCTTTTCATCTCATGACGATCCTCTCCTGGCGGATCAACTACTTGATTCTGGAGCGACCGACTTCATTGTAAAGACCGACAGACTGGAAACGGGGATTACGGAACTAATTAAAAACCTCAAATTCCTTATTAAGGAAGAGGTTAAATATTAGCACCTGTCCACTTCATTCCTTCTCCTTGACAGTTAAAAAAATCACCGGTCAATTAGCTGGAAGCCGTAATTTTTCCTAATTTCGGGATTTTAACCCGGATGCGACTGATACAGATCATATTATTTCCTTTTTCCCTGTGTTACGGGCTGATCATGTTTTTCCGGAACTTCCTGTTTGACATGGAAGTCCTTCCCGCTGAAAAATTTAATCTCCCGGTTATCAACGCAGGTAATCTTTCCTGCGGCGGGACTGGAAAAACACCATTGATCGAGTATCTGATCCGTCTCCTGTCGCCGAAATATTTTGTCGCAACGCTCAGCCGGGGATATGGACGTGAAAGCAATGGTTTTATTATTGTTTCAAAACGTTCAAGAGCAAAGTATGTCGGCGACGAACCTTTGCAGTTTGCAAAAAAATTTGATGGTATTAAAGTGGCCGTTGATGAGAAACGAAGGAGAGGGATCAAACGACTGATCAAAAAATATCCGGCGCTCGATATTATTCTTCTGGATGATGCTTTTCAGCACCGTTATGTCAAACCGGGATTAAATATATTATTGACAGAATATCATAATCTGTACACCGAAGACTATCTACTGCCTTCCGGCAGATTGCGCGAACCACGATGCGGAGCCAGAAGAGCCGATATCATTATTGTCACTAAAACCCCAAAGATATTTTCACCCATTACCAGAAGAAGGATTATCGAAGGAATTCTTCCACAACCCGATCAGATTGTATTATTCACTTATATCAGATACGGAAATCCCATCCCGGTTTATGAATCATCCTCGTTCTGCTACCCCCCGGCTGTATCGAAAATCCTGCTTTTCACCGGGATTTCCAATGATTATCCTTTCAGGGAACACCTACAACGGAAGTGCAGTGAGTTGATCGTAATGAAATTTTCCGACCATTACCAGTACACGCTAAAGGATATAGATAATATTCTGAAAACATTTATAGATCTTCCCACTCAGAAAAAAGTCATTATTACTACTGAAAAGGATATAATGCGATTAAAAACTCCGGATCTCAGTACCATTTTGAAGACAATTCCGTTATTTTATATCCCGATTGAAGTCGGATTTCATGGAAATGACCAGGAAAAATTTGATAATTTGATCCTTACCTATGTTGACAAAAATAAAAGAGACGCTTGAATATCTTGAAGCAAAAGCTGTCGGAAAACCAAAAATCGGAATTATTCTCGGAACAGGTCTTGGCGGATTAATAAAGGAAATTGAAATTCATCAAACCATTCCCTATGAGTTCATTCCAAATTTCCCGGTATCGACGGTTGACGGTCATCACGGACAACTGATTTTCGGGACTATGGAAGGAATCAGCGTTGTTGCCATGCAGGGCAGATTTCATTATTATGAAGGTTATACCATGCAGGAGATTACATTCCCGGTCAGAATTATGAAGTTCCTGGGCATCCATTTACTCATCTTATCCAATGCCAGTGGTGGCGTCAATCCAGGCTTTGAGATTGGTGATATCATGCTTATTACGGATCATATCAACCTGATGAAGGATAACCCTCTGATCGGACAAAACGAAGGTTCGATCGGGACACGGTTCCCGGATATGAGCAATGCTTATGATCCCGGATTGGTTGACAAAGCGTTAGCGATTGCCGCCGTTCAGAATATCAAACTTAAAAAAGGAATTTATGCCGCTGTTTCAGGTCCGACATACGAGACTCCTGCCGAATATATGTATATACGGACTATCGGAGCCGATGCTGTCGGGATGTCGACCGTCCCCGAGGTAATTGCAGCAAGACACATGAATCTGAAATGTTTCGCTGTTTCTATTATCTCCGACTTGGGTGTGCCGGGAAAGATAGTCGAGATCACCCACAAACATGTGATCGATGCCGCAAGCAGCGTGGAGCCGACCATGACCCGCCTGATCAAAGAACTGATCAGAGAGGTTTGATTACTTTCAGTTTCCATTTATATCCGATGTGGATATTCCGCTGAGACAAATGACAGGAAGAGAATTCCTTACCTTTGCGTCTGCATGAACAGAGCCTTTTTCATACTTTTTCTAATTATCTCCGTGGTGGGTTGTTCCCGGAAGAAGGAGAATAGACATTATGAAAAAAGAACTTCCGTAAATCAGCAACGTATATCAGGGCAGGTAAAAAGCAAATCCAGGACTGCTGTAATTCATTCAGACCAGGAAAAAAATTCCCTTAAACCTTCCAGGGGAAAAAAAACCAAGCCGGTGTTCATCTCTTTCCCGGGTGATAGACTACCACAATCTGATTCCGGTTCCAGGATTAAGGAAAAACTTGATTTTTTGAAAAGCCTCGATGGCGAGATCGATCTCAACGAGCCGGCCAGCAGCCATTTTTTTTCTTCCTCCGTTCCTCCGGTTGAATTTCCGGTAATGATCTTGCTGAGCAGGGAGAGTTTTTTAAAAATAAGCGTTGATAATGACATCATCGATTATACGGACCGTTTTTATACCAACGGGATCCGTATTGACCTGATCAGCCCGTTCCTCTCCGGGAATCCGGTCGGAAAGCTGCTGGTGCCATACTGGGGCACGGGAAGGAATTATTACGGACTTTCCATTGTCCAGAATCTTTATACCCCTTCCAGTACAAAAATAGGCGGAATACTATACGGGGACCGTCCTTATGCGGCATATCTATACCTTGGATCCTTAAAAATCACCAACGATCCCATGAAAAAGTTCCGGTTGACCAGTGAACTGGATTTTGGCATTATTGGCCCCTACTCATTCGGAGAATGGGTACAGACTTCATTCCATAAGACTGTTCCAAGCAACAGCGAACCTCTGGGATGGGAATACCAGATACAGAATGATCTTGTGTTAAACTACCAGGTTACCTTCGACAAGGGAGTCTTTGAGCGGAAATGGGGAAATCTGAATCTTGTCTCCTCTGCTTCATTGGGAACATTATATACAAATATCGCCGGGGGATTCCATTTTCGCATAGGCTGGATGAATCCATATTTTGCAAATCTTGGCGTCGCCCGGTACGACAGGCTCAGATTGAACCATCTGAAAAAGGCACAATTTTATTTTTTTATCAAGGGATCCGGGAAACTTGTCGGGTATGATGCAACGCTGGAGGGCGGACTCCTGAACAGATCAAGTGTCTATACCATCCCGTCTTCTCACATTTCCAGGATTATTTTCCAGACTACGGCAGGAATTATCGTGACTTACCGCGGATTCCAGATCGAAGCGGAACAATTTCTTCTGAGTCCTGAATTTGATGATGGAATGTGGCACAAATGGGTTCATATCGGGCTTACTTTCTCTTTATGATTGTTGATAAATAAATCTCCTCGAGAAAGAAGATATCAACCGGATAAATTCTATTTTTGGCTTATGGAACAGAAGGATCAATACGGAAAAGGATCTGCGGAATCTCAGGGAAATCAAACTACCGGAAATCAGCGGAATAGAAAAAAGGGTATTAAAACCACCTTTTATCCACCGGCTCCCGAACAAGGTAAAGTTCCCCCGCAGGCGCTTGATCTGGAAGAAGCCGTTCTCGGGGCGATGATGTTGGAGAACGACCGTCTTGCTGAAGTTATCGAGGTACTGAAACCTGAAGCTTTTTACAAAGAGGCGCATCAACAGATCTTTACAGCAATTCAACAACTCTTTGCAAACAATCAGCCTGTCGACATACTTACCGTTACCGAAGAACTTCGTCAGCGCGGAATCCTTGATTTGGTTGGTGGTCCATACTATATTACCCTGCTCACAAACCGTGTTGCCTCTGCTGCCAACATTGAATTTCATTCAAGAATAATTCTTCAAAAGTACATCCAACGTGAGTTGATCAGGGTCTCTTCCGGAATAATCCGTGAGGCTTATGAAGACACGACGGATGTATTCGATCTCCTTGATAAGGCGGAGAATGAAATTTTCGCCATCAGTGAAAGCAGCATAGGGAAGGCAACACTTGATATGCAATCCATTATTAAAGAGGCTATCCGGGAGATTACAGCAGGCCGTAAGCATGAAGGACAACTGCGTGGGGTTGGCTCGGGATTCAGTGTAATGGACCGGATCACTTCAGGCTGGCAGAAATCGGATCTGATCATTATTGCATCCCGGCCCGGAATGGGGAAGACTGCATTTGCCCTTACCATGGCCAGGAATGCGGCCGTTGATTTCAAGAAACCCGTTGCATTATTTTCTCTTGAAATGTCGGCTATTCAGCTGGTCACAAGACTTATTTCCAGCGAAACTGAAATTCCGCAGGAAAAGCTGAGAAGGGGGGTTATGGCGGATTTCGAATGGGAACAACTGAATGCAAAAATTTCGAAATTACTGGATGCTCCTTTATTTATTGATGACACTGCAGCTTTGTCTATTTTCGATCTTCGTGCAAAATCCAGGCGTTTGAAAGCCCGCCATGACATTCAATTGATTATTGTCGACTATCTCCAGTTGATGCAGGGGAGCCAGGAACATAAAGGCAATCGTGAACAGGAGATCAGCAGTATTTCCAGGGCGTTGAAAAGTCTTTCCAAGGAACTGGATGTGCCGGTTATTGCCCTTTCCCAGCTCAGTCGTGCACCGGAGAAGCGGACCCCTTCTGCAAGACCAATCCTTTCCGATCTTCGTGAATCCGGATCCATCGAACAGGATGCCGATATGGTATTGTTTATCTACCGGCCGGAATATTATAAGATCGATGTGGATGAAGATGGAGAATCGACATCTGGAGCTGCGGAAGTGAACATTGCAAAAAACCGTAACGGTCCGCTGAAAGATATCAAACTAAAGTTTATTTCGAAATTCGCGAAGTTTGTCGATATGGAGGTGGACTATACCCCGTCGAATACTATTCCTGCTAATTCTTCGTTTGAAGGATCGGTACGAACACGTACTGTAATGTCGAAAATGGATGACGAAAATGACCAGGAATCTCCATTTTGATGCCCGCCGTTTTTTTTTGTTATTGATATTCTTATCTCTGATACAATTTTCCAGGGCTACTTATATTCTTATCCCGATGGATGAAACCCAGAGAAATCACCTGAAGGCATATGGGATCTCTTACTGGGTTTTATCACGCAATATAGAGGTAGACTGGCTATTGAATTACCGGGGCGGGAGTTTTATGTTTATCTATTCAAAACCGCTCGAGGAGGAATGTTCCATCCGTGGAGTCACCTTCCAGGTAATTGCGGATGCCCAGTCTTCTGCGATTCTTTTAGAAATTGCAGATCAACAAGCCAATATGGAAAATGTCAAGCTCCACAAAGCACCAAAGATTGCCGTGTATTCTCCGAAGAACAAGCTTCCCTGGGATGACGCCGTGACCCTGGTACTCACTTATGCCGAAGTCCCGTATGATATCCTCTACGACGAAGAGATCCTTTCCGGTGTATTGCCGTTGTATGATTGGCTCCATTTGCACCATGAAGATTTTACCGGCCAGTATGGAAAGTTCTGGGTTTCCTATAAGAACGCAGCTTGGTACCAGGAAGATGTTAGAATAAACGAGATAATGGCTAAACAACTTGGTTTTGCCAAGGTTTCGCAAATGAAGCTTGCCGTCGCAAAAAAGATAAGAGACTTTGTCGCCGGCGGAGGTTATCTGTTCTCGATGTGTTCCGCCCCCGATAGTTATGATGTTGCACTGGCCGCTGACGGGACCGATATTTGCGATGTCATGTTTGATGGTGATCCCTCCGATCCCGAAGCATCCTCGAAGCTGGATTTCACAAAATGCTTTGCCTTTGAGAATTTCAGATTAAGCACGAATCCTTATGAATATGAGATCTCATCGATTGATGTGACAGAAACCAGACCAAGGAATATGGTTTGGGAAAATGACTATTTTTCATTGTTTGAATTTTCTGCCAAATGGGATCCGGTTCCAAGTATGCTTTGTCAGGATCATGAGTCGCTGATCCATGGATTCATGGGACAGACAACTGCCTTCAACAAAAAGTACATTAAATCGAATGTCGTTATCCTCGGCGAAAACAAATCCCTTGGAGAAGCACGCTATATTCATGGAGATTTCGGCAAAGGGACCTGGACTTTCCTGGGAGGACACGATCCCGAAGATTACCAGCATCTTGTGGGTGACCCCCCGACCGACCTGAATCTGCACGCCAATTCTCCAGGCTATCGTTTGATACTGAACAACATCTTATTTCCTGCCGCCAGGAAAGAGAAAAGAAAGACTTAGTGCGCCTTTGATTGACATACTATTTTCTTTTCCGGTCATACACTTCTAAACTATAAGAAAAATCGTTGTTTTCATCCGGTGCAAAATCTGTTTTGGATACAAGCTTCCAGGCAGACCACTCGATGGAAGGGAAAAAAACATCTCCCTCAAAATTCTTATGAACCCGGGTAAGATAAAGACGGTCGGCCAGGGGCAGAAATTGCCGATAGACAGAGGCACCCCCGATGATGAAATTTTCTTCAGCCGGATCACATTTTTTAACAGCATCGTCGATGGAATAGGCCATGATACATCCTTCGATCTGTTCACCAGGAATATCCGTGATCACAATATTCTTTCTGTTTCGTAATGGACGGCGGGGCAGCGATTCATAGGTACGTTTTCCCATGATGACCGTATGTCCGGAGGTTATTTTCTTAAACTGCTTCATATCTTCCGGGATATGCCAGAGGAGATCGTTATTCTTTCCGATGGCCATATTCTCAGCAATTGCAACAATAATTGAGATCATAGTGAATGTTATTAAACCGAGATATCTCCTTTTATTGAAGGATGGGAAAGATAATTGTCAAGCCTGAAATCTTCAAACCTGAAACTGAAAATATCCGTAACAGCCGGGTTCAAAACCATTTTTGATAACGGGAACGGGGCTCTTGACAGTTGCAGTTTCACCTGTTCAAGATGATTCAGATATATATGGGCATCGCCGAGGGTGTGAATAAAATCCCCGGGTTTCAATCCGGTTACCAGAGCCATCATCATGGTCAGTAAGGAGTAGGAAGCAATATTAAAGGGGACTCCCAGAAAAATATCACAACTCCGCTGGTACATCTGGCAGGAAAGTCTTCCATCTGCAACATAAAACTGAAAGAGGAGGTGACAGGGAGGTAGCGCCATTTCATCCAGAGCCCCGACATTCCAGGCAGAAACAATGTGACGCCTGGAATCGGGATTTGAACGGATAGATTCAACTACCCTGGCGATCTGATCAATATGGGTTCCGTCGGATTTCGGCCAGGAGCGCCATTGATATCCATAAATAGGTCCCAATTCTCCCGACGGGTCGGCCCATTCATCCCAGATCGTGACTTTATTTTCGCGAAGATACCGGATATTGGTCTCTCCCTTTAAAAACCACAGAAGCTCATGAATGATAGACCGGAGATGAAGTTTTTTTGTGGTCAGGGCCGGGAAGCCATCCTCCAGGTTAAAGCGCATCTGATATCCGAATACACTGATCGTTCCGGTACCGGTACGATCCTTTTTATGAACTCCGTTTTTCAGGACAAAATCGAGCAGATCTAAATATTGCTTCATATCAGGGTAAAATGCGAATCAATGTAACATCAATGGTTCCTGATCTTCAATGCTTCAGGATCGTGTTTATGCCGGAACATGATGGCAAATAGTATAGCTACGATCAGGGCATAGGCAGCAAAGGCAAGCCATATTCCGCGCCAATCAAAGCTTCCGTCAGTCCTTGTATAGAAACTGTCGATGACGATCCCGCTTATTCTGCTTCCCAGGAAAGCCCCGATCCCATTTGTCATCATCATGAAAAGTCCCTGGGCACTGGCCCGGATACCGGGTTCACTCTGCGTTTCCACGTATATGGATCCGGAGATATTAAAGAAATCAAAGGCCATTCCATAGATAATGCACGAGGCAATGATCATCCATAATCCCCCGGCCGGATTCCCGAAGGCAAACAGGGCAAACCTCAGTACCCACGCGATCATACTGAAAAGCATAACTTTTTTAATGCCGAAGGTCTTCAGAAAAAACGGGATCGTCAGGATAAAAAGCGTTTCGGAGATCTGAGAGATCGACATGATGATGGCGGGGTATTTGACCGCGATCAGATTCTTGTACGCAGGAATGTTTTTAAAATCGTGTAAAAAAGTATCCCCATAGGCATTGGTGAGCTGCAAGGCGGCTCCCAGGAGCATGGCGAAAATGAAGAATAATGCCATTTTACTGTTTTTAAACAGGGAAAAGGCATTGAGTCCTAATGCACTTGCCAGGGAACGTTTTTCCGAACGACCGAGGGGAGGACACTTGGGTAGGGTGAATGAGTATAATCCCAGACAAAGGGAGGCGGCGGAAGCTACATAGAACTGTCCGGAGGAAGTTTCAAGTCCCGTGAGGCTTATAAACCACAGGGCGGCAATAAAACCGATAGTCCCCCATACCCTGATCGGAGGATATTCTTTAATAATATCCATCCCATTATTCTTCATTGACGAATAGGATACGGTGATGGCCAGCGATATGGTGGGCATATAGAAGATCATATTCAATAGCATGATCCAGAACATGGCCGTCGGGTTGTTGATCGCAGGAATAAAAAAGAGGATGACGGCGCCCAGGAGGTGAAAAGTACCATAGAGTTTTTCGGCATTGATCCATCGGTCGGCTATGATCCCGGCAATGGCCGGCATGAACAGGGAAGCGATTCCCATGGTTGAAAAAATTGCCCCGAAATCGGTTCCGGACCAATTTCTTGATTGAAACCAATAAGCAGCAATGGTCAGCAGCCAGGAGCCCCAAATGAAAAATTGCAGGAAATTTAAAAGGATAAGACGCGTCTTTAGACTCATAAGTGTCTGTTTAGTCGGATTCCGGCATGATTTTATGCAAATGAGGAGGAGATTATTTTCTTCTGTTTATTTCGTCCCGTATTTTTGATGCCTTTTCATACTCCTCCTTTTCAATAGAAGCATGCAATAATTCCTTCAATTCACTCAACGATAATTCCGAGAAATTTGCAGTTCCGGCGGATGAATCTTCCTGTTTTGATCCGGTGGTGACAGTATTCTCCGATTCCTCATCAATTAATATACCGGCCGCAGCCATGATACTTTCATAGGTGAATATCGGGCAGTTGAACCGGAGTGCCAGGGCGATGGCATCTGAAGTCCTCGAATCGACCTCCTGTTCCCTGTTCCCGTCAGAACAGACCAATTTTGCATAAAAGACCCCTTCGCTGAACTTATTGATCACGACTTCAACCATTTGGATATGATAAACCTCAGCAAAAGTCTTGAATAAGTCGTGGGTCAGCGGCCGGGGAGTTTTTATTTTTTCAAGCTCAATGGCAATGGCTTGTGCCTCAAATCCCCCGATGATGATGGGAAGTCTTCTTTTCCCGTCTCTCTCTCCCAGGATTAACGCATAAGCACCGGATTGTGATTGGCTGTATGACATCCCGATGATATCGAGCCTGATCTTCTCCATTAAAAAACTTTTTTCCCAATTACAAACCTACGCCAATTTTTAATAAAAGGCAAAGCCGGATTGAAAAAAACTGGTTGCGATTTAAAAAAATCCTGCTAATTTTGTGTTCAGTATAAATAATTAACTATATGTATGTAAAATATCCATTATTCATTTCTTGCACAGGCTGCAATTGATAACAATGGATATTCTATTTGACCATTGAAATCAAAAAATATTAACAAATGAGACAAATGAAAAAACTGAGTATTCTGACGGCAGCTATCTTGCTGCCTTTTGTTTCAGTGGCAAGCGAAGCCGATCTGGATATCCCTGCCTTGACCGGAAGCCAGAACAACCTGTTATTATTCGGTTTTCTGATTTGTTTCCTGGGAATGTTGTTCGGTTATTATCAATTTCATAAAGTCAAAAAACTCAGAGCCCATCAATCGATGCTTGATGTCGCCGGGGTTATTTTCGAAACCTGCAAGACCTATCTCATACAGCAGGGAAAATTCCTGATAATCCTGTTCGTGATCATCGGTCTTTGTATTGCGTTCTACTTTGGTTTTCTGCAGTCCATGCCATTGGGGGGAGTACTGTTGATACTTGGATGGACGGTGATCGGTATTCTTGGATCGTACAGTGTGGCATGGTTTGGCATCAGGATGAATACCCTTGCCAACAGCAGGATGGCGTTTGCATCGCTGGAAAAGAAACCGATCAAATTATTGAATATCCCCCTCGATGCCGGGATGAGCATCGGGGTAATGCTGGTATGCGTGGAATTGATCATGATGCTGATTATCTTGCTTTTCGTTCCGAGGGATTTTGCCGGTCCCAGCTTTATTGGTTTTGCGATCGGGGAGTCGCTGGGCGCTTCTGCACTCCGAATTGCCGGAGGTATCTTTACCAAGATCGCCGATATCGGGTCGGATCTGATGAAAGTCGTTTTCAAGATCAAAGAAGATGATCCGCGAAATCCCGGAGTTATTGCCGACTGCACGGGCGACAATGCCGGAGACAGTGTCGGACCGACGGCTGATGGTTTTGAAACATACGGGGTAACGGGAGTCGCTTTGATTTCGTTCATTGTACTGGCGGTAGGCGACGTCGAAAACCAAAAACAATTACTGGCATGGATCTTTGTCATGCGTATCTTGATGGTCATTACCTCCATCACTGCGTTCTATATCAATAAAATCTTTTCAAAGGCAAAATACGGCCATAAAGATGATATTGATTTTGAACGCCCGCTGACCAACCTTGTCTGGATCACATCCATTTTATCGATCCTGGTCACCTTCGGTGTAAGCTATCTGATGATTGGCGATCTCCGTAACAACCTCTGGCTGACACTTTCTATCATCATAAGCTGCGGAACACTTGGAGCGGCGCTGATACCCGAATTCACCAAAATATTTACCAGTCCGAAATCCAGACACGTTAACGAAATCGTGACGGCTTCCCGCCAAGGAGGTCCTTCTCTTAATATTCTTTCCGGGATAGTTGCAGGAAATTTCAGCGCGTTCTGGCAGGGGATGGTTTTCCTGTTCCTGATGTTCGTGGCTTATCTCACAAGCAGGAATGGACTGGATGCCTTTATGATCTACCCGGCTATTTTTTCATTCGGTTTAGTCGCCTTCGGTTTCCTGGGAATGGGCCCCGTAACGATTGCCGTCGACAGTTATGGCCCGGTGACCGATAATGCACAATCGGTTTATGAACTTTCCCTGATTGAAGAAAACAAGGAACAAGTCATGACTGAAGTACAAAAAGATTTCGGTTTCAAACCCGATTTTGAAAATGCCAAACATTATCTGGAAGCCAATGATGGGGCAGGGAATACCTTTAAGGCGACCGCCAAGCCTGTGCTGATCGGAACGGCGGTGGTAGGCGCCACGACCATGATATTTTCCCTGATCCTTCTTATCAGGAACAAATTCGGGATCGGACCGGAATCGATCCTCAACGTTCTTAATCCTTATACGATCCTTGGATTCCTGACGGGAGGCGCCGTGATCTATTGGTTTACGGGAGCCTCCATCCAGGCTGTCACCACAGGCGCTTACCGTGCGGTAGAATATATCAAAAAGAATATCCGGCTGGATGAAAATGCCGATAAAAAAGCATCGGTCGAAACCTCGAAAGAAGTGGTAAAGATCTGTACCCAATATGCTCAGACAGGGATGTTCAATATTTTTATTGCCATCTTTTCTTTTGCTCTTGCCATTGCCTTTCTTTCGGGTTACCAGGATGACGGGTTCCTCCCGGGAAATCCCCTGCGATATCCGGCTGCCTCATTCTTTGTGAGCTACCTTTTATCGATCGCGTTTTTCGGATTGTTTCAGGCCGTTTTCATGGCCAATGGCGGGGGTGCGTGGGACAATGCCAAGAAGGTTGTTGAAGTCGACCTTCATGAAAAGGGCACAAAGCTTCATGAAGCCGTAGTTGTCGGCGATACGGTCGGCGATCCGTTTAAGGATACCTCCTCGGTTGCACTGAATCCTATCATAAAATTTACCACCCTGTTTGGCCTTCTCGCGATGGAGATCGCCATCTCTGACAATTTCTTTGCCATGGCGCCTTATATCGGATTTGTCTTCCTCGTCATTGCATTGATTTTTGTTTACCGCTCCTTTTATACGATGCGGATCAGGATCAAATAAACAGGACAAAAAATAATAAAGTTATCAACAGAGCATAGTTTTCCCTTGCTTTTGCATAACATATTACGTATATTTGCCTGTTTTATATTTTAATTCTCCTCTCTTCTTCCCTTCCAATACTCGGCTTACGATCTTGTTTTTCAATTGTTTGAGGAATTATATTCCGGAAGTTCTTTTATAAGAACTGACAGATTTCCGATCATGGTCATTATGAAAAATACAAACCTCGAATTCCCTGTTCTAATCATAACACTCTTTTTTCCATATTCACAATACCCGGAAGCTCAGGGATTTACCAGCAAACATCTTACCAGGGGGGCTGATACTGCCGGGATATATATCAGCTGCCTTATATTAATTCCAATTTTCATTTTTTTCATCACGGCATAAGTATATTGAACACTTAAAAAAATTTAAAAATGAAAAAGCTTTTACTTTTTATCTTCCTGGGAATTTCTGCCATTGCAAGTTCCCAGAAAACGTGGGTGACATTCACAAATAGTGATCCATCCGAACCCGTTTTCAGAATTCTTAGCGAATCGAACAGCGAAATAAGTTACGCGGTAGAGGTCACTGGAATGTATCAGGAAGGTGTCACTCACGATACCGTAATTTATCAGCGATTGTCCGTTCCCAAAGCTGCTATCTGGGGCTATCCCGGTTATCCGACAATACCTGCAATCATAAAACGTTTCGCGATCCCTGAGTGTGATTCAGTTATCATCAATATCAATGTCATTGATTCACTCATCCTGAATTCGTACAATGTCTATCCTCAACCGATGGTAATTGAAGACACGGTAAATGGCGGATTAACAGAAGTATTTACTAAAAACGACTCTATCTATGGATTAAACGTATCGATGCCGGAATATAATTATGAAATTATTGAAGACGGGTACATGCGAAATCAGCGAATTTTGAAACTTGCAACCTACCCCATTAAGTACAACCCTGTCACGCAGCAGATAATTGCCTATACCAATTTCGAGCTGACAATGACCTTTATTAATTCTTCCGGCGATGCAAATGTCGATAATGGATTATTTAACAACGTTACCAGAAGTACTTCCATGAATTACTATCTGGAAGATAATATTCCTCCAACTCCGCAGATAGAAGAGGTTCAATGGATAAGCCTCCATAACGACCCCAATGAGGCCTATAATATTACTGCAGATTACCTGATCATTACCACTCATGAATTTTTCTCAGCACACAGTCCCTATTTATTGGAATTCGCTTCACACAGAGCAGCTAAAAGTGGATATAATATTGGGATAGTTGATGTCACTGAAATTGTAGGACTGAGTTTTACATTTAATAATCCCACATTTGAAACTGAACAGAAAATTCGGGATTTCATTAAACGAGTATATGAAGGAAAACATGCCCAGAACACCATCGATGGCCGGGTGGCTTTTGTTTTATTGGTTGGTGATGCTGATGAAAATAAAATTGATAATATAACTGTCCCTACTTCAAAGGATCCTGATCCTACCGGACAATTATTAAATGGTCAATTAGTTCATTATAGTGATAATGATTATTATTATTCATGTGTAACTGTGAACTCAAACATATTTGATATGACTCCCGACCTGTTCATTGGCCGTTTTCCGGCCGATGATGCCACGGAACTGCATAATATAGTTAAAAAAACGAAGGAGTACGAAAACGAAGCCTTAAGCGGGACATCAAAAGGTGCCTGGAGAACAAGGAACGTTTTGGCTTATGGTGGCGGCGGACCAGTGGGGGGACATGAGTATTTCTGTTCATTTCTAAAAGGCCATATAGAGGATATTACACCTCCTGATTATACAACTTCTGTTATTGATGCCGCTATTAGTCAACACAGTTGGAATTTTGATTATGTTAAGCAATTGAATAATTATGGCTCTAAAATGGTTATCGATTATGGTCATGGAAATCTACAAGTTTGGTGTCAAGGTGGGGATCCATTTGTTAACAACGGAGCTCTCACTTTGGATTATAAAATAGAAAATTTAGAAAATAGTGGCATGTACCCATTTGCTCTTGCCAATGCTTGCTTAACCGCAAGATTTGATTTCAATACACTAGTTTACGAAGATTGTATTGCAGAGCAAATGATCGTCTATTCTCCTGATGCGGGATATGTCGCTTCCATGGGATCATGGCCGACGGTCGGGCTTTCTCAATATTCTGATGATAATGAATTCCCGGCCTACTGGTATGAAACGATCCCCTATTCATTGTACAATAATCTTTCATCGCTATTGGGTGAATGTGTCATGGAGGGTTTGATTTTATCAGAAAATCATGATAAATGGCCTTTTCAGTATATTTTATTTGGAGATCCGGCTTTAAACCTGATGTCGGAAGGATATGAATTAACTCATGATGTTGATTTCGATGGAACTCTAAAAATATCAACACCTACTTATATCAGGGAGAATGCAACCCTGGCGCTGGGAAACATTTCAAAGGTTGTATTTGAAAAAAACGGTCAGCTTATTATTCAGGGGAAACTGGTGATCGGGGACCATGTTGAATTTATAGGCAGAAACATGGATAATGTCATCCGGGTTGAAGGATCCGGAATTGTTGAGGGATATTACTTTGGCACCAATCCACCCGATCCAATTCCGATTAATAAGATTGATTGTTATGCATTAGCAGGGACAACTTGGAGGGGTTTTGAGTTCGATAATCCCGGGTTACAAGTTACTTTTAAGGACGGTTCTTTCGCTAATTGTTCTTTGACAGGGATCCTTGACAAACTGGAATTAACCAAACAGACCACCGGGGTATCGTTGACATCCTCAGTAATTGATCTGAACGAAACAAATGTCGCTATTTCGAATTCGACTTTTTCGAATACGAACATCATACTGAATAATTATCAGGATCTGGATATCAGTGCTTCAATTCTTCAATCATCATTCATAAACAGCAATTCGGATGTTTTGATCAATATTGAACATTATCCGGAGTACCTCATTGAGGATAATCAGATCAGTTATTCAGCAGGAACCGGGATCTCCGTCTCCTATAGTGGCAGAAGTGCTTCACAACATGAGATAAATGAAAACATCATCGAAAAAACAGGTGATCCCCAGGATCTGAGCTGGGGTGTTTCAGTCTATCATTCATTTGCCGATATCTATAATAATTATATTACCAAAAATAAATACGGAATATTATGTATGAACCAGAGCAGTGTGACAATTCTGGGCAATTCCACTGCATCGCAAGACGATGAAACACAAAGGTTGATAGAAAATTATCAAAATCAGGTCAGGTCTTTTGATAACAGCTTCCCATATGAATTTCACTATAATGTTATTTCTCCCAGTACTGATGCTCTGTATAACGCATTGATATATTATAAAAATAGTGCTTCTCCGGAAGAAGACCCTCCATTGCCGGATGGCAGTCTGATGATCACCTGCAATTGCCTGCCTTCTAATCCCGTGTTTTATCCTTTAAATGCATATACCTATATGCCGACCTGGTGTCCGGGCGGCATCCCCTGCAGTAGTGTCCCCGATGAAGGCGATGTTCTTTATGAACTGGCAGCCTTAAATATGGATTCTGCAAATTATAGTACGGCCGAGACTCAGTTAAAAGAGGTAATTTCGACCTATCCCGGGAGTAATTATGCAAGAGAAGCAGCAAAAAAACTGATCCCGTTGAAGAAGTTGTCGGATAATGATTTCACTGGTTTACAACTGTATTATGATACAACCATAGCATTACATGAAGATACTTTAACAGGGAAACTGGTCTATCGTCTGAAGAACCGATGCAATGTAGAAAAAAAAGCATACGAGGATGCCGTTTTGTGGTATGAACAGGATATTCTGAATCCTGCTTCACTTGCCGATTCAGTCTATTCATTGATTGATCTGTCTGACACATACCTGTTAATGGCTGCCGACAGCACGAAGGATGCAAAAAGCTCAAATTATACCGGCACTCTGACTCAGTATAAACCGGCCAACCCGCCGCAATACAGGAAAAACAGAAATGAATGGATTAAGCTTCTTTTCCGCGAAATTACCGGCAGTGAGGATCATCCCGGCGATGATCTTATAAATAATACTGAGATTGTTTTAAAGCAGAATCATCCCAATCCGTTTATATCGGAAACTACTCTGGAATATACGATTAAAGAGACAAGTGATATGCAGATTGTTGTCACTTCCGTTGCCGGGCAGGTGCTCATGAGATTAAACAAACCCAATATGAGTCCAGGTCAATACAGGGAGTCTTTTAACCTGAATGATTACCCCGACGGAGTGTACTTCTTCTCTCTTTACATGAATAATCAGAATGTTGCCCGTACAAAAGGGATAAAAATGCATTAACTTTGTATATTATGAAGAGATCATTTTTTTTAAGTCTGGTAATATGCTCTTGCCTTTCGAGCTGTTACACTCCGGCATGTCAGGCCCAAGTCTTTGAAAATCGGCATATTGCCCGGGGGGCGGATACGGCAGAAATATACATTACCTGTCATTGGTATGATGATAATATAGATAGGTGGGGAGCGATCTTCCGGTCAACCAATAACGGAGAATCATTTTCCGTTCAGCATAAATATGTATATCCCGATGAACGGTCTGAAATCTTTGGGGACTCTCTTCAGGGAGTCCTTTATCAAAGTCCTTATGGGACAGGAATTGGGATAAGTTACGATTACGGGGCGACATTTGAAGATAAATATGATCCTATTATTTCCTATAAAGTAACAATAGGTGGTTGTGAGAAAGGAGAACTTTATGTTGAAGGAAGAGAAACAGTACCTGGAAATGATTATGTATTATATCGTATAACAAATTTTGGAGATAGTTTGGCTCTAAAAAATACGAATATGTGGGGATTGACCCCACTTGAATCTGGCTCGCTTCCCGGAGAGGTCTATGCCATTCAATGGCCATATTATGGTACAAACAGCGATACGCTGGGATTAGGAATCAGCAATGATTACGGGCAAACCTTCACTATCAACTATATTGACACTTCAATCGCTACAAACCTTAATCAACATACAATATCTAGTGGCCCGGCTCCGGGAGAATTATATATTGCAGGAGTTAAAAATACTTACCTGTATCACATCCTTCATTCTTTCGACTACGGAAACACTTTTGAGCTAAAATGCTTATTCCCGGCCAATAAAATGTGGTATGATTATTCATTTGTCGCGGGCAGGAAACCAGGTACATTTTACATCATTGAAGAATCCCCGTGCCCGACCGGTCCGCTGCATAATTGCATTACTATTTATTTCAGCCGCGATTACGGGACAACCTACACACCCTATTTCAACGAACTGGACAGCCTTTATACCGGCATTTCTGAAAATCCACGCCCGACAACTGATTTTAATGTCTTTCCGAACCCGACCACCGAAAAGCTCACGGTAGAATTTTCCACAAAGCCGTATGGACCAGAGGTTGAACTATTCGATATCACCGGCAGGCTGCAGGCAACGATCCGGATCGACCAAAACTCTGAAAAAACAGAGATCGATATCAGCGGACTCAAACCGGGAATCTATCTTCTCAAACTCCGGGATGGAGACAGGATGACCGGTATGAAAAAGGTGGTTATTGGGAGATAAACTAAGATCGTCAAACTCAGGGATCAGTTATTTGACAATTATTTTTTTCATCCCGGGAGGAATTATGAAGAGATCATTTTTTTTAAGTTTGGTAATATGCACTAATCTTTTGAGCTATTATCCTCCGGTATGCCAGGGACAAGTCTTTGAAAAACGGCATATTGCCCGCGGGGCGGATACGGCAGAAATATACATTACCTGTCATTGGTATGATGATAATATTGATAGGTGGGGAGCGATCTTCCGGTCAACCAATAACGGAGAATCATTTTCCGTTCAGCATAAATATGTATATCCCAATGAAATCGTTGATATTTTCGGGGATTCTCTTCAGGGAGGACTCTATCAAACTCCTTATGGCATAGGAATCGGAGTAAGTTACGATTTCGGGGTGACCTTTGAAGATAAAACCACTCCCATCATCTCATATATGCAAGGAATCGGAGGGTGTATAAAAGGCGAGTTATATTTACAAGGCATAGATACATCATCGTTCAAAAGACTGTATAATGTAATTAATTTTGGAGATAGTCTGGTTTTAAAAAATCCTTATATGGATTCCTTAACTGTCCTTGAATCTGGCTCGCTTCCCGGAGAGGTCTATGCCATTCAATGGCCATACTATGGTCCTAACCGCGATACCCTGGGATTAGGGATCAGCAATGATTACGGGCAAACCTTCACTATCAATTATATTGACACTTCAATCGCTACAAATCTTTATCAACATACAATATCAAGTGGCCCGGCTCCGGGAGAATTATATATTACAGGAGTTAAAAATAATGACCTTTATCACATCCTTCATTCTTTCGACTACGGATACACTTTTGAGCTGAAATGCTTATTCCCGGCCGATAAAATGTGGTATGACTATTCATTTGTCGCCGGCAGGAAACCAGGTACATTTTACATCATTGAAGAATCCCCGTGCCCGACCGGTCCGTTGCATAATTGCATTACTATTTATTTCAGCCGCGATTACGGGGCAACTTACACACCCTATTTCAACGAACTGGACAGCCTTTATACCGGCATTTCTGAAAGCCCACGGCCGACAACTGATTTCAATGTTTTTCCGAACCCGGCCTGTGATAGACTCTCCGTAGAGTTTTCCGTAAATCCTTGCGGAGCGGAGATTGAACTGTTCGACATGATCGGTAAACTTCTGTCGTCAGTCCGGATCGAGCAAAACCTTAAAAAGGCAGAGATCGATATCAGCAGATTGAGACCGGGAATCTACCTCCTCAAACTCAGGAATAGAGACGGAGTGACCGGAATAAAAAAGGTGGTTGTTGCCAGATGAAACCCGGCATATATTGTTTCACTTTATACTATGACGGAAAAGTAGTTGCAAATGACAAAGTAGTTAAAAATTAAAAAGTGACTGCCTATGAGGACAATCTTTCCCCTCGCAATTCTCCTTATCGTTTGTACCCTGACAAAGGGTCAGATCACCTTTGAAAAGACCTTTAACAAAGGAAGCAACGCCACGGGATATTCAGTAATACAGACTTCCGACAGCGGATATGCCATCGCAGCCGGGACCGGAAGTGGGGACAACGAAAAAATATTCCTGATCCGTACCAACGCAACAGGAGATACTTTATGGACCCGAACATTCAGTGGAACCTTTTACTATGTCGGTGATCATGCAATTATTCAAACAGCGGACGAAGGATTTATAATGTGCGGGAACATGGAGGATTCGATGTATCTTCTGAAAACCAATGCCACCGGCGATTCGTTATGGGGCCGTATTCTGATAACCGGAACAGCCATCTCCATTGAAAAAACCCTGGATGGCGGATACATCCTTTGCGGCGGGTGGAATGGTTCCATCCTCATCGTTAAAACCGATTCAAACGGAATACTGCAATGGATCAAGTCGTACAGCATACCCCCGACGATCGTAGCTTCCTATTCAACCTATTCAATCAAACAAACCCAGGATTTGGGATTCATTATAACCGGCGCCGAAGAAAGCGGATATGGTTCCCGTTCATTGTTATTGTTTAAAACTGACTCCAATGGTGATTCCTTATGGCTAAAAACATTTTGGGATTTTATTGATTCGTATGGCAGTTCCGTGAGTATTACTGCTGATAATGGATATTTTGTTTGTGGTTCATACCAGAAATCAGGTTATGATGTTTTTGTTGTAAAATTCAATGAACTGGGCGATACCCTTTGGCTCCGGAAGATTAATGATCCCGGTTCTCAATTTTTATATTCCTGCCAGGCTCTTGCGGGTGGAGACTATATTGCATGTGGTACCACGGAAGGACCGGGAAACACCTATTTGATCATGCTTATGAAATTTTCGGAGAATGGTGATGTCATCTGGTCACGAACATTCACCAGGTATGATAAATCATGGGGATACTGCGTTCGACAGACCGCCGATCAGGGATTCATAATTACCGGTAATACAATACAAACTACTTCCGGTATTACAGATGTATACCTTATAAAAACGGATAGCTCGGGATTCATTACCGGGATAGACGAAAAAGATATCCTTCGAGAAGTCAAAGTCTTTCCCAATCCGGCCACCGATCTGGCTACCTTCCATTTTACCGGAACGCTTCCTGATGACGAAACACAGGTCATCATCTATGATCTCTTTGGCAAACAAGTCATGAAAGGAACATTACCCAAAAGACAGGCAGTGATTACGCTGGACATCAGATCTTTGGCGCCTGGCTTTTATTGTTATGGAATCACACAAAACCTGAATCGCACGACCGGAAAATTGGTGGTTGTGAGGTGAGCAAGAGGATGATAATAATGGAAATTCCTTGTGAACATTGAAATTAAAATTAATAACCCATGAAAACATTCATTCAATTTTTATTGGTTGCTCTTGCAGGTGTAATCTTATCTGCTGGTTGCAATAAAGATCAAAAGGAAAATGAAAATATCGAGCAATTGACTCTCGCGGTCAACCTTGATTCTGCGTCGGGATGCAAAAACTTTCAAACTGATTTGAAAACCGCTGATACATCTAAATTCCTATCTTGTATTGATTACAAATTCGATATTAAAAACAATGTGTTGTTTATCAAACATATAAATGCGGGATTCAATTGTTGCCCGGTAAACCTGCATTGTAAAATCTCCACCGTTAACGATACTTTATTCATCGAGGAGGTTGAACCCGATGGAGGTTGCTACTGTCTGTGCTTGTTCGACCTTTTTATACAAGTCAGCGGGATCGGACAAAACAAATACATCGTCAAATTCATTGAACCCTATTGTAAAAACCAGGAAAAACTGATATTCGAAATGGATCTGACAAAATTCAACTCGGGCAAACATTGCGTACAAAGAAATAAATATCCCTGGGGGTAGAGAAAGAATAACCGTCACGTAATGAATCCCGCGACCGCATTCCCGGTTACCTGCCGGTAAATTAGCGAGTAAAAAATTAAAAAATCGCCTGGATAGAAGAATCCTGGCGCTTTAACGCGAGGTTCTTCAATCAATAATAAAACTGAATCGTTAAAAAGCTGCCGGAATTCCGGCAGCTTTTTTAATAAATATTGCTAACCGAAGCAACTTTCTTGTTTTTTCGTGTTTACTATTATGAGTAAGCGGGATATGTCTATAGACAGGAAATCTATTTTTACCAGCGGATCGAAAAGTGTCATGCCGGCAGCGACGGTATATGACCGGTTTGCCCCTGCATTGCTTGGACTATGCAGAAGGTATTGCGGAAATATTGAGGATGCGGAAGATATCCTGCACGACGGTTTTGTTAAAATACTGCAAAACCTCGAAAAATTCGAACAACGAAGCAACGGATCCTTTGAAGGATGGATGAAAAGGATAATGATAAACACCGCATTAAATCACATCCGAAGCAAATCCAGGGAAAGGGATCTTTTCGATTTCAACACCCCTCCGGAAGAGACCAGCACCCAGAATACGGAGGAGGATCATTTTTTCATTCAGACGATCGCAGAGAAAGTCAGCAAGGAACAATTAATAGATATGATTGGTGCTCTGCCCGTTGGTTACCGTACCGTATTTAACCTCTATGTATTTGAATCCTATTCGCACAAAGAAATTGCAGAGGCCCTCGGATGTTCGGAGAACACATCAAAATCACAATTATCCAAGGCCAGGTCATTACTCAGAAAACAACTGGAACAGGTTCTGACGAAAATAACCGTACAGCAATGAAAAAAGAACGACACCCCATAGATGACTTTTTCAGGGAATCGCTTGAGGATTACCAGATTTCCCCATCGGAGGAATCGAAACAAGCTTTTCTGAAAGAGGCAGAACATATGTTGGGAAAGACTCCGCTGATAACAAAATGGTGGTTATATTTTATTCCTGTCCTTCTGATCCTCATTCCGGCCGGATTAATTACCTACTATAATTGCTTCCCTGTTACCGTTCAGCAAAAGCATGAAAATTCCACACAACCAGCGATCGTAAAGAATAATAACTCACAACCCCTGATTACCCTGTCACAGAAAAATATTACATCAGGACATAAAGAGATCACTTCAAAACAAAAAGAAATCATATCCGGAATCACCCAAAAAGTAACAGGAAAATCATCAATAATGTCCGGATCAGACACGGAAATAACCAGGGAAACATCCACCTATGAGAATAAGACAAGCGACGATCCTTATGGAGCCAGTCCGAACGCAATGACCGGCAATCTCCCTTCGATGGATGATCCCACCTCTACCGGGATTCATTCTCCTGATACCACGACTGCTTCAGGAACATTAACCCTACCAGCATATGAATCAGGCCTATCCGATACGATATCGGAATTTTCAGGAACTATGCCACTGTCCAGCAATCAATCGGTAATTCCCGACACCTCCGATCTCACCGGAACAACCCGTAAGGATATTCCAGCCACCGAGTTAAATACGCAACGGGAGTGGCGGCTGGGAACCGGGGTCTATTTTTCTCCCGAGTGGATGTTCAGGACTCTTGAGAATACAAAATTCATCACCAACTTCGGAATTGAAGGAATGTTCCGGTTTGGGAGATATTCAATCCGTACCGGCGCCGGTATCTCTATCTCTAAAGGGACAAATCAGTTACAGATTGAATACAATGATTACCTGGGCAGTTACATGAAACTTGATTCAATGACCTTCACCTGGGATAACAATCACTATCACATCATTCCGTTGTCATGGTATCTGACAAATAAAGATGTTTATGACAGTCTGATGAAGCTGGAGGAAGCTAAGGTTGTCAAGCGGTACACGTACCTTCAGGTGCCCCTTATCCTGGGTTATGATTTCTTTCAGCGAAACAAGGTTTCATTAGGATTCCGGGCGGGGTCCATACTGTCTGTCCTGCTGAGTGAAAAAAATCTTTCGGATACTTATGATCCCGGAAAGAAACGGATTATCAGTATCAATGAGATCACCCCTGAACAGGTCAATCTGAATTGGGAGATCATGGTCGGTTTCAATGCCACTTTCCGGTTATGGCGCAATTTTGGTGTTGAGATTGAACCTTATGGGAAATATTACTTCAATTCAGTGTACCAGACCTCAGGCAGTACCGGCAAGCCGTGGTCAGTTGGATTAAGAGCCTTATTATTTATTTCTTTTCAAAAATAATCCTTAATCAGGCAACCAAAACATGTTCGTGTGTTTATAAGTTAGGTACTTCATTGCAATAGAAATACAACCTGTAATTTCATTCAACTTATAAACTGTTTATCTATGAAAAAAATTATGACATTTTTCCTGTTCTGGACCATTTTCCTGTCCTCATTCAGCCAGACGACGCTATCTATTACAGGAAACATTCAGGACATTTCGACCTTGAATCCGGTCCCTTTTCACGCCGTCATTATCCAATCCGATTCATCCAATGGTGGTATTGTTTTTCCCTATTACAACACAGTCTACTCCGATAACTATGGCTTTTATGGCGATACCATTACCATCCCTGCCGGAGTTACTCAATGGTCTTTTACTCTTAAGACTTACGATTGCATGAACAACCTTCATTCATTCGACACCATTATTGTGGCCGGGACAACGCTGATAAATCATGATTTTTATCTCTGTGTTCAGGATACAACCTTGCCGCTCGTCATTACCAGTGAGGCTTCCGGAATTACACAGACCAGCGCTGTTCTCAATGGTTTCGTAAATCCGAACGGGTCGCAGACCCATGTTACTTTTGAGTATGGCACGACTGAAAATTACGGAAATATCATTTCCTGCGGGGATTTCAACGGAGATTCACTAATTCCCGTATCCGGAATCATATCAAACCTGTCTCCCGGCACATTATACCACTTCAGGATCAGCGGGACAAACGCTTACGGTACATCCAATGGATCGGACAGTGTTTTTATCACTCCTGACTCAACCGGATGTCACGCAGCATATTATGTTATTCCCGACACTAACACGTTTTATACTTATTCATTCATTGACCAATCGACAGGTACGATCATTTCGTGGTTGTGGGATTTTGGTGATGGTACGAGTTCTATTGGCCAGAATCCAACTCATGCCTTTCCCATGCCCGGTTACTATAATGTTTGCCTGACTGTTCAGGGCTCTGACAGTACCTGTTATGATACCTATTGCGACTCGCTTCTGGTAACCAATCCTGGAAACTGCCAGGCGCAGTTCACCTACTATCATGATTCCGCCTCTACCTATCCCAACAATTACCATTTCGTTGATCTTTCCCTTGGGACTCCGACCAGCTGGTACTGGAATTTCGGGGATCCGGGTTCAGGTTCTAGCAATTTTTCATCTGTTCAGAATCCAAACCATATTTTTAATAGCGGTGATACCACCTATTATGTTTGTCTCACCATTCAATGTCAGGGTGTGGAAAGTACCTGGTGCCAGCAAGTCGTGGTTGAAGATCCCTCCCCGTGCATAAACTACTTTACTTATCAGCAATTGAATCTCCAGGTAGTCTTCGATGGAATCATGCTGAATCAGCAGCCGGCAACTTATTCCTGGAATTTCGGTGACGGCCAGACTTCAAGCGGTCAGTCGGTCAGTCACACTTATGCCAGCCAGGGGATGTATTATGTTACCCTGACCACGGTAACGACTGATTCAGATAGCTGCACCTACACCAGCAGCCAGACTATCCAGGTTGGCGACAGCGCACAGTACTCTCAGGTCTACGGCCAGATCTTTGCCGGGGAATTCCCGATGCAGACAGGCCTGGCACTGATTTTCTCGCTGGATACAATAAACTATACACCCTATATTGACTACAGTATAGTAGATTCTTCGGGAATTTACTATTTCACGATGGTTCCGCAGGGAAACTACCTGATCTATGCCATTCCGTTCACTCCGTCCGGATATCTTCCGACCTATTATGGCGATGTGACCGGATGGGAAAATGCCACTGTCGTTTCCTTGGGACAACCCAATAATCCTTACACTATTAACCTTGTCCCAGCGACTGTATTCAATCCCGGAAATGGAACTATTAACGGAATGATCAATCCCGGCAACACGAAGTCTATCCTTGTTGACAAGATCACCATGATCCTCAGGAATGAACAAGGCCAGGCGATCTCTTTCAGTCAGGTCGATAAGGATGGTGAATTCGACTTCACATCGCTGGGTTATGGCGTCTATTTCCTCCATGCAGAATTGGCCGGATGCACCAGCGATAATGTCAGAATAGTCATCACGGCTGACGATCCGGCGGTGGAAGTCAACCTTACATTTTCCGGCAGCGAGATCCTGGGCACCAGTGAACCGGAACAGATGTTCGGAACATGCCTGGTCTATCCGAATCCGGTAAAAAGTGAAGTACATCTGACTTTGACGACCCAAGAAGCGTCGCCGGTCACCATCGAAATTCTAAATATTATGGGACAAATTACCGGACATTATGATTACCATCTGGATACCGGCGTAAACCAGATTTCCATTCCCATGAATTCATTGCAGGAAGGCTTGTACACCCTCCGGATAAAGAACAGCTCCGGAATACAGATCATCCGCAAGCTTCTTAAAACTCAATAATATCCCGCATCATTGACTGAAGAGCTGCTGTCCCCGGATGGCAGCTTTTTTGTTTTTATATTCAAACTTGGTACTTTTGCTGAACTAAACGCCAACCTACCAAAATAAAATGCCTTATGATAACCAACAATTTTGTTAGCAGACACAACGGGCCATCCGGCGAAGAGATCAACCGAATGCTTGAAAAGATCGGTGTAAAATCACTCGATCAGTTGATTGATGAAACCGTACCCGAAGCAATACGGATGAAAAAAGAACTTGATCTTCCCGCCGGGATGAATGAATACCAATATCTTCAGCATATCAAATCGATTGCAGCCAAAAATAAGCTTTACAAGAGCTTTATTGGTTTGGGTTATTACAATACGATAACCCCGGGTGTCATTCTCAGAAATATCCTTGAGAATCCGGGTTGGTACACTGCGTATACCCCATACCAGGCTGAAATATCGCAGGGAAGGCTGGAAGCATTATTGAATTTTCAAACCGTCATTTCCGATCTCACTGCCCTTCCTGTAGCCAATGCTTCCCTGCTGGATGAAGGCACTGCCGCTGCAGAAGCGATGATCATGCTCCATAATGCACGCTCCCGTGATGCCGTCAAAAGAGGCGCCAATCAACTTTTCGTTTCCGAAGGACTATTCCCGCACACGATCGATGTCGTCAGAACACGCGCTTCCTTCCTTAATATTGAATTGGTTTTGGGAAAACATGACGAGGTTATTTTCAACGATAAGATCTTCGGAGCATTGATACAGTACCCTGACCAGTTCGGGAGTGTCAACGATTACCGTGTATTTGTTGAAAAAGCGCATCAGAACGGAACTCCGGTTGCCGTTGTTGCCGACCTTCTCAGCCTTGCCCTGCTTACTCCTCCGGGAGAATGGGGAGCCGATGTGGTTTGCGGATCTTCACAGCGTTTCGGAATTCCAATGGGATTCGGCGGACCCCATGCCGCATTCTTTGCCACGAAAGAGGAATTCAAGCGGCAAATTCCGGGCCGGATCATCGGGATATCCAAAGATGCCAACGGGAACCGTGCGCTCAGGATGGCTCTGCAAACACGTGAACAGCATATAAAACGGGAGAAGGCCACTTCCAATATCTGTACATCGCAAGTTCTTCTGGCGGTCATGGCAGCCATGTACGCGGTCTATCACGGGCCTAAAGGAATTCGTCAGATAGCCCGGCACATCAATATCCTTGCCGGGGTCCTGTCGCAGGAACTTCAGAAAGCCGGATACAAACAACTGAACCGTCATTTTTTCGATACCCTGTACCTTCAGCTTCCGGAAGGAATAAAAGCAGAATCTATTCGCAAACAAGCCCTGGAGAAACAAATGAACCTGAGGTATTTCCAATCGGGTCATATCGGGATCAGCATCGACGAAACAACAGAGCTGGCAGACATCAATACCCTTATCTCGATCTTTGCTAAGGCTGCAAATAAATCCTTCCATGAATTCGTCTGTGACCCGAAAGAATGTGAAAAGATCTCAACCATACCTCAGAACCTGGAGAGGAAGACCGACTATCTTAAACACAAGGTATTCAACAGTTATCATTCCGAAACGGAAATGATGCGTTACCTGAAAAAACTTGAGAACAAGGATCTGTCCTTAAACCGTTCCATGATACCTCTGGGATCGTGTACCATGAAGCTTAATGCTGCTTCCGAAATGTTTGCCCTGAGTTATCCCGAATTCGGAGGCGTTCACCCATTCGTTCCGAAGGAACAGGCAGAAGGATATCTGTATATGATCGGACAATTAGCTAAAGATCTGACAAAGATCACCGGATTTGATGCTATATCCTTCATGCCCAATTCCGGCGCTGCCGGTGAGTATACCGGACTGATCGTGATCCGGAATTACCAGAAATCGAAGGGAGAGGGTCATCGCAATATCTGTCTGATCCCCTCTTCCGCACATGGGACGAATCCTGCAAGCGCCGTAATGGCCGGACTGGAAGTGGTTGTCGTAAAATGTGATGAACATGGAAATATCGATGTAAATGATGTTCGCGAAAAAGCCATCCTTCATAAAGAGAATTTAGTCGCTTTGATGGTCACCTATCCTTCCACCCATGGTGTATTCGAAGAGGGAATCCTTGAAATCGTCAGGATCATTCATGAAAACGGCGGACAGGTCTATATGGACGGGGCAAATATGAATGCCCAGGTGGGTTTGACAAATCCCGGAATCATCGGAGCTGATGTTTGTCATCTGAACCTCCACAAGACTTTTGCTATTCCTCATGGAGGGGGCGGACCGGGTGAAGGTCCGATTGCTGTAGCCAAACATCTGACACCCTTCCTTCCAAAACATCTGTTCAATGAAACCAGAGGAAAAGAATCCACTTCGGCTGTTGCTTCGGGACCATTCGGAAGTGCGTTGATCCTGACAATCTCCTATGCCTATATCAGGATGATGGGAGGAAAAGGGCTGACGGAAGCGACAAAAATGGCGATTCTCAATGCAAATTATTTGAAATCCTGTCTGGAAAAATATTACCCGATATTATATTCCGGTAAGAACGGACGCTGTGCTCATGAGATGATCGTTGATTGTAACGGGATCAGCAAACAAACAGGGATCGCTGCCATCGATATCGCCAAGCGTCTGATGGATTATGGTTTCCATGCTCCGACGGTTGCTTTCCCGGTTCACGGCACCCTGATGGTTGAACCTACGGAGAGTGAACCGTTTTATGAATTGAACCGTTTCCTTGATGCCATGATCTCCATTAAAGGAGAAATAGATGAAATTGCAAACGGGAAAGCCGATAAAACGGTAAATATCATTATGAAAGCACCCCATACCGTCGAAATGGTTTCAGCCAATGAATGGAACCTTCCCTATTCAAGAGAACGTGCCGCATTCCCGGTGAAATCATTGCATGATGACAAATACTGGCCAACGGTGACCCGTATTGATGATGCCTTCGGTGACAGGAATCTTATCTGTACCTGCGAGAAAGATTAAAGTCCGAGCTGATCCAGACACTTCCGGATCTTGATCCACACCTGGTCAATGTCATGGTCAAGACCAACTGAAAAACGAATCAGTCCTTCGGATAAACCCATATCACGTTGAATTTCTTCCGGCACTTCGGAGGAGGTGCTTCTGCCTGAGTTGCTGAAAAGGGTCTTGAAGTAACCAAGACTTACTGCGAGATAACCGACCCCGGCTTGCTCCATCAATTCCATAAGTCGTGATGCCTTCGCGGCAGTTTGCATGTCGATGGTAAATATTCCACCATAGCCGAATCCGGGGTTGGAAATTTGATTTAACAGATTATGACCCGGATGGTCGGTCAACCCGGGATATACGGTTTTAATTCCTGCTTCTTTGAACCGTTCGGCAAGAAACATGGCATTTGAGCTATGTTTCTGCATCCGTATATGAAGTGTATGGAGGTTTTTAAGGATCCCCGATGAACGGAGCGGATCCAGGGCAGGACCGAGAAGCATGGCTGTTCCGTCATTGACGTTGCTTAATGCATCGATAAATTCCCTGGTGGAACAAATAGCGCCTGCGACACAGTCGTTTTTCCCATTGATGAACTTGGTCATGCTGTAGACCACAACATGAGCTCCCAAGAGGGCCGGAGCAACCATCATTGGGGTAAAGGTATTGTCGACGATCAGTTTTATTCCATGGTCATTGGCAATGGTTGCAAGATCGGGTATATTACTGATCTGCAATAAAGGATTGGTCATCGTTTCCGTGTAGATCATCCGGGTATTCGGACGTATTGCTTTTTTCACATCATCAAGGCGGGTAATATCCACGAACGACACCTCGATATTAAATTTTTTGACGTAATTATAAAGGAATGCGAAGGTTCCTCCATAGATCGTCCGGCCACAAACAATATGGTCGCCTGCCTGGCAACATTGCAAGATCGAACAAGTGATCGCGGCCATTCCGGAAGCCGTCACCCAGGCCGATTCCGTGCCTTCCATGGCAGCCAGGGCATCGGCAAGGTATTTATTGGAGGGATTCCAATGACGCGAGTATAGAAAACACCCTTCCTGCTGTCCCTGAAAAGTGTCAAACATAGTCTTGGCCTGCATAAAAGTAAATGTCGCAGAATCGCAGACCGAAGGATTGACATCTCCGAATTCACCAAATTGAAGAAGGTCAAATACCTTTCCGGATGGATTAAATTTCTTTTCCATATTGAAGTAAATTTTTTGCAAAGATGCCAAAAAAATTTACAACTTTGAAGAACCTCGCGTTAGACGCGAGGATTCTCCGATCCAAGCGGAATATTTATTTTTTTGCTCGCTAACCCCGCAAACCGCGGGGAATCCGCTCGCGGGATTCAGCTGAGGTACGGAAGGATTAGTCTTTTCAGTGTCGTATAGTCTTCAGCTACCGGTAGTTCAGGAAAATCCCTGATCACATTTTGGGGAGGGCGGAACAGGATACCGGTATCAGCCTGTTGAAGCATAGAAATATCATTGTAGGAATCGCCCATCGCAATCACTTTGTATTTCAAGCCCTGGAACGCTTTAACGGTTTTCCGTTTCGGATCGGTTTGCCGGAGCTTATAATCAATGATCCGGTTGGTTTCATCCATTACCAGTGTATGACAAAAAAGCGTAGGCCGTCCAAGTTGTCTCATCAGCGGATCGGCAAATTGTATGAAAGTATCCGAAACCACGATAAGCTGGGCTCTTTCTTTTATCCATTCAATCAACTCCAGCGCTCCCGGCAAGGGATGAATTTGTGCAATGACCTTCTGAATGTCATGTAATTTAAGACCATGAGCATCAAGGATGTTCAGGCGTTCTTTCATCAGTTTGTTGTAATCGGGTTCGTCGCGCGTTGTATGGCGAAGTTCGCTGATCCCGGTTTTATCAGCAACATTGATCCATACTTCAGGGACGAAGACCCCTTCAAGGTCAGAGCAGATGACGTACATATCTTATTTTCATTGCATTCGTTAATAATATTAATTTCACTGCTGGTTTCAGAAGGTATCGATGAGGAAGTTTTTAAAGGCAGGATAATCATGGTTGATTTCTGAAACATATTCTGTCTTCTTATCAATCCCTTCCAGACTTGTAGGTAACGGAGGATCAACGGACAGTATCTTTTGGATCTCTTCCGGAAATTTGGCCGGGTGTGCTGTTTCAAGCGAAATACACAACTGCCCGGGAGAATCCTCACCGGGATGGCTCTTCAGATATTCCAGCAAGCCGGCCCAACCGACTGATCCATGGGGTTCAAGGAGTAAACCATGCAACCGGTAAGCCTGATCGATGGTCGAGCGGGTGCATTCATCGGTGATGCTTACGGCATATAAATCCTTTCTCATCTGTTCAAGATCGGCTTGTTGATGTAGTTTCCCTGTTTCATCCATAACACCTCCGTAAAGAGCCACCAGCCTGGCAAGGTTGCTCGGATGTCCGACATTCATCGCGCTGGAAATACAATTCCGGGAAGGTTCTACTTTTTTATAAACTCCGGTCATAAGATATTTTGGGAATTCATCATTTTCGTTGGTTGCAATGACGAACCTGGATACCGGGAGCCCCATTTTCATTGCCAGTATTCCGCCCATCATATCTCCGAAATTACCGGACGGAACTGAAAAAATCACACTTTCATGCTCTCCTGCAATCCGCCGTTTCACATAGGCATAGAAGTAATAAATGGTTTGCGGGATCAGACGGCCGATGTTGATGGAATTGGCGGAAGAGAGTTGAAGGTAATCGAGATCAGGATCTGAAAATGCCTTTTTAACCAGCGACTGGCAGTCATCAAATTTTGCATCCAGTGCCACGACATGGACATTTTTTCCAAGGGTTGTCATTTGTTTCCGTTGCCGGTCGGTCACTTCGTTCTTAGGGAACAGCACCACGATACCGATATTATCCAGCCCGTAGAAAGCATTGGCGACGGCGCTTCCGGTATCACCTGATGTAGCCGTAAGGATCAGCAATTTCCGATTGTTCTGCCGGAGATAATATTGCATCAGCCGGCCCATCATCCGGGCTGCAAAATCTTTAAAGGAAGCCGTCGGACCCTGATCCAGCCTCATGACGTATTTCCGTTCAAAGACATTTTCCAGCGGAATATCATAGTTATAGGAATCCCTGACAATGGACAGGAGATCGTTATCAGGGATTTCTCCCTCCAGAAACCTGCGACTGACATGATAGGCTATTTCCGAATAAGGCAATTTTTCATAATCCCGGAATTCCTCTTTTGGAATTTCCGGGATCTCAACAGGTATGTACAGTCCTTTATCGGGAGCCAGTCCCTTAAGCAAAGCCTGGCGGAAGGTTACCAAACCGGTATTGTGATTGGTTGAATAGTAGTGAATGGGATAATCCATCGGTTATATTTTATCTTCTCAGCGTTGCTGAAGATGCACCTCCGGCGGAATAATCCGGGAAGGTTGCAATGACTTTTTTTCCATTGATTGCAGAGAGCGCCTGGTCGATGTCGCGGATGATGTCATCGGGATGTTCGGCACCGACGCAAAGACGGATCAGGTTTGATGGAATTCCGGCCAGGATTCGCCCCTCTTCTCCCTGCTGCGAATGTGTTGAGATAGCCGGGATGGTGGCAACAGACTTGATCCTTCCAAGATCGGTCGCCCTCCAGATCCGTGTAAAAGCATCGAATACATTTCTGGTCTGTTTGGCAGTGCCTTTGATGCAGAACGACATCAAATGTCCATACCGGTTAATTGGTGCCCGGTATTGCTCATCAAACTCCGAATCGGCCAGGATCAAATACTTCGAAGCCAGGCTGTGCAATGGATGGTTTTCCAGACCCAGGTACTCGACCTTTTCCACATCTTTATGGTTATCCAGGAACCGGGCGATCGTCATGGTATTTCTGCTCAGAACATCCATCCGCATCCGTAAGGTACGGATATCATTAATGGCAAGCATGGCATTCATCGGGGAGAGATTCGGACCATGGTCGCGGTTGGGCAGCAACTTCAGATAGGTCGCAAAATCGGTTTTCATCTCCTCGTTGTCAAGATTCGTTATGATATTTTTCCGGGAGATCACGGCTCCCCCGATACCCATTCCCCCGGTATTCAATGATTTGGTGACCGACTGTACGACGATATCCGCACCATGCCGGAGTGGGCGGAGAAGCGCCGGAGTCGCCACGGTGGAGTCGATGATCAACGGAAGGTTATGGCGATGGGCCAGGGCAGCAACTTTCTCAATATCGAAAAATGCCAGACCGGGGTTACTGGGTAGCTCTCCATATAAAAACCGGGTATTTTCATCGATCAGGGATTCCCATTCTTTCAGGTCGATGGAATTGATCACTTTCCTCCATTCAATATTTCTTTCCCGGCTTTTACGGACTGAAAACAGTTGGAAGGTTCCTCCGTATACCTGGGTGGTGGCGACAAAATTCAGAGGACGATCCGGATGGTTTGAGTCAGCTACCAGAAATGGTTCTATAGCACTCTGAATGGCAGACATTCCGCTGGATGTTGCGATGCAGGAAGTTTCCAGTTCTGTTCCGTAACCTTCCATCAAAGCAAGCACTCCTTCAAGATAATAAATAGTAGGATTTGCTATCCTTGAATAGCACCAGCTTGGAATTTTATAGGCCAGAGCAGCCTCCATTTCATCGGCATCCCTGTATGCCTGGGAAGTCGACATATACAGAGGTTCGATGATTGAGCCCTGGTTAAAGTCGAGTGCCTCCTGCATCGAATAAATACCATGAACTGCTATGGTATCGAACCGGCATTGCTTCATGATTTTTATATGATTACGATGCCATTCGGAAGCTTGCAGTGCTGCTTTGAGATAACGATCCATTCCTTTGTTTTCCATTTAATTATTATTGGGTTGTGTTTACAGAACTAAAGAGCAAGTGCATAAAATTAGGGAGATTTCTGAAATAAAAAAATCAACCATTCCTTTTTCGGAAGAAATTTGTTTCCGATAAAGATTTCGATTTGAATCCCGCGAGCGCTTCCCCCACGGTTTGCAAAAAATGTCAAATTTCCCTACCTTCGCCGCTTAATAAAACTGAAACGTTATGAATTATGATATCCTTGTCATCGGTAGTGGTCCGGGCGGATATGTTGCAGCTATACGTGCAGCGCAACTTGGTTTTAGGGTTGGTGTTATAGAACGTGCAGAGATAGGAGGTATCTGCCTGAACTGGGGTTGTATTCCCACTAAGGCACTGTTAAAAAGTTCGCAGGTATTTCAATATATTCAACATTCCACCGAATATGGCGTCATTGCGAAGGAACTCAAAGCCGATTTTCCTGCAATAGTGAAGAGGAGCAGGGATGTAGCAGAAACCATGAGTAAAGGCGTGAATTTCCTGTTTAAGAAAAACAAGATCGAGGTTATTCAGGGATCTGCAAAGATCAGACCCGGGAAAACCGTTGAAGTCATTGACGCGACCGGCAAGATGGACAATTACACTGCGGATCATATCATTCTTGCGACCGGATCAAGATCACGGGAACTTCCAAATCTCAGACAGGACGGGAAAAAAATAATCGGTTACCGGGAAGCCATGACCCTGAAAGAGCAACCTGGTTCCATGGTAGTGATCGGATCGGGCGCCATCGGCAGTGAATTTGCTTATTTTTATCATTCCATTGGCACCAAAGTTACCCTGATTGAAGTTTTGCCGAACATTGTTCCCATTGAAGATGAAGAAGTTTCCAAGACCCTTGAGCGTTCTTTTAAAAAAGCAGGGATGAAAGTCATGACCGGGGTCTCGGTCGAATCGGTTGACACCTCTGGATCCGGATGTAAAGTACTGGTTAAAACCAAGAAGGGAGAAGAGATCATCGATACTGACCTTGTTCTGTCGGCCGTAGGAATATCAGCCAATATTGAGGGGATCGGATTGGAAGAGACCGGAATTGCTGTCGAAAAAGGAAAAGTTGTGGTGGATGATTTTTACCGGACTACCGTTCCGGGTTATTATGCTATCGGCGACATTGTCAGAGGGCCCGCTCTCGCACATGTTGCATCGCATGAAGGTATTATCTGTGTTGAACATATTGCCAATAAAGAAGTAGCACCGCTTGATTACGGGAATATCCCCGGCTGTACTTATACTCATCCTGAAATTGCTTCGGTCGGGTTGACAGAAAAAGCAGCAAAAGAGGCCGGATATGAAATTCTTGTCGGTAAATATCCCTTTACTGCCCTGGGAAAAGCTACCGCATCCGGCGCCCGCGAAGGATTCGTTAAAGTAATTTTTGATGCCAGGTACGGGGAATGGCTGGGCGCCCACATGATCGGAGAAAATGTAACAGAGATGATCGCTGAGGTCGTGGTGGCAAGAAAACTGGAGACGACCGGCAGAGAAATTATTGAATCAGTCCACCCGCATCCGACCATGTCGGAGGCTATCATGGAAGCTGTTGCACAAGCCTATGGCGAGTGTATCCATTTGTAGTCTTTCGCAGGCAATCCATGGGTAAAATGGTGAAATGTGACCATCAAAATTATTATTATCCAGTTAAAACCAAATAATGGAAATTGTTAAAACTCCTATAGAAGGATTATTGATCATCAAACCGGATGTCTTTGAGGATTCCAGAGGTTATTTCTTCGAATCGTTCAACCATTCCAGGTTTCTTGCCATTGGTATTGATCAGGTGTTCCTCCAGGATAATGAATCGAAATCAAAGAAGAATGTTTTACGGGGATTGCACTTTCAGGCTCCTCCCTTTGACCAGGGAAAACTGGTCAGGGTCATTCAGGGATCGGTTCTTGACGTGGCCGTCGATATCAGGAAGAATTCTGCTACTTATGGAAAATGGGAATCGATCGTTTTATCCGCACAGAATAAGTGGATGTACTGGGTACCTTCCGGTTTCGCCCACGGTTTTGTGACCCTCGAGGATGATACGGTTTTCTTCTATAAATGTACCAATATTTACAACAAATCATCGGAAGGCAGTATTTTATGGAACGATCCTGATCTGAATATTAAATGGGGAACTGAAAATCCATTGGTCTCAGAAAAAGATCAGGTTGCACCAGGATTCAGGGATTTCGTAAGCCCGTTCTGAATTGATGAGGAGTTTAATTGATATTTTTTATAACCACCTGATGAAGAATAAACTGACCTATATCGTTCTGGGATTATCACTGGGAATAATCCTTATGATCTTCACCTTTGCAACCACGGACACAAACGACCCGGATTCCGAGTACCACGATCTTTTTTACCGGTACACCAGGGTCTTTGTTCCGGAAGTTCCTGAAAAAGCGGCTTTCGCAGGAGAAAAAGCTCCCCTACAGATTTATTTTATAAGAGAATCCTTTGAACGGGAGATCATGGCCAACACCTTCATGCATTCTACTACGCTGCAAATGTTCAAACGGGCCTACCGTTGGTTTCCGGTAATCGAACCCATCCTGAAAAAGAATGGGATTCCGGACGATTTTAAATTTCTTGCCGTCGCAGAAAGTAATCTCGGGAATGTAGTTTCACCTGCAGGGGCAGAAGGTCCCTGGCAGTTTCTGAAAGTGACCGGTCAGAAATATGGATTAGAAATCAATGCCGACGTTGATGAACGCTATAACCTGGAGAAAGCCACCCAGGCGGCCTGTGAATATTTCAAGGATGGTTTTTTAAAATTTAAAAACTGGACACTGGTCGCCGCTTCTTATAACCGGGGAATAGACGGGATTTCAAAAGCCCTCAGCAAACAGGGGGTAACGAATTATTACGATCTGTATCTCAATGAAGAGACAGCCAGGTATATTTACCGGATTCTTGCCATCAAAGAGGTCTATAACTTCCCCACCCGGTACGGATTTTATACGGTAGAACATGATTTCTATCCTGCAGTTGCAACCAGGACCATAACCATTGACAGTACCGTCATGGATCTCCCGGAACTATCCCGTCACCTGAAAGTCAACTACCGGATCCTCCGGGAACTGAACCCATGGATACAGAGCTATACCTTACCCAATAAATCCAGAAAAACCTATAAAATCAAACTTCCAAAAGATCCCTCCTCCCTTTTGTATGAAGACCTGTTGAAAAAGATTCCCCGGCAAGTGACCTTTTTCCATGACACATTAAAGTTCAACTCAATTCATTAACGACCTCTATTTACGCAAGCTACAGTGGAAGAGAATCTTGAAGTTTATGGTGCCAGGGTTCACAATCTGAAGAATTTTGAACTGATCATTCCCCGTAACAAACTGGTTGTTTTTACGGGACTCAGTGGAAGTGGCAAATCGTCGCTTGCGTTCGATACCATCTATGCGGAGGGACAGCGAAGGTACATGGAAACTTTTTCTGCTTACGCCCGTCAATTTATTGGAAACCTCGAGCGACCGGATGTTGATAAGATCAGCGGATTAAGTCCGGTCATTTCTATCGAGCAGAAATCGACGAGCCGGAATCCACGGTCCACCGTCGGGACCATTACCGAAGTGTACGATTTTATGCGTTTGCTGTATGCACGGATATCCGATGCTTATTCCTATATCACCGGAGAGAGAATGGTCAGGTATACAGAGCAACAGATCGTCAATCTTGTCCTGGATCAATACCCGGGCAAAATCATTCAGATTCTTGCCCCTGTGGTAAAAGGACGGAAAGGTCATTACCGTGAACTCTTTGAACAGATCCGGAAGCAGGGATTCCTGAATGTCCGTATTGACGGTGAAATTCGTGAGCTAACCCATGGTCTGCAACTTGACAGGTATAAAGTTCACGATATTGAGATCGTCATTGACCAGGTTTCCATCAAACCTGAATCACAGGCCCGGTTAACCCAGTCGGTCAATCTGGGCATGCGGCATGGAAAGGACTCGCTGATGGTTCTTGAATCGGCATCCGGGATCCCCCGTCATTTCAGTAGATTGTTAATGTGTCCGACTTCCGGGATTTCCTATGAAGAACCAGAACCTAACAGTTTCTCCTTTAATTCTCCCTATGGAGCTTGCCCTAAATGCAACGGCCTCGGTACGATTTCGGAAATTGATATCGGGAAAATCATTCCCGACCGGTCGAAAAGTATCAGGAAAGGAGGGATTATTCCATTGGGCGAATACAAAAACAGCTGGATATTCAAGCAAATAGAGGCTATCGGAGAAAAGTACAAGTTCGATCTGAATACTCCGATCAGTGAGATCCCTGAGCAAGCTATCAATATCATTCTATATGGTTCGGATGATATATTCCGTATAAAAAACGACTATCTGGGAATCACCTCGACTTATGCCCTGAACTTTGAAGGTATCGTTGGTTTTATTAATTCCCAGCATGCTGAATCTGCTCCTGCAGGAGTCATGAAATGGGTAGGCAGTTTTATGAATAAACTGGTTTGCCCTGAATGTAATGGTGACCGGCTGAAAAAGGAATCTCTTCATTTCAGGATTGATGGGAAAAACATTGCCGAACTTGCCAATTATGATCTGGTTAATCTTTATGAATGGTTTGAAAGACTTCCCGGTCGCCTGGATAACCGGCAACAAACCATAGCCCGGGAGATCATACGCGAAATCCGAAACCGTATCCGGTTCCTCCTTGATGTCGGAATCGGTTACCTGACGCTGAACCGGACGGCAAAAAGTCTTTCCGGCGGAGAAAGTCAACGCATCAGACTGGCTACCCAGATCGGTTCACAACTGGTTGGCGTTTTATATATTTTGGATGAACCGAGTATCGGACTTCACCAGCATGACAATCTGCGGTTAATCCGGGCACTAAAAAATTTACGGGATACCGGGAACTCTGTCATTGTTGTAGAGCACGACCAGGAGACGATTTTATCCTCCGACTGGGTAGTCGATATTGGTCCCGGGGCAGGAATTCACGGAGGAAGAATTGTAGCCCAGGGCACTCCTGAAACGGTCATGAAAAGTGGTCAGCTGACCGGCCAGTATCTGAGCGGAAAGAAGAAGATCGAAATCCCTTCTGCCCGGAGATCAGGCAATGGGAAAAAAATCATCCTGAAAGGTTCCAGCGGAAATAATCTTAAAAATATTGATCTCGTTCTTCCCCTGGGAAAGCTGATCTGTGTGACCGGTCTCTCCGGAAGCGGGAAGTCATCCCTGATCAATGAAACCCTTTATCCGATCCTGAGCCGGCATTTTTACAAGTCGGATCAGAAACCCCTGCCCTATTCTTCTCTGGAAGGAATCGCGAATCTCGACAAGGTCATTGAGATAGACCAGTCGCCCATCGGACGAACACCACGATCGAATCCTGCCACCTATACAAAGGTATTCGACGAGATCAGAAAGTTGTTTGCCTCCCTTCCCGAAGCTAAAATCAGGGGTTATCAGCCCGGTCGTTTTTCATTTAATGTCAAAGGTGGTCGGTGTGAAATATGTAAAGGTGCCGGCCTACGGGTCATTGAGATGAATTTCCTGCCCGATGTCTATGTTCTATGTGAACATTGTCATGGACACCGTTATAACCGGGAGACCCTTGAGGTGAGATATAAGGGGAAATCAATAAATGACATCCTTAATCTTACGATTGAACAAGCTGCTGAATTTTTTGAAAATATCCCGTTGATCGTCCATAAGATCAAGACCCTGAATGATGTCGGATTGGGATATATCACCCTTGGTCAACAATCTACCACCCTTTCGGGGGGAGAGGCACAGCGGGTCAAACTTGCCGCAGAGCTTTCGAAAACCGATACGGGGAATACCCTTTATATCCTTGATGAGCCGACGACCGGTCTGCATTTTGAAGATGTAAAAGTACTCTTATCGGTATTGAATAAACTTGTCGGAAAAGGCAATACGGTTCTGGTCATCGAGCACAATCTCGAAGTGATCAAAACGGCCGACCATATCATTGATCTGGGACCGGAAGGAGGCGAACGGGGCGGTGAGATCATTTGCGAAGGAAGTCCCGAAGAGATAATCCGGTATTGCGATAAAAGTTTTACGGCGCGATATCTTAAAAAGATACTTTCAATGAAAAAATAGACAGATTTCCTGTACTTTTGAGTACCTATATCAGAGAGAATATGGAAAATGAAGACATAGAAAAACTGAAGCAATCTTTTCAACCCAAGACCTGGTCGGAAACGATCAGCTATGACACGTGGGAAATTTTCAAGGTGATGTCGGAGATGGTCGAAGGCTTCGAAAAGTTAAGTAAAATAGGACCGTGTGTTTCGATTTTCGGCTCCGCCCGTACCAAAGAAAGTCAACGCTATTATAAACTAACGGAAGAGATTGCATATCTCCTTACCAAAGCAGGGTTTGGAATTATCACCGGTGGCGGACCCGGAGTAATGGAGGCAGCCAACAAGGGAGCCCATTTCGCAGGAGGAAAATCGGTCGGTCTGAATATCAATCTACCCTTTGAACAAAATCCCAATCCGTTCATCGACCGCAATAAACTGATCAACTTCAATTATTTTTACGTGCGAAAGACCATGTTTATGAGGTATTCGATGGGTTTCATTGCATTACCCGGCGGGTTTGGCACCCTCGATGAACTTACCGAAGCGATAACCCTTATTCAGACCCATAAACTGGTGAGGTTTCCTATTGTTCTTGTGATCCGGAATTACTGGAAGGGTCTTATTGACTGGTTGAAAAATGAAGTTTTAACTGAAAAAAATATTAATCCTGAAGATCTGGAAATTTTCTCTGTGGTAGACACAGCCGAAGAAGCGGTCAGCCATATTACAGAATTTTATAAGACCTACGCGCTAAAACCAAATTTCTAAGCAGTTGATTAATTTTGATTAATTTTGCGTACCTGACCCTACCGATTGTATGCCAAGAAGAAAGAAACAAGAACCGCGTGAAATACTCATTGAAACAATCAGCCATGCCATGACTGATAAAAAAGGAAAAGACCCGGTTATTTTAAACCTTTCCAGGCTTGACGGTGCAGTTTGTGATTCTTTTATTATATGCCATGGGGGTTCCCGTACTCAGGTTGAAGCGCTGGCAGAAAATGTGATCGGAGAAGTAAAGATAAAGACCGGAATAAATCCCTGGCATAAAGAAGGATTTGAAAATGCGGAATGGATTTTGATTGACTACAGCGATGTCGTGGTTCACATCTTTCAGGAAGAACGGCGAAAATTCTATAATCTTGAGCACTTATGGGCAGATGCTGAGATCACGAAGGTTAATAACCTTGAATAAGTTGACCTACTAAATTATTTGTAACCAGACAGAATGGCAGAAAAAGATAAGAAAAAAAGCAATCTTTCACATAATTTCATCCCCCCGAAGGGGAAGAAATCAAAATTCAGTTTTTATTGGATCTATGCCATCCTTGCTATTGTATTTATCGTCATACAGTATGTTAATTACAACAACCCGGTAAAGGAAACTTCATGGACAAAGCTCGAGGAGATGCTCTCCAAGCAGGATGTTGAAAAGATAGTAATCATCAATAAAGAAAAAGCAGAAATCTATATAAAGAAATCCAAAATTCAATCCGATACCGCATACAAGGATTTTCGTAAGCGAAGTTTTGGATCTTCCTCAACAACCAGCAACCCCCAGTTTTTTTATCAGATCGGATCTGAGGAGATATTCCACGGTTTGCTGAAAGACACCCGCGACACAGTAATTGCGAGGATGAAACGCGACAGCATTCCAACCGAACAGATCTCCGAGTTTAAAAAACAGTACCCATATCCCCCTTCGACCGATACACGGAAGGATATCTTTGGCGATATATTCAGTTATCTTCTTCCGATCATTATCCTGGTTGGCGTTTGGTTTTTGATCATGCGCTTCATGAGCCGGGGAGGTGGTGGCGGAGGAGGTTCCCAGATCTTCAACATCGGGAAATCCAAAGCGACTCTATTTGATAAAGATACCAGCGTCAGTATCAATTTCAACGATGTAGCCGGTCTGGAGGAAGCCAAAGTTGAAGTGATGGAAATTGTTGATTTCCTGAAGAATCCTTCAAAATATACCAACCTGGGAGGTAAGATACCCAAAGGAGCATTACTGGTGGGACCTCCGGGCACGGGAAAGACCCTGCTCGCCAAGGCGGTTGCCGGAGAAGCTAAAGTTCCGTTCTTTTCGATATCCGGATCCGATTTTGTTGAGATGTTTGTCGGAGTCGGCGCATCAAGGGTCAGAGACTTATTCCGTCAGGCGAAAGAGAAAGCGCCCTGTATAATCTTCATTGATGAAATTGATGCTATTGGCCGGGCCCGGGGACGAAATGCTATCACCGGGGCAAACGATGAACGGGAAAACACCCTGAACCAACTCCTGACAGAGATGGACGGATTTGGAACCAATGCAGGCGTTATCATTCTTGCCGCAACGAACCGTGCCGACATCCTTGACCGTGCCCTAATGCGGGCAGGACGCTTTGACAGGCAGATCTATATTGAGCTTCCCGACCTGGAGGAAAGGAAAGCGATATTCAAGGTTCATATCAAACCACTGAAACTTAGTGCGAATACGGATGTGGATTTCCTTGCACGCCAGACTCCCGGGTTCTCCGGCGCCGATATCGCTAATGTATGCAATGAATCAGCCCTTATCGCTGCAAGAAAGAATAAAATCATCATTGAAAAACAAGATTTTCTGGATGCCATCGACCGTATCATCGGAGGTTTGGAAAAACGGAATAAGATCATATCCTCTCATGAAAAGAAAGTCATTGCCTATCATGAATCAGGTCATGCGGCAGTCAGCTGGTTACTGGAACATGCCCATCCGCTGGTTAAAGTGACCATTGTGCCCCGTGGGAAAGCGCTGGGTGCTGCATGGTACCTTCCTGAAGAACGGCAGATCACAACATTCGAACAGATGTTTGATGAAATTACTGCCGCTGTTGCAGGCCGGGCTTCCGAGGAGGTCTATTTCGGAAAAATTTCGACCGGAGCCCTGAATGACCTTGAAAAGGTGACAAAGCAGGCTTATGCCATGGTTGTCTATTTCGGACTGAACAAGGAGATCGGAAATATCAGTTATTATGATTCATCCGGACAGAATGAATTTGCATTCCAGAAACCTTACAGCGAGAAAACAGCAGAGATCATCGACCACGAAGTCAGAGAAATGGTAGAGTCGGCATACACCCGTGCCAAGAAGATCATTCTGGAAAATAAAGAGAAACTTGAAAGCCTGGCAAATCTGCTGCTTGAAAGAGAGGTTATTTTCCGCGAGGATCTGGAAAAAATTTTTGGAAAACGCCCGTTTGAGTCAGAAGAAGAAAAGAAATTACTTCCGGTGTCTCATCTTCCAGAGTTAAATCCCCCAGACCCTGATAAAAAGGAAGAAGTAAAACCACAACCGGAAGAACCATCCGGGAAAGATAGTCTTTGAACTCCATTTCATGGAAGAAAGTACATCCCGAGAAAAGATTCTTAAAAAAGTCAGGGACGCCCTGATTGAAAAGACCGGTACACCCTACCCCGTGATCGATCAGGAATCGACGGTTTACAAAGAAATAACCGAACCTCTCGATGTCGCCTTTGCCCAGGAACTTATCAGGGTCTCCGGGAAATTCGTTTATTGTGAAAGCATCGATGAATTTCACGGAATATTAAAATCTTTCATCCTCGAAAAGGACTGGCCCGTGCTTTTCTGTTTTGATCCGAAAATCCAAAACCTGTTGAAATCAGGTGGAATTCCATACGAATCGAATCATGAAAATATTCTGGATGCAGGTATTGGAATAACCGGTTGTGAGTATCTGATCGCCAGACTTGGAACGGTCATGGTCTCAACGCGTATGAATCCCGGACGGAAAATCATGGTTTATCCTGAAATTCACCTGGTAGTGGGATATACTTCCCAGCTTGTCCCTGACCTCAAACATGCACTGCAGAATATTAAGAAGAAATATCTGGATCAATATCCTTCGATGATCTCTTTAATTACAGGTCCCAGCCGGACAGCCGACATTGAAAAAACCCTCGTTATGGGCGCTCATGGTCCGAAAGAGTTATATGTTTTCCTGATTGATGATACTGAATCTGTTCATTCCCAATACAATTCACCACGATGAGTAACTTCTGGGCCAGAACCATCACGGGGCTTTCTATGGTATTTATTCTATTTGCCGCGCTAAACCTGAGTATCTGGCTGATTGCAGGAATTTTTTTCATTCTTACTATCTTGGGGCTATGGGAGTTCTATAACCTGATCTCCTCTGAAAATTGCACTCCTCAGCGCATCTATGGTACAATTACGGGAGCATTACTTTATCTCGATATCGTATGGGTAAATTTCAGCGGATTTTCCTTCTCGCACGATTGGTTAAATATCCTGATGATAATTCTGCCGCTGCCATTGTTGTTCTTATCTTTCATCCTCGAATTATTCAGGAACCAGCATACCCCCCTTGTGAATATTGCAACGACAATCCTTGGTATCCTGTACGTTGCACTTCCATTCTCCCTGCTGAATCTCATGAACGGAGAAGAAAAGATTCATTTTCTTGGATTTCCGGCAGCGTTGACAGGGTATTTTATCATTACCTGGTTGTACGATACCGGAGCATACCTGTACGGGAAGAGGTTTGGAAAACATAAATTATTTGAACGGATATCTCCCAAGAAAACCTGGGAGGGAACCATTGCCGGTGCCGTAGTTGCGTTACTCACTGCCCTGGGATTGTCGTACCTTATACCTGAATTTCCCAGGACCGACTGGTTTGTTTTGAGTATCTTGGTCCTGGTATTTGGATCCTTCGGCGATCTCATCGAATCAATGTTCAAAAGAAGTATGAAAATTAAAGATTCCGGGAATATACTTCCCGGTCATGGAGGTATTCTTGACCGGTTCGACACAATCCTGATATCCGCGCCATTTGTCTTTTTATTTTTATTTTTGCGCAATGCAATCTGATCAGGGATGACCATACATAAAGAGGGTTATAAAACCATCACCATTGTATTTTTATTTGAATTAGCCGTAGTACTGGCTTTTAACCATGTTTTTCCAGTCCAACACTGGTATCATTACGCATTATACCTCCTTGGAATCTGGTTTTTCATCATGATCGTTCGATTCTTCCGGTCGCCAAAACGTGAAGTTACCCGGGGAGAAAATGTCATTCTCTGTCCTGCGGATGGGAAAGTTGTGGTAATAGAAAAGACGGTTGAACCGGAATATTTCAAGGAGGAGCGTATCCAGGTTTCTATTTTTATGTCGGCCACCAATGTTCATGTTAACTGGTTTCCGGTTTGTGGTGAGATCATCTACTATTACTATCATCCGGGTAAGCATATGGTCGCTTTTAACCCGAAAGCCTCCCTTGAAAATGAACGGGCTACCACCGTCATCCGGACAGCCAACCATGAAGTTATCCTGATACGTCAGATTGCCGGGGCTGTTGCACGAAGAATCAAATGTTATCCCAGGGTTGGCGAACCCGTTACCCAGGGCGAAGAACTGGGATTCATAAAATTCGGTTCACGGGTCGATCTGTTACTGCCTGTTGATACAAAACTCGAGATCAAACTGAACCAGAAAGTTGCAGGAAAGAAAACAGTGATCGGGCGGTTCTGATCACCTACCCCTCCAGTGCCCTTTTCAGAAAAGCATTATATGGAAGAGTGACCTTGAAGACGGTCATGACATATTCAAGTAACCCGGGATTTGATATTATCCTTGCCTTCAGGGTATGCGATACGGAGTAACTCCTGTTTTTCAACAGATCGATCCCGGAAAAATCTTTCGGGAACTCCCGTGGTGGGAGTTTTTGTTTATCCCATTCATCAATCCCGCTAAAATATTTTTTAAAGCTTTTTCCGGAAAGAATTGATTTGAATTCATCAAAATTATAATAAATTTCCTTTCTTATCTTTTTTAACTTCTCCGGATCGGGCATATGGACACCTGCTGAAAGAAACGACGCTCCCGGTTGAAGATGTATATAAAACCCCGGACCGGGACTCTTACGTCCGGCGGAAGTGATCCAGGCTCCCATATTGATCTTATATGGTGATTTATCTTTTGAAAAGCGGACATCACGGAAAATCCGGAATAGACAATCCCTGGGTTCAATAAATTTCATTTCCGGGTCATATTCCGCAATTGACGGAATCACTAATCCCAGGAAAGCTTCAAATTCATTTTTTGCCTGTTCATAACGGGACTTGTTTTTCTGGAACCATTCCCTGTCATTGTTTTTCCGGAGGTCATCCAGAAAAGGGAGAACTGTTGTGATCATTATAGCTGTATTTCCTTCAAAATTAATAAAATCACCGGAGAAAATAATCACCTTAAGGGAGTATTACATTTAACCACAATGCCGGATTAAGAAAAAAAGAATGTACTTCCGGTTCCTTTTTTCCGTGTCGTTCCTGCTCCTGACCTTTTACCAGGGAAGAGCTGCGGGAGAGTTAAATCTTGGCGGAGGGCGGGCTTTTGCAATGGGAATGGCTTCGGTAACTCTGACAGATCTTTGGTCGGTAGTCAACAACCAGGCGACCAATGCCTGGAATAAAAAGATCAGTGCCGGATTCAGCGTTGAGAACCGTTATCTGTTAAAAGAACTTTCCTGTGAAATGATCGGTCTGACGATTCCGCTGAAGCACGGGAGTATTGGAGCTGTGGTTTCGCATAAGGGAACGGTTAAGTTCAGTGAGATCAGGGCAGGGATCAGTTTCTCCCGGAAATTCGGACAACATTTCTCTGCAGGAGTCCAGTTTGATTATTTCCGTATGCAAATCGGCGGAGAGTATGGTTCCCGTAACCTTTGTTCCTTTGAAATCGGGTTGTTTTATAAAGCAACCCGGAATCTTTCCATAGGTGTTCACATTGAAAACCCGGTTCCGGTCAAGATTACGGAATATCCCAGGGAATATCTTCCGACAATCATCAGGTTAGGACTGTCTTACTCTTTTTCCTCATCATTCCTTGTAGTTCTGGAGATTGAAAAAGACCTGAAGAATAAACCAATTATTAAAGCCGGTACTGAGTACAGGTTTGTCAGGATTGCCTGTGCCAGATTGGGTATTGCTACGAATCCGACGCTATTTACATTTGGATTCGGACTAAATTTTAGCCGCTTTAGTATTGACCTTGCAAGTGGCTATCAGTCTGTTTTGGGATTTACTCCCACACTATCCCTGACCTACTGCTTTGAGAAGATCAAAAAATGAAAATGGTCGGGATATTTCTCTTGTTAATTTGTCTGATATTGTGGATCCCGGGAATCGCACAGACGGAAGAAGTTGTTGAGAAGCTCTTTGAACGGAATGAACAAACGTATGATTTTTCAGAGTTCCAGGAAGCGTCGCCTCATCAGGAGATCCAACCGGTGAATCTGAATAGAGTGACCAGCGACGAATTATCAAAAATACCTGGTTTTACAACGCAGCGGATTCAATCCTTCCTGGATTATCGGAAAACCTATGGGGAGATCTTTTCGTTTTATGAGCTTGCCTCCATCCCGGGATTTGATTCTTCCTTTGTCAAGTCAGTGATCCCCTATATTTCAATTAAACCATTGCCCGGTTCCCCTTCCATGACCTTAAAGAATTTGGTGGCCAGGGGAGAACATAAATTGTATCTCAGGTACGAACAAATTTTTCCCAGGAGCAAGGGATACCTCATCGATGACACTTCAGCCGGCGCAAATAATGCAGGATACCCGGGGGATCCGCAACGGTATTATTTCCGTTATACCTATGCATATTTTGACCGTTTACGGATCGGTGTTGCAGGAGCAAAAGATCCCGGAGAGCAATTTTTCAGGGGAGCGCAGTCATACGGAATGGATTTCTATTCAGGCTTTATCTCCCTGACGAATACCGGTTGCCTGAAAAGTCTGATCGTCGGAAATTTCCGTGCTGGTTTCGGGCAGGGATTGACTTTTGGAACCGGATTATCATGGGGGACAATTCCAGGTTTTTCGACCGGGAATATCACAACCGGAGGGATAAAAGGTTCCATGATGATGTCGGAAAGAAATTATCTCCGGGGAATTGCCGCTACTGTCAAGATCAGGCATCTTGAAATAACCGGATTTGTTTCCCGGCATAAACGAGATGGAAATGTAATCAATCCAGACAGCTCTGACGAACAAGTAGTTACCGTAAGTTCAATCCGGGAAGACGGATTACACAGGACTCCGTCGGAACTTAAAGACAAAGACTGTATCTCTGAACTTGTCATCGGTGGAAACGTCAGCTTCTCAGGAAATTTTTTCCGGGCTGGAATAACCGGGTACTTTTTAAAGTGGTCCGGAATTCTTGCCCGGCCATCAGAACCCTATAAAAAGTTTTATAGTTATGGAAATGAAAACTTCAATCTTGGTTTCGATTTCCAGGTCCGGCTCCGGAAAATATATCTTTTCGGAGAGCTTAGTCGCAGCAGAAATAACGGATACGCATGGCTTGCAGGATTTTCCGCCGATCCTGATCATCGGGTAAAAGTGACATGTATCACCAGGAACTACCAGCGTGACTACCAGAATATGTTTTCAAATTCATTCGGACAGCAAAATCTGAGTTCCAATGAACAAGGTATCTATATAAATGTTCAGTTGAATATGATTTCCTGGCTGTCGGTTACCGCTTATTCGGACTTCTATCGATTTCCCTGGTTGAAATACCGGGTCGATAGTCCGTCGTATGGAACCGAATTTGGTTTACTGCTGACTAGTCCGATATCAAGTAACACAGGAATATCACTCAGATATTATTTCAATTCCTGGATGGAAAATGCAAGCCCCGGAGAGGTGATAACACGGAAAATCATAACGTTAAAAAAACAAAATCTCCGTTTTCAGATGACCTGGAGTCCGTTTGAGCAACTGATACTTAAGTGCAGGTTTGAGGCAAATATGACCGGGAATGAAACATCAGGCCGGCAATATGGATATTTGTTCTTCCAGGATATTACCACACATTTTTTAAAATTTCCGGTCAATATAGTTTTCCGATATGCATATTTCGATATTCCCGGGTATGCACAACGTATTTACACTTATGAACCGGAAGTCCTATTCGGATATTCAATCCAGGCTATGTATGGAAAGGGAAACCGGTTTTGTTTATTACTGACCGGCCGGATCACCCGACATATAGGCTGGTGGATCCGGGGAGCCTTAACAAAATATTATGACCGGAACGTGATTGGTTCCGGTCTGGATGAGATCAAAGGAGACAGTAAATATGACCTGACGGTACAGATCATGTTTCGACTATAGATTGAAAAAGTTTACAGCGATATTCTCTGTTTTTCCGGTCCTGCCGGAAAAAAGCTATTTATTGTGGGATTGCTTTATTTTCTGTAACTTTTCCATACCATGGATGTTCATTCCCTTTGATAGCTTTGAAAGATAGGCCAGGTCGATATTTCCAGTCAGGCTCAGTACTGTAACTTCGTGTTTATCTTTGGCCAGCATGACCATTTCACCAATTTTACCGTTGGCATCCTGTTTGGTTAAAAACTTTACAAACTGTCTTCCTTCGTTAATGGTCATCAACTCTTTGTATGTCCCTGCCGGAAAAACCCCCGAAAATTCATTATAGACAGCGACTGCTTTTACAATATTGGTGGAATCAAAATCGAAGTTGAGGACCTTCAGACCCGTAAGTTGCCGCATGATGGTTTTGATGTCGTTCATGGTCGTATCTTTATCAGAGGTCACCGCAACCTGCTGAAGCATATCGAACATTTCTTTTGAGATATTTACCGTAGTAAATCCCTCCTGACCGGCATATTTTTCAAATACCTTATCAATGGGACTCTGAGCATTCGAAGATAAAGAGATCATCAGGAATGCTACGATGGCCAAATTTAAAATAAGCTTTTTCATATGTTTATAATTTTAAAATGTTATTGGTTTGATGGAATTTCCATTGTCACTTATGGTTTCATTTGTTAATTATTTTTGATTTCAATGGTCAAATGGAATATCCATTATTATCATCCTCGGTTTGCATGAACGTTGTTCGTATGGATATTTCATGTGTTAATAATTTAATATTTAATGGTCACATGGAATAACCATTATTATCATTCTTGTTTTGCATAAACGGTGTTTGTATGGATATTTCATTTATTCAATGGAGTTATTGGTTGTAAATCCTGGTTAATGATCATTGACTGATATTGATAAAACTTGGAAAATTTCTGTATGCTTTGCAAGGCGTCACCGATGGTTTCAAAACGTCGCAATTGGTCGAGACCGATGTTCAGGTTGACGGAAACGGAAAGAAGGGCATCCTCAACTTCCGCCATGGCATATGCCGGGTCAGATGAAACAGGTTGCGGAAGGGTTTTATCCAATGTATCCTGACGGAGGGTAAAGAATAATCCAATAACGATAAGTATTGAAGCGGCAAGACTAACAATATATGTAATTTGCTTTTTAAAATTTTTCCGGGTCACCCTGGTTTCCATCAGCCGCCGGTCTGATTTTCGCTCAAATTCCGGATCGGAGATATGTTCTTTCTTTGCCTTGGAATAGTAAGCGAAAATCGTACGGTATGGCTGCAAATCCTCAGGGATTTCCGTTCCGCTAAAAAAACTTTTCAGATATTGTTCTTCCCGGAGCGTTGTTTCCCCTTCCTCATACTTCTCCAGGAGTTTTTCAATTTCTTTGATATTCATAGACTTTTGTATTAGTCAATATTTCCCGTATTCTTTTTCTTGCCCGGGAGAGGTTGACCCGGATTGCATTTTCATTCATGTTCATCATTTCCGCGATCTCTCTGTATTCATACTCTTCGATGTCCCTCAAGTGGATGATCGTTTGCTGAAGTTCCGGAAGTGACCTGATAGCCTGGCGGATACTATGAATCAGGTCGGAGTTATCGGCTTTTGTTTCTCCGGGAATCGTTTCGATAAACGACCTCTGATCATCCAGGCTATCGACCGGAAACCGTCTGACTTTAATCATATCCAGGCAGATATTTTTTGTTGTTATCATTGCAAGTGCTTCCACGCTCCTGTATTCATCCAGCTTTTCACGGCGATTCCATAATTTGATAAAAACCTCCTGCACCACATCTTCCGCTTCTTCGGTTCGCTCGACGAATCGTTTTGCAAACCGGAATAACTTATTTCTCAGCGGATATATCTTTTTTTGAAAATCCTGGAGATCCATACGGAGTATTAGACGATTGAACAGTAAAGATATTACATTCCAGAGTAAATTTTCAAACCGTCAATGGAAGCCGGAAGGTTTTATTCCTGAGTAAATTTGTTTATTTTTGCAATGTATACCGTTATAAATTCAATGATTATTCACGTTTAATATTTTCTATTATGCTCAAAGGACATCCTAAAGGACTTTTCGTGGCGTTTTTTTCAAATATGGGCGAACGCTTTGGTTTCTATACTATGATGGCTATTCTGGTCCTCTTTCTGCAAGCCAGGTACGGTCTTTCAGAAGAAGATGCAGGCAGTTACTATAGTTGGTTTTACTTTGGCATCTATGCCCTCGCCCTGGTTGGTGGGATTGTTGCTGATGCTTCAAGGAAATACAAGACCGTCATCCTTGCCGGGATCATCGTTATGTTCACCGGATATGTGATTATGGCAGTACCCAACAATCCATTGATCATTACCGTGATCGGATTATTTACCATTGCATTCGGAAATGGTTTGTTTAAAGGCAATTTACAAGCGGTAGTCGGACAATTATACGACGATCCGAAATATTCAAAAGTCCGTGATTCCGCTTTCATGATCTTCTACATGGGGATTAATATCGGAGCTTTCTTCGCCCCCTTTGTGGCAACCGGGATACGGAACTGGTTTCTCAAGACCCAGGGATTCCTTCATGATGGAAGTTTACCTGCCTTGTGTCATGCCTTTGAGAAAGGAACTTTACAGGACACTGCAAAATTCCAGGAATTGGCTGATAAAGTATCCGGCACACCGGTTATGGATCTCAGTCTTTTTTCCCAAAAATATCTCGACGCCTTCTCAACCGGGTATAACTATGCTTTTGGTATTGCTGCAGGAGCCATGGTGGTCTCTCTGCTGGTTTATATCATTTTTAATAAACTCCTGCCACGGGTTGAAAAAATCAAAAAAGCTAACGATGATAACCAAAAGGCAAAAACAAATATCATCAGCTTTCTCTTAGGTGGCGGTCTGATGATAACCACTTCGGTGATCTTCTACTTTTTATTCAGGAACGTCGTTAAAGACGCCGCCGCCCTTGGCGCAGCAGTAGGTTTGTTCATCGGATTCGTAGCCATCATGCTACAGGTTTCTACCAAGGAGGAAAGGCCCCGGATCACTTCCCTCATCCTCGTTTTCTTTGTAGTTATCTTCTTCTGGATGTCTTTCCATCAAAACGGTCTGACCCTTACCTTTTTCGCCCGTGATTATACGGTTAAGGATGTAGGTCCCTTTACCAATATTTTCTTTAACCTTGAATCCATATTGGCCTTTATAGGTGCAATCGCAGGGTTTATACTCATTTTCAGGAAGAAAATGGCCCAACGGTTGACCGGGGCTGCCATGTTTCTTATTTTAGGTGGGCTTACCTATTATTTCATCACAAAAAATAATGCTTCAAACCCGATTGCTCCCGAAGTATTTCAGTCGTTTAATCCTCTGTTCATCGTATCGTTGACATTCCCTGTAATGGGTGTATTTGCCTGGCTGAATAAAAAGAACATGGAGCCCTCTGCACCAAAGAAAATCGGGATCGGGATGATCATAGCTTCTATAGGTTTCATGATCATTCTGGTAGCTTCATTGGGACTTATTTCACCTCATGAACTTCAATATATTGATGATTCCGGGGCCACCAAATACAATCCGGTTCCTGATTCCTCCCGTGTTTCCCCCTACTGGCTGATGAGCAGCTACCTGGTTCTTACCATCGCCGAACTATTCCTAAGCCCCATGGGACTCTCTTTCGTATCGAAGGTGGCTCCCCCGCGTTTCCAGGGTCTTATGCAGGGAGGTTGGCTGCTGGCAACAGCCGTCGGTAATAAATTCCTGTTTGTAGGAAGTAAATTCTGGGGAGTTCTTGATCTCTGGCAACTCTGGAGCATCTTTATTGTTTGCTGCCTCCTTTCAGCAATATTCATTTTCTCGATCATGAAACGGTTGGAAAACGCCACCCGGTAAGACATTATTTTCCTTATTATCTTTGTCCGGCGAATCTCAATATTCGCCAGATTTTTTTATTTTTAATGGCAGATGTTGAATAACGGATTGTACAGCTGGGATCATGACCGTCGTTTTAATTCCTATACGGAATATATCCGGAAAACTTTTGGGGGACGTTTGCAAAAAGTGGTGGTTGATGCCGGGTTTACTTGCCCGAACCGGGATGGATCCAAAGGAACGGGCGGATGCACCTATTGTGATAACAACGCTTTCAATCCCTCCTACTGCAATCCGAAGGAACCCTTGCATAAACAAATCTCAAAGGGTATTGAATTTCATTCCGTCCGCTATCGCCGGGCACAGAAGTTCCTTGTTTATTTCCAGCCTTACAGTAACACCTATGCTCCTCTTTCCAGGTTGAAACAGCTTTATGAGGAAGCATTATCTTATCCCGGAGTAGAGGGATTGGTGATCGGAACCCGTCCTGACTGCGTCGATGAGGAGAAACTTGAATATTTTAAAGAATTATCAGGAAAATGCTACCTCCAGATCGAGTATGGAGTAGAATCCTGTAATGACAAGTCATTGATGCGTATCAACCGGGGGCATGATTTTAAACAGAGCCGGGTAATGATTACCAGAACCCATGACCTGGGTATCAGGTGCTGCGCTCATTTCATTTTCGGATTACCGGGGGAGACATTGCAGGAGATGATCGGAGCGGCATCTGAAATTTCCGCCTTACCGGTCGATGCGGTCAAATTTCATCAGCTTCAAATCGTAAAGGGAACTCCAATGGAAAAGGAGTTCATAAAAAGTCCGGGAGAATTTCATTCATTCACCCTGGAAGGTTATATCAGTTTTATTATTTCCTTTATTGAACGGCTGAATCCGGCCATTGTCATCGAGCGTTTCTCAGGGGAAGTACCTCCGCGTTTTCTTCATCAAAGCACGTGGGCATTAATCCGGTACGATAACGTATTACGGCTGATCGAAAAAGAGCTCGAAAGGCTGGATACGTGGCAGGGGAAGTATTTCAGTTAAAGTTGCCGACCAGATACTGTCTGGTCTTTTCCATCCTGGGATTTTCCAGGACTTCTTTTACATCGCCTTGTTCAATGACCTCTCCCATGAACATAAAAACAACATTATCAGCGATTCTTCTTGCCTGACGAAGGATATGCGTCACGAGGACGATGGTATAATCCTTTTTTAATCCAAGGAAGGTCTGCTCAATGAACTGGCTTGAATACGGATCGAGCGCTGAGGTGGGTTCATCCGCAAGGATGATTTCCGGATCAACGGCAAGTCCCCTGGCCAGGCAAAGACGTTGTTGCTGACCGATGGAAAGCCGTGAGGCAGGTTCCCTGAGCCGCTCACGGATTTCATCATAGAGGTTGGCTTTCTTCAGGTAGTCAATGACCAGTTTATGCAATTCATGTCTTTTGTGAATCCCCCGGAGTTTCAACGCATAGGCAATGTTGTTGTAGATCGTCATCGGTAACGGATAGGGACGTTGCGAGAGGAGCCCCATGCGCTGGCGAAAGTGGTAGATATCGGTCTTCGCATCGAGAATATTCTGGTCTTCAATGAAAATATCACCAGATACATTAAGTTCCGGATAGAGATCGGTAAGACGGTTCATGCATTTCAGCAGGGTGGTCTTTCCACACCCAGAGGGTCCGAGGATCACGGTAATCTTATTTTTGGGAATGGCGATGGTGATATTTTTCAGAATAGGTGTTTTCCCGGCAGTGACGTTGAGATTACTGATCCATATTTTTGTGTCCTTGTTCATCCGGAATATCTTAAAAATTGATTTTGGTTTTGTGGTAACGCTTCCCGAGTCCGCGAGAAAATAAACTGACGATTAATATGATCAGGGTCAGCACCAGGGCCGAAGCATAAGCGCGGTTTTGTACTTCAGGTACCGGGGAGGCAAGCTGGAAGAAAATTGATAAGGGTAACGTTGCTACCGGCTCGATCAACGAATTCGGCAGGTTATCGGTATATCCGGCTGTGAAAAGAACAGATGCTGCATCCCCTATTGCCCTTCCGAACGATAACAAAATGGCCGTTATGATCCCTGAGATCGATTGACGGGTGAATATTTTAAAGGCGGTCTCCGACTTATTTGAACCCAGTGAATAGGTTGCTTCGATCAACCCCGAAGGAACGGTCCGGAATATCTCATCCATAGAACGGATCATGATTGGAGTAATGAAAAGCGCAACTGTCAGAATTCCGGCTAAGAGCGAAGTCTGTATTCCAAAGAAGATCATCAGGGTAAATCCGAAGGCTCCGTATACAATGGATGGTATTCCCCATATCAGATCAAGAACAAACCGGATATAATTCACCAGTTTTTTCTTCCGGACCAGAAATACGTTGAGGTATAGTGCGACCGGCAGCCCGATCAGGAATGCAATTAAAGTAGCTCCGAAAGCTAACGCCAGGGAGCCGAGTATTGCATTCAGGATCCCGCCGCTTTTGCCATAGTAATAACCTCCTTTGGGAATGGTTGTCAGCATCTCCCATGAGATTGATCTGATCCCTTTTTCAAAAATGGTGTACATGATGAGCCCAAGGACAGCCAGGATAAACCAGGTTGCCAGGATCATCATTACTTTAAAGAAACGTTCCTCTATTTTGTTTATCAGTTTCAAGTTGAATATTTAGTGTATTTTACGATAAAAAAGTGCATGATCAGGTTAAAGAAAAGAGATACGCCAAGCAAGATAAGTGCCGCGAACATCAGCGCCGAGTCATATTTTGGGATAGAGAGCATTTCGCCATAATTATTTGCAATCAGGGCAGGCAACGTATATCCCGGATCGAATACGCTTTCCGGTAGTTTCACCACATTACCAACGACCATCAGAACAGCCATGGTTTCACCAAACGCGCGGGCAAGTCCGAAGCCAAAAGCCGCAATAAGCCCCGGAAGTGCTTTCTTCAGTAAAACATGTTTTATTGTTTTCCATTCGGTCGCTCCAAGCGATAAGGATGCCTCTTTTAATTCGGTCGGGATCGACCTGAAAATCTCGATCATGATGTTCAGAATAAAAGGAATGATCATAATTGAGAGCACCAAAGCGCCGGCAAGGATGCTGTAACCCATGGTCTTAACTCCAAACCAGGGCCCAAGATAATGAGCTATGAATGGAACGATGACCAAAATACCCCATACCCCGTAAACCACCGAAGGGATCCCTGCCAGAATATCGATGACAGGATGCATGATCCGGAGAAAATATTTCCTTGTATACTGGGTTACATAGATGGCTGACAGCAGGCAAATGGGGCCTGAGATCACCATAGCGAGGAGAGTTACCCAGATCGAGCCAATGATAAAAGGGTAAAAGCCAAACTTTCCGGATGATGGGCGCCATTCCTTTGAGAACAGCAGATCAGTAAGCGAATAATCATGAATAAGTAAAAACGATTTCAGGTAGAGTCCGAGAAAAAGAAATAATGGAAGGAACGCAATCAGCATCAGGCTGACGATCATCCAGGTATAATTGACACGATGACGTTGTTGCCGGTTAAGCAGGTACATGCTTCAAAATTAATAAAACCGGTTTACAATGATAGTTTTGTAATCTCCGATTGAATCTTGTTTCCCGGAACGTTGACATATCCTGCTTCCGTGACATACTGCTGACCCTCGGTCAGTATCCAATGGAGGAAAGCCAACACCAGTTTACTCTTTGGTTTTCCTCCCGATACCAGGTACAATTCCCGCGCAGGTGGGGATGGATATTTTCCTTTATCGATTGCTTTTGCAACCTCATCCAGGGTACCATAAAAATTTTCATCGGGATCAATTGTACCATTTTCATTCAGGTCGATGGGAATGATTTCCAGTCCCTGGTATTTCTTTCGGGTTTGCATATCATAGATGAAGTTCAGGTTATTAAAACCGATGGCTTGCACACTTTTCCTGACAGCATCGGCAACCCCGGGATCTCCGTTCATACCCAATCCAAGCAGATCTTCCTGTTTGTTATTCCGGAGATATTTTGCCCACATATCTGCTGCGCCACATGCATCAGAGCGGGTAAAAGCCTGAATTTCCGTCTGGTCATTGGTTCCGGCAGCTTCTCCCCAGGTTTTGATGTTGCCTGCTATATAGATTTCATAGAAAACCTGACGGGTCATTCCTTTCTTTTTTAAAATATGAAGTACCGGGTTGGCAGTATTGACAGTTGGTAGTACCGCATCTTTGGCAACCGCAACCCACCAGGCTCCTTTGGCTTGTTCCTCGGGGCTAACCGCTTTAGAGAACATTCCCAGGTCAACCATATGGGAAAGCGCATCTGCCATTCCCTTACCGGCGCCTCCGGCAGAGATATTGATCGTGACATCCGGATGAATTTTCTGAAATTCCTCTGCCCACCTCACCGTCATGGGATAGAGTGCAAAGGCCCCGGAGATGGTTATCTTTCCATGAAGCGAATCCTTTGACGATGCGGAATTATCACTATTCCGGCCACAGCCGTTTATAAGAAGTGAACCCATGAATAATGACATCGAACCAAAAACTACCAGAAAGGATTTCAAATTCATCAGATCGTTTCAATAAAAAAATCAGTACCTGGTTTACTTTCTTGAAGTTCAGTTAAAAAAACTAAAAAAAACAGGGGAACATCAGGATAAAAAATGCTCGATGATTTGATCCACCCCTTTTCCTTCAGCTTCTGCCTTATAATTTCTCACGATCCGATGGCGTAAAACGTTTTTCGCAACCGATCTCACATCTTCGTTATCGGGAGAATATTTTCCGTTCAGAACCGCATTGCATTTTGCACCAAGAATCAGATATTGGGAAGCACGGGGTCCGGCACCCCAGGTCAGGTACTCTTTTGACCAGGGATTAGAACCAGCAGACTGAGGTCGGGTCGAATCAACCAACTCAACGGCATATTGATAAACATTATCGGGAACCGGTATTTTCCGGATAAGGTTCTGAAAAAACAGAATCTCTTCTCCATTCAGTACGACATTGGGAGTGATTGTTTTTTCAGTTGTAGTGGCCTTTACAATTTTGATCTCTTCTTCTCTTGAAGGATAATCGAGCCAAATATTAAACATAAAACGATCGAGCTGGGCTTCCGGAAGCGGATAGGTTCCTTCATGTTCGATCGGATTTTGCGTAGCCAGCACAAAAAAAGGTTCTGCCAGGTGATAGGTCATCCCGGCCACGGTGACGGCTTTTTCCTGCATGGCTTCGAGCAAGGCCGACTGCGTTTTTGGAGGGGTACGGTTGATCTCATCGGCAAGGATAATATTGGCAAAAATCGGCCCTTTGATGAACCGGAATTTTCTTGATTCATCCAGTATTTCCGTACCTAAAATATCCGAGGGCATGAGATCGGGTGTAAACTGGATCCGGTTATAACTGAGACCAAGAGCCTGGGAGATTGTGTTTACCATAAGTGTTTTTGCCAGGCCCGGGACTCCGACAAGCAGGCAATGGCCCTTGCAAAATATTGAAATCAGGAGATTTTTAACTACTTCATCCTGACCGATAATCACCTTTGCAATCTCTGATTTGAGTAAGGAATATTTCTTGACCAGCGAATCAACTGCTTCAACATCGTTCGTATAGTGCATGACCGGGGAGGTTAGTTTTTTATCCATTTGCGTTTGAACGGACAATTCCTGTATTCATCCATTATATTGATAAATGAACTCTCTGCTTTTTTCGCGATCCAATCATCCATGACCTGCATCTGTTTCTTTTCCAGCGCCAATTGCTGCATTCTGGCATAATCGTCATCTAAATTGGCCTTATGCGGCTTGGTGCGCAGCTTCAGGTAATACAGCCGGTACTCTTGTTTTCCCCGGTCGGTTTTGGTCAATACCGGTGCGGAAATTTCCCCTACCTTAAGTTTATCGATGACGAAAGCGACTTTAGGATCAAGTTGACCGGCTTCAAACCGGGTTCCGCCAACCATTGTATTGATCATCAATCCGCCATTGATCTTCCCGGGATCATCAGAATACTTCAACACGGCCTGTTCAAATGTAATTTGTTTTGAATCAATAAGATCTGCGATGGTATCGAGGGATTGTTTCGCCTTGTTCAGATTGAACAGCGACACCTGAGGCTGAAGAAGGATATGCCTGACATTTACATATTCACCCCTGCGTTCGATCATCTGTATCAGGTGCAGTCCATCTTCCGTTTCAACAATATCAGAGACTTCATTTGGTTTTAATTTAAAGGCAGCCGCTTCGAATTCCGGCCGCATTTCCCCTCTCTTGAACATACCCAGTTCACCTCCCTGCTTAGAGGAACCAGGATCTTCGGAATACATGACGGCCAGGGTACTGAAATCGTCTCCTTTTGCAATCCTATCCTTGAAACTTTTCAATTTATTCCTGACTTCCTGCTTCTCCTCTTCACCAATTGCAGGGATCTTGACAATAATGCCGATTTCCATTTCTGAATTAATCTCAGGGATGCTGTCTTTCGGAAGTTTCTTAAAAAATGATTTCACCTCCGAAGGAGTAATGGAAACATCTTTAATGATGTTGTCATGTTCCATCTTGACAAGCAACTGTTCACGTACCATATCACGTAATTCCGCTTTAATCTCCACCAGCGTCTTCTGAAAGTGTTCTTCAAGCCTTTCGGGAGAACCTGCCTGCGCAATAAAATATCTCATCCTCCGGTCCATCTCACTCTCCACCTGGTCGCTGGTAACAGTAACGCTATCGACCGTGGATTGGTGGAGGATCAATTTCTGGATGATCATATCCTCAATGATCTGGCATTTCATGCCGGAGGCAGTGCCCTGGATGACCCCCTGGCTCCGTATCTGGAAGTACTGACTTTCTATGTCGGACTTCAGAATTATATTGGCGCCGACAACTGCCACCACGCCATCGATAACTGAATCCGAAGCTGATTGTGTCATGGCATTCCATGGGATGAAAAGCAAAAAGGCGATCAATACATAGAAACAGCGGGAGAACTTCATACAATGAATTTTCGGGATATAATTCTGCTAATAAATCTCAAAATCGTTTTTCTTAAGTGCTTTCTGGTAAATATCCTCCTGCATCCTGTTTATCAGCTCGATCTTGCGCTTATTAAGAATTATATCACTGATACGTTGCTTTTCGAGACTCAAAGGAGAGATCATCTCTTTGATCTTAAAATCTTTAAACCTCACCAGATAGACGAATAAGGAATCCTGGTATTCCAGGTTACGCTGGTTTTTAAGAAATTCCTCCTGGTTATATGTCTTAGTGGGAATTTGTTTTAAAAGATCTCCGAAAAAGAGCCAGTTCTGATCATCCAGAAAATAATCAGAAGCATATTTTTCGCACAGGTCGGGCAGTTTATTTTTATCACCGGGATCATCCGAAAACAATAGTTTTTTAAACTGTTTTATATACGGTGATTTGAGTGGAAGTTTAACATATTGCATCTGGACAATATTATCTTTCAGCAGGAAATTATTCTGGTTGGCATCGTAATAGTTTTCTATTTCTTCGTCGGTAATTAAAGTATCCAGCTTTTGCCTTACCAGCGCATTTTCATACTCAAAAATGATAAGTGAATTCCTGTAATCTTCCAGTTGCCTTGAGAAATCCATCTGTTCACTGGTCAGATTATTTTCCGCCTGACGAAGAATGAGCCTCTGATGTATCCAGTTTTCAATATAAGTTCTGGTCAGTACCAGGCTATCTTTAGAAGTGACACCTTGTGGAACGACTCCCTTCAGATCGGATTCATATAGATAATCATCCATAACCCTGGCAACTGCCCGCTCTGTTTTTTTTTGGAAAAAAGAGCAAGCAGAAAAGACGACCAGGATCAGAATGAGAATTTTCTTCAAGACAAAATCACTTTATTTTAGCAAGGACTGCTTTGTTTACGACAACGGGATATTTACTGCGAAGCGCTGCAATCCACTCCTTCTCCAGATAATTCTGATAATCGGCTGTGATCAGTCCGCGGGCTTCATTGAGCGCTTTCGTTTCCGGTTTAAGGACTTTTCTGATATAAACAAATACCGTAGCCGAGTCTGAATTAAAATCTTTAGAGAATCCCGGTACCCATGAGATCCCATCAAGCAATTTATTGTCGTACTTTGAAAATTTCCCGCTTTCAATGGAAAGAACTTTCAAAGAATCTGTATTGATTTCCTTTAAAATATCAGCATCAGTCAGTCCGGAATTAATAAAATTTCTGACCTTTTCGATGTTTGCTTCTTTTTTCAATGTGTAGATACTGGCATCTATCCTGGTATCCCACATGTAGTTGGATTTGGTTCTTTCATAGAAAGCAGTGAGTCCGGTAGTATCTTTGACCGCTTTGGTCCACACTTTCTGATCGGTCAGGTCAAAGAGCAGGATTCCATCCCGGTATTCATTCATAAGTGCTTTGAATTCCGGATACTTTTGTTCAAGGTTGTTGTTTTCGTATTTGATCAGGTTCTCGTTCAGAAAGTCAGCATACAATTTATCAACATATCTACCGATATCCTCTTTTTCATGTTTACGTTGCTTGGTTGCAATGTAGCTGGCAAATTCATTCTGGTTTACGGTCAAGTTTCCTATTTTGAACAGAGGTTGGGTCAGATCTTTTGCAAGGTCAACATTCCATTTCCCAAAGAAGATGGTGTCGGTAACGACCGTATAAAACTGTTTCAGGGCTTCAGGATATTCGGTGACACCATATTCATTTCTGGCACGCAGCAAAACAACTTCTTTCGGCAGGTTTCCACGGGAATCCTTAATAACTTTCTGCTTCAATTCAGACTTTTCATCGGCAAGGGTCCCGGGAATTTTCTTTTCGATAAGCTTAATGATATGCCAGCCGTAGGGTGTTAAGATCGGTGTTGAATAATCCCCTATATTTTCAAGCGGGTAGATGGCTGTGATAAATTCAGGAACCATTCTGTTTACACCGAATTTTGGAAGGACACCTTCTTTTGCGGATGATCCTTTGTCATCAGAATATTGTCTCACCAGATCCTCAAATTTAGCTCCCTTTTGAAGTTGTTGATAGATGGAATCAATCCGTAATTTTACCCGGAGCGAATCTTCAGCGGATGCGTTTTTTGGAATAGTTAAAAACAGATGGGCAATAACAACTTTCCCCAGGGCAGGTCGTTTTTCGGTTACTTTGATAAAATGATATCCATAATCAGTGCGGATAACCGGTGAGATCTTCCCGACTTCAGTTGAATACGCAGCCGACTCAAACGGATAGACCATATCGAATACGGTAAAGAATCCGAGATCACCCTTGTTCCCTTTGATAAATGGGTGCTGCTGATTTGCTTCCCTGTCTTTTGCTGAAGGATCTTCTGAAAACTCGACCGCTATTTTTTCAAACGGTTTTCCGTTAATCACGAGTGTCCTTACATTGCTGGCTTTCTGATAAGCAGTTAACGTATCGGCAGGAGATGGATTGGCCTTTAACTGGAAAAATACATGGCTGGCCCGGATATCATATTTGGAACGTTCGTATGCTTCCAAGATCAGTTTCTCCAGCGTCTCTTCATCCGTAAAATATGGTTTTGCGAGCTGGTCGCGATAACCGTTCAATTCATTCCTGAAAGACTTAAGCGTATCAAGACCAAGGTTCTCTGCTTCCCTGACCTTTAGCTTAAAGTTAATGAATAAATCGACATACTCATTCAGGGATTTCTGATCGACAAAATTTTTCTTACCCTCTTTATTCCCGTTATTTTTCTGATAAATCGCCATGAATTCGCCGACCGTAACTTTCTTCCCTGCGATCGTCATCAGGATCTCATCTTTATTCACCTGAGCCATTGATACAATGGAACAAATAAGGACAACCGGTAGTAGAAGTTTTAATTTCAAGCTAATCATAAGAAGTCTGTTTTGGTGAAGATTAAAAATTTGAATTTATCTGCTATAGTTAGGTGCTTCGCTTATTATGGTAACATCATGGGGGTGACTTTCGGTCACACCCGCAGAAGTTATTTTTATGAATTTGGCTTTTTGTAATTCATCGATGGTGCCGGAACCTGTGTAACCCATACCTGATCTTAATCCTCCGACCATCTGATAAATCACCTCCGACAAGCTTCCTTTATAGGGCACTCTTCCGACAATTCCTTCAGGAACGAGTTTCTTGATATCATCTTCCATATCCTGGAAGTAACGATCCTTGGAACCAAGCTGCATGGCTTCAATAGAGCCCATTCCACGGTATGCTTTATATTTCCGTCCCTCATAGATGACGGTTTCTCCGGGTGATTCATCCACTCCTGCAAACAAAGAACCTGACATAACTGAATGGGCTCCGGCAGCGATCGCTTTGACGATATCGCCCGTATAACGGATTCCTCCGTCGGCAATCGCTGGAATACCCGTACCTCTGAGAGCCTCCGTAACAGCATGAATTGCTGAAAGCTGGGGTATTCCAATCCCTGCTATGACGCGGGTCGTACAGATGGAACCGGGTCCGATACCGACTTTTACCGCATCCACACCGACTGCAGCTAGATCCCTGGCAGCCTCACCTGTTGCTATATTTCCCACAATGAGATCCACATTCGGAAAGGTGGTTTTAACCATTTTTGCCATCTCCAGGACATTCAATGAATGTCCATGTGAAGTGTCAATCACAACAGCATCTACTCCCTCTTTGACCAGGGCTCTTACCCGGTCAATGGTATCCGCCGTAACTCCTACTGCTGCAGCAACCCGTAAACGGCCCAGACTATCCTTGCATGCATTCGGTCGGGCTTTAATCTTAATGATATCTTTATAGGTGATCAGCCCGACCAGTTTATTCTTTTTATCCACTACCGGCAACTTCTCAATTTTATGCTGTTGCAGGATGGCTTCTGCTGTTTCAAATCCGGTAAATTCGTTGATGGTGATCACCTTCCGGGTCATGACCTCCGAAACAGGCCGCATCAGATCTCTTTCAAACCGGAGATCTCGGTTAGTGACGATCCCGACCAGTTCATGATTTTCATTGATGACCGGTATTCCCCCTATGGAATGTTCCTTCATCATGAAAAGGGCATCACTGACCAGGGCATTCTCTTGCAGGGTAACCGGATCGAGAATAGTACCATTTTCAGCCCTTTTCACTTTTCTGACATGCATAGCCTGGGCCTCTATGGACATATTTTTGTGCAGCACCCCGATTCCTCCTTCCTGCGCCATCGCAATAGCCAATCCGGCTTCGGTGACCGTATCCATGGCAGCAGAAACAATAGGTATGTTCAGCTTTATATTTTTAGTGAGACGTGATGTGATGTCCACCTCCCGCGGCAGGACCTTTGAATATGCCGGTACCAGTAGCACATCATCATAGGTCAATCCTTCTCCCTGGAATTTATCTGAATGCAGGAACATAGGCCTAAAATTAGGGTGCAAATTTATGAAAAATAGAATTAATATGATGATAACTGAAATCAGATTAGTTTTATTATGGCAAACGCAGATTTCACTGTTAAAAATTGACTTTTTCCTGAAAGGAATTTACCTTTGAACGGGAAGAATTATGAAAAAGAGTATCTTCATCCTTCTGGCTTCGGTTTTGACATTCCAGACCGGGTGTCTGAACAAGACTGTCAAAACGGTGCATCCATCTTTGTCGGACGGCCGGTATGACAGTGAATTCCCTTATCGTAACGCTTCCGATGATATTGAATCAATTACCCATTCTATTTATAAGATCTACAACGTTGTTTTTTATACCACGTATCAGTTCAATCAAAATGCCAGGCTGACACGGGGGGATCTCCGGTCAAAGACTTTTAAACGCCTGGCGCTTGGCATCATCAGCACTCATGAGTCGAATTCCGGAACGGGTACGGTCATTATGAATGACAAGCAGCGCATCGCACTGCTCACCTGCGCTCACGTTCTGGAAGCATCTGATACGCTGATCTCCGTCTTCCCTATTTCTGCCGATGATCCGGTTGAATACGTAAAAAGCGTTTCGATTGTTGAAAAACAGGAGATTTATGTAAAAGACATATCTGAATGCGGGAACTTTATCACCCTTGTATCGGATCCGGTAACTGATATTGCCATTATCGGAAAGAAGTGTGAAGGGAAACTGGATTCCGTTAAGACTTTCTCTTATCCTGCCGGTCATGCAAATGAACTCGAATGGGGTAGTTTCGTTTACATTTTTGGTTATCCGATGGGAAATCTTATGGTGACCAAAGGTATCGTCAGCAACCCAAAAGCCGGAAATCTCAGATCATTTACCGTTGATGCATTGCTTAATAAAGGATTCAGCGGGGGACTGATCCTCGCGATCCGAGATGGCGTCCCGAATTTTGAACTCGTGGGAATGGTAAAATCCATCTCTTCCCGTCAGAACTATTTTCTCAAACCGGAAAAAGAACGGTACGAAAAACATTACAGCGAAGTCATTCCTTATACCGGTGAAATTTATACCGGGGTCGGAGAAAACATTAACTACGGGATCAATTACGTCATTTCGATCGAAGAAATTAATACCTTTTATCAAAAGAACCGCGACTTCCTTGTTTCACAAGGATATAACCTTGATCATCTCTTTCACTGACTTCCAATTTTGTCCGCGCGATCCCTGCCTGAAGAATGTTGAGGCTGCCGGAATATTTTCCTGTTGTCATATGTAACATTCTGAAGGGGATTATGAATGGTAAGAAGACCTTTTTCAGCTCTTATTTCGAACAATACTCTGTCCTGACTGTAATGTAACCGGGATAGGTCAATGGTTTGCTACCGATCAGAATGGTAGGTTTGACCTTGATCATGAAACGGGTCGGTTTGCCGCCATTTCCGGTCAGGTTCATACCAAAATTAATCAGGGCTTTCGCCGATTTCCCGGACAGTACCTTTTTTAGATCTACGGAAATCTGTATCGGGATAATTGCGGTACCCTGATTGGGGGGGATCGTAAAGGCCTGATCCAGGCTCCCTGAAGTCATCTGGATCTCATCAATATACAGAATCCAGTCAATCTTATTTAAACCGGCAGATTGGGTATTCGGATTACGTCCCTGGAGATTAAGCTGAAGGGAAAGTGGAAAAGAAGATCCGAGGATGGCTGCCATCAATCGTCCGTAATCAACCATATTCAGGTCGGATACCGACTTGATATTCTGGATTGTAACTCCTGCCAGATTTAGCTTTTCAACCGACCTGATCTGAAAATCACATTTGGTCAGGTTATAGGCTTGTTGTACCTGGGGAGAAATTCCGCATCCTCCTGTATATAGCAGGATAGGAAGAGCCATAAACAAGAGAATGAAAGAACACAATTTCCAATTTCCGTTCATATTCTCAAATTTTTATTTCTTACCATAGCATTCTGAAATATTCTGTCCCTATCACAACAAATTCACTGGAATAACCAATCTTTGGGCAGCTTCATTTTCGTTTTTCCCGGACTCCTGACAAAGACTTTCAGGTTATCATTTCCGGTGGCTTCAAAATATTCCACCCTGATTTTATGGTATCCTTTTCTCAACGGGATTATCCCTTCTCTTTCCCGGGTCCCATGAAGTCCATCATTGTTTACTATCTGTTTATCATCGATATACAGGCAACTGCCGTCGTCAGATTCGGTCGAGAAGGCATAAAGGTCGGTTTCCGGTACTTTAATATAACCATGGTAAACGAATCCAAATTTTTCATCCTGTTTCTTCGGAATAAAAAGAAAATCATCTAACAATCCCTCTTTCAATGGTTTCATACCGGAAAACTTTGGCAGACTGTCCCAGGAGCCTTCATAATACCTGAACCGGATACCCGGATTCAGATTTTTAACTCCCTTGGCCACATAGGGATAAATTCGCTTGAATTGCTGACGGCTGGTTCCGCTGACGGGTTTACCATCCCGGTAACAGCGGGCGCTGATTTCACAACTCCCTTTGACCATGATCGGCTGACCGGGAATATATTTATTTGATTTCATAGTCGGCTCAGAACCGTCAAATTCGAACCGGATCTCGACATTCTCCCGGGCGGATACAAGCTCTACTTTCATTGAATCGAGCAATACGGTGAAATCCGATTTTATCACTGGCGGTTCAGTGAGATCGAGTTTTCCTTTCAGCTCCAGAGTTACCACCGTATTGATGGAGTCGGGTACCGTTCCAGGAAGAATAATGACGAGGGAATCTTCCTTACGTTCGACGGTAAGTCTTTTCTTTCTGTTGGACAGAAGGACCGCTTTCTTAGCCTGGTTCAGGACTCCTGACAGGATCAATTTTCCATCTTCCGGCCATTTGAAGATATGCAGATAGAGGATATCTCCTCCCGTAGCGGATCTGCGGGTACATCTTCCCCAGGGCAGGTCACTGAAAGGGCTGGCAGAAGTCCCATAGATCGATTCACCGTTTATCTTCATCCACCGACCTATCTCCTTGAGCCTGTCGACGCTTTCCGGGGGGAAAGTTCCCAGCTCTGTCGGTCCGACATTCAGCAGGTAATTTCCACCCTTAGAGGCAATATCGGCCAGCATCCGGATAAGTTCTTTGGATGATTTGAAATTTTTATCATTTTTGTTATATCCCCAGTGGTCATTCATGGTCATACAAGTTTCCCAGTCGACGCCGGGCAGACCGGTAGCGGGGACCTGCTGTTCAGGTGTGCCGAAATCACCACCGAAAGCTCCTTCTTTTGTCATTCCTTCCATATCGAGTCGTCCGGCGCCGACGCGGTTGTTGATAATGATCCCCGGCTGAAGGCTCCGTACATAGCGGTAAAGATCCTTCCCCCGCTGTTCGTTCCATGTATTTTCCCATTCTCCGTCGAACCAGAGAACCCCGATATCACCATAATTGGTCAGCAACTCCTTTAATTCAGCTTTCATGTATTCCACATAGCGGTCAAAATCCACTCCATCCAGTGTGCGATCCCTTTCCCAGTCGCGCCCAGGGAGATAATCGGGATGATGCCAGTCCATGATAGAGTAATAAAAACAGAGTCGTAACCCCTCCTTCCGGCAGGCATCAGCCAGTTCTTTCATCGGGTCGCGCCGAAACGAGGTTGACATGATACTATAATTGGTTTGTTTTGTCTCAAACATGCAAAAACCGTCGTGATGCTTTGAAGTGATCACGATATATTTCATCCCAGCTTCCTTGGCCATCCTGACCCAATCCAGGGCATTGAAGTCAACCGGATTGAACCGGGGAACAAACTGGTCATAAATCTTTTGCGGGATCCGGGCGGAACTCCGGATCCACTCCCCATAGTTTGTCTTTCCTTCCCATTCACCGGCAGGAACTGCATATACACCCCAGTGAATGAACATCCCGAACCGTGCGTCACGCCACCATGTCATCCGGTCACCGGAGGGAGAAGTGGTTTCCGGCTGTGCCAAACTCACCATGGAAGTTAATAACATGATAGTCAGAGCAATAAAAAGCTTTGAATATTTCATAGACAAATTAAGATTGGTATTAATGTTAAAATTTAACGTTACTGCCTGTCCCATTTTGCGACCTTCCGATCAATTCCGGATAAGAGTGATGGTTCCCTTGTTGCTGGTCCTGGTTTTTTTATTGTCTTCATAATAGATCATCCAGGTATAAACTCCTTCGGGACAAACTTCTCCTTTCACCCTTCCGTCCCATCCTTCAAGAATATTGTTCGTAGTGAAAACCATCTGTCCCCACCGGTTAAATATCTGAAGATTAAAACGGGTGATATTTTCCGGAGGAAGACCGATAATAAGAAAGTTATCATTCAAACCATCTCCGTTGGGAGTAAATGCGTTTGGAATATAGGGAATGACGAAGATGGTGACCGTATCAGTGAATATTTCACCATCGCAAACCTGAGCCCAGGCAACATAGGTGGTGGTTTCTTTGGGCGTGACGACGATACTCTGTGTCTCTGCGATCAACTCGGAATCCTTATACCAGCGGTAGGATATCTTATCGCCCGGAGTGACCGGGATAAGATGATATTTTAACGTATCAATATAAAAGCTATCGACCGAAGTTGGTGTGTATTTCCATGCTTCCGGTTTTTCGGGAGAGACCGACCAGGAGGTAGCATTCCTTGATGGAACCGGAACTCCGGAATTGCCCGGAACAGCAAATCCGAGAAAACCGGTCTCATTCTGGATCCCCTGTGTGGCCTTATTTCCCAGCCAGGCAGAACATTCCGGTTTCGAGTAAATATGATTCTCGACAATATTTGTGGTTTCATTCAGAATGATCTGAAAAGTTACCGGAGACGATTCGCAGGAATACATCGGACACTGGCACCACATCACAACCAGTTTCCGGATCGGTTGCTTTCCAACGGTCTGATAAAATATATAGGGACTTCCGGCCTGTAACGGGTTCATATCCTGGAAGGGCCCCAGGACACATGCCTTCGGGTGAAAATCCTTCGAACTGGGTACGGCAAACGCTTCCCGGATACCTTTCGCATTCGGATTAGGCAGGAAGCTGATCCAACCATTTGCACCGATATAAAAACTGCTATATTTCTCTCCGAAAAAAGAAAATTCAAACCCGATAGGAAAAGGACCTTCAACACCATCATCTGAGATTGAGACCCCGGTACCTATCAACCCATAGGTTGACGTAAGGGTGACAGGAACTCCGGGATTAATGGTATCATTGATGCCGGCATCGAGTTGAGCGAAAACTGGTAAGGAGAGGAAACAGAAAAGAAGCTGTAACCAAAAATACCGGAACAGATCTAAAGCCCTGAAAACCGGGATTTCAATTCCGGATCCCACCTCCCCCATCTTGCATCCTGCATGCTGACTATATTCTTTAAGCCCATCAGCAGATTTTATCAGAGAAAAAGAATGGTGGTATGGATATGGTAAAGTCATCGACATCTAAAAACCGAAATTTGACTGCAAATATGGTCAAATAGTCTGAAATATGTTTTACTTTTGTTACTTCAAATTTATCATTGGTTAAAATTTTAACGGTACGAAATGCGCTAAATTATTGAGAAATGAAAAAAGATGCTGCACTATTTAAAATCATCCGGAAGGAATTGCAACGGCAAACGGGTGGTCTGGAACTTATCGCTTCCGAGAACTTCGTCAGCGACCAGGTATTGAAAGCCATGGGGTCCTGTCTGACCAACAAATACGCCGAAGGCTATCCCGGGAAACGTTACTATGGAGGATGCCAGTTTGTAGATCAATCGGAACAACTGGCCATTGACCGGGCAAAGGAACTGTTCAATGCAGGTTGGGTCAATGTTCAACCTCATTCCGGGGCACAAGCCAATATGGCGGTACTGATGACGGTCCTTAAACCCGGCGATACTTTTATGGGACTGGATCTGTCGCATGGTGGACATTTATCGCACGGATCTCCGGTTAACTCATCCGGGATACTATATAAACCCGTCGGGTACCAGGTGGAAGAAACCACCGGTACGATCAATTATGACAAGATGGAAGAAAAGGCGCTTCAGGTCATGCCCAAACTTATCATTGCCGGGGCCTCAGCTTATTCCCGCGACTGGAATTATAAGCGGATGAGGGAGATTGCTGATAAGGTCGGTGCTATCCTGATGGCTGATATCGCCCATCCTGCCGGATTGATTGCCCGTGGATTACTGAACGATCCCCTTCCCTATTGTCATGTGGTTACGACAACTACCCACAAAACATTACGCGGACCACGAGGCGGAATGATCCTGATGGGAAAGGATTTCCCAAATCCCTGGGGACTAAAGACCCCGAAAGGCGAGATCAAGATGATGTCTCAATTATTAGACTCTGCCGTATTTCCGGGTGTCCAGGGGGGACCGCTGGAACATGTCATCGCATCCAAAGCGGTTGCCTTCTTCGAAGCCCTCAGCGACGAATACATGGATTATATCATCCAGGTGAAGAAAAACGCTACGGTAATGGCTCAGGCCTTTGTCGATAAAGGATATCATGTTATCTCGGGAGGAACCGACAATCATCTCATGCTTATCGACCTTCGTAAAAAGTTTCCCGAAATCACCGGAAAACAAGTCGAGAATACTTTGGTCAAAGCCGACATAACAGTTAATAAAAACATGGTGCCGTTCGACAGCAGGTCACCTTTCCAGACATCGGGATTACGTATCGGAACCCCGGCTGTCACCACCCGCGGAATGAAGAAGAAACACATGCCCATTATTGTCGACTTCATCGATGAGGTTATCAGCGATATTGAGAATGAAGATAAGATCCTGAAGGTCAGGAAAAAGGTGAATGAGCTGATGGCTGATTTTCCATTGTTCGCCTATTAAAGTCTCGTTGCCGGATGGGCGATTTAACCTTCATTATGAACCGGTTGATTCTGCCATTAAATATAAGTCGGTCGGTCGTTGTTCCCTTAGTTCAACAATTTTATTGATGAAATACCTGTTTCTTGTCCGGCATGCAAAGTCTTCCTGGGAAAGCGATGGATTACCCGATGACCAGCGCCCGCTGATGCCCAAGGGGATCAGAAAGACGGAAAGTATGGTTGATTTTCTGGTCCGGCGAAAGACTAAAATCGACCTGATCATCTCCAGTCCGGCTGTCCGGGCATTGGAAACAGCAAAGATCTTTGCAAAGGGGCTGGATTATCCTGCCGGCAAGATCCGGACAGAGCAGAAAATCTACGACGGGATGTACGATCGCATTCTTGATGTCATATATGCAACCGGAAACGACACAGAAAACCTGATGATTGTCGGGCACAATCCGACCATAACCGGTACTGCAAATCTTTTTCTCCATCCGGGAATTGAGGATATGCCCACCTCCGCGGTCGTTGGTCTTTCATTCGACACCGGAAATTGGGAAAATATTTCTATGGTGGAAGCAAAAAAGGAATTTATTCTTTTCCCAAAGATGCTTCTCCGCCTTGATATCTGAACTGGAAAATACAGGCTGGCATGACTAAAAATGATGGCAGGGAATTACTTAACCGTGAGATCAGTTGGCTCCACTTCAACGGCCGTGTACTCCAGGAGGCTGCCGATCCTAGGAATCCATTGCTTGAACGCCTGAAATTCCTGGGAATCTTCTCCAACAACCGGGATGAGTTCTTCCGGGTTCGCGTTGCCACCCTCAACCGGATGATGAAGGTGGATAAGGCATATTACGGTAGCCCGATCAATCCGAAAAAGATCCTTAAAGAGATCGGAGAGATTGTCCAGTCGCAGGAAAAAGTCTTCATGAGTACTTATGAGAAGATTGTTGGCGAACTCGCCCTGAATAATATTTTTATTGTCAACGAACAGGAACTCACACCCGACCAGGGGGAATATGTCAGGAAGTACTTCCAGGAGAAGGTACGGGTTTTTTTATTCCCGATCATGGTCAGCAGTTTGCGGGATCTTTCCACGCTGCGCGATAAATCGATCTACCTGGCCGTTAACCTTGCCCACAAAGAGAAACTCCTGAAGGATGACCATGCCCTGATCGAACTTCCGACCAGGGCCATCTCCCGGTTTCTGATCCTTCCCCCGGAAGGGGAACGTAAATTCATCATCCTTCTTGATGATGTGATCCGTTTCTGTCTTTATGATGTCTTTTCCATTTTTGGCTATAACACGTTTAAAGCATATACGGTAAAGGTTACCCGTGATGCCGAACTCGATTTTGACACCGACGTCTCCAAAAGTTTTCTCGAGATCATTTCAGAAAGCCTGAAACAGCGTAAACGGGGTAATCCGGTGCGGTTTGTATACGATAACTCCATACCGGACGATCTGCTTCAGATTATCACCCGAAGGCTCGGGATCACCAAGAATGATCCAATCCGGGGTGGCGGACGTTATCACAATTTCAAGGATTTCATGAATTTCCCCAATCTTGGTCACCCGGAATTGGAATATGTTCCCCTCGTTCCGTTGCGTCATAAGGATCTTCCGCTCAACAAGAGCATCCTTTCGGTGATCCGGCAAAAAGATGTGATGCTTCATTATCCTTATCAGTCGTTCCAGTACATCATCGATCTTTTGCGTGAAGCTTCCATTGATACCCGGGTCAGGTCGATCAAGATAACCATCTACAGGGCGGCCCGCGATTCGAGTGTCATCAACGCGCTGATCAACGCTGCCCGTAACGGAAAAAGTGTTACGGTGTTCATGGAGCTACAGGCCAGGTTTGATGAAGAGGCAAACATCCTTTGGACCGAACGCCTGCGTGAGGAGGGTGTCAAGGTCATACATGGAATTGCAGGATTCAAGGTTCATTCGAAACTACTGCTGATCCGCAGGAAGGAGGTGGGGAAAAATGTCTTTTTTGCATTCATCGGAACCGGCAACTTCAATGAAGATACAGCCAGGGTTTATGCCGACGACTCTCTGCTGACATCCGACCCGGATATCTGTAACGATGTGGTCAATGCCTTCAACCTGATGGAAGCTTCTTTCAAACCATATAAGTTCAAGACCCTTATCATGGCCCCTTTTTCCATGCGGAAGCATTTTCTGAAGATGCTCAGCCGTGAGATCCGGAATGCGGAAAAAGGAAAGGAAGCCTGGGTCATCATCAAGCTGAACAGCCTGGTGGATGATACCATGGTGAGAAAGATTTACAAGGCAAGCCAGGTCGGGGTGAAAGTTCAGCTTATCATCCGTGGCATTTGCACGCTGATCCCGGGAATTCCAGGATTGAGTGAGCATATTGAAGCGATCACCATTGTCGATCGTTTCCTCGAACATTCGAGGGTGATCGTCTTTTGCAATGGCGGAAATCCGCAGTTTTATATTACTTCCGGCGACTGGATGATCCGTAATTTCGATAACCGCATCGAAGTTGCCTGTCCCATCAAGGATAAAGAGATTCAGCAGGAGCTATGGAAGATGCTACAGATCCAACTTTCTGATAATGTCAAAGCACGGATCATCGGACCCGACACCCCCAACCAGTATAAGAAGACAAATGGTCTCCCGGTCCGATCCCAGACAGAGATATACAACTTCCTGAAGGAGAAACAATAAGGTTAGCGGTTGTTTATTCTTTGCTTAATTTTCATTAGTCCGGCAAACAACTTATTCATCTTTGAGATATGTTTTTCGTATTTCAGGGGATGAATATTTGTTATCTTTTCAAGATCATCTTCTGTAAGACCAAGGTGATCCAATACATGCTGGTAATTATCTGGTTTTGTCGTAACGTTATCGGCCGAGTATAATTCAATTGCTTTTTCCCTGCTGATCTCATTTCGTCTTATCATGTTGCTGTACTGACACAAATGCCTTTCATAACCATAGATCTTATTCCTTATGTAATTCGTAAGTGGTTCGGCAATACAATCAAAGTGTTTCGAGTACTCCCTGCTGTGGTCTTCAATCCAATCAAGCTCTCTTGCAATGATATCTCCCATTTCTTTATCGGTAGGGTTCTCGATGTAAAACAAGGGTGAAACCTCTTTGGCGAATTTGCCGGTTTTCTTGTAAAATGAAATTTTAAAATGATTCAGTCGCGGATAAATAAGGAAATCCTCTATCTCCTTGTTTGTCAGATCTCCGGAGCTTTTTAAAATATATCTGAATCTTGATATATCCTGGATTGAATCCGGAATAAACGAATCCTCTTCCAGCGGGGATGTCCCGTAAAGGATCAGGGGAACCGAATAATCATTTGCAACTTTATAGATATTACTTTTGGTACCGATATCACATGCTCCGCAGATGTCGCCTGATTGCAATAGCATGTTCCGGTATATTTTTAGCAATACTTCTTTATCCGGCTTACGCAGTATATGTTTTACCTTAATCTTACTGAGAGCACGTTCAATATTATCGAGTGCAATCTGATTGAACAGACCGTTATCATAGGTCATTGTCAGTACGTTTAGCTTATATACATTGACCGCTAAATGCAGAATATAAGTACTGTCTTTCCCTCCGCTCAATGGAACCAAAGCGTCATATTCCGATCTTTTCTTCGCTGTTGCATTCCTGAAAATCTCCAACAGTTTTTCTTCGCCGATTGGTTTGAAACCTCCATATTTACTGCATAAGGAACATTCTCCCTTTTCATTGAAGGAAAGTCCGGGATAATGGTCATTCATGATGCATTTTGTACAAGTATTCATATTGATGTTTTAGGATAATTGATGAGTATATAAATTACCGGAATTGTTACCCCACCGGAATATTATTTGAAGCCGGCTTACAAGTGGTAAATTTATATAATATTCCGCGAAAAACCTCTACACTCCAGGACCTGCTGTTCCGGTATGCCCTATTATCTCGCCTCCGGTTGATGGAAGGATCAGCACTCTAACCATTCTGCCAGGTTGATCTGTTAACTGAACAGCAATCCCTAAACTCCGCTGAGAGGCATTGCACATACCGCTCAGCTAAACTCGGATTTAAATAAATCTCCTCCCCGGTGGGGGAGGCCGCGAGGGGGCTTATTCCTCCTGAACTGCATTTGCAAATACCGCTCGAAATAGAGGATAATTCTCAATTATCCCGATCATCATCTTATTTAACACTATCTGAATTTTCCTCCAAAATCAGGTAACTTTCACCTCAACCCCCGGCCCCTTAACTCCCGGTCACCTCAACCCCCGACCCCTTAACTCCCGATCACCTCAACCCCCGGCCCCTTCTCCTGAAGGAGAATGGGAGTGATGGTGGGACGGCTCTTTTACTTGCCCAAACTCACTCTATTACCACTTTCTCGCTTGCCACCGTCCGCCCGTTATAGACCAACCTCACCACATACATTCCCTTTTGCCAGGCACTGACATCGATCTCCGTCTCTTTTTTCACTGACTGCACGACTTCTTTCGTATACATCCTTCGCCCGAACAGATCATAGATCTCAACCAGTGCCGAATGCCATTGGTGATACACGGTAGTCAGATCGAATACCGGGGTGTCTGACCGGGTTTTGATCTGATCGGGAATAACAAGGTGAAGCTTATCCCTGGCAGGGTTGGGGTAAACCCTGAGCTTTCCCGTCTCCGGGTTTTGAAATGGTTCATCAATCCCTACGATGATGCAATTGAGCGGAATGGTATCAGAGGCTATCGGGTGCGGACAGAGGCTGTCGTACACCAACGGCTGGGTATAGAGGGTGTCATACTCCAGATCGGAGTTGAGTTTCCAGGCATAAGTATGCCATTGGTTATTGATATGTTGACCTGAAACGAGAAAGAGTTTATTATCAAAAGTCGTCACGGCATCACTAAAAGAATAAATTGTAGAGAAAATTATAGCGGAGTCCAGAAAATTTCCGGCTTTGTCAACTTTAAATACCCCCTGATGATGGTCGACATTAGAATAAGACCACCCGCCTCCAAGTGCAATTGTCGAATCCAGGAACCAATTGATTGTAAAGAATACTGCCTGCCAGGAATCCGGTACCATGTCGTGATATGAGATCTCGTTGCCGTTATAATCGGTTTTAATCATAGTTGGCCGGTCTCCGGCAGGAGTTGCCTGTTCTTCATTATGTCGCCCGCAGGAATAAATGGTATTTTGGTTATCCAAAATCGAACGGTACGACATACCATAAAAAAGCTCTCCGTTTACATTTTGCCAGGGTAATTCCCAATCCGCTGTCCCTGAACTATCCACCTTGATGATCAGGGGTTTTAAATACTTTGGTTCTGGGGCGCCCGGATCAGGGTAATAACAAAAGCCATTGATAAGGTAATGATAATCAGAAGTAACTTTCATATCATATCCATCGGCGCCAATCATAAGCGTATCTTTTTGTCCGTACACTTGCTGCCAGACCATATCTCCGTTTTGGTCCAATCGATAGAGATGTACTTTTTGGGTTGAACTCAAATCATAACCATAAAAGATATAGGCAATAAATCCTCCCGGAATTTGTTCAATTGACATTGCAACATCGAATTTTTCTTGTCCAATGTTATAAATTCTGCACCATTCTGATTCTCCGCATGAATTCAGTTTCATTATAAAAGGATCTCCCCAGGAGTCTGTTTGTTTTGTTGTTCCTGAAATAATTAATCCTCCGTCACTTGTTTGATTTACATCATACACACCTATTCCTTCATTGGTTTTATATAAAATTTTATGCCATAATAAATCTCCGTTTATATTTGTTTTATATAAATACCCACCATTATTAATCCCGCTATAATTATATAGTTTACCACCAATAAGAAAACCTTGATCATATGTTTGAATTACTGAAAATGGAAAATTTGGTGAATTGATATAATACATTTTTGGCCACAACTGGCTATAAACCTGCACTTCAATTAAGAAAAGTGAAATCAACAGAAAAACTGGTTTCATTTGTTAATAATTTAATATTTCAATCGTCAAATGGAATATCCATTAGTATTATCAGCGGTTTGCATGAACGATGTTCACATGAATATTTCATTTCATTATGAATTAAAAGAAAAGGTTGGTGGATTAAAGTTCATCCTCCAACCTGAGTAGTAATGTGTTTATTTTACCACTGCTATTTTAACGCCATCTAATTTTTTTCCCTCAACGTTAAGCACAAGAAGATACAAACCAGGTTTCAGATCAGATGTGGGTATAATGATTTGATCCTGCCCGCTGGATATATTTGTTGTTTTCATTACTATTCCATTTTCGTCATACAGGTTAATTATTCCTTGTCCCGTAAAGTTATTCAATTTTATTTTAACTAAAAAATAATCGTTGGCCGGATTGGGATAAACCGTTAAAATTGAACCATCAACCGATTCCTTTACTCCCCTGAACTTTTTCTTCTTTGATGATTTTAGTCCTGTATCAGGTAAAATGATTGGTTCCTGGTAATTGATCCTTTTTGCAGCGATCAGAATATTTCTGGCATATGTCCCGGGTATCCCGTTGTCATTATCGGCTATGGTTTGTAAAGAAACTTGAGTTATGCTGTCTATTCCATAAATACCCAGTGTGTCTTCATTTATCTGTTCTGACAAATCAAAGAAATCAATATAGTTTTGATGAGTTTGCAATTGAGCAGGTGTTAAAGGAAAAGATGAAGGTATTGATGTCAGCACATAATTTGCTTGGGTATATTCACCTTTTGAATGATACCATGTTGCTTTATCATACCAGGAATCCAAAGTATTGCGGTAATTAAATAACCATACAAGACTATCTTCATTGGCTTCCAAAACTGAATCACCTTTAAAATAGCCAATAAGCCGGTTATATGACTTTGCGCTGATCCCGTCCCAATATGCTTTTTTTGACTCGAGGATCTCCTTTGCGCTCACCGTATTTTCCCCTGCAAGGATCTGCTCCATCATATAGTCGGGCATGGGAACCGTTCGGTTTTCGAGCATCCCGATGATTTCATCTGATTTGGCTGAATGGGGGTTGGCAACGAGCACATCGCGGATCATGGCATTGTCGAGTACCTCTTCTTTGTTAATGGAAGTTTTCATGACGGTATCGGAAAGATAAGGTGATTGGGTCAACAATTCATCGTGGGTTTCCAAAGCCTCGGAAGGAGTGCTTGACCCGACTTCATAAGTAAGCAACTCCGTTGATCCACCATCAACAAGTGAACTTAAAACAGTTGAAAGACTGTCAGAAATGTTCGATGCTGATCCAAGTTCTTCAACTAATCCATCCGGGCTGATCTGTTCAAGAGTTGACGGGCAACTTGATTCATTAAACTCATCACCAACCGGAGTTGAAGTAACGGATCCAAAAATATTTGATGGAAATAACCTGAAGTTGGTCAGATTCATTGAATGATAATAATAAGTAATCGGATTTCCAGTGTTATAAAAATCATAGTGAGATGGAGTAGACCCAGGGTTAGGTTTGAACATATTTCCTGCCGGAGCAAAACTGGTACCACTTATATAGGTTCCCTGGTTCTTAGCAATGCCGATAGTATTACCGTACGAGATATCATAGGTAATCATAAAATCAGTCATGTTGGGCATTGTCAAATCATCCGTTACGAATTTATTACATTTATAACACAAACCTCCTAAATGCAGAGGAGGATTGTAGTTTCTGTTAACATTTTGGGAAAGTGTTGCATATTTCAGATTATAAAAAGTATTCCGGTAAACTTCATTGCTATTTGCTCCTGAATTATTTATCACCAACCCGATAAATCGCTGGTTAAGTACAGAATAAAACTCGTTTTGTTCAACATGATATCCGCTGCAATTATCCAGGTACATACCGTATACTGAGTCGTTGGAAAACATTGGATTAACATTCAGTTTAAATGAATTGCAGGTAACGGTAACATTGGAAAGATCCCTGAAGCCACTCAAATACAATCCCTTCTGATTACCCCAAAAGAAGGTATTGGTGATTTCCGGATTGAAAGAACCGCCCATATCCAGGGCATAGATGCCGCGGAACAATCCTTCAAAGACCGATTGCCGGAT
>JAEAME010000046.1_pt1 | contig 182991 bp, 186 predicted proteins | sample 8958731 | NCBI WGS metagenome assembly JAEAME01 (sample SAMN16933194, study PRJNA681113) | bioreactor sludge metagenome | isolation source: anerobic bioreactor sludge (Control) | place: India:Bengaluru | collected 2018-10-24
ATCCGTTCTTTTCTTTTCTCTAAATCTTCTATGATAATGTAGTTCTTAGTATTTGGTGGAAGCATTCTTGTAAATTGTGAATGTGTTACACTTCTTGGCTTTTTTCTGTACCCTTTAAAAACTTCTAACCATGGCACTTCTTTAACCTTATTTGTATATTCTCTAGGAGCAACACCAACTATATTGTACTCATTATCTAATATTTCAATGATATCCCACTTGATTTTAACTAGTACATCGCTTAGTGGTTTTGCGTCAAATACATTTATTATTTGCTTATCAATTGTTATTTCATTATATTTATTTAACTTACAGCTTTCAATTTTAAATGCTTCATATGGTTCAGTAGGTAACTTCTTTAACACTTGTCTTTCTTTTTCCCATAAATCTTTTATTAGTTCCTTTTTTACATAGTGCTTTCTGTCTTGATCTTCAATTAGCCTTTTATCAAGTTCTTTTTCTAGCTCTTCAAAACTAGTGAAAACTGGTATTGGAACTAAGAAATTTCTTCTTGTATAGCCACATTTGTTTTCTACATTACCTTTCTCGTTTCCCTTGCCAGGATTACAAAATACAGATTCAAATGAGTAATGACTTCTTAATCTACTAAAGTCTTCTGTTACGATTCTTACGCCTTCCTTTTCAACTTGTACTACTGCACTTGATAAATTATCAAACCATATACTTTTTGGTACTCCACCAGATTTTTCAAATAGTCTTCTTAATCCATACAGAAAGCATTGTTGATTTTCAGCTGGTAAAGGTACTTCAAAGGCTGCATTGCTATTTGGATAGGATAAAACCAGTACTTTTATATCTTTAAAGCTGCTATCTTCACTTACTGTTGCTGTATAAAAGTCTACCTGAGCCTCTCCTTCAGGATGTTCAAGTTTTTCATATCTATCCTGTTTTTCTAGTTTCATATGTATTCTTGCTTTTTCAACATAACTGCATACAGTTCTATATGCACCAGGAAAGTTGTGCTCTGCTACTAATCTATTAAATATTTTCTTTGCTGTATGCCTTTGTTTTTTAGGAATTAGTAAATCTTCCTCTAACCATGTATCTACTATCTCTTTGTAATCTTCCATCACAGGTGAAGTTCTTTTAATTTTCTTTATCACCTTATTCCAATTATCTTTATCTGCGTATTTTTTAGCTGTTCTCCAGTTAATATTCATAAGTTCAGCTATTTCATTTACATTTAACTCTTCCATTTCTCTTAAATATTTGATATACTCTTGTTGTGGCACTTTCAACATCCTTTCTATTCCTCCTCGTAAGTTCTTCTCAAACAATACGATACAGGTTATTTTGGTTGTTGGCAAGTGCTATTTTTTAAGCATCTTTACTATGTATTTTTTGATTGCTTAACTATGTACTTTTAGTATACCATAAACACTCTGTGTTCACGATATCACTGAACCAGACCCACTTGACTTTCTATAATAATCTTCATTACTAATGATTTTAGCAACCTCACATCATGTTCATAATAGTAACAATTAAAAAACACCGCCATTATATTTATTTTGAGCTTTAAACATTATTACAATACCGATTATAAAAAATCCTCCAAAGAAAAACCATCCATAAGTAGTTTTTGTAATACAATCGACAATTCCTGTTAATATCATACCTATACCCATCAATAAAACTCCTATACCCATGATTTGTGTTTATGCTTTTTTATCACACTCCTTAACCTTTTGATAATGGTATGATTGGTTAAGGGAATTTTTTTCTTTTTTCCAAATAATAAATCCTAAGTAGATAAATATTACACCAAGTACATTCATCATAATTAATTCAAATAGCATTTCTTTTTCCTCCATCAAATATAAATAATCTTTACTAATTAAATAATTCTAAATACTGTAAAATATTTTTATTTCTTCCAAAAATACACTCTGACATTACATTAGCTTTTCATATAACGCCTCTGTGTTCACGACGTCGCTGAACCGGACAGGAGAAGGTTCGACCCCAGAGCGGGGCTTGCCCCCCCGGTGAAAGGGTGTGGTTTCGGGCGACCGTCCAGAACCCACCCGAATCACGCCCGAAACCTTTGCGCAAGACCCATTGTTATACGTTCGCCGCTAAATTTCCCAGATCGTAATTCTTACTTGGTCTTCTGTCAGTTCTTCAACTGATTTTTCAACGTAAAGTTCCGTTATTTTATGATCGTCCGGCGCACCACACAAACCTCCGAGAATCGGATAAAGGCAGTCAATAATGGGTTTCACTTTTCCTGATGAAATTGTTGCAATACTAAGAGTTTTTGTTCCAAACAGCAAGCGGATTGCACACTGTTTGTTTACCCCTTTAAAGCCAGAATGACTTTTTATCCATTCTGGCATTAAAACTTCAGTGGCTTTATTTGGAAACTTACCTTGATACACAGCGTCAAAGACTGCCGGATATTCAGGTTTTATAAAACCAATGCTTCTTACGTCTTTTAATATCATTCCTTCAATTTCATTTTGTGTCTTAATGGCTCTCCAACTATTGATATTAGCTCTTTTGCTTCCGAACCACCCCAGTTGAGATGTGAGAACAGCAAAAACCGGCTCACAAAGGTTGTCGATATCAAATGCGTATTTTTCTATGTTTGCTTTTGTAATTTTGAATTCAATTTCTACCGAATTGTATGTGTTTATTTCACTTCCAATGTGTTCTTTGATTTTCCCTTTCCAAGGTACTTCATGGTTTGTTGCGAAAGTTGCCGGTCTGCCGGGAACCCAGTATTCTTTGGTTTTATCTTTTATCATGTTTTTCTCCTTCTTTGGCAGTGACGTATAACGTCTCTGTGTTCACGACGTCACTGAACCGGACCCCACAGATAGACCGTCTTGGCGGTGCTTGCACCCGGTGAAGTGATGTGGTCTGACTTTCCCTCTTGACGTTCTCTCTAAGACCCTTGCGTGAACATGTTGTTATACGAAGTTTGAACCATATTAGTTTACTTAGCTATTCCATATCTTAATGATTGGTGTAAGCATGCCACTATTTACTACATTATCCTCTTCAATTTCATCAAATATAATTTTTCCTAATTTATTTCTTCTAAAAAATGATGTAAATGAAGTATTAATCATGCTTTTTGATGCTATATGAACTGCTAAACATTCTTTTTTTTCTTTGTGTAACTCAGTTGGAATTCCTTTTAGATATGATTCTATATCCGTTGTAACCCAAGATTCACATAAAAATATTATACCTTCGGCTCCAGTCCTCTTAACATCATTAGCGATTTGTTGAATCATAATAAATTTATCAGATTTATTCTCCGGCGTAATCATCTTATATAATATAATTTGATTATTTTTATCAAAAAGAAATACCATTGGTAAATGGTAACCATCTTTTTCTAAAACCTTCTTTGCCATTTTCAATAAATTTTTACCGAATTGAACTAAGTCATTAGTATTAAATTGTATATCATTATTATCTTTTTTTATCTTATATCTCTTGACTGCTTTATTTACTAATTCATCATTAATATTAACTTTTTTTTCAATCACTTCTTTTGATTGAAGTGATTTTAGTGATATCTGTTTAGTTCTTATCGAGTTTGAAATCATCATACAATCTGGTATACCTAGTAAATTATAATTTATTTGTAGATTCTTATGTAATGTATCACATAAAGGACAACTTTCAATATTTGAGTTAATCATTAAATGGGCATCATATACCACTTTATACATAAATCCATAACAATATGCCAACGCGTCAAGAATTTCATAATCTACTAATCCATCTGTTACCCAACGTCGTTCAACTTTTAGTACACAATCTAGTAAAATGTTTTCATCACTAATATAACCTTTCTCTCTTAGATATAAAGCAATCTTATATTCTGGTATATCAATTGGCAAATCTATATCTGCTCTAAAAATCTCTTCATAACTAAAAATAGTTACCCTAGCTATACTTCTCTTCTCTAAGTCACACTTATGTACTATTTCAACTCTAGCACTATTTAACTATTTCATTACACTATCTTTTTTCATTTTATCCTGCCATTTAGTATACCATTCATCAAACCCTGTAATCTCAGACTTTTCATTTTGTAATGCAAAGGTTAAATTTCTTAATGCTTGAATAGTAGCATTAAGATATACTCTAAAAGCCTCCGGGTCAAAATAATTATCAAGTGTCTGATGCCATAATCTATGGCTTTCAAGTAATCTTTTATGAGTATTTTCTATTTTACATTTATTCTTCATAATTCTTCCTCTAACATAATTAAATTTCGTATAACGGTTCTGTGTTCACGACGTTTTATCATCTGACATACATAACTTGTCCCTATTGAAGATGATAAAATGTGGTGCTGACTTGCTCACTTGACGTTCCCTCTAAGACCCTTGCGTGAACACATTGTTATATGTAGTCAAAGCTATACTTTTCTATTTTATGATAATAATTATTAATCTAATATATTTATATATAATTGCAAAAAACTAATAAATAAAGGATCATTGGCATCAACTGTAATTTGTGTTTTTACTTCATCATATATTCCTATTATTACATTTTGTTCTTTCATATCAAAAGTAGGAGTAATAACAATTTCATCACTATGATCTACTATTTGACATTTGTACATTGCATTATATAAGTATTTATCTGTATAATGATTAAATAATAGTATTACATCAGCAAAATCTTGAACATCATCTAACATTGGAAGTGAAAATTCATGTTCCATCATATTCCTTATTTTATTTATCTTTTTAAGAATTCTAGGAGCTATAATACCTATATCATTCAGTAGCGCTATTTTTTGCGGAATATTAAATTTTTTATTGTTCGCATATTTTCTCAAACAAAAAGCATATAACAACGCTTCTATTTGACAATCAAGAGACCTTTTTGCATTTGATAATGCATTTACTAAATTTCTCTTATCTAATTTTTTTAAGTCGTCCTCCACAAAACATAAATATTCACTAGGTAGGATATCAAACGGTAATTCCACATCCATACTACTAGATGAACTCCAATGAGCATCATCTTTACCTAAAAACTCTACAACTTGATTAAAATCCATAATTCCTCCTATTATACACTTAACTAATTATTTGATTACATATAACTACTCCTTTCATCTACTTACTGTTCTTTAAAGTTGTATATTTGGTGTTTATTGCGTATGAAAGTTTCGCATTTATGTTTATTTTTATACTTCATTATACTTTATATAATTATTTCTTTAAAACTCTGTATATTTGAATAATTATTTTACTTGGATTTATATAATTGATAATATCTCCAGAGTTCAGTATTGTCTTATATATTTTAACATACTATTATAATTTTTTCCATTTATTTTCTAAATTTTTACAGTTTGATTGCTAAATAAAAATCTCTGCACTACATTAGTTTTGCAGAGATTCTATTTAATAGGTTTATATTTATATTCATTTTCTACAGAAGCCTTTATACAAAAAATGGAATTAACTTTTATATTATATGTAGTTCAATGTCTATTCCATTAGAATAAATTTTATATTAGACATTATCTAATAGTCGAATGACTATAAATGTAGAATTCCTCTTGACTTAGTTTGTACTTTTTTTCTTTAGTTTTAAATTGCTTATCAAATATAGCAGCTTCATTACTATCTATATTATAAACAGGACTTTCATGATAGTACCATTTCTTCCCATCAAAAACATTAGGTTTTAACTCTTTTACCAACATTGCAGTAGGAAATACATCATTCTCTAAGCAAACATTAAATTTTTTACAACTTTTAAACCCACACGAAACATAGTTTCCGGGATTTCCAAAAATTATAATTGCATCATATCCTAATTCTAATGCCTTATTAAATGAAAAATCAAGCAGCTTCTTACCAATTCCCTTTCGTTGGTATTCTGGTTGTATACTAATTGGACCAAAAGTCAAAACAGTTTTTTCTTTTCCCGTTTCATCTATTAATTTAGCATTTGTATACATAACATTACCAACAAGCTTGTCTCCTAATTCAGCAACAAAATCCAACTCAGGAATAAAGTCCTCATGCTTTCGCATAATATGCACTAAATAATGCTCGTCACACCCTGGTGAGTGTAAATTCCAAAAAGCATCTCTTGTGATATCTTCAACAACAAAATAATCTTTCTCTGTTTCGTTTCTAATAATTAATTTTTCCATTAAAAACCTCCATTATTAATCTTTAAGCGTATAATTATAAACCATATTGTCCTGTTTCGTTATCCAAAAACAATGGAAGATGTGGTGGTTTAATTGTAAAGTATATAAAAACACCTATAATAAAAACCATAATTAGTATAGCTAGAATATAATTTATTCCATTTCCATGGTTATAATAATGCAATGCAATTAATTGTCCTAACAAAATAGAAATAAATAGAATAATTATATCCACAACAACACTTTCTATTCCAAAAGCATTAACATAAAAATAGTGTATAAATGGAATTGAAATTAATGCAACTAATAAAGATATTAAAGCACTTGTAAACCACTTATTATTATCAATATTATATTTTTCACCCTTATTAAAATAATAAATACTCCACCATAATATAATTGGCAGCACAACCATCTTTAAATGCTCCCACACACTTTCATTTACTGGTGAAAAAAGTCCTATAATATCATTTTTATTGCTAAAATCATATAAGAAATGCACTAAAGAACCAATTATAAATAAAACTGGTATACCTATTATTATCCACTTTTTTTCTGGAGCTAAATCTTTAAATTTCATACAAATCACCTTTCCTTAAGCTTTTATGATATTATATTAAAAATTAAGATTTTTATACTTCACAAATAACACTGCCTATTTATACCTATATAATATAAAAAAGATGATTATATGATTTTTACCATACTATATGATTTATAGCCTTTTGGATCATTTTCTTTTATTAAAACTACTTTATATCCTAATTTTTCATAGAATTTTCTTGCTTGAAACTCCACTGTCCCTAAATTAATACTATAAACATTTAGCTCTTTTGCTTTTTCCTCTATTTTATGCATTAGAGCTTTACCAACTCCGTTTTCTCTATATTCTTCATCAACTACAAGCCAAGCTATATACATAGAATCTTCTGTGATAGTCCCATGAACTCCACCAACAAATTTATCATTTTCTAATGCAGCAAGCATTATATCACTTTCTTCTAATGGATAAATATTATTATCTCTTTCAAATCTATCTACTTCATTTATTAAAATAGAATTATACTTATCTATTTTTTCAGTAACAACTACAACTTCTATCTGAGAGTTACTTTTTATATTAAAATCAATATTTTTCAAATAGAAATATCTAGTTGTTTTTGGAGTTCTTTCTGTAACTCCTCCAATATCAAAACCAATAGACTTGAAATCTTCTACTCTAGACTCAACTTCAGTATATAATTTCATGCCAACTGTTTTATTTTTATAATAATTACTAACTTCCGTAATCAACTTTTTTAATACATCTATATTCTCATAAAACATACTACCAAAGCTTACCCAATCCCAAGAATAATTAGCATATACACTTCCAACTAATTTTTCACCATCAACAGCATAAAAATATTCGGTTGATGATTCTTTTTCCCCAGTATGTTTTAAATTATAAGCTCTTAATTTATTTCTTAATTCATCTTTATATTTAAAATCTTTATCCTCAATATACCTCATTTTATCCTTTCAAAAATTTATAATTTTCTTGTTGTTTTAAAAACTTCTCTACGTTTTCATTCTGAGTTTTGATATATTTAAGCGAATTAGGTACAGCAATATTAAAAGAAGTGTTATTATCGCATTCAATATCCAAATAAAAGTCTTTAGATAAAAACATCTTTCTAATTTTAATATGTTTAATACAAGAAGTTTGAATAAAATCAACATTTTCATTTTCTAGCTCTAAATTTATTTTAACAATGGTTATTAATGTACTGTTAAAACCTATAAAGCAGGGATAAATGCAATCTTCTTTATTTACTTTCATCATGTCTGCTGCAAAGTATCCATCAAAACAAACTTTTTCTTCATTAGCAATAACTGAAAAAATATTTACCATTGCTTTATAAGCGTTTTCTTCTATATATGTCATATATTATAACCTTTCTAAGCTACTACCCTTGATTGAACTAATCAAAAAACTTTCCTTTATAAAAATTTTCATTTCCAAGTTTTTTTGCTGTCATCCTGAACATAACGCAACCATCTGGGCATACAATATCCTTGCTATACTTGCTAGTTCCGCCAATATTCTCTAAATCTCCAACTTCTAACTTTCTAATATAAATTAATTATTACTCCATGTAAATAAATTTCCTAATTCAATATCAAATCCTAAATGATTATACATTTCAATATCAGAATTAGAACATCCAACCCACACTGATTCGATTTTTCTTCTTTTCATTTCTTCAAAAACGTAATTTGTTAATATTGATGCTAATCCTTTTTTCCTATACTCTTTTTTAATAAAGAAATCTTCAAATATCCCCATTTTCATAAAATTAAAGGTTGAAAATCCTATTGTTATTGAACACATTCCAACTATTTGTTCTTCATCTTTTATAACAAAAAACTCAATTTGTTTGCTTTCTATTGCTTCTCTTAACCTTTCAACTTGTTCATCTACAACGCTTTCTTCACCAATATCTTGTTTATATAAATTCAACAATGTTACTAAAACTGAAATATCATCAGTTGCTTTAAATATTTCTGTTATATAATTCTTCATTTTTCCCTCCAAGTATTTACTTACTAAATAATTCTGATAAGCTTTTACATCCCTATATTATTTGATCCATTCCTTTTGTAAAAGTCTCATCATTATGAAATCACTGTATTCGTTATCGTAAAAATAACCTTGCTCTTGCTTTCCTTCTACTACAAATCCAATTCTTTTATAAAAGTTTAAAGCTTCTGTATTTTTTCCTACTACTCCTATTGCTACACGATTCATTTTATACTTTTCAAATGCAAGTTGAAGCATTAAATTTATTGCTTCAGTTCCATATCCTTTTCCTTGATCTGCTGGATTAGGTATTATTATAGACAAATCTGTGCAATGCCACTCAGGCCACATTCGCAATAAACCTGTTTCTCCAATTATTTTTCCAGTTAAATCTGTTATTGTATACCAATCACTATCATCTGTAACTGTATCTGCAATTTTTTCCTCTGCCTCTATTGTTGTTAACTGCGTAAAACCACATTGAAACATTATCTTAGGTTGATTATACCAATAAGCATAAAACTCTGCATCCTCTTTTTTTCTTTCTCTAAGAATTATTTTTTCCCCAACTATCTCTTTTTTTATTTCCATCAGTTATTCTCCTTTTCTTCCCTTTTGTTTTTATAAACTAAATAAGTGTTCTCACCCAATCAGAAGCTCCACCTTTAGGATTAATTTCTAAAAATCTTTTAAATAAATCTTTGCTTTCTTCCTCTAAAATTTTACTATGCACTTTTGGAAGCCTGAAAATTGATGCTGTATGATAACTAGTCCAAGTTTTTTCCGTCCAAACTACTCCACCATCAGTAGCAGATTCTGATGAATAATATAGTTCACCAATAAAAGAGTGTATCACAGCACCAAAACACATCATACAAGGTTCTAAATTAGTAAATAATTGCATTTCCTTTCTAGTTTTTATAGGATATTTTTGTTTATCCATTTCCAATATTGCTTGTAATTCTGCATGTACCAAATATCTTCCTTCTTTTTTTTCCGAAGTATACGCCATTGAAACAATATCATCTCCATGAAAAACAATAGCAGCAATAGGTATTTCACCTTGCTTCATCCCATCTTCTGCTAATTTTAATACTAATCTCATTTTTTCTTCTATAGTCATTATGTTCATTCTCCTTATGTTTCCTAGAGATTGTTTTTTATATTATTTCAATCTATTACAGCAGGTAAGATATACTTCCCAATCATTAGATTTAGAAAATAGCTTTTATCCTCTGTGAAATTTACTTTTGATGTAGCAACCATTATTAAATCTAATTCTGGTATAATCAAAAGCTTTTGACCACCTGCACCTGCAGTTGAATATGTGATGTAACTTTTATTATTTTCTTTATTTATTTCATCCTTTATATACCATAAATATCCATAATAAAAACCATAATCCCATAAATGATATTTTTGTAATGATACATCTATCCACTCTAATGGAATAACTTGCTTACCATCCCATATCCCATTATTCATTATTAAGAATCCAATTTTAGCTAAATCTTGTGGTAATAAAAATAAATTCCCACCACCAAAGTTGTTACCTTGAGGATCCTTTTCCCATATGTAATTTTTAATTCCAATAGGATCAAATAAATATTTTTTGGCAAACTCTTCAGAGCTTAGTCCAGTTGCTTTATATAATATCGCAGAAAGTAAATGTGGATTTGCTGAATTATAGTCAAACTTTTCTCCTGGATTAATCTGTAATGGTAAATCGAGTATATACTTAACCCAATTTTTACTTTTTAATAATTTAATTGATGATGACTTCTTATCAATTGTTCCTAAACCCGACTTCATAGTAAGTAAATGTTTTATGGTGATATCTTTCTTTCCATAATCCTCACTCATCCCAGAATAATCTTTAAAAAAGCCTTCAATTTTAGTATCAATGCTATTTATAAAGCCCTTATCTATTGCAGTTCCTATTAGTAGAGAAATAATACTTTTTGTTACAGATCGCATGTTCCAATAATTTTCATAGTTATCAATTAACGCATCATTTGGAAATTTGAATACTTTGCCATTTACAAACATTAGTTTTCTAATTCCTTTAGATAAAATACTTTCATAAGGTCTCGGATTTTTCTCTTCAAATATTAAATATCCATTTTTAAAAATTGATATGCTATTGAAAGCTAAGAAATTTTGCTTTATATAATCTAATCCCTCTAACAACTTCTTTGAATCAAGCCCTTGCTCCTCTGGGGTCGATATCTTCCATTCATTATATGGCCAATATTCTCTTTTATTTAAAAATAATTTTTTCTCCATGCTCTACCCACTTTTTAAATTAATCATATCTCTTTTAGTTTCTATTTGTTAATAATAAATTTCTCAATATGTTATAGAAATCATCTAAGGACCTAAATCCACATTTTGAATTTCTTATTTTTATTAATTCCACTACATGTTCAAATGTCATTTTGTTTAAAGATAAAAAGTCTATTTCAGTAGCAGTATTTATATCAAAACGATATTTAGCCTTTTTATCTGGTTCCCATGGTATAGGTGTAATTTCTTCGTCTGAATCAATCCATAACTCACCAACTAAAGCATGATCTAATGCTAATTCTCCACTTAAAATTCGATTAAACATGTCTTTCTTCCACTCATTTGTTCTAAAGAGTGTATCCTTGAATGCTTCAATCTCTCCCATTCTACCAATGTGATATAAATTTGCAAAAATCTCATTTGACTTTAGACTTATCGTAGAATAATGGGTAACTTGTAAAAAAACATCATAAAGTGCTACTTTTTCCTCAGGAAATTCATTGCCATAGCTTTTAATAAAATCAATCATTAATGTTGATTTTTTAAGGTTTATTTTTGAAATAGCAAAAAGTATTTTTATATAAAGGTTCATAAGTGGGTTTAAGTCATTTTTATCAACACCAAATTGCAAATAGAAGGTATCGTCTAAAAAAGTGTTCTTGAACAACTCATGTTTATACATTTGATAAAAAACTGAAGAAATAACTCCTTCAGAAGCCATCATTTGATTACCATTCTTTAATTTTTCTGGAATAAATACTGATGAAGTTATATGATCCAAATGTATATGATTATATGTATCATTATTCTGTAAGTTAGGAAAAGCAGTATGGTAAATAAATCGATTATTAATTACACCATAATATCTTAATTGTTCATCTCGTAAACAAAGCCAGGCATTCACATCATATCCATAATCCCAAAATGTACTTTTCCAATCTAAATTATCTCCTAAATCTTTTGTCACTATCTCTAAATGTTCAGCAAAGCCTTCGCTAAAGGCCATAAAAGGATCGGTAATTGCAGTACTTGTATGAAATTTATTTGATTGTGATAAGCCAAAGTCATAACCAAGTAAGCTCAACCATAAATGTGAAAATTCATGAGCAAATATATCTTCTATCCCTGAGCTTTTAATATCATCCCAATATGTGTTAAATGCCAAAAAACACAGATTAGGATAGTCGACTACTTTACCTTCTGATTCTAAACGAAGTCCGACCATTTCTGTAGGGTCAGTCCAATCGGTTACAAATATTAATGGTATTTCATTTTTTATAAAATAATTTAAGCAATCACCAATTCTAAGAAAATAGGAAATTGTTGTACTTTCAAACAAATGATTGATTATATTATACTTTTCAGAATTTGGACTCAATACACGAGCATAGCATAACTTATTACCATTTATATCTTCCACAAGTTCTGTATTTATTGCTTCTACAAATATTACTTTCATTATCTTTAACCTCATCATCATAATCTTTTATCTACCCATTTTTATTATTACTAATGTTAATTTTTAGATTCTATTTATCTAGCATTTTTGTGTTGCTTTAAAAGTCGCATAGTAATGGCAATGATGCAGTACCCCTCTATAGCGAATATCTTCTTCTTTTGTAATTTTCTCCATACCACATTTTTGCATTACCTGAATGCTGGCAGCATTATCCTCAAACGCACCTGCAACTATTTGGCGAAACCCTTTACGAAACAGTTCATCAATTACTGCTCTTAGCATCTCCGTAGCATATCCCTTGCTCTTTTGTGCAGGATGAATAACATATCCCAATTCAATTATTCCATCACTAATTTCAACATCATTTACAAATCCAATCAACTGATGATTTAAATATATACCACGATCATAATGCTCATCAGAATAAGATAATGCTTGTATCTTTTTAAACATACCAACAACTTCTTCTTCAGTTTTAAAATCAGGAATCATAAAGCTTTTCTTAATTTCTTGATTTGTTAATAAATCAATCATTGTAGTCTGGTCATCATCATGATACGGTTTAATTTCTAGTCGCTTTGTCTTTAAAACATTGTCCATCTCAAATCCTCATTTCATACAACATATTCTTTATACACTGTTTTGTATATCTTAACATAATATGAAAATCTTTACCATATGTATTTTTGCATTTTTACCCTTTTACCTCTTCTATCATTAAATAAAAAAATCCTTACAGTACGCGTATACTGCAGAGATTTTTTTATACTCATTCCGCCATACAAGGCAAAATGTTTTTATATTATCTGATATAAGTTCTTTAATTAACATAGGGTTAACACATTCAACTTCTTTTAGCTTTCTATTCTTAAAATCATAGAGATGAAAAAGTGATTCTAGTAATCTAAGTGTCTCCATATCAATACCTAACTTACTTGCTAAATCTACCTCTTCTACATCTATATACTTAAAAAACATATATTTATCAGTTATTTTTAACCTTATTAATTCGTTGCTTAAGCTATCGCAAATTGGTATTAGTGGATAAAACCTCTTTAGTATAGTATTTTCATTTAATAAAATGTGTAGTTTACTAATCTCAATATTGTCAAATCCTTTCATTCTTTAGTAACTTCCTTCTTTTATAATTAACTCTATTATACAGAATTACATAATAATACATGTTATCAATGTTATTATCCATACTACAACCAAAACTATTGTTATTACAGACAAGTATTTTTCCTTAATTGTTAATTCAGAATAATGATTTGATTTTTCATCAATTTTTATAAATGGAGGAAATAATAATGGCATTAAAGCAATTATAAAAGAATATCCTCCAATAATTATTGCAGAAACTGAAAAGTATGAAAGGGGTATTACATTTAAAATACATAGACAATTCCAAATCACTCCTGCAAGCAAAAACACGATCATAACTGTTCTTTTAGTTTTAATTTTCATTTTTCACCTCATAATATATAAATACTTTTTTTACTATCGTCTTAATCTTTTCATTATACATTTCAATGTCCTCAATAAATCTAATTATAAATTATATAGTATTTCTTTTACTAAGTTAGCTGATTTATGTGCTGCTATATCTTCAAATTTTTTATAATCTTCTGTAGTTGCTTCATTTGCTAAATCTGAAATACAACGAATAACTAAAAAAGGTACTTTATTTACAAATGCTACGTGAGCTATCGCTGAACCTTCCATCTCTACACAAATTGCATTATAAGTTTTATGAAATTCATTTTTCCTAATTGTATCCGATATAAAATCTTCTCCTGATACTATTGTTCCTACATGATAATCTAAATTATTTGACTTTGAAAGTTTAGTTGCTAAATCTAACAAATAAGCATCTGCCTTGAAAAACTCTTGGTTTGGATAACAATTTATCATTTGAATAATACGCACATCATAATAAGTTAATTGTTTGGACAATACTATTGAAAGATGGTTAACATCATTTGAAAGTCCTCCAGCAATACCAGAATTAATTATTGCATCAACTGAGTATTTATCTATCAAAATCTGTGTATAAATTGCAGCGTTTACTTTCCCAATTCCACATACTAATAAAACAACTTCGATATTGTAAATTTTGCCTAAATAAAAATTTAATCCAGCATGTGTTTCAATTACATAGTTTTTCATCTCATTTTTAATAATTTCTATTTCAATTGGCATTGCACCAATAATCCCAACTTTTTTCATCTTCTCTCCTGTTTAATATTATTTTAATTTCTTCTCAATAATAATAATTGATTCCTCTTTTTCCCCTATAGTTTCAACTGATATTTTATCAATTGTTGTAGAAAAATTTACGTCTATTGAGCTTACATTATTATACGCTTCCTCCAATAACTTAACTGAAGAAAATTTTCCTACTGTCATATGCGGAACATATTCAAATCCTAGGTCAAAATCTTTTAATACATCCTGATAAAGGATTTTATGAATATTTATAATTTCTTTTTCTCCATTTATTACATTCAAAAACAGATAATTTCCAAATTTGTTTTCCTGTTTACTAAAACCATTTAATATAAGTTGAAAAGGTTTTATATTAACTAATTTTGTTTCTAAAAAACAAGCTATTTCATCATCACTTATTTCACTTTCAAACGGGAAGACCAATGTAATATGTGGTTCAACTAACTTAGCTAATGGATCATATTTCTTTCTAATTTCCTCTATCACAACAATATCTTGAAACTTAGGAAATATCATAATCGTTCTTAAAGCCATTTTTCCCTCCATATGCTTAAATTTTATTTAAATATTAATACTTGTGACGTTTCAACTAAATGACTTTCTATAATTCTAATATAAATCTGTTACCATTGTCAGTTTTTTCATATGATATAAATCCATTCTTTTCAAAACATTTTCTAGATCCTATGTTATAATCATATATTTCATTTACCCTTAGAGTTGTATATCCCAGCTGAATTCCTCTTCGTATCAATGCTTGTACAACTTTTTCACCTATTTTCTTTCCTCTATAGTTTTTATCACCAATTACTATAGGCATATCGTCTTGCCAAAATGTTACGTCACCAATTGGAAAAAAGTTATTTTCTTTTAATATTTCAATAAAATACTGTTCTCCAACTTCACTAATGCTTAAGAATTACTTCAAAAATTAGGATAAAAATTTCAGTTTTATTTCAGACTTAAAAATAATTCTCTTGAATTAATCTATCCAACACACGTATTTCACGTTCAATCATCACAAAAAATCTAGGATCTTGAGTTTTACTGCCATGTTCAAGTGTCCTATAAATATCTATAGCATGCTTTGGTGTAACAAATTCTAATGTAAATTCTTCCTCAGCCTCATATTCATCTAATTTTTGTAATTCTATTTTAGACTCTGCTTCACAAATATAGTAATAATTATCTTGTATAAACACATCTTCTCTTTTCCCCTTTTGAATGCGGTGTACCAAACCATACTCTCTAATTGAACCAGGAATAATAACTAATCCTGTTTCTTCTTTAACCTCACGAATAAGGGTTTCATGTTTAGATTCGAACTGTTCAATTCCCCCACCAGGAAATTTATAATAATTATATTTCAAACTATGTACCATAGCTATTTTCCCATCTCTAATAATAATTCCTCGAACAGAAGGTCTTACACAGCGAGTTCCATTTTCATCATAATCTTTCTTGTCTATTTCAAATAACAACCGCATTCTACATATCTCCTAAATTTATATTTGCTTTATAGCTACAATTCCATTAATCTAGCTTTCATGAATCTGAAAAAGTTTATATTAATTTTGTTTTTATACCTATCATCCAGTTTTTCATATATAGTTTCTGCTAGTCCAATTAAACACAAAATCCCTTCAATTATATCCCTTGGTGTTAGCAAATTATTAGCTTCGATAACTTTTTCATGTATTTCTATAGGTAACTTGTCACTCAATCTCTTCACTCCAATAAAAGGCTTATCTGAATCGTAAAGAAAACTTAGTATAAGTGCTAAATCACCCAATAGATGACTGCCTAACCTTGCTGACCAAATCAAATCCTCTCTGCAATAAGCAGCCTCAAATTCTAATAAACTAAAAGTAAATTCATTGAAATGTGTAGCAATCTGTTTTTCATCAGGTTCATTTTTAATTCTCTGGTAATTATTTAGTTGTCCATCTTTGTCATAGATTACTTTAATGGCATCTGTTCCATACTTTGGGACATCAACTAACGTATATAAGTCAAGATGCAGTCCATTGTCAAACACTCCCACTATTTGAGGTCCAACAAAGTTACTTTCGGAATAGTAAATTAGTTTCCTATAGCCCTCCATAAATTGGATTCTCTTCTCTAAAAACTCAGAATAATACTCCTCATCAACAATACAATAATAATCTACATCGGAATATTGATCCTGTTCACCTCTAGCAATCGAACCTTTCAAAAATATATATTTAACATGTTGTGTCTCTAATATTAACTTCGTTATACACTCAATAGCCTCTTGCTGTATAGATTTCATCTTTTTAATTTCCTTTCTGTATATTATATAATATCATCTAACGGCTCAGTGTTCACGATATCACTGAATCATACTCTATTGCTAAACCGTATAATTTATTTTAAATCCTCTAAATGAGCTATGTCATTAATACATTTCACTGACATTTTTTTAATATCATAATCATACTGAACTATACTAATACTACAATTATCAATCTGCATATTAAATCTATTTTGTTGTTCTAATCCTAAAAACTTACTTAATAATATTAATATAGTTCCTCCTGAAGTTACAACAGTTACATTTTCATTTTTTCTATTTATTATTTCATCAATAATAATATTAGTTCTAGTACAAACATCTCTTCCACATTCTCCACCTGGATATGGTAAATAGCAATTTTACCTTCATCTTTATTCCAAAGAGCAAATCCTATAGGCTCTTCCTCTTCAAATATACATCCTGAAATTGTATTTTTTATACATAAATCAATATAAATACTTAATAAAATCATCTATTTCATTTTGCGGTGTTTCGGCATCCTCGCCATATTTATAATATGCATCTAATAATTTATGAAAAACATCAAAATTATCTTTATTAATACTTTTATAAATCATTATTTCTCCTCTAATTTTAAATTAAATAATTTATTTTATTCCTCAAGTATATACATTCTTTATATTTTGGAGAATGTGAAACGAATGCCCTAAAATTATACCTTTTCCTTAAAGAAACACATATAGGTATCATAAGCTTTATATCCAACTAAAGCAGCACTTTCACTTTCTAAGCCTTCAGGTACGAAATTGAGAATTTTTGTTAGGTTTTCATCCATCCAACTTTTTGTGCTAATGTAAAACAGTTCAGCCAAAATTTGTTTATTTTTATAAGGATCTAGAACCTTACAACCATATATCTCACCTGAAACCTCTGTTTGCTTCATGGTAAATATACTACCTATAATTTTGTCATTTTCTAATGCAATATGAATCTTCCACCTATCCATATCTTCATAAATACGATCTGAAAGCCAATAATAATCATAATACTGTTTATCATGAAAGTCCTTATAATCATCCATTAGCTCTTGACTAAGAGGTTGTATGTTAAACTTAGGTTCAATCGGTAATAATGTATCTTTTGTAACTGACATTTGAATGGTATCATCAGTACATAAAAAGCCATGAGATTTAAAAAAATTTTGTGAATTCACATTTGGTTTTGTAGTTCCACCATAACATTTAAAACCCTTGAAGTTAGTTTCTATATAATCCATCATCTCTGAAGCGATTCTTCTGTACTCATTGGATTTATGAATATAAGGTCCTTGCATATTAATTAATTGATCATCTTCATCTACACGTATTATAACCACTCCTTCAAGATTATCTTCTTTGTAAACCCCTAATATATGATCGCTTTCATACTGAATGGATTCTAAAAGATGAGTTTCAACATCTTTCATACCTTGATATGGAGGGGTAGTCCTTTTAATTTCATCTTGAAATACATCCCATATATACTCTGAAATAACATGAATATCATCTCTATTTATTCTTTTAATCATTTTACTTCCTTTCTTTCATTGTTCAATTTTCACTATACCAATAATATTATCTTGATCTCAATATTCTGCTAGTCCATCTTTATAGCTTTATCACTGAAACAATCTCATCATAAAAGATGCCATTAATTCAGGGTGTATAAAATCACCCTCAATAATAATTGGTACATTAGCTTCAATATGATTATCAACAATTGACTTTAATCCAGGAACCATTTCTTTACTTACGTTAATAAGCCACTTTACATTACCACTTACACCAATATCCTTCCAGTTTACCCCAGTGCTCCAGTAATGTATTGTAGAAGAACTTCTCTCGTTGTCATTGCCTTTACTGCTTGATAAACATCATCCACTTCCATCACATTCACATTATAGAAACGAGCTAGCTCATAGGCAATACTTGACTTTCCCATACCGGAAGCGCCACCTATTAACAAAACCGTCCAATTTCTATTTTTGTTCAATTTAAATGTTTTTCTATCATCCAAAACACTTTTATGCTTATCAGGTATCAAATTATATAAATTCAAAAAATCTTCTGCTGATTTCAATGCTAAACTCTTTAATATCAAATATTCTTCATTCGTTAATGGTGTTTCTTCTTCATCAAAAATAACATCTGAATCTGCATCACATATCTGTAACTTACTTTTCTTTTCCTTAACTATTTCTGGAATAAGAACATTTGGTATATCTTCATTCTTCCAACGCAGATATGTTTCTATTTCTTATTTCATCTTTTCTATAGCTATTTCTCTTGATTGTCCTCTTGTAAAAGCTCCTACATAATTATCTAATAACTCCATTAAAATAAACTCAGAGTAACCCATAGGTGTATTTTTTGAACACTTATCTTTAATTATAAATCCAGCTTTTTCATAACATTTAATAGCTCGTATGTTAAAACTCCTTACTTCAAGACGCAGTATCTCATTAGGATATCTCTCGACAAAAACCTTTTTAATACAAGTCATAATCTGTTTTCCTAGTCCACATCCACACATATTCGGTATAATTCCAAGTCCAAGCATAACAAATTCTTCATTTTTTATAAATCTAAAATAACCTATTAAGTCTTTACCTTCTCTTATAGAATAAAACTCTGTTTTACGTTTTACTTCATCTGCCAGTCCCCACTTTTGTTGAGTAATAGTCTCCCAATCAGGAAGATTATATATATCATAAGGACTATTATAACGCCACTCACAAATTTCTTTTGCATCTTTCTCTGTAAACTCGCAAATACTAAACTCCATCTCACACCTCAAAATTTAAACTACTCTTAGATTATTAAACTTTCACATTGCCTACGCCACTTAATCAACCCTAAGATTTTCTTATCATCCATTGTACTGACTCTCCTTACTCTATTAGATTGTTTTAGCCTAACATCTACATGTTGTTAGCCGTAGGATTGATATAAATCCCTAGACTTTCTACTAATCTAATATTTTTTTCAATTATATTTTTTAAAACTCTGGCATTTCTGTAAATATTACTTCTTTTCCATTTGCAATTCCACCATAAATCATATTATTAGAACTACCAATATCTATATAATGTTCTATAACATATTTTGCTGTAAATGGCATATCCAATGATTTTAACTCATCTTTATCAAACCATCTAATAATACCTTCGTTAGAATTTAATTCTATTTCATCATTGTTAATAAGATCAGCAAAAAAATAATAATTTTGTCTTATTTCTCCTTTTGTTCTTCTTAATGTTACATATCGTAATCTTATGTTCATTAACATTTGCTCTGTAATATTAAGTTCTTCTTTAAGTTCCCTTAACATACACGCTCTAGCATCATTTAATTCAATTTCTTCAAAATGTCCACCTGCTGACCCAATCCAAACATTATTAGCTACTCTACTACCTTGTCTAAATAGCAATAACATTTTTTCACCTTTTGTAATATATACAGATGTCATATTTCTTAATTTTCCATCCAAGTTATTTAAAATCATAATTCGTTTATCCTTTACCCTACAAAGACTTTCTTTATAATTTTCTTGCTTTTATAATAAAAGAAAGTGGAATTTACTTGCCTTAATTACTTAACACACCACGTCCAAAGCCTATCGTCTGAACAGAATTTTTAGGTATAATATCTATTTCACAAAATCCTAACATTGCCGTTGCCATAAAATACCCCTAAAGTTTTACTTTGTTCTTAATTTTTTTTCAATTATCTCAAAAACACTATCGCTAATATTAATACTGTTTAAATACTTAATAAATTTTTGTTCCATCTCTATAAATGATATTCCAAATGTTTCTTCAAAACATTCATTAAAATTTTCTTTTACACTTGTGTAAAATTTTTTATAAGTTTCTATACCATAAGTTGATATTATATATTCGGTTAATGCTCCAACTATAGGATAAGTAATTATATCACTATATTTATAGAAATTAGAATTTTCTATTAATGTATAAAGTTTTGGAATTTTACCTTCTTTTAGATAATATCTTGTCCATGTTGTATTAGATATCCCCCACCAAGTTTTATCAAAAAACATAGCTAGTCCTTCTTTTATAAAAGCATAATTTGGATTTCCTAAAGTATTATATGCAATTATATGCACATCCTCATGATAACCAATACATTTTATATCCTCATTATATACTGCATATATTTTATTAGGATAACTTGCAAAACCATTACATGGTTCATTATCACCATATATTTCTCCTACTTGATGATCAGAAATGCAAAGATAATATTCTATTTTGTTATTAAAATCAACTCTTAATAACTCGCAAATGTAACTATAACAATTTTCCTGCATTTCAATTATATCATTTATATTTTTCTCTATATAAGAATTATCTTCAAAATAAAATTCATAATGCTCTGTTTTCTTTGAAATCATCATTTTTCTCCTATATCCACGTGAATTTCTTTATCTTGCTTCTCACTAAATTCCATTTGTTTATACATCTTATCAGTTAATTCAATTTGATTTGTTAAACAAATATGCATTGGAACTCCACGTTGTTCAGCTGTAGAAATTTTAAAGCCAAGATTCTCATATAACTCAACTTGATTTTTACCAAATGCATTAATATCAACTTGAATACCAAATCCAGGTTTTAACTTGTCCTGCAAATAGTTAAAAATCATTTTAATCATTTCATCTTCAATTCCATTTAATTTATACTCTGGAATAACGAACACAAATATGGATGCACTTACACCTCCGCTCCACAATAAACGAGCCATGCCAATAATCTTATCATTTTCATATGCTGCTATCATCAGTGTACTTCCTTCGATTTCACCTTTTACTTGTTCAGGATGAAATTGCCGAAATCCTACTGACGCACGTATATAGTTAAATTCATCTATATTTATTGAACTGGTATATCTTATTTTCATCTAATCCACTCCTCGATAATTATAAAATTCAATTATACGTTTTAAAAATGATAAACTAAATCAGTAAGTATTCCTCCACTTATAAAACCTAATTTATTATATAGACTAATAGCAGGAGTATCTTCTCTATATGCTTCTATTTGTACCAAAGCTAATTCTTCATAATCTTGTTCTTTTAGACTTTCTAGTATGAAACCTTTATTTATACTTATCTCAATATTTTCTGTAGGTCTACACATATAGTTTCTTTGTTCTGAAATTTCAGCTCTTAAATTTTATAAAACCTCTTTATCTTGTTTAGGCATTCCCACAAAATTTATGTAACCAAGTTTGCTTTTTCTTTTTATATAATCTATTACAATTTTCCAAAACAATTCTCTATCATTATATGGTGGTATTAAAAATGAATTTGATATTTCATTATCCTCTATAATTATACCACCAATACGAATGTTTTCCAGAAAAATAAAATAACAGTTTTCTTTGTAACTTGTTTCATATAATCTCATTTTCCAATCATACCACATATTTATATCTTCTCTAAAATAAATAGTATGATATATCGAAAATTGCTTACTATCAACTTCTTTAAAATAGTATTCTTGCATATATTCCTCCAGTCTTTCAAATATTTTAACTTGTTACACTTTTCACTATTTTACTCTATATGAGTCGACTATCAAATATTATTAATATAATTTTGAACTTTCCCTATTCGAGTCATTTTATCCCTCACTTTCTTTATTAAGACTACTCATTATATAAATAATCTGCTTTTTCGAAGGCTTGACCACCTGTAGCCATAATGAACGGAGACACCTTGTATGCAAAATTGAGCAATTACTTTATATTACAGGACCACGATCTAAATCACTATATGGATAATATCCCTTAAACTTAAGTTTTCTAAATAATTCTAAACTACCATACTCCATTGCGAATTCCATTTCACTTCTAAAGATTTCAATACAGACCAGTAACCCATAACTATTTCCATTGATTTTAAATTCAGTATTATCTTTTTTATATTCGTCAAGTACCAAGCAAATATTTTCTTTTCCTTCACCCTGAGGTATTTCGCATGTTTCCCCAGGTTCTAATTTTACTTTATATGAATAATTACCAACGCTCGTAAAAATTCTACATACTCTTCTTTCTATTTTGTCGAATTGATTTTCACTGTCTTCTTTAGTAGTTTCATTTATCTTTTTACTGATTTTGTGCTTTGTAAATGCAACTAATTCATACATACCATTTTTATTCGGAATTGGTCCTTTATTTTCATGCTCAATAAGTTCCATTGTTGTAAATGCAGTCCCCTCTATTACATTAGGAAAATAGTACATATCAACAGCTCCACCTATTTGAAAAGGTATCATTGCATGTCTAACTAATTCATACATTTCCCCAAGCATATTTACCATAGCTCTTTCCTTTAACTGAAAAAATTCATTCAGTTGATCATCAGAAATTTCAACTTCCTTATTTTTCTTTCCAAATAGCTTTTTTATAAAATTCATATATATTCCCCTTATTATATTTTATTTTTTTATAATTATTTCGCATAACGTCTTTGTGCTCATGACGTCACTAAACCGGGCCCCATTTGACTAGACCACCTTGGTGGTGCACTTGTTGTATAAAATTATATTCTTGTGTAACATCTTATTTTCATCAAACAAGCTTAAAATGTGGTTCTTTTTAATTCATCTAAAAAAGCTAGTACAACATCCTTTGCAATATCAGATGCTTGTTTGCAATTTTTTCTAAAATTCTCTATTCCTGAATGTGATGCAGTATCAGTGATGGAACGTATAGCAATAAATGGAATTTGATTCACATAACATACATGAGCTATACTTGCAGTCTCCATATCAACCGAAAGAGGTAAATGCTTTTGATTTATTTTTTCTCTCATACTGTCTTCTATAAATTGTTCACCAGTTATCATTCGACCCAAATGTACCGTTTTATTTTTTTCAGAAACTAATTTTGCTATATTTAAAAGATTTTTATCCGAATCGAAATATATAGTTGACATCCAAGGATGAAATTCAGTTAAAATTCCATCATCAACGTCATGATATGCAACTTGAGTTGAAATAATAGTATCAAAAAGATTTATCTTTTCATCCATTCCACCTGCAGTCCCAGCATTTATAACTATACTTACATTATATATGTCTATTAGTATTTGTGTAGCAATTGCTGCATTTACTTTACAAACACCACTGTACAATGCAACTATGGGCATGTCCAATATATTTCCTTCGTAAAATTTTAACATAGCTTTTTCAGTTATTTTTATATTATCTATATGTTTCAAAAATGGTTCTAGTTCTTTATCACCAGCACAAACAATACCTATTTTCTGCATATAACCACCTTATTATCAATTTTTATTTAAAACAAATTCCACCTTAACATTTATATAACTTTTATGTACTCAATATCGTTAATATCATAATATATCTTTAGACCTTGTTATTCAACTACTTTAACGTAATCCAGTATCTTTTTATATACTCCCCATCTATATATACTTCTTTTTCAAATATTCCACCATTGGAAACTATGGTTCTTTCACTTGCAATATTATCTCTACTACACGTAATCATAATCTTTTCCATATTTCTTTCTTTACATTTTTCTAAATTTAATCGTAATATTTCTTTTGCATATCCCTTTTTTCTTTCTGATGGGCGTACTGAGTATCCCATATGTCCTCCCCATACCGCTAAGATGGGATGATTAATATGATGTCTTAAGTCAATTATTCCAACTATTTTATCATCAGAAATACGAACAGCAATATATGTATCGCTTGGAACACTACCCTCATTACAAGTATCTACATTACTCATTTTAGATAGAACATCTAAATATTCATTTATAGTAGAACATCTACTTAAGCTCCCACATCCAGCAAAAGAATCTGTATCATTTACATCAATCAGTTCTTGTTTAAATCTAAAAATATCCTCACCATACTCTAATGACGGTTTTATTAATTTAATTTCATCCATAAATTAATCTCCTTAACACTTCTAAGGCCCCCAAAAACTATCCTACGATAATTCCCTTATCCATTGTTCAGTTGTTAGTACATTACTAAATCTCATAGCTTGTGTTATCAATATTGCCTTGTGTAATTCTTCCGCTCCAATAGTTCCAGCAGAATTAGAAATTTGAAGAGTCCCAGTTGCATCAGATAAGAATTCAACAGAGAAGCCAAGATGCATAGCTTGGCGTGCAGTTGTATCGCAACACATTTGCGTCATGTAACCAGCGATGACTATAGTATCAATCGACCTCTCCCTTAACCATATTTCTAAATTAGTACCAGTAAAGCTACCTGGTAGATTCTTTTGTATAAGATAATCATATGATTTTGCCTCGATCGCTGGATGTAGATTCCACTCATTACTACCTTTTCTAAAAGTCTTGCTATCTTGTTGAGGAGCAGTATGCTGAACTACCACAACCGGTACATTATTACTAATAGCTACATCCATAGCCTTAACAATATTATCTAGTGAACCCTCAGGATAGGTAATTGGTAATTTTCCTGTAAAATACTCATTTTGAACATCAATCACTAACAAAGCTTTTTTCATTTCTATTTCCTCCTTTTAATCAAACATGCAAGCGAATATCAGATAACGTCTCTATGTTCATGACGTCATTGAACTGGACCCCATAGATATACCATCTTGGCGGTGCTTACACCCGATGAAGTGATGTGGTCTAACTTACCCTATCGACGTTCCCGCTAAGACCTGCAGCGTGAACACGTTGTTATATGATGGAGTATTATCCCAAGTTGCATACCATATTAAGTATGGTTCTAATGGTAAAGTATTTTTGACTTTCATGTGTATTCCATCATGAATCAATAATCCATTTTCTGCAATCTTTTTCATATCAAAATATAATCTTGCACCAGTATTATACTTCATATCCTCATCCATTATTATTTTCCCTTGTTGTTTTGATAAAACAACTATTTCATTTGATACAGATCCATTTGTAAACATTATATAATCTCTGAAATCAGTTGGATCACCTAGCACCTGCCCTATAGGATCACAATGCAATTCAGCATTTTCTATTTCTTTAATATATTCACATAAAAACACTAAATCAATTCTATGAAATTTTTCGCCATGTATTCCTTCAACAACAAATACTAAATCTTTAACTTCAATTATTATTCCCATTTCTTCAGCTACTTCTCTAGCTACTGCTTCCGATAACAACTCTTCTGATTCTTGACCTCCGCCAGGCATAATAAACCATTCTTCATTGCAATCAAACCATCAAGTGAAATTACAGGAATATTTGTAATTACATCTATCTTATCAAATATCCAATTTTCAAAAATTTCAATATCATTTTCTATATTAATTTTTCTTGTACCATCTATTAATCGTGTTACTTTATAACCTTTTTTTTCTAAATTATCTGCCATTTTTTTGCTACATCCTAAATCAATATCATGTGTTTCATTTTTAATACCGTATAGCACCATAGCTCCACCAGTAACTAGCCAATATTCATTTTTATCAAAATTCAATTCTTCTAATCTTCTGATAATTTCTATTTTATTCATATACATCCCTCATCTGAATTCTTATTAATTAAATAATATGTTAATTTGACCATAAAGCTATTCTCTAAAACTATATAGATATAATAACGTAACCTTTATACTAACTTATTTCTTTTTTAAGGGATAAAATTCATTCAATAGACTTATATAATCAGGTAATTTTTCTAAATTAGGTTCCCAAAATTCAAAAGTTATACCGTTGCACTTTTCAATATATTTATCTTCAAGGGTATAAGTTTTTCGAAATTTGCAAATTCCACCCTTATCATTATGGCAATGATTACATTTACCATGTTCTCCTATAAAAACATCTTTAATAAAGGTTCTTGTATTTTCAATATATTCTCGATGATTATCAATTTTATTCAAATAGAGTCGAAGAATAATGCTGTTTTCTCTGATATATATTCGTGCAGCAACTTGTTTGTTCTTAACTCCAACTTTTGAATAGATAATCATATATTTTCCCCAACAATAACCATCTCCAATACTACCATTAGAACTATACCCAAGTTTTGAAATCTCATTATCAAACGCCAAGATAAAGGCTTTATTTTCATCCGATAGAATACTAAATCTATCTTCATTTATAATATTCTTCATTCATTCTCTCCTTTAAATTAAAAAACTAACTACATTACCAAACTTTTAAATAATAATCATCATATGGTACAATAGATTTATTCTCCAATTTACGATAACCCTTGTTTTTTAACACTTTAATTCTATTGTCAGCTTCTTCAATTGCCTTAGTGATAACACTATTAATTTGAAAAGCAGAAGAAAATTCAATATCTATCATTTGAAATATTTCATCTAAATTTTCCATTTTTTCATAATCCGATTTTAAATCAAGACGTAACACTCCAACTTTACTAATCTCATTATAACTTTCTTTTTTTGCAAATATCTCTATTGTTCCAATAGCTTTATTTTCTAATTTATCTAATATTGCAAACCTTACATAACCACGATTATTATACTCCATAATCCAAAATTGAATAAGTTTCTTCACTTCTTCTTTATTTTGATAAAAAAAGTTACTATTACAATTATCACTATTAAATATTTTTACTGATTTAACATCCGAATAACATTTAAGTAAATCTTCTGCATCTTCTTCTTTAACTAATCTAAATAAAAAATGATTAGTTTCATATTCTGGACATTTATCAAATGGATTTGTTCTTTCCATCGTCATATTTAATCTTCCTTTCAATTTCTTAATCAAGCTTTTTTATGTTTTAAAGCTTTTCTAAAAATCTTCTCAAACCTACTTAAAAAGATAGTTTCACCTAACGTTTCCTGTTCAAGACGTCTTTGAGCTCATTTATGTGGCTAAAGGATGTGCTTTGGCTACTTCTAAGGCTTGACCCTAATTAGCCAAAGCGAACTTGAACACTTTGTTATGTGCAGTGGCAACAACAACCTTTCTATCCTCATAGTATCAATTAGTTGAGATTATTAAGGATACAATCGAACTGAAACAAAATCATGTTATCTCAACTCAATAAATTGGAATTTATGTTTTACAAATCAATATACATTCCGGCAATATTTCTCCTACAATTACAGAACTATCGATCATATTAAAGCCTAATTCCTGGTATAGTTTTCTGTTTTTTCTTTCCTGCATTGGTGTATACAGTTTTGCAACCTTTTCCCAGAACTTTTTATTTGTAATTTCTTTGTCCATACTACCTTATAACCTTCTTTCTTAAACAATTTCTGTTGGAATAATAACTCTAGAATTATAATTTTGAAGCATGGCTCCAACATTGCCATTGCACATAACGGTCCGCTTCTGCGACGCCACTATTAACTGTGTTATACAGTTTTCTAACTTAAAAAAGAAAACCTGTTATTGGTAAGATTTTAATCCTGTTTGCCTAATAATCTCTAACTCTCCAATCGAAAATACTTTATTCTCATACAATTTCAAATATTCTTCTGATACTGAGCTATCAAAGATAAGCAAATCATCCGTATTTATTGTCACAGGTATTCCATTTTCAAATAACTCTTTTATCGGGTGCTCAGAGTAAGACGATATTCTTTTTAGCATTATGTTACTAGTAGGACAAATGTTTAGCTGTATTTTATGTTTACTTAACCATTTCATTATATCCTTAGATTTTACAGCAGCAATTCCATGATGGACTTCTGAAAGTTCCAATAATTCAACCGCTTCTCTCACATCATCAGCTGTACCAAATTCTCCAACATGAGCCTTTAATTTAATACCATAACTCTGTGCTTTTCTATAAATTCTTTGAAAGCTCTTAATTGGTTGAGCAAGCTCATTACCACAAATATCTATTGATTTAAACCATTTTTTATCTAATATCTCATCTAATCTAAAATAAACCTCATTCACATTACATTCACGTCCAAGCGACAATTCTGGATAAAATTTTGTTTCAGGTGCACAGGCTTTATGGAAAAAATTTAATGTACTGATAAAATCGTCAATACCACCTAAAGAATCTATTACTTCAATGCCGAAACTCAATGCCAAAACAACAATATTATCTTCCTTGGCTTGTGCAAATGCTGCTTCTATTCTTTTCAAATACCCTACTTTACCGTTATCATGTACTTTAATATTTGTTTCAAACCAGTTGTGCATATCGTTCAAATCATTAAAAGGTCTTTCAAAAGCTTTAATAGATGTATTTGCCCATTCTGCATAATATTTTATTCGTCCACCTTTACCTCCATGAGTATGAATATCGCTTTTAGGAACAAGCATTAATTTGCCTATTGAGTTTTCTATTAATGCATTTTCAAGAGTTATCATACCTCTATGTCCTCCTTTATCTAATTTGCGTTTTAGAGTAATTTTGCTTTGACCACTAAATATCCATACACTCTGTTAAATAACATTTAGTAGTATTCCACTGGAAGATACTCCAATTATCATAATAGTTAATTAACATCCTACTTTTCTAAAATGTATTTATATGGATAGCGCATAACATCTAACGAATGTGCCATAATAACACTGCAAGCCCGTTCATGTAAATAAGACTTCGAAGCCTTTCCTGCTAAATCCGCCCCAAGGATGGGGTGACCTTTGCATGGTCTGTCGCCTAACGCCTCTGTGTTCACGACATCGCTGAACCGGACATCCCTGACTTTCCGTCCTGGCGGTGGTCACACCCGGTGAAGTGATGTGGTCTGACTTGTCCCCTTGAACGTTCCCCTAAGACCCGAAGCGTGAACATGTTGTTAGGAGATGTTGACTTCTCAGCTTAAATTTAGCTCAAGATATTTTTTATTCTATTTTTTAGTAATATAAATATCTTTTCCTTTTAATTTGAACTTTTTCAATTTATTATTTTCATGATTTTGAAAATCAACTTTTTTCAAGACACTTATTTCTTTAGAGTTTGGTTCAAATTGAACATGCTCTGCTTCTAAAAAGGCATTTAAATTACATATATTAATTCCTTTATCATTAAATATATAAATATTTGAAACAGATGGAATTCCAAATGAATTATATGTCATTATTTCTTTATTATTTCTAAATTCAAATCCATTTGGTATTTCTGTTAATATAACAGGCTTATTGTTAATAATTTGAAAATATATTGAATTAATATAATTAGCACCTTCACTTATATAATATTTATATATTGGATTATTATTTTTAAATAATTGAGTTTTTGAAAGTACATAATTTGAATTTTCTAAATTTAAAAAACCTATGTATCCTATATCATATTTATTCTCGTTTACAATTAAATAACTATAATATTCTGTAGAATCATTTTTTGTATAAAAAACCTGTTCAATATTATCGACCAAAACCATTTTTAGTTCATTAATATTGTTTTTATACTCAAATATAGGAACGTTTTTATTTTTATAATTTTCAAAACTAAAATCTAATTGGCTATAATACTGATCTTGAATTTGCACTTGCAATTTCAGTACTAAAATTGTAAGTAATATTATCAGTATCAATGTTAATATAAAAAAATATTTCTTATTCATAAGACTACCTTCCAATATATTGGTATATATATTTAACTTATAATATTTTTATTTCAAAAGTAATAAATTATATAAACATAAACTAAACCTAAAGTAAGTTTCTAACGACCTAATAAATATACTCTGAAATGAGAATTCAATTTCTCCTAACTACTCCTTTCATCAACTCACTATACTTTAAAGTGGTGTAATTGGTGTTTATTACGTATGAAAGTTTCGTACTATATTATTTTTTATACTTTATTATACTTTTTATAATTATTTCTTTGCAATTCTATCTATTGGGCTTATTATTTTCTTTAAGTCTTTATTTGTTACATGAGTATATATTTGAGTTGTTTTTGTGCTAGAATGCCCTACTAGTTCTTGTATGTACCTTATATCTGTACCATATTCTAATAAATGAGTCGCAAAAGAATGTCTTAATGAATGTATTCCTACATCTTTATTTATTTTAGCTTTTGCACAAGCGTTTTTAAACACTTTTTGAACTGTTCGAACTGATAAATGCTCAGATTCATCTGCACCTGGAAAAAGTCAATCTTTTGGTCTGTATAGCTGATAATACCTCCTAAGTTCATTTAATGTTTCCTGTGCTAGAATCGTATATCTATCCTTGTTGTTTTTGCCATCTTTAATATATATAGTCATCCTATTGCTATCTATATCTGATATCTTAAGACTAACAACTTCGCTTACTCTTAAGCCACTTGAATATACTAAAGTTATATTTTTTTATATATACATTAACATAATTTAGTTAAATTCCACATACTCTTTATGCTATAAATATAAACCTGTAATTAATATAAACATTTCTATCTCTTATCAGAACTCTTGATAGATACACTTTCTAGCATTTCTAGTGCTTTTTTTGAATTTTCTGTCATTGGATTAGTAGTCTCCACTAAGTCTATATAAAATTTGTTTACATCAATGTCACCAAGAATCCAAAATACTTGTTTGTTGTTTTCTAAAATAGAAAATAATTTTTCCTTTTGTTCATCAGTCCAAATTTTATATTCACTAAGCTCACTAATAGTTTGATGTGTTACTGCAAAACTATTGCTATCATTTAATCTTTCTATCAGTTTATCTTTGTTTTTATCTTCTTCATCTCTATCATCTTTTCTATCTACAGTAATAACTTCATTCTTATGCTTAAAATGTAAAGCTTCTATTTTAGAGTTTGCAGCTGTTCTATCAATAATCATTTTAACAAGAATATCTAGCTCAGATTCCTCCGTATAATCAGCTGGAGCAAAATATTTAATTCTATTATCTCTTATCATATTATAAACTTTTGTTTTATCTTGTGTTAGAGGATTATATACCCCAATAGAGTACCCTCCATTAGAATTAACTAACTTCATACATGGAATATCAGTATCACTATCGCCTATATATATCATATTACTAAAAGGAACTCTTATTTTATCAGGAGTAAAGTAATCATTAACTTTTGTATTATTAACATCTAAAATCCCCTTTTCTATTCTAAATAGAAATTGTGTTTTACTTGTATAATTAACTACTTGAGCTGGCCATTTGGCTTCTCCACGATCATCAAAATAAAATGAACATGCATATATTTCTTCAAAATCATTATTACGTGCCATTTCAGTGCCTTCTATCATTTCCTTTAATCCAGATGAAATAATGTAGTGCTCAATAATTACACCTTTTTCTTCTCCATACTTACGTATTCTTTTAAACCAAGTGTTTACACCTTTATATAGTTCTACTTTAGAACCATATTCTGCTAATGCTTTTCTGTTTAGAATAAAATGTCCTCTTGCTTCTTCAAGCATTTTATACATATATGCTAAATTTTGATCCATACTATTATTTTCTGCTAATTTATTTGACTGTGTCCAAAATTCTTTTATATCAAAACCTACTGATTGTATATATCCTTGTGCCTGCATATCATCTGGAGTTAATGTTTTATCAAAATCATAACAAATTGCAACAACAGGCTTCTCTTCTTTTTTCTTTACTTTAAAATTATTTTCTTTCATTTACTCTCCTTTGTTTATATACTCAAATTAATTATCTTAAGTCTCAATATACCAACTCTACAATCCTTGATGAGCATTCTTCTGGTGTTAGTTTGAATGTATCTAAGGTTAAGTGGTAATTATTCTTTGGAAATAAGTAATGAAATGATGCTTCTGCTGAACCAATGCATCTGCTTTTTCTTTTGCTTTCTCTTTTAATTATTTCTTCTAAAGGGCATGTTATATGAATTAGGTAGATTTTAAATGAGTTTAAAGAATTTATAAGTTGATTATAGATTCTTTCACTAGTAATTACATGATCAACAATTACACCTTGATTTGTGTTAAGCATCTCAATAGATTTATCAATAAGCTTTAATGATATTTCAAAAACATCTTCTTCATATATTGCTTCATCTGTTGACATATTAAGAAAATCATCTATTGAAACAATAGCAAAATCTTCATATTTTACATCCTTTACATATGATTGCAAGGCTTTTGCTAAGGTTGATTTTCCACTGCTAGATGCTCCATTTAGCAATATTATTTTTTTATTTTTCATATAAGAATTCTCCCATGAAATTAAGTGAGTGTATTATTTGAATTGTTTTGTGCTGGTATGTCTAATAGTTATGTATGTGTCTTGTAGTATGTAGTTTTTAGAAAATGAGTTTTAAAGAGTGTCGAATGTATTTCTACATTATTTATTTTTGCTGTTCCCCCATTTTAAGCACAAAATATATCCCAAACAATCCCTATATATATCCTCTTATATACTACCATAATATTGTAAAATTTACCATACTCTTTTTTACATATTTATCTTTTTTACGACAAATAAAAATCCCTATAGTATATTAATTCTACAGGGATATTATTTATTTTTATATTATTTTTTATTTTCTATAGAAGCTTTTACAAAATCTCTAAACAATGGATGGCTTCTTGTTGGTCTTGATTTAAACTCTGGGTGGAATTGTACTGCTACAAACCATGGATGGTCTTTTATCTCTACTATTTCTACTAGTTTTCCATCTGGTGATAGACCAGTTATCTCCATACCGTTTTTCTCAATGATTTCTCTATAATCATTGTTGAACTCATATCTATGTCTATGGCGCTCATTTATAAGGTCTGCGTTTGCATATGCTAATTTTGCTTTTGAACCATCCTTTAATTTACATGGATATTGTCCAAGTCTCATAGTTCCGCCCTTATTTTCTACATTAACTTGATCATTCATCAAATCTATAACTGGATGAGTTGTATTTTGGCTTAATTCTGAGCTGTGTGCATCCTTATAGCCTATAACGTTACGAACATATTCAACAACAGCCATTTGCATACCTAGACAAATTCCTAGGAATGGTATTTTGTTTTCTCTTGCATATTTAGTAGCAAGTATTTTGCCTTCTATACCTCTGTCACCAAATCCTCCTGGTACTAATATACCATCACAATCCTTTAATATTTCTTGATAATTGCTTTCATTAACATCTGTAGAGTGTATCCACTTTATATCAACCTCTGCACTATTTTCGATTGCTCCGTGTTTTATACTCTCTGCAACTGAAAGGTAAGCATCTCTTAGCTCAACATACTTTCCTACAAGTCCTATTGTTATTTTATGCTTTGTATTTTTAGATGCCTTAACCATTTCCTTCCACTCAGTTAGATTTGGCTCATTACATTCTAATTTTAACTCTTTACAAACTATATTTGCTATTCCTTCATTTTCAAGCAACAAAGGAATATCATACAAGCTTTCAGCATCAATATTTTGAATAACATGTTTTTCATCAACGTTACAAAATAATGCTATTTTGCTTTTTTGCTCATCAGTTAACTCAAGTTCAGTACGACAAACTAGGATATCTGGTTGAATTCCAACGCTTCTAAGTTCTTTTACGCTATGTTGAGTTGGTTTTGTTTTAAGCTCTCCGGCTTTGCTAAGATATGGCAAAAGTGTAACGTGAATATAAAGGACATTATCTTTACCTGCATCAAATTTTATTTGTCTAATCGCTTCAATAAATGGCAAACTTTCAATATCACCAATAGTTCCTCCGATTTCAGTTATAACAACATCAACATCTTGAACTGATTGTGCTCTATAAACCATATCCTTTATTTCATTAGTGATATGTGGTATAACTTGAACAGTAGCACCTAAATAATCTCCGTGTCTTTCTTTGTTTAAAACAGACCAGTAAATCTTTCCGCTCGTAATACTGCTGTATTTAGTGAGATTAATATCTACTATTCTCTCATAATGACCTAAATCCAAATCAGTTTCTGCTCCATCATCAGTAACAAAAACCTCTCCATGCTGATATGGGCTCATAGTACCTGGATCTACATTTATGTAGGGGTCAAATTTTTGTAATGATACTTTTAAACCTCTCGATTTTAATAATAGTCCTAAAGATGCTGCTGTTATCCCTTTTCCAAGTGAGGACACAACACCACCTGTTATAAAAATATACTTTGCCATTTCTTGATTTTTTTCCTCCTGTAAAAAATAGTTGATAATAAGAAAGTTAAAAACTTTCTTATTTAAAAATAAAAAACAGAGAATAAAAAAGGGGTTTTTTTTTTAATCTCTGTCATGAGTTTTAAAATAAATATAATATAATGCATGCAACATAAATGCACACATATTTTTTAATTTATATAATGTTTGATGTAACACGAACATTTACTAAATAATTCTATACCAAAAAATTAAAAAGGTCAATAGTTTTTTTGTTGGGATTATTTGGTATATTATATTAATTTTAAATAATTATTTTCTCAGCATAGACTTTTTTAAAAGTCAATGTTTCTTATTTATTATATTAAACACTTAAATAATGTAATTATAAAACCGCCTTATATTGTTCTTTACTAATTACTAATAAAAATCTAATAATTTTTATTATACATTATGGCATAGATATGAAATATTTTTATTTGTATAAAACTCCTTTTTCATTTAAAATTGTTTAAGTAAAATTATTAACATGGAGGAATAAAAATGATTACGGAAGTAAGTATTAATAAAATTCAAAAGGATGCAGAAGATTTATTTAGAAATGGATTTTTCTGTTCAGAATCAATGATGAGCTGTTTTAGAACTAATTTCGAGCTCGACCTTCCTGAAGAAGTAATAGCAATGGCATCAGCATTTCCTGTAGGTATGGGACGTTCTAAATGTGTATGTGGAGCTGTTTCTGGTGGAATGATGGTTCTAGGATATTTCTTTGGAAGAACTAAGCAAAAGGACCCTAAAGTAGAAGAAAGTCTTGCAGTAGCAAAAGAGCTTCATGACTGGTTCAAAGAAAAAAATAGTGCATTGTGTTGCAGAATCTTGACTAAAGGTATGGATATGGCATCAGGAGAACATAAAGAACAATGTATTAGATTTACAGGTGAAGTTGCTCGCAAGGTAGCAGAGATAATTTGTCGTGAAAAGGGCATCAGAAACACTGATGTATAGTGGAGGACAAAAATGATAAAAAGAATACCTATGGCAATAGCAGGTGTAATGCTTGCAATGGCAGCGACTGGAAATTTAATTCAAACATATTCACCAGAGCTTAGACTAGTATTTGGTTCAATTTCAGCAATAATTGGTATTTTACTTGTAATAAAATTTATTATGTATCCAAAAACTCTTTTAGAGGATTTACAAAATCCTATTTCTGCAAGTGTAGCTCCTACATTTTCAATGGCTATAATGTTGTTAGCAGTATATGTTAAGCCTTTTGCAGGCACTATAGGCTTAGTTTTATGGTTTTTAGGGTTGATTTTACACTGTGCTCTGATTTTATTATTTACTTTTAGATTTATTTTAAAGTTTGACATAAAAAAAGTATTCGCAAGCTATTTCATAGTATATGTGGGTATTGCTGTAGCAAGCATTACATCCTCAGCTTTTAATATGGCTGCTTTAGGACAGGCTGCATTTTGGTTTGGCTTTATATCTTATTTAATTCTATTAGTGGTAATTTTATATAGAGTAATAAAAGTAAAAGGAATACCAGAGCCTGCTCAACCATTAACAATTATATTTGCAGCTCCTGCAAGCTTATGTTTAGCTGGTTATTTATCAAGCTTTGATAATAAAATCATGATAATGGTTTATTTCCTAGCTATTCTTTCAATAGCAATGTATATATTTGCATTAACACAATTACCAAAATTATTAAAGCTTAAGTTTTAGCCTAGCTATTCAGCATTTACTTTCCCAATGGTAATAAGTGCAATAGCTATGAAAATGACAGATGGATTTTTAACAAAATCAGGTAATGGTATTGCATTTTTAAAATATATAGTAATATTCCAAACAATAATTGCTGTTGCTCTTGTTCTATATGTTTTGACTAGATATATTATAATGATTTTAAACACTAAACAAACAAGCAAAGCATAATTTAAAAGATAATATGCATAATTTTTTTATATCCCAAGTTTGATAGATTTGTTGTTATTAAGCTTGGGATATTTTATTTTTATATAAAATTTTCATAATTCCCTTTTATAGTACATATGTATATATAGAGTGATACTCACTCATAGAGCGATACTTGCTCATAGAGTGATACTTGCTCATAGAGCGACACTCGTTTTGCTCTATTAAAAAGTGTGTTCACAAATGGTTTTGCTAACAAAAGTGTTTGTACAAACTTACATTTATAATATTGTATATAAAGGGGGATTTCAATTTGTTTGAAAAGGGCAATGATGCATTTATAGTAAATGAAGTGATAGGTAAAAGTGTTACAGATTTGATTGTTGAGGGGGATGTTTATATACCTGAAAGCTTGTCAGGCATAGAAAAAATTATATACACCTCTGGAAAAGCAAAAATAAACAAGGTTTCTGCTCTAAATGATAAGATAGCTGTTTATGGACAGCTAAACTACAATTTTATTTATCGTGGAAATGATGAAAGTGGTGCAACACAAGCTACTAATGGAAAAATAGATTTTATGGAAGAAATACCTATGAGCGGTGCTAATGAAGGAATGGCTGCAAATGTAAAGGCTAATATTGACTATATTGACTCAAAAGTTATTTCAGATAGAAAAGCTCTACTCAAAGCTGTTGTTAATATTGACACAGAAGCTATTAACAAACGAAGCATTGAATACATATCAGAATTTGGAGACGACACAAGTGTTCAAACTAAAGCTAATGTTGTTAACTACACAGATATAGTCAGTAAACAGGAAACTCAAATTCCAATGAGTGAAAACATTGTGCTTGATCCAAACATGAATGAAATTCTGGATGTATTAAAAATAGACTCAAGCTGTAAAATTTCTGAAGTTGATATAATGAATGAAAGAATATTGATAGAAGGTATCTGTGAGCTTGCTGTCCTTTACACCGAAAATAATAGCTTCACAACTTTAAATTATTTAACAAAGGAATTTCCTTTCACACATTATATGGAAATTAAAAATGCTGATGATTCAATGATGAAAAATATAAATGCTAATATTTTAAATGTTGATTGTGTAGTATCAAAGGATGACAATGATGAAAGAAAGATATTATCCTTTGATGTAGAAATTCTTGTTACTGCTGAGCTTTACAGCAAGTTCAGTAAGAATATAATAACGGATGCTTATTCAACAACAAATGAAGTTGAAATTGAAAGTAGTAATATATCATTATCATCAATCATTGATTTTATTGAAGTAAAAGAGGATTTTGAAAAAAGTATTGATGTTGAAAGCGCAACAGTCAAGGAAATATATTATTATGATGCTACTCCAAAAATATCAGAAAAAAATATTTATGAAGATAAGGTAGTGGTTGATGGCTTCGTAGACCTAAATGTAATCTTCTTAAATGGTGATAATAATAAGGTTGATAGCATATCTTCATCTATTCCATTTACAGCTAATGTTGATTTATCAGAGTATGACAACACTTCAGATGTTGATGTTAAAATCAGTTTAGGTGAGCTTGGTGCTTATAGAAAAGGCTTAAATACAATATTAGTTGAAGCAAAGCTAGTTAGCAAATCAACCATTAAGGATGATAAAGAAATATTCGCTATTAATGATATAACTCTAGGAGAAAAGCTTAATAATAAAAACACTCCAAGTATAGTATTCAGGGTAGTTCAACCTAATGAAACTATTTGGGATATAGCAAAAAATTACAATGTTTCAATAGATTATCTCAAAAAGCTCAACAATCTAGATACTAATGCAGAATTAGTAGCTGGTAGCAAAATTATAATTACTAGACAGGTATAAAATTAAAATCCCAAGCTTGATGGCAACTTACGATCAAGCTTGGGATATTTTTATTTAATCCTTGTAGTTACATTGGGAGATTAACTTCAACAATTATTAAGCCATTTTTACACATTACATTAATAGTTCCATTATGTCTTTGAATTATTGTTTTTGCAATACTTAAACCCAAGCCTGCACCTTTTTCTGCTTTACTTCTCGAATAATCTCCTCTATAAAATGGTTCAAAGACATTTTCAATATCTATGCCATTTGATTCCATAAATTTATTTTCTATTGTAATATTATGCTTACCTTCATTCTTGTAATAGCAAACTTTGATTTCACTTTTCTCTGGTGAATATAACACTGCATTTTTTAGCACATTATTAAAGCATCTAGCAAGTTGATTAGGATCACCAACTATCATTGTTCTTTCAGGAATAAAAACATCTAAGGTCAAGTTTTTATTAGTAAGATATGGATAGAATGTTTCCTTTATCTGAACAAAAAAGTTATATAAATCAAAGTCTTTCTTAATTAATTTATCAACTTGAAGCTGTACTTTTGTAAACCCAAAAAACTGATCAACTAATTGTTCTAACTCATTAGACTTATTTTGTATAATATTATAATATTTATTTCTAGCTTCCAAACTAAGTTCTTTTTCATCTGCTAATAAATTTATATATCCTATAATTGATGTTAGAGGTGTTCTAAGATCATGTGCTAAGAAAGCCATTGAAAGATTAAACTTAGACATTTGCTCGTCAAATCTTTTTTTTACTTCATTCTCCTCATTTATTATATCTTTTATGAGATTATCTATTTCTAAGAGTTTTGGAGATACAGGTAGCTCTTTACCAGATAGAATTAGCTCGATTCTTTTCTGTATATCTAAAATCAACTTTTTCTCAGAATATTGCTGGCTAAAATAATTTGATAAACACTGATCTACAAAAATAACTGTATATATGAAATATAGCAAGAAAATAGATACCTTTATTAATTGTGTAATTTTTAATCTGCCTTCAATATATCGTTGTCCATCTTCAAAGATTTCTTTTCCACCATCAAAAAATATTCGTGAAAAATAACTCGAAAATTCCGAACCTATAATTATATTAAAAATAAAAACCAAAATTGTAAAAAATATTATACTCATAATATATTTTTTAATTATCGTCTTCAATAACATATCCCTCTCCCCATAATGTTTTAATATATTGAGGCTCTTCAAAAGAATCATTCAATTTAAAACGAATATTTCGAATATGTGTAGCTATACTGTTACAAGCTTTTATATAATAGCTATCTCCTGTTACTTCCTGAAAGATAAACTCAGAGCTTAATGGCTTCCCTTTATTTATTGCAAGAAGTTTTAAAACTTCAAATTCCACGTGGGTCAATCTTATAGTTTCACCTAATATAGAACATTTTCTTTTTTCATAATCTAGAATTAAATCTTTATAACAAAACATATTAGCTTTCTTTCCAATTTCCTCATATTTTGATTTCATCCTTAAAGTTGCTTTCACTCGTGCAACGAGTTCTAATGGATTAAATGGTTTAGTAATATAGCCATCCCCGCCTAAAGTGAGTCCATTTAATATATCTATATCATCATCCTTTGATGAAACAAGAATAACAGGATAATACTGAGTTTTTCTAATACTCTTTAGAAGAGTTAAACCATCAATCTTTGGCATCATTATATCCATAATAAGAACATCTGGCTTTTCATTTTTTAAGTACTCCATTGCTTCTATAGGACAATAGAAGGTCTTCACATCAAAACCATCATTTCGCAAGTATAAAGTTATCAAATCAGCAATTTCTTTATCATCATCCAAAACAACTATTTTCATAATATAATTTTCCCCTGTATTTATATAATCATATAACACCATACATTTTAATGCTTTTATTATATAATACAATTGTATATTTTACAATAATTTTTACTAAATGGTAATATGTTCCTTAATGCTTGTAAATTTAATATTAATTTAATGTACTAGCTAAATAATCTCGTTTTAAGTTTCCCTGATATATTTGCTGATAGTAAGAGCTGTTTTCTATTAATTCATCATGTGTTCCAACATCAACTATTTGCCCCTTATCCATGACAATAATAACATCAGCATCAATAATAGTTGACAGACGATGAGCAATAATAATTCTTGTGCATTTTTGCTCTTTAAAATACTCAAAAATTTTTGCTTCGTTATATCTATCTAAAGAACTAGTTGCTTCATCAAGCACTAGAATTCGAGGATTTTTAAGTATTGATCTTGCTAGAACTATTCTCTGTCTTTGTCCTCCAGAAAGATTTGTTCCCATTTCTGTAACCAATGTATTGTAGCCCATAGGCATCGTCATAATTTCATCATGTATTTGTGCCATTTTACTAGCTCTAATGATTTCATCTTCATTTACATCAAGTCTGTCCATGCCAATATTGTAACGAATTGTACGATTAAATAATGTAATGTCTTGTGGAACAATGCCCATCTGTTTTCTAAGCTCAGATGTACTAAACTCTTGTATATTTTTTCCATCAATAACTACCTCACCTTCAGTTGGTTTATAAAGACCAATCATGATTTTAGCTAATGTGCTTTTACCAGACCCTGACATACCAACAATTCCAACTTTTTGACCCTCTTCAATAAATAGATTAATGTCCTTAAGTACCTTTTGCGAATGTTTTGAATAAGAAAAGCTGACATTATTGAGTTCAATATTTCCATTTAGTACATCGGTATATGACTTCTTGTGTTCTTTGTTTTTTTCAAAAGAAAAAATATCTTGAAGACGTTCGAGATATACACTACTATTCACAAAGCTGTTATATATATTCGATACTGAAGCTGCTAAGCCAAAAAAAGATGCACTAAGAGAATAGAGTGACATTACACTTCCAAGTGTAATTTGCTCTGAAATATACATGCTAATAGTTAACGCAAAAATAATGAAAGGCGATAAGCTTGATAATAATGATGTAAAGAAACGGAGCTTATTCTGAATAGATTCCAGCTGTACATATTTATTAATATATCCCTTCTGTTTTTGATCCCAATTTTTATACACATCTTCTTCAATACCAGCCATTTTTATTCCTAATATTGAATAGATTAATTCTACTTGTTGACCTTCAACTTCACTTCTCTTATTAATTAATTGTCTATTTTCATTGAGAATTAATGGTCTTGACCAAGCTAAATAAAAAGCATTTATACAAAATAATATCACGCTTACAAAAAAGATTACTTTTGATTGATAAAACAAGTATGATGACATAAATATGATTGCTCCAAAATCAATTAATCCAGTCATAAGTTGTTGTGCAATAATTTCACGAATAACATAACCACTATTAATCGTCATTATAAGATCAGATTTCCTTCGCATTTCAAAAAAATGATACGAAACACTAAGAAGCTTTCTAACAACTTTTGATGAAATCCCATAATCAGTAAAAGATCTATATTTAATCAACAAATAATTTTGAATATAACCTAAAATAGCAGTAATTACTACACCTAGCAAAAGAATGAAAATAAATAAATTAGTATTAGATGTAGAACTAACTTGAATTTCATCTATTGTATATCTCATGATTATTGGAATGCTTATAGAAAACGAGTAAATAACAATAGATACAATAAATAATCTAATAAAAAGATTTCCCATTCCTTTAAATATATCAAATAAATCCTTCCAAATATATCTATATTTTTTTTGTGGAATAAAATCTTTAGTTGGTGTAACCTCAATTACATACCCAGAATATAACTCATTGAATTCACTGTTTGATAACTTGTATGCACCCCCACTTGGATTAACAATCCAAGCATACTTTTTAGATAACTTTTCTAATACTACATAATGGCTATTGTCATAGAATACAATAGCTGGCAATTTTATTTTATTTAAATCATAAGCAGATATTTTATAAACCTTACTTGACAGATTAAATTTAATCATAAGGTCAATCAACTGTTTTATAGTACTACCATCTCTACCTGTATCATGATATTCTCTTAACTCTTGTAAAGTTTGAAAACTGCGATAGTATCTTAATATCATTGCCACACATGTAAGCCCACATTCTGTAGGGCTAATTTGCTCTATAAAAGGAACTCGTTTCCTCATTATTTTATTTCCTCCAAATTTCTTTGTTTAGTAAAGATGCTGACATGAAAACAAACCCACTAGATACCAAAACAGCTACTTCATATAAATTAATGCTATTGCTTGTAAAAACCTTTGGCACTATTGTAAATGGTAATATAGATATTACTACCTTAAACCAGCCAGTTAAGTATATTGATGCTGTATCAATAAGCTGTGCTAAAACTCCAAAAAAGAGTAGTAATGTAATAATAAAATTACTACTAAACCTCTTTGTTAATATACCCATCATTATACCAAATGCTCCTAAAGAAAAACTCGCAGCTGAGTATGATATCAGAATTAATGGAAATTTTTTATATGAGCTCCCTAATGCTATTGATTTTTCAATGAATAAATTAAAAATAGCTGGTATGAAGTATACTATAAAAGACATTATCATACCGATAATAACGCATATCAAAAGTTTTAAACTTAATACTTGTTTATATGAATATTTTCCAGTATAAACTATTTTATATGTTCCATATTCGAAATCATCAGTAGTTATTCCAGAACATAACACAATTAAATAAAGCAATAAAATATTAGACAACATGGTGCTGCAATAATCAACAAAACTGCTGCCATCATACAAGGATATTATGTATGAAACTACTCCTGTCAAAAAAATGGTGACAAAAAATACCCTAAATTGAAGAGTTCGTTTTATTTCATTTAAAACATATTTCATATTAATATCAACTCATCCTACATAAGGTTGAGTTCCTCCTTTTCTACTTAATCTTAATTAAGCTTCAAAAATTTTTTTTGAATAGTAAACCATACTCCTAAAGTAAAGATAATTATCCAAATTAAAAATATAATCAACTCGTTCTGCGTTACAGACCAAGATGTAGACCAATTAATAAGAAGTTTTGTTGGAAGTAAATCAATAATTTCAATCAAAAACTCATTTTTATTAAGTGTTGATAGAAATAGTATAAATGGTAGAAAATAGTACATGACTATAGGAACTAATATTGCTACAACATACACCTTTTTGTGTTCTTGCAGATAATATGTTACAAAACCGACATAAGCCCCAATCATAATTGATGCAAGAACATATATAAAAAATATATTAGGTAAATATTCAAGTAAGATATTTAATTTGAAAGTTCCGTCTAACCTTATAATTGAACCAATAGATACAATCTGAGATCCAAGGAAAAACACAAATGCTATTATTGGTGTAGTTAATAAACGCAATAAAAAAACGTCAAAGCGAGTAAAAGCACTGGTAAATAAAATCTTTATCGCCCCACATCTAAAGTCTTCTGTAAACATCCTGGTTGTAACAACTAACATACCTATATGTGCTCCTAAAAAATAATAGTATTGAAATCTTTCTAGTGTATAATTTTGAGGATTTCTTCGCCAAAATAAAGTAATAATAACAAAAGAGAAAAGCATAGTTAATATAATTGATATTTTATTTTTTTTAAATTCATAATTAGCTATTTTTAAAAACATCATTTTCTAGACTCCTTTATTACTTCTAAAAATTTAGTTTCTAATGACTCCTGATATGGAAAAATACTATCCACGCTAAATCCTTCTTTAATTAGTTGACGAAGCAGTTTGCTTGAATCGCCATCTGGAATCATCACTATTATTGAATCATCATAGTTTCTTATTAAATAATCATGTTTTTTTAGATACTCTTTTATCAATAAAATATCCTTTGAAGAAATAACGAAATTGCACTTTTTATTAGAAGAGTCCTTGTTGTCTAAATCCAATATTTCTACAACTACACCTCGTTTTAATACAAGTACTTTTGTACATATACTTTCAATTTCAGATAAAATATGACTAGAAATCATTACTCCACAATTATGGTTTTTGGAAAGGTCTCTAATTATTGTTCTAATTTCAGGTATTACTTCTGGATCAAGACCATTCGTAGGTTCATCTAATAATAAATAATCTGGCTCTCCCATCATAGCTACTGCCAAACCAAGTCTTTGTTTCATACCAAACGAATAGCTTTTTACCTTTTTATGAATAAAAGAATCCAACATTAGTTCTTTTATAAGATAAGAAATATTATTATTTTGGTTTTTGCCCAAAAATGCGCTAAAATAATCTAAATTTTGGTATCCTGTCAAATTAGGATATAATCCAGGAGATTCAATTAGACAACCCAGTATTTTTTTATTGCTGTGTCTTTTTTTAGAAGCATCTACCCCATCTATAGATATTTTTCCTCTATAGTCTGTTATCAAGCCAGATATTACATTCATCAAAGTAGTTTTTCCAGACCCATTTGGGCCAACAATACCTAAAATATCATTAGGTTGAAGTGTAAAAGATACATTTTGTAGTGCTATGTTTGTTCCGAAATTTTTTGTCAAATTTTCTACAATTATTCCTTTATTTTTCATTATAATTCTCCTAAAAAATTATTTATTATGCTATTTGCATTATTAATTACATATTTAAACGAATCAAACTCAAACATACAATTTTTCAACCAAAAATTATACTCAAAATTCGGATCATTCTCATAATAACGCATATTTTTTTTCATAGACTTAAAAACCGTCTCTAATTCTGTTGGTATTATCTTTATTCCTTGCATAGATTCTACCAATATTTTTGAAGCATTGTTAATCTGCTTTTGAATATCTTCATCATAAAAATCATCTATTGAGTAAACAGTAAAATTTTCACAATCTACTAAACATCCTCCTAAAAAGTGTACTAATGAAGAAAGATAGGTTTTTATAAAGTGAACTCCATTACCTGCTGATGTAGTTACTAATAAAACAGGTTTACCACATAAACACATAAGATGCATCCAATAAGATATTCTATCAATAATTGTTTTAAGATATGCAGTGACATTTCCTGCATAAATTGGTGTTCCTAAAATAATAGCATCAGCTTTAAGTAATGTCTGTTTAACAATATGCATATCATCTTTTTTGTCTAGAGGACATTTTCCATTATCAAAGCAATTCAAACATCCACAGCAATTTATTATATTCAACTCTTTTGAATCTAAATATTCAACTTTAAATAAACATGATTCTAATGATTTATTTAAAATCAAATCAATTGCTTTCCTTGTCATTGATTTCTCACCTTTTGGACTTCCATTAATTACAACTACTCTACTAGACATTATCGCTCTCCCCCAATGATAAAGTCAATATATTTGGTAAACATAGACCCTCTCTTATAAAGTATAAGGTTGCATATCCAATACCTGCTAATCCAGTCATGAGTCCCATACTAGTTTTATTCATATATTCTTCATCTTCAGATATCTTTTTCTTCATTATATTTATTAACTCTTGAACAGTGGATTCAACCTGTTTACAAAGTTTATCTTTATTTAAGACTTTTGATGCTTCATATAGCACTAATAGATTTCCAAAATCACCATGGCATAGACATGGATTATAACCAAATGAATCTTGAGTCATGGTTTGTATACAACTATCTATTTCTTCTAAAATACAATCATCCATCCAACCATTTGTTAATAAATAAAGTCTGTTGAGAAGAATACCTGTAGCTCCATGACACCACTTATAATCACACCTATCATCTACTAAACTTCTTGCCCAGTTTGACTTTTCACTATTATATAGAAGTCTTTCATGCTTAAGTAAGCCTTTAGTATATTCTTTAAGTTTTTCATTTTTAAATCGATTTACATAAATATTAAATAAATGAGAAATTCCAGCTGTGCCATGAGCAAATCCAGTATAGCCCTCATTACCTATATGATAAGTTTCGTTTTCTCCTTTTACCAAATCATTTATTAACTGCTCAAGAAGTTTTTGATAGAACGGAATATATTCAATTCCATAATCAATACCACTACTTTCTAATTCAAAAAGAGTAGAAATAGCACCAGAGTTGCCAATAATAATATCTGAGTATCTAGAACATATATTTTCATTAGATAACCCTTTAAGTATTTTACCAACTATAATTCTATAATCATTATGATTAATTAAATTAGCAATAACATGAAAAATATATAAAACTCCAAAATAACCGTTATATAACCCATTTTGCTGTTCATTTTTCAAATCAAATTTCTTCAAGTAATTAACAATTGGACGTAATATTTCTTCAACATACTGGATATACTTCTGTTTACCAGTAATCTTTGCAAGTGCTGCAAAAAACAATGCAATTCCAGCATTCCCATCATATACATTAAACCCAACCGGAGATATCTGCCGAAAAATACTATCTACCTCAATATAACCAACCCAAGAACGTTCTACTAACCCATCCTTAATTAATATTATACTATTTTTAACACATAATTCAGCTATACTTTCTACGAACCTAATTGCTTCATTACGATCAATTAGTGTTTCTATATCCTGATGAAATTTGCAATTTGTTTTTGTATAATCACTTTCATACATATCTGCATAGCTATAGTTAATAATTCTTTTTTGTAAATTAAAATCTTCCTCAGAAAAAGAATCTATTCTATCTAAGCATTTTTCTATAGCTGTCTTTTGAAATAACCCCTTATGACTATTTCCCTTAGAATCTATTAGCGCAAGCTCGTCAGTTACACATGTAAAAGCAGGTATATCATAGTTCAATAAGTCGAAATATTCAGACTTAACAATTGAAGAAAAATCATTTGTAACATTTATAGCTAATCTATGGTAATATAAACACAAATCCATGCGGAATTGCATAATATCTGGATGAAATCCAGTTGACAAAAGTTGACTATATGTTACAGTAGATCTAAGAATGACTCGAAACTGAACTTTGTCAAATAAAGTATTTATAACTTCTTTCATAAAATTTTTATTATCGAGTACATAAAGATACATCGACTTAAATCCACAAAGAATTTCATTTATAAAATCACTTGATGATTTTACGCAATTCTGCATAACAACTTGATTATCATGACTTTTAAGATATCCAAAATCACTTTTAACACTAATTTTATCTGTATCATGATTTATTACAAAGTTTGACTTAAACGGTGACAATTGATTTTCAACCGCTGATAAACCTGATATATCTGCTTGTTTCTTAAGTTTTCTATTTCTTATTTGGATAGGAAGTATCGCTGATGCTTGAACAGATTCAGCTATTCTCCTCCCTATGTAATTCATAACAGATTCATTGTCATCATATTTTATAGTATCAACAGAAAACAGTGTTTCTAAATCAATAATAAAAGGATATTCACCTTTTGCAATAATATTTTCTGAGTGCAAGTCTGTCGACCCAAACATATAGAAAATTGCTAGCAATTGTCCAATTCTTTTATAATAATTTTTTACCTCATTATCATCAAAGCAATGTTGTGGTGTAATGAATTCTGACCATCCATAATTGCCAAAATCAACAACTGAAGCATATTTTAATTTTAACAAACCAGAATTTTCTTGCTTATTAAGCCAATTTATAAAATTATTAAATTTATTTTCAATATCTAAGCTACGTGGCTTATAAACCACTGTTCCATTTTCGCATGTAACAATTGCAACAGTTTTACCACCTTTATGTGTATCCCCAGCTCCATAATGAATACTACAAATTCTACCATATGATTTTCCTTTATTTAATGAAGAAGTTATCTTTGCTTCATCAGCTTTGTAACGACTAATTATTTCAATAGCAAAGCTACTCGTCATTTTTATCTTAATAAGCATCTGCTCAGTCAAAACATAGTATTTGTTAAAAATATAAGTAAGATATTCAGAGTTCCTTAATAGGTTGCTTTTAAAGTATTGAGATCTTTCCTTAGAATTATTGCCTTTTAATTTTTTCTCTTCACCAGTATTATTTGTTTCAGCAATTAGAACTCTATATGACATTTGAAAAAGTGTCAGAGTAATACTTTTTACTAAATCCAAAAAAATTACATTTGTATCTAAAATCACAGCACTCTCTTTAATTTCATTATATATATCATATAAACTAGTCAATAATATAGGAAAATAGAAGTATTTCCACCCTAACAAATCGCTATCAATATCTTCTAGTGCCATCATAATGCTTTTATAATATGTATCATCTATTGTTTCTATATGCTTTAAACTATAATAAGGGCGCTTATAAGAGTTGAAACTTTTTTGCAAGCCCTGAACATTTGAGTATTGTAAGTTAATAATGGAAAGTGTTTGATAGAAATCTTCTTCATTTTTCAGCTCTGGGAAAAAACTCCTCCAAAAATCTAAGCTATCATCAAAATCAAACATATCACTCTTTTCATGAAAACTTTCTGTTAATTTAAGAACAACATTATTCATACAAGATTCTCCTAGGTTTATTATAAAAATAATTTATAAATTAAATAAATAAAGTGCATAAGTAAATTTAAGATACTTGATCATAATACTTAATGCACTTTATCCATCAACTTTCTAAAATCACCTGAATAAAATTAACAAGCTTTTCCGCCGTTACATTCAGCTGAAAATGTAAGTACTTCACCACAACCAAATTTTCTAGTAATCTTGTCGTGTGACCATGCAGTCAATGCCGTAATAGCTGTAATAGCAGATACTACACCTTGTTGTTCATCTCCGCCATTTTGCTGTCCTCCTACTGGCACCATTAAGTCTTGTTCTTGAATTTCTTTCATTAAATCTCCAGCCATACTGTTTTCTCTTCGTTTCATGATAATACTCCTTTTATATTATTTTATAAATCAATATTTTGATTTACAAATTAATTATAATCAATATAAAATAATATTATTTAAAGAAGATATTAATAAATTATCAATTTTTCTTGATATTTATTGTACGAAATTTCTATATCTATTATCTAGATATTTTTATAAATAAAATATTGTATAAAAAAAGAACTATATATATTTATAAAAATAATATACATAGTCCTTATTACTAGTCTGTTTTATATTTTCTGTTTTCTCATCTTTAGTAATTCTGTTATCTTAAGAGTTTTTCCGTATAGCAATACTCCAATTTGATATATTTTAGCGGATAAATATCCTATGCCTATTGTTGAGAGTATTAGTATCACTATAGAAATGATTATTCCTAATGTTTTTACTTCTCCCATATTAATACGAGCAAGCATTGCCATTGGTGAAGTAAATGGTATGTAGGATACTATTCTCATAAGTGTACTGTCAATATTTCCACTTGACATTGAGAACATTACTATCATGAATGCTATTACAAATATCATTGTTACTGGCATTATAGATACGTTTATGTCTTCTGTTCTTGTTGCAAGTGAACCTAATGCTCCATATATGAATGAGTATAAGAAGTATCCAAGTATGAAGAATATCAAGGAATATATTAACACTTCAAGCTTAATGTTGAACATGCTAGATATTATTTCATTATCTCCCCAATAGCTTTGATTCAAATTGTAGAATAAAGCACTTGTGCCAAGTATTGCACCCATTTGAGTTAGTCCTGCAAGTCCTGAACCAAAAACCTTTCCGAATATTAGATTTACTGGTTTAGCAGAAGTAATAAGCATTTCCATCGCTCTTGTGCTTTTTTCTGTTGCTACATTTGTTGCAACCATTTGACCATACATCATTATCGCCATATATAATATAAATATAATTGCATATGTATACCAGAAGTTATCCATTTGAATCTTGCCAATAGTGATTACCTCAGATTGAGCAGTTGCAGTTAAAATGCTTGCTGCTTCTGTTTCTCCAACTCCTAGTCGAGCCATTTCATCAAATTTATACTTTTGTTGAATTATATCACTAATAGTATACTGTGTATAATCACTCATGCTTATATAATCAGCAATATATGTATATTTTAGTGGTTCATCAATTATAATAGCTTTTTTATATTCGCCATTTCCTATTGAAGTCTTAATATCTTCTACACTTTTGTCAACTAATACAAACTTAAAATTTTGCATTGAAGCTTCAAAGAATTTTAGTGTAGCTTCAGGATTTGAGCTTGAATTGTCTTGTAATGCAATAGTTTCAATATTATCTGTATTATCTACTACTTCTCCAACTTCCTCTTTTGAATCAAACATTTCAATTACTCTAGGAGCTGACAGCAAGCCAGCAATTATTATTACCAATGCTAATGTTATTCCAACAAATGCTTTGTTTTTATAGAAATTGAATAACTCAAATTTAAATACTGTAAATAACTGTTTCATATCTTTCCCCTTCCTTAATTTTCTGTATACTCAACGAATATATCACTTAGTGATGGTTCGTATACATAGAATTTATCAATATCAAAACTTTCATTTGCTAGCGAGCTCATAAGCTTATTTTTCATTTCTGCATTTTTAAGCTCAACAAGCAAGCTTGATTTATCTAAGTGAGTGCTTTGTACTATATCTTGCATTTTATTGTCTAAGAAGGCTTTAGCGTTTTCTATGTTAGCACCATCAAGAACAATTTTATTTCTATCATAGGACTTTTTAATTTTAGCTATATCGCCTGCTCTAACAATCTTACCATTGTTAATTATTACAATATCACTACAAAACTCTTCAACATAGTTCATTTGATGACTAGAAAATATAACTATTTTTCCTTTTGCTATTAATTCCTTAACTGTATCCTTAAGCATCATAGCATTAACAGGGTCGAGTCCTGAAAAAGGTTCATCTAATATCACTATATCAGGATCGCAAGTCAAGGTTGCAATAAGCTGAATCTTTTGTTGATTTCCTTTTGACAAGGTATCAAGCTTTTTATTTTCATACTCTGACATCTCAAGCTTTTCTAGTAATTCTCTTGCTGATTTTTTAGCTTCACTTGCTTTTAAACCTCTTAGCTCAGCTAAATATACAAGTTGCTCCATAATGATTTTTTTAGGATAAAGTCCTCTTTCTTCAGGTAAATATCCTATTTTTAACTTACTTCTGTCTATTGCTTTGCCATCTAATAATATTTCTCCACTATCCGCTGGAAATATCCCCATAATAATACGAATAGTTGTTGTTTTACCAGCGCCGTTTCTACCTAGCAATCCCAACGCCTTACCACTTTCGCAAGATAAATTAATACCTTCCAGTACCTTTTTATCTCCAAATGTTTTGCAAACATTATTAACATTAATCTGCATTTTTAAAATTTCCTCCTCTTCAATTATCATTATTAACTACTTAAGTTTTATTCACTCTTTAATTCAATACTATCTATATTATCAATTCTTAGTATTTTAGTTATTACATTGTTCTTTTTATCAGTATAACTGATCTTAATCCATTCATCATCACACTCTAACACTGTGCAATCAAAATTATCGTTTATAACCAACTCCTCTGTTACAATTTTACATTGCTTGCCAACTAATTCATTTATAATTTTTGACATTGATTTATCTCCTTTTTCTTTTATTTGAAGTTTTTTTACTTTACTTTCAAGCTTCCTTACCCTACCAGGGTATGATGCATAACAAAGAACTATTATAAAAACAAACCATCCCATCCACTCCAAAACATATACCTCCATAATCCAAACTAATTTTTATTACTTTTATAAACCACTTTGTTACTCTCTATATATTTTTTCTTTTTTTAATTTGCTTACCTTATTCTTTAATGATTTATTAGCTATAAAAATCAAAGCAGCTATTGTTAAATTTATAAAACACACATTATTTATATAGCTTCCCATTAAAATAGCTATTAAATTTGGAATACTCACTATTAGTTGTAAAAATATTAGTATATCTGCAAGGTTAATTATTCTCTCATAATGTCTGATTTTTGAATCTACATCTGAATAAATATCAAATGTTCCTTCACTTGCTTTTTTTCTAAGATATACCCACTTAAGTATGCTAGCTATATATTCAACACCTGTTTCCTCTAAAAACTCTAAGTATTCTCTGCTCTTATAGTGATTAGGAAAATTATCAAGCATTTCTAAACGATATATGTACTTACCAGGCTCACCATCTTCAAATACATATCTGCAAAAGCCTACATCAGTAAGATGTTCACCATTTTCAGACTTTTCATTCAGCCATTTTTCCTCTTCTTCATAATTAAAAATAGTAAAAATTTTATATTCAGTATGCTTCACTACAATTTCCTCCTTACTACGTCATGACCGTTGTTCACCAATTCTTCTAGCCTTTCGATCTCAATCTCTACAATACTCTTACCAAGAGAGGTTATTTCATAGGTCTTTTTTCGTGAACCTTCTTCATCTTCAAGAGCTTTTATCCATTTCTTTTCTTGAAGTGTCGTCATTGCTCCGTAAAGAGTTCCAGCAGCTAAATTTACACGTCCATTGCTTATTTTTAATACATTTTGCATAATTCCATATCCATGCAAAGGTGTATATAGCGAAAGCAATATATAGTATACCGCTTCTGTAAGTGCTATTTTATCAGTATTTTCAGCCATTATTCAGATCTCCTTCATTAATATTTAAATAAACCATGTCACTTTATATTATATCCTTTTACGTTATATCTTTGTTCGTTATATCTTTTCACGTTATATCGTTAACCGATATATGCATTGTATATTATTTAACATTAAATGTCAATACTTATTTTTAAAAAATATTAAACATTTTTTTGAACATTGATTAATAATCTTTTATGCAATAAAAAAAATTCTCTTACTATACAATAAATAAAATCTATATATAGCATGCTCTGGTGAAGTCTTGTTAAAAGTGATCTTACTTAGCCTTGACTTTGATTGATTACAATAATATAATTAACTAAGCAAAACACTGAATAAATAAGTGAGTATGGGCATTTTGATAATGCCTATTTTATATGATTTTATGGAGGAAATAATGATTAAAAAAGGCAGTGCATCAAACTTAGTAATATATCTGATTATTGTTACTGTATCAATTCTTTTTGTAGTGTTGGGAAGTAAAATAACTAAGCCAGAGCTCTTCGTACAAGATACAGAAGAGTATTATAAAGCTAAAGTAATCTCTATTGGTGAGATTGAGACAAAAAGCTTTGACTTAGATGAAGGAAACTCTTATGAAAATAAAAAAATTCACTTTACTGCTCAAATTACTAGCGGATCAAAAAAAGGTGAAACCGTTGAAGCTTCTCAAAACATTGATGCAATGTATGCAATTAAACCAAATGAGGTCAAGCTTGGTAATAAGATAATTATATCCTATGTATCAATGGGTGGAATGGAAGAAGCTGACCAAATGGAATGGATTTTTATTGAGCATAATCGAAGTGACATATTAATTTGGCTAGGTATAATCTTTCTTTTACTAATTCTAGCTTTTGGAAGAAGCAAAGGTCTTTCGACTATTATATCACTAGTATTTACTGTTTCTGCAATATTTTATGTTTATGTACCTTCTATCCTAAAAGGTTTTAATATCTATTTATCAACATTTGTAATAAGCATTTTTATCATAATCATAAGCTTATCAATAATGAATGGAGTTAACAAAAAAACTATTTGTGCTATCATAGGAAATATTGGTGGAGTTGCTGTTGCAGGCTTAATCGCTATTATATTAAATAAAATTTTAAACATCACAGGTATAGTTGATGAACAGTCTGTGCTCTTAATGTTTGCACAACTTGAAAAACCAGTGGATTTAATCGCAATAGTATGGGGAGGAATTGTTATAGGTTCCCTTGGAGCTGTAATGGATGTAGCAATGTCTATCTCTTCAGCAATGAATGAAGTAGCAGAAAACATGAATGAAAGAACATTTTCAAAGCTACTAAAGTCTGGAATAAATATTGGTCAAGATACAATTGGAACTATGACTAATACATTGATTTTAGCTTATGTGGGTAGCTCTTTATCAACTGTACTTCTCCTAATCGTATCAAACAAGGATATTTTATATTTATTCAACATTGAAATGATAGTAGTAGAGGTATTACAAGCAATTGTCGGAAGTTTAGGAATACTATTTTGTGTACCTTTAACTGCACTGATTTCAGCATACGTTTATTCCAGAGAAAAAAACTAATATTTTTTTAGCTTGACAGTAAATCTAGACAGATGTAAAATTACCTGGGATTAATAACTGTAGAATTTATTTAAAACAATATACTTATATAAGTTATTTTAAATAGATTTTGTTGTTATTAAAATACTTTAAGGAGTTCTTACAACTATGTTTAATAATTATTTTTCTTTATTAAGATCTGAATTTAAAGGATATAATAAAGATAAATTAATAAAGGATCTCATTGCTGGAATTACTGTTTCAGCAGTATCTTTACCCCTCTCACTTGCTTTTGCAATAAGCTCTGGAGCAAATGCTGCTTCTGGTCTAATAACTACAATATTTGCAGGCTTGATAATTGGATTATTGTCTGGAGCTTCATTTCAAATTTCAGGACCTACAGGAACAATGACAGCAATAATGCTCATGCTTATTGCAAATCATGGGCTACAAGGAGTTTTTATTGCTGGCTTTATAGCTGGTTTAGTACTACTTATAGCAGGTATATTGAAACTAGGTGGATTAGTCTCATATATACCCTTACCAGTAGTAACTGGTTTTACCTCAGGTATTGCAATAATTATATTTTCCGGACAAATTGATAATCTCTCAGGACTTAAATCTACAGGAACAACAGTAATAACCAAGATAATGAGCTATTTTACAAGTCCTCAAAGTATTGAACTCACACCTTTAATTTTAGGACTAGCTGTAATCATTTTTATGGTTATTTATCCTAAATCATTTAAAAAATACTGTCCCGACCCTCTTATGGCTATAATACTAGCAACAGCAGTAAATATCATATTTAAGTTACCAGTAAAAATCGTTGGTGATATACCTCGAAGCATTCTTTTACCAGATAGACTTAATTTATTAGCTATAGATACTAATTATTTACCAACTTTTATTAGTGCAGGTGTGAGTATTGCAGCTTTAATTATGATCGAAACCTTATTATGTGGTAAATCTGCATCACGTATGAAAAATGAAAAAATAGATTCTAATCAAGAGCTTATTGCACAAGGCATTGGTAATATGATTATTGCACTATTTGGAGGTGTTCCAGCAACTGCTGCGTTAGCTCGTTCAAGTGTTGCGATTAAAGCTGGTGGACAAACTCGTCTAACTAATATAATCCATGCACTAATACTGCTATTGTCAATGTTCGTGTTAAGCCCTGTATTATCACAAATTCCACTAGCTGCTTTATCAGGAGTATTAATGGTTACAGCGTTTAGAATGAATGATTGGGTAGTTATAAAGGATATCTTCAGCAGAAAAATAAAGACAGCTATTTTTCAATATTTAATAACTATGGTTGTAACATTTGCTGTAGATTTGACGACAGCTGTATTAGCTGGTATAGGTTTCTCAGTTCTTATGTTTATAGTGAAAATATCAGATATGCAAATTAGTGTATCACATATTGAGAGAAATAAACTGCCAGATAAAGAAAAATATTGCGACATATTTGATAGAACTGGAGTTGTTTATATTACAGGACCTCTTTTCTTTGGAACAGCAAGCAACTTAGAAGAAAAATTACCTAATAAAACCTCTAAAGAAGTAATAATTGTTTCTATGAGAGGAGTTACAATGGCGGATGTTTCAGGTATACAAGCAATGATGGAGTTATGTAAAAAGCTTCATGAGGATAATGTAAAACTTTATTTTTCTTGTGTTCATGATAATGTTTTAGAAATGTTTAAACGCTGTGGTTTAACAGAAATAGTGGGAGAAGATGCTTTCTTCTGGAGTACAGATAAAGCACTCGAGCATATTAGTGAACAATATTGTAATAGTACAAAAGCAAACTAATACTAAATAATTGAGTAATTATAAGTATAGAAAAAAGTAGGACCTCTGATTTATCTAGGTCCTATTTTTTACTAATATTTTATCTCAACCTAAATGTTGTACAGAAGGTTTCATCACTTCTATTAACGCCAGATCCATGTATCTGTATCGTTTGTGATACACATTTATTATCTTTATTATGAACACAAGTATTAGCATTGCAGCTAATATCAGACTGTTCTGCAACACTTTTAACAGAACTCTTGAAGCTTCCATTGTCCTTGCCAAAGGTTTTACAGTTTGTGTAGCCTCTGCTTTTCGCTTCCTTTCCACTTACATCGATACTATCAGCACAGCATGCCTTATCCTTATTCAAATAGCAAGTTGAAACACCACAAATTATTTTAGTCATAGAATTTTCTCCTTAAAATATAAATTTAATTATTTATATTTTAACCGGAGATTAGGATAATATTCTGCAATGCTTACTTAATTCTCTGGTATAATTATAATCAAAAATTAGCAATATAATTATTTACCAAGCTGCTCCAATAAATCTTTTGATTTTCTTGTATCACCTAATAAGATCGCACCAATCAAAGCATTGTTTTTATAGAATAATTTTTGATATGTTTTATTACCATTTAATGCTTGATGTTCTTCTCTTGTTTCAAAAGGCTCACTTGGATTTACATCTCCTACTGAAAAAATACTCGTATTGAAGAAATTAGAGCTTGTAGAAGGAACTATAGATTTATAAGCACTTGCATCACCAACAGCATTTATTCCTGCAGATTTTCCTTGCTCTATGGCTTCTCCCCAAAGAGCATAGTTTATTCCATTATATTCACAGCAATCTCCACAAGCATATATATTATCAATATTTGTTTTCATTTTATCATCAACGATAATTGCTCTATTTATTTGTACACCTGCATCTTGTGCAATTTTTGTATTTGCTCTAACTCCTGCTGAAACAACAAGCAATTCTGTTTCAAGCTCTCTGCCAGATTTCAATTTTAATCCACTAATCTTATCATTTCCAATAATCTCAGTAACAGAATCATCCATAATAAGCTTTACACCAGTTTCAAGTATAACTTTCTCAAATATTTCAGATGTTCCTTCATCCAATTGTCGTGGGAAAATTCTATTAGCGAGCTCTACTACTGTAACATCAAGTCCAAATTTTTTTAGCTCCCAAGCAGTTTCTAAACCTAAAACTCCTCCACCTACAACAGTTGCTGTTTTAACATTTTTTGCATAATTTCTAATATCATTTGCATCACTTAAGTATCTTAATGTAAAAACTCCTTGCTTTTCTTTTCCTGCTAGAGGAGGCATAAAGCACTCTGCACCAGTTGCAATTATGAGTTTATTGTATTCTTTTATTATACCATTGTTTAGAATTATGGATTTTTCTTTTGTATTTATCTCTATAACCTCTTTGTCTAGCATAACCTCTATCTTGTTAGATGCAAACCAGTCATAATTTTTTATAAATATTGAATTATAGTCAATATCTTTAGCTAAGACCTTTGAAAGCTGTGGTCTAAAATAACCATAAATAGGCTCTTTAGAAATAAGTATTATCTCACAAACCTTGTTTCTTTTTCTAATTTCTTCAATAGCAGCCATTCCAGCTGCACTTGCTCCTATAACTATAAATCTTTCATTTTTTGTTGATTGAAAGCTTACATCGCTTTTTTCAAGCTTTATAAAATAATCAGAGCTAACGCCACAAACAGGGCATATAGCTGGAATTTCAGTGCTTTTGATTATTTCTCCACAAACAGTACATTTCCACTCGAAAACATTCTCTTTATCTGCCATAGTTAATAAATCCTTTCTATAATTTATTATTTATAGATTAAGAGACATCTCTTATGTCTTGTTTAGACATTTGAAATGTCCCATATATTACTTATTTTGTCGCTTTTACTGCTTCTGCAAATTCTTTTCCGAATTCATATGCTTCGCCAAGTTGCTTTTCAGATGGTTTAAATCTTATTCTAAAGCCTTCTTTAAATGGCTTCATTTTTAACTGTTTTATACGTTCCATTAAATCTGGAACTGCTTCACCGCTCCATCCATATGATCCAAATGCTGATGCAAGCTTTCCTCTATGAGTTACAGAATAAATATCTGTCATAATATCCCAAATTGGTTTTAGCGCTTCTCCAAGAATTGTAGGCGAGCCAAATAATACTCCATCTGCCCATTTGATTTCTTTAAGCACTTCATTTTTATCTGCATAAACTAAATCAAATATTTTAACATCAAGCCCTGCATCCTCTACTGCTTTTTTAATACTATGTGCTAATTCTCCTGTATATCCATATGCTGAAACATATGGAATTACAACAGTTTTATTTTTATTAGGATTTATATCAGTTGAATATTCCTTTGACAATTTAATAATTTTCCAAGGATCTTCATCTAAGACTGGTCCATGTCCTGGGCATACCATATCAATTTCTAAAGCTTCAATCCTAGCTATCGCTTCTAAGAAGAATGATTTATATGGAGCTAGTATCATGTTATAATAATATTTAAATGCTTTCATATAATCATCTTGGTTTTTAATAGTGCTTTGCAATATAGTATCTAAGCTATAATGTGCACCAAAGGAATCACAAGTAAACAAAACCTTATCTTCAACTAAATATGTATACATAGAATCTGGCCAATGTAAGCATTTAGCATCTATAAATTTTAAAGTTTTATCTCCAAGAGATAATCCATCCCCGCTTTTTACTTCTAAGTACTTGAATTCCTTATTAGTGATATGCTTTAAAAAATCTATTGCTGTCTTTGATCCTATTATTGAAATATTAGGATTCAAGTCTAACATTTTTTCTATCGAACCAGCATGATCTGGCTCTGTATGATTAACAATTATATACTCAATTTTTTGAATATCTGTGATTTCCTTTAATCTTTCTATATATTCATCAAAAAATTTTAGTTTAACAGTTTCAATAAGAACTGTTCTATCTCTTCCTTTAATACAGTAAGAGTTATATGTGGTTCCAAATTCTGTATTCATTATTATATCAAAAACTCTAAGATTAGGATCTAAGCTTCCTACCCAATACACGTTTTCTTTTAATTTAAGTGATTTCATTGTTAATTCCTCCTAGCACATAGTGTAAAATTTGAATTTTATGCCTATATATTGTGCTTTTTTCAATATTATATTTTTTAATTACATATATATATTTACCCAATTTGATATATTTTAAACAAATAAATAATATCTTACAATATACAAAGGCTCAAGCTAAGCTTGAGTCTCTGCATTTTTTATATTATAACATGTTTCTATATCTGTAATCTTTTGTTGGTATAAAGTTTTCTTTTATATTTCTTGGGCTTACCCATTTCAACATATTTATGATAGTTCCTGCTTTATCATTAGTTCCAGATGCTTTTGAACCACCAAATGGATTTTGTCCTACTACTGAACCTGTGCTCTTGTCATTTACGTATAGATTACCTGCTGCAAATTTTAATATATCCTCTGCTTTGTTAATAATGTTTCTATCAGCAGACCATATTGAACCTGTCAAAGCATATTTGCTTGATTTAGCACATTCTTCTAATGTTTCATCAAACTTATCATCTTCATAAGCATAAACAGTTAGTACAGGTCCAAATATTTCTTCCTTGATTGTTTTAAAGTTTAAATCTGTTGTTAGTATAACTGTTGGCTCAACAAAATATCCTATACTATCATCACATTTTCCACCACAAATTATTTCTGCTTTATCTGAATTTTTTGCATATTCTATATATGAACTTACTTTATCAAAAGCTTTTTTATCTATAACTGCTGCTAACAGATTTGTTCTATCCTCAGCATCTCCCATTTTAATAGTAGCTATTTCACTTACAAGCTTTTCCTTTAGTACAGGCCACATACTTTTCGGAACATAAGCACGCGATGTAGCTGAGCATTTTTGTCCTTGATATTCAAAAGCTCCTCTGATAAGGGCTGCAACTATCTCATCTACATTAGCACTATTATGAATCATGCTGAAATTCTTTCCACCAGTTTCGCCAACCAATCTAGGATATGAGTTATATTTGCCTATATTTTTACCAACTGCAGCAAACATGCTGTTAAACACGTCTGTAGAGCCTGTAAAATGCACTCCAGCCATATTTTCATCTGACATAACTATATCACTTATCATAGAAGCACTTCCTGGTATGAAGTTTATAACTCCATCAGGTAAACCTGCTGCTTGTAAAAGCTTTAATACCATATATGATGAATAAACTGCTGATGAAGCTGGCTTCCATACAACTGTATTACCTGCAACAGCTGGAGCAGAAATTAAATTAGCTGCTATTGCTGTAAAGTTAAATGGGGTAACAGCATAAACAAAACCGTCTAGTGGTTTATATTCAACTCTATTAACGCTATCAGATGAGTTCATAGGTTGCATTTCATATAATTCACACAAAGCTTTACAAATCGAATTTAAAAAGTCTATAAGCTCGCAAGCAGAATCTATTTCAGCTTGATGAAAGGTTTTACTCTGACATAACATAGTGGAAGCATTTAATGTGGCTCTCCAGCTAGTAGAAGCAAGCTTTGCCGCTTTTAAAAATATCATCATTCTTCTGTCATAAGACATACTTTGCCATTCATTCTTAGCTTCCATTGCAGCTTTTATAGCAAGCTTTATCTCAGCTTCACCAGCCATATGATAAAAAGCTACAGATTTATCTTTATTATGAGGTAGCACACACTTAGCAGTTTTACCTGTTCTTATCTCTTTTCCACCTATAATCAATGGAATCTCTATATTCTGGCTTTTTAATTCTGCTAACTTAGCTTCTAATTCTTGTCTTTCCTTGCTACCAACATTATACTCTAAAATTGGTTCATTCTTAAATTCATTTACTCTAAAAATCGCGTTGTTCATAGCTTCCTCCTAAATTTTTGGTTATTAAGTTTGGTATTTATTATATCGTTTTTTATATATATTTTCAATAGCTATTAAAAACCTTTTTTAAATTTTTATAAACTATTTTCTATTTTTATCGCAATATGTTTGTCGAATTAAGTCGAATATTATCTAATTAAGTCGATAAAAAGTTTGAAATTTACACAAAAATTAGTTTGCTTTTGTCGTATTATGTGTTATCATTAATTCATGAATATAAAAGAAAGAATACTTAATAAATTTGAAAAATTTCTACATAGCAATATAGAAAACATTACAAAGGATGATATGGAGATAGCTTTATATGGAATTGAGGTTATCTACTCTTTAATAACCAAGATGGTAATATTTTTTATAATAAGTATATTCTTTGGTTGGCAATGGGAGTTTTTAACAGTTGCTTTGCTTTTAGCTACTGTAAGAGTTAGCTCATTTGGCTTTCATGCAGAAAAAGAAACTAATTGTTATATAATTAGCTTTCTAACAATATTTGGAACTATTTACATAGCCAAAAGTTTTATCTTTAATGTTATATTTACAGCAATTATATGCTTGATATGTATTTTCATTACTATCTTGTACGCACCTGCAGATACAGAAAAAAGGCCTCTATTAAATGCTCATATAAGAACTATATTAAAGATTTGCTCTGTTATTACTGCTTCATTTTTTTCATTAATTGCAATTAATAATGTTGGATTTGTGTCTAAAGCGATCGTCTGCATTTTATCTGTAAATGCTCTTAACATATCTCCAATATTATATAAAATCTTGAAAAGGAGGTATAGAAATTATGAGTACTATTAAAAAAAGTTTAGCAAACAAACTGCTTAAAATCACTACTAATTTAGCTAAAACCTCTACAGTTGCTACTCCTTCATTTTTATTTAGCGAGCCAAAGCTACCTAAAGCATTGTTGAAGAAGTAGATTTTGCTAAAATTTTAAGCTCCTGTATAAAGAGCCCTTCTTCTACTCTAGTTTGAAGATTCAGCTCTTTATATTTTTGTATAATTTCATCAACTATGTGAAGTCCAAAGCCTCTACCTTCTCCCTTTGAAGAATAACCCTTTTGAAAAATTTTTTCTATATCAATATTTACATCTTTAATTGAGTTCATAATTGTAATATTAAGTTCGTTCTCATTTTTTAAAATAGACATAGTAACATAAGGATCTTCCGATTGAATAGCTGCATCTATAGCATTATCAAGAAAAATGCCCAAAACCTGACTCAGATCTTCTGATGGTATTATAGTATTTTCTATATCCTCATCAACTACTAATTCAAAATCAATGTTTTTCCGTTCTATCATTGCTATTTTAAATACAAGTAAGGCTTTAAGACCACTTTCTTTAATATGTGAAAGCAATTCACTATCAGAATTGCAGCTACCAATAATTTTTTCTAAATATTTTTTTGCTTTTTCTAAATTGGCACTTGCTATATATCCTGATAATACCGATAACTGATTACCATGCTCATGTGCAATTTTTCTTTGATTTTCTATAGAATTTTGTAAAACTCCATTATATACATTTAACTTCTCGTTATATTCATTTGATATATTTATTATATTTTCCTTGTCAATTATATCTTTTGCACTATATAATAAAATCGCTATCGAAACTATGGAGCAAAAATAAGAAAGGATAAATAATAAACTTAATTTAGGTACGAGCAGTAAATTATAATTTGTAAAAAATTGAACAAAAACATTTAAAAATTGAAATAGAATTATCATAAGAATTAAAGCTCTTGTTCGTTTATTTGTTCCCATATTAATATGAGACATAAATCTTTTTGTCTTTAATATTATTATAGTCAATATTATAAAGATAACGTTTACCACATTAAACAAAATATAATACTTAGGTATTGACATTAGATCTGCCATATTTTGCTTCAATACTAGCATGAAGAAAAATGAAATTGCTATCTCAAATATCCATGATATAGATATTCCAATTACACTTATTAATATCTTTTTAATAAAAGTAGTTTTATGAATCAATTGACATGCTACTATATATGATAATATTATGATTGGTAATTTAAAAGATAAGGGTACTAGAAAATTACCTGTTAAGTATAAAGAAATTGCTAACATTATAGTAACAGTCCATCTTTTAGAAGATAATATTAAATTATCATCTTCTGTCATTTCATAAATCAATAAAACATTTAACACAGCAAATACAATGCAATTAATAAATTTTAATAATTCTAATGTCATTTTATCCCCCTAATTATATGACTTCTATTATTTTTCAAACATCCTAATATTAAAGACTTAAAAGCAGATAAATTTTAATTCTAGTAAAACTCATCTGCTCTCACAATTACATCCAATTATATTATAAATTATATAAAAAACCAGTACTTATTCTACATATTCTCTTGCTGTTTCTTCACCCTTCAAAACTCTTAAAGCCCCTAGACTCAAAGATTCCATTTCATTTTCTCCTGGCAATATTTCTACTGGAGCAATGAAATTTACTCTTTCAATAATCCAGTCTGTCAAAATTTTTGAATATGCTATACCACCTGTTAAAACAATTCTATCTACCTTGCCAGATAATGCTACAGACAATTCTCCAATTGATTTCGCAATTTGATAAGCCATAGTTTCAAATACAAGCTTCGCTTTTTCATCACCAGCTTCTATTCGTTTTGTTACTTCTCGTGCATCAATAGTACCTAGATGTCCCTTCAAACCAGCTTCTCCTCTAAGTTTTTTCTTCATTTCATCCTTAGTGTATTTACCAGAGCTTACATATTTAAATAAATCCTTTACTGCTACTCTACCTGAACGTTCTGGTGAAAAAGGTCCTTCATCATCAGATACTATATCTACCATTTGTCCACCACTATGCGCTGTTAATGATATACCTCCTCCAAGATGTGCAACAACAAGATTACAATCCTTGTATGCTTTACCTAGTTTTTGAGCTGTTTTAATTGCTGCTGCTCTCATGTTAAGCGCATGTGTCAAGCTAACTCTATTAACCTCAGGTAATCCAGTTAACCTAGCTATATCTATTAGTTCATCAACTGCTATAGAATCATAAATATAAGCATTTATATTTAACTCCTTTGACATCTCATAGGCTATAAGTGCTGCCAGATTTGATGCATGCTCAAGAACTGGTCTGTTCATAAGAACATCAACCATCGCTTCATTTACACGATATGCACCGGATTTCACAGGAGGTAAAAGTCCTCCTCTTCCAACAATAACAGACAACTCACTTGTTGCAATATTATTTGATTTAAGAAAATTCATTACAGCATTTTTTCTATACTCAAATTGATCTTGTATTCTTTTAAAGCCTGCTAAATCTTCATCACTATGCTGTATGCTTTCAACAAATAAAGGCTTATCGTCTTCATATATAGCAATTTTAGTAGATGTTGAACCTGGGTTGATTGATAATATTTTGTACATCTTCTCCTCCTACTTGTTGCTGTTTTGTGCAACTAAAGCACCTAATAAAATTGAGTAATATTTTGATTCATAGGAATCTGCTCTTGATACCAAAACTACTGGTGTACTTGCACCAACAATAATTCCAGCGCTTAGAGCATTTCCGAAGTACGTCATAGTTTTTCCTATTCCATTACCGGTTTCAATGTTTGGAACAAGTAATATATCTGTATCTCCTGCAACAGGACTATTGTATTTCTTAATTTCAGCTGCTTCCTTAGATACAGCTAAATCAAATGATATAGGTCCCTCAACTACTACTCCCTCAGCAAATTGTCCTTCTTCACACATTTTCTTAAGTGCATCAGCATCAACAGTTGGTGGCATTTTAGGGTTTAGTTTTTCTTTAGCTGCTAAGCAAGCAACCTTTATTTCTTTATAATTTAGTGCTTTCAATACATCAATAGCATTTTCTAATATGTTTTTCTTTCCATCTAAATCTGGGTATGTCATGATACCTCCGTCAGTTAAATACAATAGCTTATGATATACTGGTACATCATAGGCCATAACATGACTTAGAGTTCTTCCTGTTGTAAGACCATACTCCTTATTTAGAACCTTCTTAACAAGTATTGAAGTGTCTATCAAGCCCTTAATAAGAAAATCTGCTTTTTTCTCATGAACCATTTTAACTGCAATTTCAGCTGATTGCTCTAAACTATCTGAACTAATTAATTCATATGGATCTATGTTAATATTTGCATTTTTAGCTATTTCTTTTATTTTATTAACATCACCTATTAAAACAGGCATAACTATTCCATTTTTATAGGCATCATCTACAGCTATCAATACATTTTCTTCTTCTGCGGCAACAACTGCAAGCTTCATTTTTTTATCATTATGTAATAAGTTTTTAATATCCTTTAATCTCATGTTCCACCTCTTATATTTATTCATAAACAATTTATATACAGAAAAACATCCTACTGCATTAACTATTAACCTAAGCTATAAACTAAGCTTGTAAAAACAGCTCAGTCAATTTTTCTTCAGTTGGTCCTAATATTACCTCTTCACCAATTTTAAGCATAGGTATACCAACCATTGCCCTACCCCTAATACCTCTATAGGCATCATGAGTATCTCTGATTTTTAGGAACTCTTTCAAATTTTTCATACTATCTGTTATATCTACATAAGTGTATTCAAAATTATTTTTGTCAAGAAACTCCTTGACTGGACCACAGCCTGGTCAATGCTTACTACCATACAATACTTTGTTATTCTCCATAATCAATTCTCCTTATTTTAAAAAAGGCAAAATAAATTATTCAAAATATTTTGCCTTAAATTTTCTATATAGGTCTATTTTTTTATTAAATCAACTAATTGATAGTTTTTAAGTCCTGCTGCATTACCTTCTTCGATATCAACATGAAACTCTAGTGCATATGTATCATGTACTCTTATAAGTACATTATCGAACACTAAGCCTCTTTGTCCTTCAACAGGAACCATTACTAGATCCTTATCCTTTACACCAAACTTTTCTGCATCTGATGTATGCATATGTATATGTCTTGCTGCTGCGATAACTCCCTTATCTAAATTAATTTCTCCCTTAGGTCCAACTAATTTAATTCCTGGAGTACCATCAAGCATACCTGAATCTCTAACTGGTATCTCTCCTAATCCTAAAGCGATTCCATCACTAAAAGATATTTCAACCTGCGATACCTTTCTTGCAGGTCCTAAAACTCTAACATCCTTTATGGTTCTTTTTGGTCCAACTAAATCAACCTTTTCATCACATGCATATTGTCCAGGTTGTCCCAGATCCTTGATTGCTGTAAGCTGATGTCCTTCTCCAAATAATGTTTCAATGTCAGCTTGTGATAAGTGAACATGCTTATTTGACAGGCCTACTGGTATTGTTTTACTCATTTTAAATTCCTTCCTTTTCTAATCGTATATATTTGTGTTTTATCTTGAATAGTGTTAAATAAACAACACTAAAAAACTTTTTATAGTTTTATTCCAACATTAAAATTATAAGCTATAAAAAGTTTTTTTTCAATATAAATTTTCATATTATTAGCATTAATTCTATCGAGTTGATGTTAATAAGGTATTTAATATTTATAGTTTAATTTATATTACAATTCTACTTAATTTGTTTGTTTAATATCATCATTTCTCTTTGAATAAAAAGCATATATTCTATATATTAAATTTATTAAAGCTAAAAACATAAAATAGTATGCTATATAAATTCCTAATTGATTAGGAAATATAGTTTTATGAACTGTATAAAACATTATTGCAGCAATTATATATATTATCATTTTTTTATTAAGTAATACGTTTTTAATTAAATCGCTGGCTTTTCTACTTGATCTTCTTCCTAGTCCTTCAATATCCTCATACTCATAAGCTTCTGAAAGTAGCTGTGAATTATTTGCAAAGCTATATATATCATTTAAATAAATTTTTTTAATATTTAACTTGTCATTGTATTTTTCCAGTAAACAATTAGCATCCTCACTTAAGTCGTTTAAAAGAAAGAGCAGATTTCTTTTAGCTTTTCTCTCTAGCATTATTGTAAGCATATTTCTAATATCTGTTTTTTCAATAATAGCATCCTCAACAAATTTCATAATATATATATTCGTAGCTTCATCATCTTTTATGGCACTGTAAGAGTACTTCCTAATTTTTCTAATGTTCTTATACCTATATTGATTTAGATAAAGCAAAATAAAATTTTCAATTTCATTATAATCAGAATAAAATATTTTATTTTTAAATTTTTTTAGCTTTATTCTTTGTAAAAGCTTATCCTTGCCAAGTGTAGTCTTCTTATTTATTTTTATCCTATTTATCAATGTTAAAATTGAGAAAACTTCAAATCCTATTACAACTGAAAAAATAGTGTTTTTACTATAGTAATATACAAGCACATAAACAATTATTGTTATTATTGTTTTAAGCATTGCGATATCAAGTCTGTATCCTATGTATTTTCTAGTTTTTAAAGTTTCCTCAATGTACAATTTTTTTAATACCTTTTCATCCATAATATGAAAAACACCTCCTAAAAGAAGTGTTTCCAAAAATAAATAAATTATGCAGGATTATATATTATTTCATTTTTTCTATTATAATTACTAAATAAGCTATCATCTCACAAAAAAATAATTTGTCGGCTTTATGTTAGCCCGACAAATTATTATTTTGCATTTACAGCTTTCTCCAACTTTTCAAGATGTTTAATTGGATAATATGCTAATAGCTCTTTAAATTGTTCAACTGTTAAATTCTCTGCTGTTGTATAAATTTTAATTTTTTCTTCTAGGCTTGCTTCAATAAAAATGTCTTTTATTTCTTCAAATGTTTTTTCCATATGTTTTCTCTCCTTTACAAGCTTATACATAGTATTATACATATAATTTTTTTTATTCATTAATCCTAAGCTAAATCCAAGCTTGATGTTATACATATAATTTTCAATATTGATGAGCTTGGATTGTAACACCTGTGAGGAAGATTAGCATCTATATAAATGCTATCTCCAGCTTTTAATACTTCATTTGAATTGCTAAACTCAATTAACAGTGTTCCTTCACTTACAATTATACATTTATGACAATTTACAATATTTGAAATCTTATTATCCCATTGATTAGGCTCAAGTATTATTTCATAAACATAAAATTTTGGATTTATTTCAATATTATCAGCAATATTTGTCAAAAAGCTCACATCTAGTTTGTTCTCTGAGCTAACAACTTTCCTTTGTTCTTTTTTAGTAAGAATGTATTTGCTACTTTCCTCTTCTAAAAAGTAATATAAGGACACTCCCAAAGCTTTGCTAATTTTTGATAAAGCGTTTAATGATGGTTCTAGTTTGTTTCTTTCAAGCTGTGATATATAGCTTGCTGTAAATCCTGTAAGTTTTGCAAATTCTTCAATAGTTAAGCATTTTTCCTGTCTAAGCTGCCTAATTTTATTACCATCCATATTTTCCTCTTATTATAAGCTTATTATTGCTTTAAAATTCATCAGGCTTGTCTGAAAATTTAGTAAATCTATCAATAAATACTAATTCAACAGTTCCTATTGGTCCATTTCTATGCTTTGCTATTATTACCTCTGCTATTCCTTTTTTCTCTGATTCTTCCTTGTAATAATATTCATCCCTATATAACATCATTACTATATCAGCATCCTGTTCTATTGCTCCTGACTCTCTAAGGTCTGATAATAAAGGTCTATGGTCTGGACGCTGTTCAACTGCTCTTGATAGCTGAGATAGAGCAAGCACAGGACAATTTAGCTCTCTTGCTAGCTGCTTTAATCCTCTCGAAATGCTAGAAATTTCTTGTTGTCTACTCTCTGACTTTGCTCCATAGGACATAAGCTGTAAATAGTCAATAATAACTAAATCAAGACCTTTGTCAATTTTAAGTCTTCTGCATTTTGATATTAAATCAAACAATGAAATAGAAGCAGTATCATCAATAAACATATTAGCAGATGATATGCTGTTCATAACATTGGCTAGGCTTAACCAATCCTCATCCTCTAAAGCACCTGTTCTAAATTTTGATATTTCAACTAGTGATTCTAAGCTTATAAGTCTTTGGATATATTGCTCTTTAGACATTTCAAGGCTGAACAATGCTATAGAAGAACCAGACTTAGCTGCATTCATTGCTATATTAAGTGCAAGTGAGGTTTTTCCCATCGCAGGTCTTGAAGCTAATAGCACAAGGTCCGAACGCTGAAGTCCTGCTGTCATACGATTTAAATCTCTATAACCAGTATTTATACCTGTTATGCTACCCTTAATCTTCGCTCTTTCCTCTAACTGATTAAAAACAGATAATAAAACATCCTTTACATTAGAAAAATCATTAGTACTTCGATTTTGTGATAGAGCAAATATCCTTGCCTCTGCAAGGTTTATAAGATTTTGAACATCTTCGTTTTCTTTATATCCTTTATCGATCAGCTCATTAGAAACATTAATAATTTTTCTTAGCGTTGATTTTTCTTTTATAATGTCTAAATATGCTGATATACTCTTAGTGCTTACTATATTTTCTGTAAGACTTGCTAAATACTCAATTCCACCAGTTTGATCTAGTTTGCCGCGTTTTTTCAACTCGTTTGTAACAGTTATAATATCAACAGGTGTATCGAACTGATGAAGCGTTCTAATTGCATCATAAATCTCGCTGTTAGCTTCGTAGTAAAAATCTTCAGCAATAATTATGTTCAATGTTTTTTCAACTGCAGAGCTGTCCATCAGCAAAGCTCCTAAAACTGTTTGCTCGGCTTCGAGACTGTGTGGCGGAACTTTACCGAAATTTAAAATTTCAGACAAAATAACACTTCCCTTACTATGAATTAGAGTTTGTTACTATAACATTAAGCTTAGCTACTACTTTTGAATGAAGCTTTACCTTAACAGTATAATTACCTAAATTTTTAATACTATCCTCTAATTCAAGCTTTCTCTTATCTATATCAATATTATGTGTTTCCTTTAATAGCTCAGCTATTTCTTTTGTTGTTATAGATCCAAATAGCTTTCCATTTTCACCAGTTTTAGTCTTTATAACTAAAGTGATTTTTAATAATTCTTCTTCTAGTTTTTTTGCTTCTGCTAAAATTTCTTGTTCCTTTTGCTCTTGTACTCTTTTTTGGTTTTCTAAAACCTTCATGTTAGCTGGTGTTGCTTCTATAGCTACCTTTTTAGGAAATAAAAAGTTTCTTGCATAACCTTCCTTTGCATTAACAACATCACCTTTTTTACCTAGTGTTTTATCATCTTGTAATAATATTACTTTCATTCTTCTCTTCCATCCTCTTTATATTGTTTTATTGCTTCGTATAGCTTTTCCTTTGCTTCTTGAATGTTTTCAGTTTTGATTTGTGCACCTGCCATTGTCAAGTGTCCTCCGCCTCCTAAAAGCTCTAATATGAGCTGTACGCTTATCTGACCTGTGGACCTTCCACTTATATGTATATATCCATCTTGTTTAACTAGAACAAAGCTTGCTTTAACATCCTTAATTGTTAATAACTCATCAGCCGCTTTAGCAGCCATAACATTGCTATCATCTGATTGTTCATCTACATAGGATATAGCAATATCGCCAAATTTCATTTCAGCTCTTTCAATTATCTCTGTTTTCCTCTTCATACTTTCAAGCCCTTCGCTGAAAAGTTCCTTTACTTCTATAGTATCAGCACCATTTCGTCTTAAAAAAGAAGCTGCTTCAAAGGTTCTCACACCAGTCTTAAATATGAAAGAATTAGTATCAACAACTATACCTGCAAGCATTGCATCTGCTTCAAATTTAGTTAATTTTATATGTTCCTCCAGATACTGTATCATTTCAGATACAAGCTCACAAGTAGATGAAGCATAAGGCTCAATATAATCAAGTACAGCGCTTTCTATGTACTCCTCACCACGTCTATGATGATCTATTAAAACTATTCTCTCTGCCTTTTCCACTACCTCAGGAGCCTCTGTAAAGCTTGCCTTGTGCGTATCCAAGACTACACAAACTGATTCAGGATCCATTAAACTTAGTGCCTGTTCAGTGTTTACTACAACCTCTGCATATCCTTCGTCTTCTTTTAGCATTCTTTCATATAAACTTTTTATTGAATAATTTATACTATTAAGAACAATATATGCTCTTTTACCTTTGCTTTTGGCCATGCTATATAATCCAATAGAAGCTCCTAAACTATCCATATCCCCACTTCTATGGCCCATTATAATAACATTTGAGCTTTGATCAATTATCTGTCTTAAAGCGAATGACATAATTCTAGCCTTGACCTTTGTTCTTTTCTCAACTGCTTTGCTTTTTCCTCCGTAAAATTTTACAGAATTATTACGCTTTACAACTGCTTGATCTCCACCTCTACCAAGTGATATATCCAATGCACCTTTAGCATTTTCAACAAGCTGTCCTATAGTTTTTGCATTTGCTCCAACACCTATACTAAGCGTAAAAAAGTATTCTCCAGAACTCTTGATTTCTTTTACTTCCTCAAGCATTGTAAACTTTTTAGCTTCTAAAGTTTCCAAATACTTGTTTTCTATAAACATTATAAATCTGTCTGAATCATATTTTTGCACAAAGCCATTCATTTCATTAGCATGTTTATTCAATATTTTTTCTATTTCTGCCATCATTGATGCTCTGATGAGCTTATCCATTTTTTCTGAAATTTCTCCGTAATTATCAATTTGAATTATCAAAGCAACTGGTTTTTCATCATTATACTTATTTTTTATCGTTCTAAATGTAGTGTTATCCACCCAATATAATATGTAAGCAACGCCCTCTGAAAACTGTTTTTCATCAAGCTTCGAGTACATAACGTTATATACTCTATTTTCAAGACTTATTTCAACATTATTAAGAGTTCCCTGATTATTGTCCTCCAAGTTTTTCAATATAAAATTAGGAGAAAATTTGCTTATTTCTTCAATTAAAACATCTTCACCAACTATTTCTCTAAATCTTAAGTTGTACCAATGTATTTTACCATCGGAACCAATAATAGTTACAGGCATTGGAAAGTTAAATAGTGAGCTCACTGAAAGATTCTCTATCTTATTAGTAAAATCTACTATATAATTATTCAAATTTTTCTGTCTTGTATTGTGTTTTATAATACTTGCCAGTAAACTAAACACAAAGATAATTGCAGATAAAACAGCAAGCCAATAAAGCTTATTTAATATAAAAATTACTGAAAATATTGCAATAATTATTAAAAAGATATAATTATCATCTCTCATATAATCAGGTAATTTAAAATACTTTAACATAATATAGACTTCCTCCTTTATTAATATCTTGTTCTCAATTTCCTAAAATCAAATAGTAAATCCGCAACTGCTAGAATTACAATAATATTAGTCAAAATTGGATTAAAGATTATAAAGATAAAAATTATAAAACGCATAAAACCTTTTATACCTTTTTGAATCATATAGAACTTTGTCAGTGCCATTCCTTGAATTAACAATGCATACTGTGCAATCACTACTATATTAGTCATAATAATCTGCATATTTGGAATCTTTAAACTACTTAATATGTATGAAAGCAAAAGAAAAATTCCTGTGCCTAACATAAAATATTTTGGCAAATTAAAATATGCAAAATCTTTTAGTTGCTTTAGTTCGATTTTAAATCTTTGAGCAAGTTTTTGAGCTACTACATAATTAATATATGATAAGCCTAGTGGTAATGCTAAAATAAATGTCGGAATTAAGTTAACCACAAAATCAACAATGGTATCTGACATTTCATTAATTAAGTTTGCTTGCTCAGTAGAACCAATAGCTTTAAACATTTCTTTTTGCATTTCAAACATTTCTTTTATAGAAATAGTAATTTGCTCTGTTACTGCAACTCCTGCAACTTTATCTATAATAAATAAAGTAATTACTATAGAAACAAGTGCAACTGCTGCTCCACCAAGCAAAACTTTTGATGCTTTATAATCCTTAGCAATTAAATACGCCATAGCTATTGCCATTGGTGAATATATAATAAAATAAAGCATACCATTCAATGGACCTAGAATAATTGTTATTATCAACGCTGCTGCAATTACCGCTAAAGCAGAATATTTGAATCCACGTCTCCTGCTAAAAATCAAAGCAGGAACAGGAAATAAAAAATCTATAAATGGAAATATGTAAGTTGAAAGCATAGCCATAATAACAAGTACACCACATATCATAGCAGCTTCAGTCAAGCTTGAGGTCTTTGTATTTCTGTTCATTACAAACTCCTTTTTTGTTTTACAGTATTATTTTATATTTTACCCTAAAACTTAGATAATGTCAAAAATTACTTTTAAATTAAGAAAAATATAAAAGTTGCTCTATTCTTTAGTATTTACAGTTTTGAAAAAATAAGCTATAATATGTGTTAATAAGTTTCTAAACAAAGGATGGTGTAAAATGAAATCAAAAATAAGTCTTAAAAGAGGGTTAAAAAGAACACTAAGTCTAATTCTAGTAGTTATTATGATAATATCCTCGTCATTTAGTGTGTATGCAACCGAACTAGATCTGGATAGTTTAAATAAAGAAATCGATTTTTTAAAGCTAGTTATTCAAGATATAAACATGCTATATCAATATGATCTGAATCAAGATGATATAATAAAATCATTATATGATGGTCTTTTTTCTATACTAGATGATTATAGCGTAGTCTATACTGAAGAAGAGTACCAATCGTTTGATGAGCAGATGTCTGGAGAATTTGGGGGTATAGGTGTTCAAATAACACTAGATAAGAACAAAATTATCGTTTCATCACCACTTCCTAACAGCCCTGCATTAAAAGCAGGTATAAGATCCGGAGATGAGATCGTAGCTGTAAACGGACAAAGCATTATAGGCTTTAACACTTCACAGGTTTCTAAATTAATAAAGGGAGAAATCGGCACAGTAGTAAATGTTGAAATAAAACGTGGTGAAACTAATTTAAGCTTTAATATTAAAAGAGAGAAAGTTGTTGTAAGCTCTGTTGAAGCTAAGATTTTAGAAAACAAAATTGGACATTTAAAAATAACTGATTTTAATGAAAATACTACAGAACAAGTAAAGGATGCCTTAACTTATTTTGATAATAATAAAGTTACTAAAATAATTCTTGATCTTAGAGATAATTTAGGTGGTTATTTAGAAGTAGCAACAGATATATTAAATCTCTTTGTTCCAAAAGGACCTCTTTTATATGTGAACTACAAAGCTCAAGGAGAAAAAACATATGAAAGTACATTAGAAAAGCAAAAATACAATATATGCGTTCTAATAAATGGATATAGTGCAAGTGCATCTGAGATTTTTGCAGGAGCAGTTCAGGACAGAGGAGTTGGAAAGATAATTGGAACAAATAGCTATGGAAAAGGTGTTGTTCAAGGATTATTTAATATACCTAATGGCTTGAAAATCAAGCTTACAATAGCTGAATACTTTACAGCAAACAGAAACAAGGTTCAAGGTATAGGAATCAAACCAGATATATTTGTTGAAAATAAAATTGGTCAGTCAAAAATTGATTTATCTACATATCCAGAACTAAAAAAAGATAGAAAACCAACGTTAAATACAGTAGGCTTAGATGTTCTAGCAGCAGAAATGATACTCAAGACTCTTGGCTACAAGGTAAATGAGCCAGATGGAATATTGGATGCTATAAGCTTTGAGCAAATAAAATTATTCCAAAAGGATAACAATTTACACCCATACGGAGTTCTTGATTTTTCTACTCAGGATACTCTAACTAGTGCAATCAAGCTTTATGCAACGCCTGATACAGAAGATCTACAGCTTAAAAAGGCTCTAGAAATGATGAAATAAAGTTTCTTAATATAAACTCAGTAATATGATTTAATCAAATGAAAAAACTACCATACAGCCTCATGAGCCGTATGGTAGTTTTTATTTATCTTGCTTTATAACATATTACTTTCTGTTTATAATGATAGTTTTAGTAAACATACTAGCATTAGTGTTGTTTGTTGAACGAGCATTGAATTTTAAAGTTACGTTTAAAGTAATTGTATCTTCTTCATTTTTCAACATTTCTGCATATAACTTTTGTTTGTCTATTTCAATACCATAGTTGTTATAGCTTATAGCATCACGATATTTCATATCACGATCTAAAGTTATTATAGGAGCATCTCCAAAATCGTAAGCATTGTATGTTCCATATTGGTCAGCTATAGTTCCATCGTAACTAAATGTTAATTTATCACTTGAGCTTGAATCTATATCATAAGTTCCTGTCCAAGTACTAAATGATCCAACATTACTGATATTACGGTTTAAAGCTCCATTTATAGAATATAACTCTTTATCTCCATTTTCATCAAACCATCTATCCATAGTAATTCTATCTAGAACTTTACCATCTATAGTAACATCCATGTACTCACCATGCCATCCATCCCAGTGTAATAAGGATTTATCAACATCAATACCAATTTTACTTAGCATCCATGCATCATAATATCTACTAATATCATAGGTTCTAGTACTATTTCTACCAAAATCATTTCCTTTTAAATCAAGTTTATTAGTTAATTCAGTACCATCATATAATTGTAGACACGCATATACATTCATATCTGTTCCTGCATTATTTTTATCGCTTGTCTTAACAGTAAATGCCATAGCATGATTTATTTTTTCCTTCTCTATCTCTGTATTTACTTTCATAGGCTCGGAAATTAAATCATTATAGTTTCTACCACCTGCAATTTTAGCATATAATTTATGATGATAATTATTCATAAGCTGTATAGGATCACTACTTTGAAAGTTACTAGGTAAAGGTAGAAGATTTGATATAGTTAATGATGTTGTCCATGCATTTTCATCACTAGGTGCAGCTCCGTCTCTTTTTGCGATAAAAGGTAAACCTTTCACATAAAGTGATGCAGCATATTTTATATCACCGTCTTCAGCGCCTACTCCTGTTACAATTGCTGGAGTAACTGTTATAGAGTTACTTGTTTTACTAACAACAGCTGCAGGTGCAGTTATTGTACACTCTCTATCAATTTTATTGATTTTCAATCCGTCTGTAATTGTGACCTTAAGCATTTTAGTTTTTTCATCCTCAGGTCTATATATCATAACTACATACTCATCACAATCAATTGGAGTTTCTTCAAACCAAGAATTTGTTGGTTCATAGAACTTACCTTTATACGTTATATATACACGTTCATCAGTAACTTCGTTACCAGTGTTTCTATCTATTAATTTAAATGCTTGAGCAGTTTTATTATAGTCATAAGACTGTTTAGAATAATCAAGTATATAAGAAGCTACTGCTTTTTCTTGCCAAATCGCCTTTAATGTATGGTTTCTTGCTGTGCTTACAGAAGTTACAGGACTCATGCCTTTGTCACTATCAAGTGCCCATCCCATAAATTTATAACCTGGTCGTACAAGTATTTGATTTAGATAATCTTCTCCATAAGCTAAGTCTAGAGTATCCTTAGGAACATAAATTGTAGCTCCATTTGCATTAACATCATAAGTAACTTTGTATACATTAGCTGTCCATTTTGCATATAGAGTTAAGGACTCAGCAACATTCAAGCTATTGACATTTGAAGCCTTGGTGCTAAATTCAGTATCCTTATACCAACCTCCAAAGGTGTATCCTTCACTTGAAAGAACTGGTAATGTAACATGAGCTCCTAAATAACGATTCATTGTTTCTACAGAATCCAAACTATTAGTTACATAATCAATTGTGAATTCTGTTGGATTAGGAAGATATCTAACACATACAGCAGTAAATGTTTCATTTGCAGTTATCTTACCTATTTCCTTATCAAATCTCTTAACCATCCAACCGCTTATTGCACTGCCAGATGTGCTTATTCCGCTTCCTGTTGAAGTACTTCCTCCTATTGTGCCTCCAATAGTTATTGCTCCTCCAGTAGTCACATATGCGTAATAGTTAAAATTAGGAACTGTATTTTTTTCAATTTTTATAGTAACAATTGCCTTATCCTTGTCAGCTATTAATCTTCCTCTGCTGTCAACAAATCTATAAGTTACTTCAACTGTATTGTCAACATAATTTGCTTGATATGTTACATTAGAATTCATAAGCTGTTTAGCAAAGCTTTCATCAATTATACTATCAGCTGAGATTAAATTTGTTATACCACTTTTATTAGCGATATCTTTATCTATCAAGCTAAGTGTTCCATCATAGCAAGTGTACTCTTCACCCTCTATTCTAGTGCCTGAAGCTTGTAATGATGATAAATCAAATTTTTCGCCAAATTTAGCAGTAAATGTCTTATCTTCTTTTGTTCCATTTGCATTTTCAACATCTTTAATAGTAATAGTATACTCTTTTGTTGTAACATTCACATAATATACTTGATCTGATACTGCTGGAACTGCTGGATTACTAGTGCTTCCTGTAAAATCTAAGCCCATATCCTTGTAATCCTTAACTGCTCCCTTAGTAATATCATAGTTATTGAATGAACTATATTTTAAATTATTACTTTCATTAATATTATACTTGTCATATTCAATTAGAGTTTTAATATCTGCTATACTAGGCAATTCTGGAATTATTCCTTCGCCTACTACAGTACTCCAAATAACTTCATTGTTTGCCACAACACTAATATTGTGTCTTATGCTCATCTCTTCATCAGTGAGGTTTGTCCAAACTAATTTCATTTTTCTTGATAAATCTCCCTTGCTGAATGCAAGCTTTGCACCTCTCCATGTTATTGTAAGATCACATTCCATATATCTTACATTTTCAGGTACTTTCACAGTAACAAGTCCATCTTGTAATACGAAGTTCGGATTAGACAATGTGTATTCAAACCTGTTATAAGCTGCTACTTCATTGTACATATCTCCTGTCATAAGATCTAAGCACTTCATATTAAAATAAGTATTAGGAAGTGTTGCTTCAGTAAGGTTTTTAATGATAAATTTATCAGCAAATCCTTCTATTTCCTCGTTCTTACTATCATATGCAAATTCATAAATATTGACTTTTTCTCCTGCTGAAAGCAAAGGCCATTGATTTTCATAAAGAGTTGGTTGATATACAAACTTTTCACCTATAGCTGCAGCTTTAAATGAAAGCTCGAAGTATATTCCAAACTCTAGATATAATGCTCCTGCAACTTTACTATCAGATACATCATTTATCCTCTTTATTTCATATATAAAATATCCATAAAGCTCTGTATAAGCTCCCGTTTCAACAACAAGTCCTAAACTCGCAATATCGAGAGAACCCCAGCCTGCCTTAAATTCAAGTGCTACCCCAACCTTAAGCCCAAGCTCGCCCATAACGTAGAATCTGAATGTCATCTCCTCATCTACAAGTTGCATTGTTGAGGAACCACTATCTCTTTTTATAACTGTGAACCAGAAGTTATAACGATTTGCACATTTATATGTAAGCTCGCTTCCTAAAACAACATTAATATTTGCTTTTATAACAAAATCTGCACCAAAGCCTACTACAAATCCGTAAGGTAAGTATTTCTCTTTGTCGAACAGCTCTTGTTTTACAAGAGTTATGTAATCTGTTTCATTTTCAAGCATTTTACCGTATAATTCAAAAAGATCTTGAACTCCAGTTGCTAAGTCTTCATCATCAGTTGTAGCAAGTAGGTCATTTATTTCTTCGCTTATATCAGTAAAATCAATAATAGTATCATCTTCCTCTACTGACGATATAGTTGCACTTATTCCTATACCAGTGTAATTATAAATATCAACGTTAGCATTTAGTTCATAATCAGATGGATATGGTATAGGACCAGCCCATTTCCAAATAATACCTGAATCTACATTAAATATTATTCTTATCTCTTGCTCGAATGTTGCTGATAAATCTACAACTACCTTGCTCTCATCATTTATTTCATATTCTAGCTCTCCGCTTACAGTTACTTTACAGCTTAAGCCTTTGAGTCCACCTTCGAAGTGCTTAATTTCATCAGATATAGTTACATCTATACTTACACCATCTTTTGGCTCTATTGTAGGTAATGTTATAGTCCAATTTGGATTTGCTTCAGTAAATTTTTTAAATCCATCAGTTTCTGATGCAACAGAGGCTAAGTAATTTAATGCATCAATTGCAAATCCACTTTTTAGAGCCTGCTCTTTAATATCATCTTTTATTCCTGACTCGTTTATTTGCTTGACTATTTCACTAAAGTCCATTTCGTCCTTTGTATAATAATCATTAGTTTGATTCATGATGTTTTCTGCTGTTGTGTCAGTAAATGTTACTAGGTAATAATCATCACCATTATCAGTAATTGTATTTACTTTTCCATAAACTACAGATTCTTCATCTCCACCATTTGCAACAAATATGATTATAGTATCGCCTTCATCTAATTTAGTATTAGCGTCAAGCCCTATATGATCATAATCTGCCCAATATCCACCAGCATTAACAACCTTTTTGATTTTTAGACTCTTTGAAGTATTGCTAAATTCCTCAATATCTTCATCGCTATAAAGTGGTAATACCTCTGGAAGTGCTATTAGGTCTTCTGTTTCAGGAGCTTTATACTTTACTATATTGCCACTTACTTCTGTAACTTCAGCATATATGACCTTTTCTTCTGTATAGTCAGCATCCTTATCGTTACGTTCTGTTGGTTTAGTACCATCATATATTGAAATTATATCTCCAACTGCTACATTTGGACTTCCTATAAATGTGATCTGTCCTGTTCCACCATCTTGTTTAATTTCAACAATTTCTTCTATAAGGCTATTTTCAATGTATTTTATATCTTCATTATATTGCGCATCTAAAACTTCTGCTTTTTTAACAGTAAATGTACAATTACGAATCTCTTCGTCCATGTCATTGAAGTAAAGTCCTTCACCTAAGCTAAGCTTATATGCAGAGCCCTCTCTAAATCCATCTTTCGCCTTTACTACAAAGCTATTGCCAGATTTAACTACCTCTAAGTCAACGTTAGAAGGTGCACCTATTGTTTCAATAGTTATTAAGCTCTTTACTCCTTCTGCAGTTTTTCCATCTGCTCTAATCACAAACTCAACATTGCTTCCTACATCTTGCTGTGAAAAGGAATTATCTTTCTTTTGTTGAGGCTTTCCAATCTCAGCATATTTAGCATAAAGTGTTATATCACTAGTGATATTTTCACTATAATAGAACTTGTCCTCTTCTAAAAGTCCAGAATTTGTATACCAGCCTAAGAATATGCTGTCTGCTTTTTTAGCGCTAGGAACAGTTTCAAGCTTTGGATCTGTTTTTTTAACATAAACAGCATCTATAGTTTCTCCACCATTTGTAACAAATGTTATTTTATAACTATCTGTGTTTCCTGAGCCTGGGTCTGTACCTGGGTCTGTACCTGGGTCTGTAGTATCTTCTGTATTATCAGAATCTGCTAAAAGTCCATCACCTTTAGAATTAGTAACAACGGTTTTACCACCCTCTACTGCTACGCCGCCGACCATAGTTCCAATAACTCCCTGTGCAAGCTCAATTCTTGTATTAGGAGTTGATATAATTGTATTATTAGAATTAACAACTATTCTGTTAACTCTTCCATTACCTAATATGCTGCAACCAGCATTATTTACTATAATATTATTGATTCCTGAATTATCATTTACATGTATTGTAGTTAAAGCTGAATCCTTATCAATCACTATTGTATCTGCAGATGAATCATCATAGAATTTTAATGATATAGGATTTTCTCTATTATTTTTAGAAGTTCTAATATAATTCGATTTTGATGAATTTTTAAAAATTATAGAATTTGCGCCACCACCTTGTATTAGAGTTCTACCTAATACTTTAGTGTTATTAATTATTGCTTCACCGTTCGAAACACCTGGAGCTATTAACAAATCTCCCGCAACTGTTATTCCAAGCAATGTAACATTATCACTATTTATAATCATGTTATTATTAACATTACTTGAATAAATACCTGCTTTGTTTGCTATCACTTCAAATGCTCTGTCTATTATAGAAACAACTTCAGCTCTTGTAATGCTTCTAGCTGCTTGAAGACTAAATGTACCATTTGAATTTTCTACCCCTTTTAATAAACCTTCTTTAACCAAAGCATTTATTTTGCCAATAGCCCAACTTGAAATTTCTGAACTATCTGCAAAATTTGAGCTACTTTGAACATCATCAAGCTGTAAAACCCTTGCTAATGTAACAAAAAATTCTTCACGTGTTATATTTTTCTCAGGATTTATTTTTCCATCTCCTGAACCTGTAAATATCCCCCCAGCATTAGCCTTTAGCATAGCTTCGGCATACCATTTACCATTAGATAAATCCGTAAAGCTATTCTCAGCTTTTGTATTGTAGCCCATCAAATTAGTAAAAATTGTAGCTACCTCTGCTCGAGTAATATTATCGTTCGGACGAAACTTTCCATCTGAACCATTAACAATGGAACTATTGCTCAATTTTTCAATCGAACTTTTTGCCCAATGCCCTTCAGCATCGCTAAAAGCTGATGCAAACACATCTACTGGAATCATAGTAAATATCATTACTATGGATAGCAATAAACTTAAAATTCGTTTTTTCATCTAAATTCTCCTTCTATTTTTGATATTATTTGATAGTACTAATTAATCTATATTATATTAATTTTTAGTAACTTCAATTTTGAATTCTCCATACTTTATGCCATTATAGCGTATTTCAACAATCTTTGTTCCTGCTGTCGTAAATGGACGGCCTTGTGTAAGTTCTACAGTATCTGAGGTATAGAATTTGATTTCATCACTGACATTTTTATCTACACCAGCTTCGTTTATTACAATATCAAGTCCAGTAGTGTCAAAGCCATCGCCTACTTTGTATGTGGTTTTTATAGGTGTATTATTTATATACATCAAAGTCTTTAAATTATCTTTAACAGCTTCTGTATATAAAACTATCTTAGCATTATCGGGTGCAGAGCCTGTAGATGTCCAACCAATAATTAAAGTACCGTTAGCACTCTTATTCCCACTTGCATTTACTATCAATTTTTGATTTATATAATCTTTGATTGTGTAGTAATCAGAATCTTTGTCGATTCTCCAATAATGTGGAGTAGAACTAGTTGTTGATTGCAATTGCTCTCCTTCACGAGAACCTGGTAGCATAATATATGTTTTTTCATAAGCAATTGAATACTTTGGACCATTATTCTTATTATTTTCTGCAAGTTTTATCTTATATGGCTTATTAGGTATATCTCGTTTAAGCTCTAACCAATATCGTCCACCAGATACAGGGTAAAGGAATTTACCATATATTTGCATATAATAATCACCATCAGCCAGAATACCCTCATCACCCTTGTATTGTTCAAGTACGGTTATAGGATCTACACTTTTTGCTCCAGTGTAAGACTTACCAGGATGAATAATAACTTTCTTTGCTATATCATCCCAGTACACATTAAACTGTGATTTTGTACCAGATAGCTTCTGTGCGAACTCACGAAGTTGAATGTAATTAACATCTCCATTAATCAACTTAGCGTCTTTAAATGAAAAAACTTCACCATTCATCATAAATTTCGTATCACTTGTACGTACATTTTTTGTGTCTTGCATTTTACTTCCAGTAACCGTACTGCTAAATGGTTTACCAGGCTCAATCACAGCATACTTACCATCCCAACCTATATCAAATTGAGCTACAGTTTTGTTAAGTAGTATTGCAATTGCTCTAAGTTGCAAGTAGTTAGTTTGATTTATACTGTATGCTTGTGTTACAACTAATGGTCCTTCTTCCCCAGGTCTACCATTTTTACCCCTTACTATAAACTGCGAATTACTAGGTGATGCAGATGTTTTGCTAGTGTACTGTGGTTTTGGAGCAGGCTTAGGACCACCAAATTGCACTAATGTCTCATCATCTACAGCAAAAACCCTTACACCATAATTTACTTCGCTATCACCGCCTACATAGTAATACTCGTTATTTTTTACAACGGTATTGATACTTCCGACTGAAGCCTCTACATCTATTCTATCATCATAATCACAAGCGAACTCTACATTAGGGTGCATCGGACTTTTATTTAAAAAAGTGATATCGTTAAAAGGTGCTATGTTGTATGAAAAAAAACTTCCTATTGTCTTTACTAGTTTTACTTTAGCGCCATTGGGTACAACAACAAAGTATATTGTAGTAACACCATCCCCAGAAACTCCTGTAATACTGTCTACTGCATAAACATCTGTAATTTCAAGTGTAAAGGCCTCACCACATTTTATTGTTTTTGTTCTACTAGCAGCCATAACGGGTGTAGGCGAAAGAGTCAACATCATGCATAGTGCAAGAAGTAGACTTATAATTTGTTTTTTCATAGAATTTGTTCATCCTTTTATAAAGTTTTGGTTTTCTTCAAATTTTCATTCTTTTATTTATCTTTCGAACTATCGGAATTTCGAAAGCCCATAATATAAGCTGGAATATAGTTAATTGGCTTGTTAAGAAGCGCATCATACTCCTTCGCTACTTCCCTGAATACAATAAGTTTGTTGTCTAAAATATTCCGTGCAGCAGTGTTATTCTCGTTACCACGCTCCTGCATATATAACTTACGATGTAATTGAACTTGCTCTGCTATTGCTTCGAGGCTTTTTTGCTTTGTAGAAAGTTCCCTATAGCTTACTGAAAACCACAGCACTATAAATGCTGTTATGCAAATTCCTGCGACAAACCAACCTAGCGTGGCTATTAACATAGCTCATCACCTCTTTTTTAATATTTCTATTTTCTTAATAGTATCAAATTATTACAAAATAAACCATTTATCGCACGAAACGTTTTTCTAAAAGCACGAATCGTAATTTACATTCTTGAATATAATGTAAAATTATGCTAAAATAAAAGTCGAAACTTATACAAATTTGGAGGAATTCAGTATGCATATTGCAATTTGCGACGATAAATTAGATGAGCTATCACGTATCTCCTCAATCCTGGAGGACTATCGCAGAGAGTGTAATAATGCGATTACATATGAAGCTTTCAACAGTGCTACTGCACTCTTAGAAACAATAAAAAATAAAGATTTTGATTTATTAATATTAGATATTTTAATGCCTGGTATTACTGGAATAGAAGCTGCTAAAGAAATCCGTCAATATAATACTGAACTCCCACTTATATTTCTAACATCCTCTCGCGAGTATGCAGTAGAGAGTTACAGAGTAAATGCAGAGGATTACATACTTAAGCCTGCTAGAAAAGATGAAATGTTTCATGTTATTAATAAACAATTAACTAAACATCTACAAAAAGGAGCATTCATTACCATTAAAGTAGAAAGTGGAATTGTAAAGCTAGCCTTATCTAATATTGTGTTTGTTGAAGTAGTAAATCGTAGAGTACATTTCAATCTTGCAAGTGGTGAAATTCACGAAACCTATGGCTATCTAGCTGATTATGAAAATACAATTTTAAATGAACCAAATTTTTATAAACCACATCGTTCTTATTTAATAAACCTAAACTATGTAACTCAGCTTGATAAAAATGGGATTATTACTTCAATAGGCAAAACTGTTCCTGTTTCAAGGGATTCATTTACTAAGACTAAAGCAGCATATATGAAACATTTGCTCTCATCAAATGATAGAAAGGATAGCTAACAATGACTACAATAATTAGTTTACTAAGATATGGAGTAGCTTTAATATTTGGTGTTAATGTATCACTTATGTTTACTGGTGTTAAGAAAACACATAAAAATTTGCTTGCAGCTTTATGCTTTTCAGTTTTTGCATTATGTATACAAGTTATTTGTTGGTATACGCTAGGAACAAAGATTACTATGCAAATATACCCCCTAATTGTACACATTCCTTTAACTGCTTTCATTTCAATATATTATAAGGAATCGTGTTTTGTATCTGCTAGTAGCGTAATAGCAGCATATCTTTGCTGTCAAATACCTCGTTGGATAGGAATTTTAATGCTTGCAATATTTAAAATTGAAATTATTGATCACATAGCTTATATAATAGCAATGTGCTTTACATTACAATTTTTAAGAAAATATGTTGCTGCCTCAGTTAGCAACTTAATTAAACGTTCAAAACGCTCATGCTTAATTTTTGCAATAGTGCCACTCCTTTATTATCTATTTGATTATTTAACAACTATATACACAGATTTATTATATACTGGTGCACATGAGGTGGTTCAATTTTCGCCATCACTTGTCTGTGCATTTTACTTCATGTTTATTATTCAGTACTATGAGGAAACTGAAAAACAGATGAAATCTCAACGAGAATTAGATATATTCTCTTCTCAGCTCAATCAAGCAAAGGTTGAATTAGATAATATGAGACAAATGCAAAAAAACACAATGATTTATAGGCATGATATGAGACACCACATATCTCTAATAAAGGCTTATGCTAATGAAGGAGATGTACAAAAAATTAAAGATTATCTAACAAATGCAGAAGCTGATATAGATGCTCTTACACCCATATATTATTGTGAAAATGAAACAGTAAACCTGATTTTATCAGCCTTTAATACACAGGCAAAAAAGGCAGAGGTTGAACTGAAAATAGATGTTAAATTGCCTAAGGAACTTGAAATAAGTGACACTGAGCTTTGTACGCTACTATCAAACATGCTAGAAAATGCTATAACTGCAGCTGCTCAGGTAGATGATATAAAATTACGCAGGGTCTATGTTAATGGCTTAGTAAAAAATCAACAATTAATAGTTTCAACAGAAAATGCATATATTGGCAAAATTGAAATGGATGGAGAACTACCAAAATCAAGCAAGAAAGGTGATAGACATGGTTTTGGAATCAAGAGTATCCTAACTATAGTTGAACGTTATAATGGACTTTATTCATTTGAAACTGAGGATGGGGTTTTTATTTTTCAAATACTTTTACCTCTAAAAAATACAGTAACAATTTAATCATACAAAAGGACGAGATAAAACAACTATTTTTGTTTTATCTCGTCCTTTTTTTATTTTACTTACTTTTCTTCTAAATTTTCTAAGGCTGCTGTTTCTAAACTTCTAAGTCCAACAACTCCATCTACTGGAAGAGATAGCACTATAGCCTGAGCTTCAGTTTTCATACCAGCGTTGTTTATTATTGCTTTCATGATATTGTTTTTATCCTTAGTTAATGTTGTAATAAAAATCATTTCTTTTTCTGATGATAAGGAAATACCAAAAAATTTCTCAGCTTTATCGAAGCCTGTACCCTTCGCATGGATTATAGTTCCTCCACCAGCACCAGCATTTCTTGCAGCATCCATAACTAGATCTGTACATCCTAAGTTAGCAATTACAACTATTAAACTATATTGACTATCACTCATACCTCTTTCCTCCTTCTTTTCAGGGCTAATGTTTAAAACACTGTCCTGCACACTTTGTTCTAAAAAAGCTATGGTAGATTGAGCACAAATACTATTTAGAGGTATACTCATTCCAATCCCTGCTCCAGGTACATCTATATCCATAGTATATACTAATTCTTTTAATATTTTCTTTGATACATTTTTATTAACAACTGTTATGAGCATGTTCTTTTCAGATTTATCTAGGCCTAAATAATCTAGTATTGCATTGGTAGCAGTTCCTCTACCAACTGCACTAAGTATAGTTATTGAACCGTGTTCTTGAAAAAATTCTATAAACTTCTCACTTAAGCTCTTCTTTACAATTGTTACAATTAAACTTAATCCTGACATTACATCACATCCTTTATAATTCGATAATTTCATCATCATTATTAGTATCAGTTTCACTTATATTGATTTTTTTTTCATTATTATTTATATTATTGATACTAGTGTCAAGCTCAGTGATACCTTCATCAAGCTCTACATCAGTTTCTTCCAACTCTGAATTTTTAGATATCTTAATCTTATAATAAACACCTAATAGTTGTATTGTTATAAGAGGTGTCATTGCTACCATCGCTATAATTCCAAAGGCATCAGCAAAAATATTGCCGCCTACAGCTTCACAAGCCCCTATTGAAAATGAAAGTAAAAATGTTGCTGTCATAGGACCTGAAGCTACTCCACCTGAGTCAAAAGCTATGGATGTAAATATTTTTGGAACAAAAAATGTTAATATTATTGAAATTGCATAGCCTGGTAATAGAATACATATTATTGGGATGTTTAATATAATTCTAAGCATTGATAAACCCAAGGATACTGAAATCCCCATAGATAAAGCAAGATTCATTGCCTTTTGAGGTATAGCTCCAGCAGTAATCCTTTCAACTTGAACATTAAGGACATGCACTGCAGGCTCTGCTTTTATAATAAAATAGCCTATTATCATGGCTATAGGAACAATTATCCAATTGTAATCTAAACTTGCTAATATTTTGCCTATTTGAGCCCCTACTGGCATAAAGCCAACATTAACACCAGTTAAAAATAAAACTAGTCCAACATATGTATAAATAATACCAAATATCATCTTTAAAAGTTGATGTCTGCTTAACTTCATAGCTATTATTTGAAATATTATGAAAAATATTACTATTGGTGCTAGTGATACCGCCATTTCGATTATATATTTTGGAAACTCATTCCAAAATATACTCCAAAGCTCTAAAGAATCATCTATACGTGGAACCTCTACTCTTGTATATGCAGAACTATCTAAATCATAGATAAAAGCAAGTAAAAATATCGCAAGTATTGGACCTATTGAAGAAAGAGCAACAAGTCCAAAGCTATCTCTATTAGTATTTTTATCCTTACGTATTGATGATACACCAATACCAAGAGCCATAATAAAAGGAACAGTCATAGGACCAGTTGTAACCCCTCCCGAGTCAAAGGCTATGGATAATAGGTTTTTAGGTACAAAAAATGCTAATATAAATATTAAGGTATAGAAAAATATAAGAAGATTTGATAGCTTTATAGAAAAAATTATACGTAATAATGCTATTACAAGGAATATACCTACTCCAATTGCAACAGCTCCAACCAACACTAGATTTGGAATGCCTTGTACTTGATTAGCAAGAACCTGCAAATCCGGCTCAGATATAGTAATAATAGTTCCTATCAAAAAGCTTACTACTGCTATCAAAATCAAATTTCTTGATTTTGTCATATGAGATCCAACTCTTTCGCCAAGCGGAACCATTGCCATGTCTGCCCCAATGGTAAAAAAGGCCATTCCGACTATTAGTAAAGTCGCACCTATTAAAAATGCTAGTAAATCTCCTGTAGGTATAGGGGTTATTGTAAAACATAAAATTAATACAATAAGTGTAATTGGTAAAACAGCTCTCATTGATTCCTTTAAATTATCAGAAAGAACAGTTCTCACCTTTTTCCAAGCTCCTATCTGTTTTTTTAAGATAGGGGCCTTTTGACCTGCACTCGTGTTGTTTTCATTCTCATTCAAATAATATCAGCCTCCAAAGTTAAAAATTATTTTTTCTAATTGTCTTAGCTTAATTTGGTATTATTTAATGCTTTAATTAGATAATATAAATTATAAATTAGTAAACGAATTATGTCAACTCATTAAATTTTGCATATTGTAAAAAAAACTTAGATTCAAATTTAGTCGAACTAAAATAACTATAAAGTATTTTATATTTCGTAATAATACGAACATTCATTTAAAGTATATTAAAAAAATTTAGCATAATATATTGACAAGTATTTTTTAATTTGATATTATAATAATATAATTAAGCAAATGTGAGTAATAAAATATAATTAAAATAAAAAGGAAGGTTAATAGCAGATGAATTCAAGTGTAAAGAGGATATTCGTTAAAAAAAGAGAGGGATTTGATGTTGAAGCAAAGAATCTACTATCTAATTTAACTGAAAACTTAAATTTAAAGGCTATAAAAGGCTTGCGAATATTAAACAGATATGATGTTTCCAATATTTCAGAAGATGATTTCGATAAAGCTATTACTAATGTTTTTTCAGAACCAAACCAAGATATTATTTATAGAGAAAATGAAGTATATCTTAGCAGTAATGAAAAAATCTTCGCAGTTGAGTATTTACCTGGACAATATGATCAAAGAGCTGATTTTGCAGCAGAGTGTATCATGATTTTAACTGGAAAAGAAAAGCCTCCTGTTAAATTTGCACGTTTAATTGCATTGTCAGGTGATTTGAGTGAAAATGATATACAAAAAATTAAAAGCTATTACATAAATCCCGTAGATTCTAGAGAAGCAAGTCTAGATAAACCTTTATCCCTTGATGATAACTATAAAGTAGCTGATGATGTTGCTATTGTACATGGATTCACAGAAATGAATTCAGCTGAACTAGAAAGCTATAGAACTGAACTAGGATTTGCAATGAGCATTGAAGATCTAGAGCTTTGTCAAAATTATTTCAAAAACATTGAGAAAAGAAACCCAACAATTACAGAATTAAAGGTTATAGATACTTATTGGTCTGACCATTGCAGACATACTACTTTTTCAACTATTCTTGAAAATATCAAATTTGAAAACACAGAAAATTTAAATATTACAAAAGAAATAGAAAATACTTTCGAGCTATATAAAAACACAAGAAAGTTTGTATATAAAAACAGAGATAAAGATATCTGTCTTATGGATTTAGCAACTATAGCTGCTAAGGAACTACGAGCACAAGGAATGCTAGATGATTTAGAAGTATCTGATGAAATAAATGCCTGCAGCATAATAGTCGATGCTAAAATAGATGGGAAAAATGAAGAATGGCTTGTAATGTTCAAAAACGAAACACATAATCACCCTACTGAAATCGAACCATTTGGTGGCGCTGCAACCTGTTTAGGAGGAGCTATAAGAGACCCTCTTTCAGGACGTTCATATGTTTATCAAGCAATGAGAATAACAGGTAGTGCCGATCCTAGACAAGCCATAGAGGATACCTTGCCAGGTAAGCTCCCTCAAAGAAAAATTAGTACTGAGGCAGCAAATGGCTACAGCTCATATGGAAATCAAATAGGTCTTGCAACTGGCAAGGTAGTAGAGATATATGATGATGACTTTGTAGCAAAAAGAATGGAAGTAGGCGCAGTTATAGCAGCAGCTCCAAGAAAAAATGTTAGGAGAGAAAGTCCTATAGCTGGAGACCTAATAATTCTTCTTGGTGGAAGAACTGGACGTGATGGCTGTGGTGGAGCAACAGGCTCATCTAAAGAACACACAGAAGACTCAATTCTTCTTTGTGGCTCTGAGGTGCAAAAAGGAAATGCACCTACTGAAAGAAAGATACAAAGATTATTTAGAAATGAAAATTTAAGTAAGTTAATTAAGAAATGCAACGATTTTGGTGCTGGTGGAGTTTCAGTAGCAATAGGAGAGCTTGCAGATGGGCTTAATATAAATTTAGATGTTGTTCCTAAAAAATATGAAGGTCTTGATGGAACAGAGCTTGCAATATCTGAATCTCAAGAGAGAATGGCAGTTGTTGTAGCAAAAGAAGATGCAGAAAAATTCATAAGCTTTGCAAATGAAGAAAACCTTGAAGCAGTTGTAGTCGCTACTGTAACTGATGACAGAAGACTTAAAATGCATCATAATGGCAAAGAAATATTAAATATAAGCAGAGATTTCTTAGATACAAACGGTGCTAAACAAAAAGCTGATGTTTTCGTAAAGGCTTATGATGTATCAAATTTTGAAAGTAATAAAATTAAATCCTTTAAATCAGATAATTTGAGAGATGCTTGGATAGAAAACCTAGTAGATTTGAACGTTTGTAGTCAAAAAGGATTAGTTGAAAAATTCGATTCAAGTGTTGGTGCTGGCACAGTTCTAATGCCTTTTGGTGGTAAAACAGCAATGACACCAACTGAAGGTATGGCTGCTAAGCTACCTGTTTTAAACGGTCAAACTACTACCTGCACACTGATGGCTCATGGCTTTGATCCCAAATTATCAAAGCTTAGCCCATATCATGGTGCTATATATGCAGTTTTACACTCAATAGCTAAAATTGTTGCAATGGGTGGAGATTATACTAAGATTAGACTTAGTTTCCAAGAGTACTTTGAAAAGCTAGGAAAAGATGCAGAAAAATGGGCTAAGCCTTTTTCAGCACTACTAGGAGCTTTCAAAATTCAACATGAAATGCAAGTCCCTGCAATTGGTGGCAAGGACAGCATGTCTGGAACATTTAAGGATATAAATGTACCTCCAAGCCTAGTGAGCTTTGCTGTTTGCGTAGAAGATTTAGATAATATAATATCTCCAGAGTTTAAAAAAGTAGGCAGTAAAGTAATATTAGTTAAAGCTAAAAAAGATGAAAGCTATATACCAAATTTTGAAGATATCAAGAGTAAATATTCAAAAATACATGAACTAATAAAGAATAAAAGAGTTTTAAGTGCTCATACAGTTGGCTATGGTGGACTTGCAGAAGCAATAAGCAAGATGAGCTTTGGAAATAGAATTGGTTTCTCAACTATTGGAAGTACGATATTTGATTCTAATTTCTATTTTGCTCCTAAGTATGGAGATATAATATTAGAGCTTGATAGTCTTGATGGTATAGATATTCCTTATCTTTTGATAGGAGAAACTATTTCACAGAAAAAAATATCCTTGAATAATTCATATAACATAAGAATAGATGAAATGCAAAGCGAATGGCTAAAACCACTTGCTAGCATATACCCTATTAAGAAAGATTCTGAAGGAAAAATTAAGGATTATCAATATACTTTAGACAATAAAATAGTGAAATCAAGAAACATAAGTATTGCTAAGCCAAGAGTATTTATACCTGTATTCCCAGGAACAAACTGCGAATACGATACTAAGAGAGCCTTTGAAAGAGCAGGAGCTATAGCTGAGACTTTTGTATTTAAAAACTTAAGCCCGTCAGATGTTGAGTTATCTATAAAAGAAATGGCAAAGTTTATCAACAAGTCACAGATTGTTGCTTTACCTGGTGGATTCAGCGCTGGCGATGAGCCAGATGGTTCTGGTAAATTTATAGCTGCAACATTTAGAAATCCAATGCTAAGCGAAGCTATAATGAATCTAATTAAAAATAGAGATGGCTTAATGATTGGTATTTGCAATGGATTCCAAGCACTAATAAAACTTGGACTCGTGCCTTATGGAGAGATAAGAGAAATTGATAAGGATGATCCTACATTGACATACAATACAATCGGAAGACATATATCTACATTTGCATTGACTAAGGTGGTTTCTAATCTATCTCCTTGGTTCAATAACTGCAAGGTTTCAGATGTATTTAATCTACCTTTCTCACATGGTGAAGGAAGATTTATGGCAAATAAAGAATGGATAGATAAATTAAAACAAAATGGACAAATAGCTACACAATATGTTGATAATGATTATAACCCAAGCTATGATGGAAGATTCAATCCTAATGGTTCTGTGGAAGCAATAGAAGGTATAACAAGTCCTGATGGTAGAATTTTAGGAAAGATGGGACACTCTGAAAGACTTGATATAGGAACATATAGAAACATACCTTACAATAAGGATCAAAAACTGTTTGAAGCTGGAATAGCATATTTTAAATAAAAAGAGTGAAGCAGGCTTCACTCTTTAGGAAGGAAAAAAAAGTAAATGAAAATAGCAATTGTTATGGGAAGTGACTCAGACTTTCCAGTAATAGAAAAAGGACTGCAAATTTTAAAGGATTTCGGTGTAGATTTTGAGCTCAGAGTAATGTCAGCGCACAGAACACCTGATATCGCAAGTGATTTCGCAAAAAATGCAGAGAAAAACGGATATGAAGTAATTATAGCAATCGCAGGTAAAGCAGCTCATTTAGGAGGAGTCCTAGCAGCTTGTACTTGTCTTCCCGTAATAGGGGTTCCTGTAAAGTCAACAGCATTAGAAGGTATGGACGCTTTACTATCAATGGTTCAAATGCCTCCTGGAATACCAGTTGCAACAGTAGCTATAAATGCTGGTGATAATGCTGCACTGTTAGCAATTCAAATGCTTTCAATTAAATACCCAGAGCTTAGAGCTAAATTCCATGAGTATAAAAAACAAATGGAAGAAAAAGTAATCAAGGCTGATAAAGAAATTCAAAAACGATTGTAATTACAGAAAGGGAAAAGTTAAGATGTTTAATTACGAAAAAATTGGCGATGATAAACTACATGAGGAATGTGGCATAACAGGAATATATACAAACAAACCCGAGCTTTCTCCACATCTTATGTACTATGGACTTTTTGCATTACAGCATAGAGGACAAGAAAGTGCAGGTATTGCATCAAGTATAGGTGGTGGTTTAATTGAGCAATATAAGGGCATGGGCTTGGTCGCAGAGGTATTTAATAATGATATCCTTAAAAAGCTAAGTGGCAATATTTCAATAGGTCATGTTCGTTATTCTACAACTGGAGGTAGTCATATTGAAAATGCTCAGCCACTTGTAGTTAAATATAAAAAATGTGCATTTGCTCTTGCTCATAATGGAAATTTAGTTAATGCAGATTCATTAAAAGAAATATTGGAAAATTCCGGTGTTATATTTCAAACCTCTACTGACACAGAGGTTATTGCAAACATGATAGCTAGAAACTACAATGACAATCTTATAAAATCATTAAAAAATGTCATGGAAATTATAAAGGGAGCCTTTGCTCTAGTATTGATGGACGATAAATCCTTAATTGGTGTACGTGATCATTTTGGTCTTAGACCTTTATGTATAGGTAAAAGACCTGATGGATATGTTCTTGCTTCTGAAAGCTGTGCTATTACAGCAATGGGTGGAGAATTTATACGAGATGTTGAGCCTGGAGAAATTGTTGTTATTAACGAAAACGGTATAGAAAGCATAAAAAGCAATAAATATGCCTCAAAAAAATCTTGTATATTTGAATATGTATATTTTGCAAGGCCTGACAGCGTAATAGATGGGATAAGTGTTTATCAAGCTAGATACAACTCAGGAAGAGAGCTAGCAAAAGAAGCTCCTGTTAAAGCTGATTTAGTATTTTCTGTTCCAGATTCTGGAACACCTGCAGCAATAGGCTATGCTCAAGAGCTAGGTATTCCATTTGGTCTTGGACTTGTAAAAAATAGATATGCTAAAAGAACATTTTTAGAACCAAGTCAAGAATTAAGAGAAGAAGCTGTTAAAATGAAATTGAGTGTTTTAAAAGAGCTCGTTAAAGATAAAGTTGTAGTTATGATAGATGACAGTATAGTAAGAGGAACTACTAGCAGAAAGCTTGCAACTATGGTTAGAGATGCAGGAGCTAAGGAAGTACATGTAAGAGTAGCCTCTCCTCCTATAACACATTCATGCTTCTTTGGTATTGACACTCCATTTAGGAACTACTTGATAGGGGCTACAAAAAGCAATGAAGAAATTAAAGAATTTATAAAAGCAGATAGTTTATATTATTTAAGTATACAAGGCTTGATAAAAGCAACAGGACGAGAAAACGGCTTCTGTTTAGCCTGTTTAAATGGAGATTATCCAATGGAAGTACCAAATTTCAATTAAATGAAGGGATGGAAATAAACATGAATGATAAATTAACTTATAAAGAAGCTGGCGTAGATGTCCATGCTGGCTATGAAACTGTAAGATTAATAAAGGACAGTGTTAAAAAAACTTATATTAAAGGTGTAATGTCAGATATAGGTGGCTTTGGCGGTATGTTTGCCATAGATAAAAATGAGTACGAAGAACCAATACTCGTTTCTGGAACTGATGGAGTTGGAACTAAAATTATGATAGCTTTCATGACAGACAAGCATGATACTATTGGCGAAGATGCTGTTGCTATGTGTGTAAATGATGTAATTTGCCAAGGTGCAAAGCCTTTGTTTTTCCTTGATTATATAGCATCAGGCAAGCTAGAACCTACAAAGGTTGCTACAATAGTTAGTGGTGTAGCTAATGGCTGTGTTAAGTCAGGCTGTGCTTTAATTGGTGGTGAAACAGCTGAAATGCCAGGTTTATATAAGGAAGGCGAATATGATATTGCGGGCTTTTGTGTTGGAATAGTAGATAAGAAAAAAATTATTGATGGAAGCACAATTAAAGAGGGAGATACACTAATTGGAATACCTTCAAGTGGAGTTCACAGCAATGGATACTCACTTGTTAGAAAGATATTTTTTGATCACAAAAACTATAATGTTAATGATTATATCGATGAATTAGGCTCAACTCTTGGAGAAGCTCTAATCACACCTACAAGGCTTTATCCAAAGCTTATACTTGATGTAATAAGTAAATTCAACATAAAGGGTATGTCTAACATAACTGGTGGAGGATTTTATGAAAATATTCCTCGTATGTTCCCAGAAGGTTTGACTGCAGATATTGAAACTAAAAACATCAATGTTCTTCCAATATTTAAGCTTATGCAAAAAGAAGGAAATGTTGATATAGATGAAATGTATGGAACCTTCAACATGGGAATAGGTATGGTTATGGCAGTAGATAAAAATGATGCTGATAAAGTAATAGAATACATGCAATCAATTGGTGAAAAACCAGTTAAAATAGGAACTATGGTAAAAAGAGAAGGTGGCTTGAAAATATGTCACAATTAGTACCCAAGAAAATAGCAGTATTGCTATCTGGCGGAGGAACTAATCTTCAATCCTTAATAGATAATATTGGAGATATAAATGCTAAGATTGACCTTGTCATCTCTAATAGAAAAAGTGCCTATGGACTTGAAAGAGCAAAGCTTAATAATATAGATACTCTATACCTAAATCAAAAGGATTATGAAAGCGTTGAAGCATTCAATGATGAAATAATCAATGAGTTAGAAAGACGCAATATTGATCTCGTTGTTTTAGCAGGTTATCTGAAAATATTAAGCAAGAGATTTATTGAACTTTATAAAAACAGAATAATAAATGTACACCCTTCACTCATACCATCATTTTGTGGTGATGGCTTCTATGGTTTAAGAGTTCATGAGGAAGCTATCAATTACGGTGTTAAGGTAAGTGGTGCAACGGTTCATTTTGTAACTGAGGATACAGATGCTGGTCCTATAATACTTCAAGATACTGTACAGGTTGAAGATAATGACACAGCAGAAACCCTTCAACAAAAGGTCTTGAAAATTGAACACAAACTCCTTTCAAAAGCAGTAAAGCTATTCTGTGAAGAAAAGCTACATATAGAAAACAGAAAGGTTATTGTCAAATAAGCAATAACCTTTTTTACTACACTGTAATCAAATTATAGGAATGCACAATTTTTATAGTAAAGTCCGCTATGCTTTCTGTTTCCTGATCATGTGATATAATAATAATTATTCTTTCGGTTTTTAATTCTTGTATATATTTATAAAACTCAACTTTGCTATCCTTATCCATAGATGATGTAGGTTCATCAAATATCAACACTGATGGGCTTTTTATTAATTCTCTAAGTATTGATAGTTTTTGTTTTTCTCCTCCAGAAATATTAGTTGAGTTCTCATTTATATATAAGTTGATCTTATCTTCTTCTGAGTAGAGAAATTTCTCTAAACCTACTAATTTTATATATTCATTTAATACTTCAGAATCATAATTTTGAGAAAATGTTATATTGTTAATTATAGTATCTTCAACTAAAACAGGGTTTTGCTCTATTATTCCTATTAAGTTTTTCCTTATACTATTCATGTCCAAGAATTTTATATCTTTATTGTCATAACATACATTTCCTTCATACTTGTCTTCATATAAACCGATTAACAAACTAATAAGCGTACTTTTCCCTGCACCATTATCACCCTTTATCCAATAGATATTTCCCTTATCAAAACTATAGCTAAAGCTATTGATTATTAGTTTTTCATCATATTTGAAATTTATATTTTCTAATCTTATACTATTAATTTCTTTTAAATCTTCTCCCACATTAACTACACTAGGTTTATCTAACAATTCTTTTATTCTATTATATGACGCTAAGTTCACTTGATAACTCTCACCCAAAGAAGCAAAAAACATTAAAGAACCTATCGCTTTATCAAGATAACTTGATAATATAAAAAACGTACCAATTGTCATATTATTATTGATGATATTAATTCCTCCAATTGTAAAAAGAACTAGCTTTATTATAACAGACAACAGCATAAAATATGAATTATACAAGTTTGTTAGTTTTTGACTATTTATTAGTCTCTTATATAATAAAGAAAAGGATTTATTTAATACTGAAAAAAACACTTCCTCAATCGAATGAGATTTGATAAATTTAGCATGAGAAATTTGGTTATTTATACTTGCAAAGTATCTTGATTGTTGTTCTCTAACTTCTACAGATGCTTTGTAAAGTGGTTTTTTAAAAATCTTGTAACCAATAATATACAACAAACCTATAGCTATAATTAGTATTGAAAGTTTATGATTTGATTTTATTATAAATATAAATGATATTAATAGTCCGACTAAATTTAATATTATACTCGCGACAATACTCAAGCAAAAATGAAGTATATCTTTTGCATCATTTTTTATTCTTTGGCTTAAATAAGAGCTATTTTCATTTTCCAAGTCCAATAAAGATGTTGTGTGAAGATGCTTTAGTACATCAGTACATAGCAAAAAACTACTCTTTGCCTCTATGTTAATCCTAATTTGTGATGTTAAATATGTAAAAATTATATTAGACAGGCTTACTGTTAAAAAAATAATCACATATGTAATTAAAAAATTTATGTTTTTTACATAAACAATGTTATCGATAAATTTTCCATTTAACATAGGCATTATTATGCCTATAAATCCCATTACTATATTTATAAAAATGTATATGTAAAATATAAAGTTGTGTTGTTTTATATACTTCATACAAAATTTAAACATTTTAAACTCCCTTTAATATACATAAATAACACAAAGAGTCTTTTTTGAACATCTTTGTGTTATTTATTGTATTATGTCCATGTAATTTTAGTTAAAAATCATCTTAAATTAATTTGATAAAATGCCTATAGTTAACCTATAGGATCACTACAAGCAGTACCATCTGCTCTCAAAACAGTACCACCACATTCCCACGTACTACCCGAAGCTTTAGGACCTGGACCTTGACAATCCACATCAATTATACACTCTACAGTCATAATTCCATATGTAACTATAACATCCTCGTCCTTCCATAAAGAATCAAATAAGCTATGCATATTCTTTCTCCTTTCATAAGTTTAGTTCTAGCAAACGATTTATAGTATATATTCTTATACATATGTACGGAATATCTATTATTTAGCTTATTATATATAAATAGTTAAAATATTTTTTTAACTATACACACGGCAATATACCTATTAACTAATTTTTGTATATATAAAAATTTTTCACGTACTCTTCAACTTTTTGATCAATTAATTTATTTATTTCATCATTTTTGATATCAAACTTTTCTAATGATAATTGCTTACCTGAAAGCTCTTTAGCTATATCAAAGATAGTGTTTTCAACAAATTGTCTAATTTCGATCATATAATCTTCATTTGCAAAATTAAAATCTGCAATTTCTTTTGATTTAATTTTATCTACAAAAATTAATTCATATGTAGTATCTATAACTCTTTTTATAGGTGGGTTTATTTTTCTATACTCTTCTTTAACTTTCCAACTTGCATCCACTGTTAATGTTTCTTTTATATTATCTGTAATTAATTGAGGTATAATAGCAGGATCATTGCTAAGTATTGTTTGAACGCTTGATTCGCTTACTATATAATTTGCTACATCATAAATTTTATCATTCGTTATCTTTTTATACATATAAAAGCATGGTCCATCAACAATTTTAAGATATTTATCCGATAACAGAGGATTAATTATAAAAACTTTATCATAAAGTATGCCTATTGCTTTTAATGAATCTTGAAAATTCGGAGCTTGAACCAGGTTAAATTCTCCATTAAATGTCAATTGGCTTTTTTCATCATATATCTGTTCTTTTTTACATAAATCTTTATAACTCATTGTTTTTTGATCAATAATATCAATTTCATTTAAACTTCCATTATTTGTCGTAACTATATCATTACAAAGGTCAACTATTGATTTTTTTAACATTACTTTAAGTTTTTCTTTATCTTGAAAAATTTCACTTTCTTCATTTACAAATAATAATTCATTTTTATCAAGATAGTACCTTATACGTTCATTGAATTCCCTATAATTAAGTTTAAATTTAGCACCTTTCTCCTTCATTTCCTGTTTGATAATTAGATAATCTCTATATGTTATAACTGGCTTTTGAGAAACATCTATACCATAATGCTTCATTGCTTCATCATCTATACATTCTGCATAATACATTAAGTTTAATGGAATGCAAAAATTAGCCTGATTAGCATCTATCAATTTATCATAACTTTCAAGTTTTGAATAATCAGCATGGTGTTTAGCTATTGTGTGCAAACTATCTATATAATCAATAATTATCGTATTACCATAAGCAGCTGCTATATTACGCTTTAATATATAATCTTCCTTAGTTATTACATCAGATGTATATACATATACCTCCAAAGGAATATTTCTCATTTTACAAAATTCCGTAACATTTTCTATAACATTTTCCAATTGAACATAATATGATCTACCAGTATCAGACCAAACCCATAATTGAATTTTGTCTGTATTTTTTGAAGTAGCATCCTTAGCAGTATTTATTTCTTCATTTCCTATATTATCTTCATTTTTTTTATTACAAGATGACATTATACTTAATATCCCAATTATCATTGTAATCAATACAATTGTTTTAAATACCTTTTTCATTCTAACAGCTCCTATTTTTTAATAATTCATTTTGCTTTATTTTATAAATTAGTGGCACTTTATTTTCTATATCATTTATAAAACTATAACAATTAGATTTATATATATCCTCTGAATCTGATATTCCATTAGGGCAACCACCCCCGCATAACAAAGAATTAGAACAATTTTTACATTCTTCTATAGTAGTAATGTCCCTTGTATGAAAACTTTTTTCCTTTAATGAAAACTCAGGATAATATTGTCCTATTGATTTGTGTATTTGTCCAACCGCTAATATACAATTATATATATTTCCATATGGATCATAAAATCTGTTTTGACCACCACAATCACAAATTTTTAATCTCGGTTTTAACTTTGTTCCATTATATAATGCATCAGATATTGGCATTAATTTCTTGAATATTTGATTTTCTATTGAGTTCTCTATATTATCTTCATCAAATAATGATTTATATAATTCATTTGATAAGGAACTGCTACATTGAAACAGAGGGCATCTATTATTTTATTGAATATATTTGAATCTGAGTATTGATTAATATATTTAATTATCTCATCTGTACCATCTAATGAAACTTGAAATTTATCAATCTTGTTATAATCTATTTTTTTTCTATAATCAAATAAATTCACTCCATTAGTAAATATAATATATTCTTGTGATTTTAAGTTTTTTAGTGCGTAATTGATAGTACCAATATTTTGTGGCAATAATGATTCAACACCGGTAAAAATAACTTCTTCAAACTCATTAACATCAAAAAAATCTTGTGATAAATATTCATTAATCAAATCGATATCATGGTTTGTCATAAATTGTTGTCTATATTTAGGATTGTTGTTATATTTATTCTGATAACAATATAAACATTTGAAATTACATTGATGTGTTAAATTAAGATTATAGATGTAACTGGAAATTTTTCTATAAATAATTCTGAGTTGCTCTGTACGGTTTGATCCAATTCTAATATTTTATCTTTTGAGAAAACTTGCTTATCCTCGTATAAATTATCTAATATTTTGTTTTCTTCTTGTAATAAAGGTGTCTTATTATTTATTTTATTCTCTATCTCCAACATAGCAGACAAGAGATTTTTATTTATATTTTATCTCCTAAAATTAATCAAATTTATAAGTAAAATGTTATTATCATTTATATTATAAATTAAGTTTCCTAAAACAAATCTTTTATCCATAGTTTTTATCCCCCCAGATTTATCAAGCTAATTGTCTTAATTTCTTTAATTAATCACAAAATATTACTTACACCTCTTAATTACTCATTATAGATCTTTACCATAAAATCATATTTTTTTCTTAACTAAGTTATAAACTAAATTTTAATATTATGCAACGGACTCTTAAGTCCGGTTTTTGATACTGTTGTTTTATGCTAGTAAAAAATACATATAAATTCATCTATTTTATCATCTTCTTAACTCCTCAACATGATGATAAGCTATATAGCAATTGAAATAAAGCGAAGTTCTAATAGTATTTTTAGACAATAACCCTTTTCCATTTAATTATTCTATTTTCCCTTTTCTAAGCTTTTGTAACTATTTTTAATAGCTTTAATATTCTGTTTATCTACAATATCTTTATCATATCTAGCCTTTCTATAAATTTCCTTTATATTCTCCAAATCCTTGTCATGATTTTTGAATATCATAGACGATTTATTATATATAGTTTGACTATTATCATATATAAAAATGTACATTCCATTTTTATGACAAAGCTCTAGAAATTTTTTATACCAAGATCTTATTCGGTTTGTTTTAAAAAAGCTATGCTTAGTTTCGTTCTTTTTGATATCATCATTTAAAAAGCTTGTGTTTTGAATAATACTATCTGTGACCTTAGAGATTTTTGTTTTTCCAATTCGTTTCATAATCCGCTTAATCAAAAGATAAATTAAAAATATAAAAACTATGCTAACAAGTATAACTGTCAATACATAAAATGCTGTGATGTCTGGTTGTTCTGTGTATTCTACTATATAGCTTTCTTCTCTCATTTCAGGCTTTACAAGCATTCCTTCATATTTTGACACTATAGTACTATCAACAATTCTACCAACTGGTGTAAAAACAATATGAAATACCTGCGCTATTATAGGTATAATCGTTTTAATATATATAAATTTTAATCCGGAAATTAAAGAGTTTAAAACAACTTCTGTACTGAACAATATAGATGTTATACAAATCATGATAATCATTAACAAATTCATGCAAAGAAATTTTTTATCTATAATTATATCTTCACCATGTCTCATTGTACGAAGCAAATATAGTCCACTTATAAAAAATATAATAGTATATAGAAGTCCTGTCTTATAAAACAATTCAATTTTGTTACGTAAAAAAACAAATATCAATAAAATCACACTTGCTATAAGTAGTGTTATAAATAAATCCTTGAAATTATAGTAATCTTCATAGTGTTGTTTTTTATTTATAACAAAACAAAGCATACATATAAATGGAATTAAAATTACAATTACTTCTACAATATTTCTAGAGAATAATATAGCAATAACAAAGCCAATGAAAAGCAAATATTTAAATTTAGTATATTTTTTATTATCACTAACAAGGTAAATCATATATACAAATGGGACTAATACTACAAGTCCTCCTGCGACAGTTTTAGAAAATAACATAGCAATAATAAAGCCAATGAAAGGCAAATATTTAAATTTAGTATATTTTTTATTTCTAAAGATATATGTAAGTGAAAGACTTACAAGAATTATAAAAAATATTACAAGTCTTGGGCTATATACTGAGTCAACAAATGCCATGTTAGCATAAGTAAAATATAAAGCTAGCAAACATATATTTTTAATTAAAAAAATCAGGAACATTTCACTCTCTCCTCCTTACTCTTTACTTAAGCTTGAAGCTAAACCTGGAGTCAAAACACATACATCATGACCAGTGAGCTCTCTTAACTTATCTAAGTTTGTTTCCTCTTTAGAGTTAACACCATCTACGTAAGGTGTTATAAGAACATGTCCTACTCCTAACTCAGCAAAATCAATAACCCTATTTAGCAATTCTTCATAAGGCTCTGTAATTATGTCTACTGATGCTCTACCTAAGTCTTCTAAAATGTTCATTAAATGATTTCTACCGTAAGCAAATCTATCTGTATTTCGATAAATTTGTATCACACCCTCTGTTATTATATTTGTAATAACTTTATATCTTATATTTTTAGCTTCCAAGTATTGACAAACACTTCTGCATATTGAAAAACTTTCTTCTATAAGATTTTCACGATTAATTCCATCATAATCTATGTTTAATATAACAGTAACCATTAACTCTAGGGTATAATCATATTTTTTAACCATTAAATGTCCAAATCTTGCAGTCTGTGTCCATGAAATCATCTTTTGAGGCTCTTGCCCTGTATAGTCATTAAATCCAACTGTAAGTATTGGATCTTCTAATATAAATCTGTTTATTGACATTTCACCAATATAACCACTTAGTTTTACATCAAGATTTAAAACGGCAGTTTCCTTAGGAATAACAATTATTTCCTTTGTATTATCATAGTTTCCAAGGGTTTCAGCAAATCCAAGAGCATCTCCAGCATATATTGTAGCTCCATATAAAAAATATCTTCCCCTTTTCGGTATATGAGCTCTTACTCTTCTCTCTAAAATCTGTCTTGGCATCAAGTACTTACTACTTTGGATAAACGAATAAACAACATCATCAATTTTCTTAGGAACAATTATTTCTTTTGAAAATTTTTCTTTAAGCTTTAGATAAGAAATAAAACGCCAAGTCCTATTTTTTAAAACACATACAATATCAAACTCTTCGTCAGGTTCAACAATAGTTAATGAAGTTTTTTGAGAATATTCTATACCTTTTAAAGCATTTTTTATTGAATTCTTTTCAATTATATACATAATTATTGCAATTGCCATTACTGTAGTTAAAAACATACTCATACTCTTTCTAAGAATTATTTTATAGTAATTTGTGCTACGCTTCCATTAGCTTATCATTTGCGTTTGAAAAGCTTTTCCTTAATCTTAAAGAACTTTCATCGAGTTTTGGTGTTATAAGAATATGCTCAACTCCCATTTCTGCAAATTCTATTGATCTATCGAGCATTTTCTCATAAGTTTCCTTAACTGTATATCCTGCTCTTCCTAAACCTTCTAAAATATTCATTAAAAACATATAAATACTCCCCCGAAATTTCTAAACTTTTCATATTAAATATATAGAATTTTCAAATTTTTGTCAAGAAATAATTGGAAGATGTTCTTGTGTTTGACAGTTCTAGAGAGCAAAGCTTATTCAAATAAAAAATGAAATTCCAAAATTTTATTTGATATTAGTTAGCTATGGTTATATAATAATAGTGTTGGAGGATTTTATGGAAGAGCTAAGAGGAATAATATTTGATATAATATACAGAAATGAAGATAATGGCTATACCGTAGCCCTTTTAGAAACGGATACAAATGTAGTAACTATAACTGGAAGCTTTCCATCAGATTTGACTAATGAAAGCCTCCTGATGTATGGTAAATTTGTTAAACATCAAAAGTACGGGGAGCAATTTCAAGTTGAGGCTTATAATGTTCTGTTACCAACTGAATTGATTGCTATAGAAAACTACTTATCATCAGGTATGATAAAGGGAATAGGCCCTTCTACTGCTAAAAAAATAGTTGAAGCATTTGGTCAAGAAACATTTTCTATTATTCAAAATTCTCCAGAGAGATTGATTGAAATTGAGGGAATTGGGGAAGTTAAGGCAAAAACAATATCAGAAAGCTTTGTTAGCCAACTTGATATTAAAGAAATAATGATGTTTTTACAAGGACATAGTATAAGTCCTAATTATGCTGTAAAAATATATAAACAATATGGGAAAAATACAATTAATATAGTAAATGAAAATCCTTATAAACTAGCAGAAGACATATATGGTATAGGCTTTAAACTTGCTGATAAAATAGCCTCATCTATAGGAGTTGAAAGCGGGTCTTCATTTAGAATAGCAGCAGGCATAAGATATATACTTTTAGATGGTGCTACAAGAGGACACTCATACCTACCTCAGAACATTTTAATTAAAGCTGCTTCTGAGCTACTTGGGACAAGTGAAGAGGTTTTACGGCTTGAGATAAGAGATATGGCATTTCAATCAAAGATTCACATTGAAATAATAGATGGAAAAGAGTGCATATACTCTCTACCTTATCATACAGCTGAATTAAATGTATGCAATAAGCTAATAGCATTACTTAATCCAGGTTCTAATGCTTCTGTTGAGCATGGTTTTACAGATGATGATATAGACAGATACCTAGCTTATTCACAGCGAGATAATAATATAGAATTGACACAAACTCAGATTATTGCTGTTAAGGATACAGTAAAAAATGGTGTTACTGTTATAACAGGTGGTCCTGGAACTGGTAAAACAACAATAATTAAAACTATATTATATATATTTGAAAGCCTAAGTAAAAAAGTACTTCTCTGCGCACCTACTGGTCGTGCAGCAAAGAAAATAACTGAGTCCTCAGGCAAGGAAGCAAAAACAATACACAGAATGCTTGAATATGCTTATGGCGAAATAGATAGTAACCTAAGCTTTAATAAAAATGATGAGTCACCTCTTGATGCTGATGTAATTATAGTTGACGAGTCATCAATGATTGATATAATTTTAATGAATCACTTACTAAAAGCTATTAAGATAGGAACTAGGCTAGTTTTGGTTGGTGATATGGATCAGCTACCATCTGTTGGTGCTGGTAATGTACTTAAAGATATAATTTATAGTGAGGTCATACCAACTGTAAGGCTTGATAAGATATTTAGGCAAGCTGATGGGAGCAGTATCATCGAAAATGCTCATAAGATTAACAGTGGAGAAATGCCTATTTGCAATGAAAAGGATTCTGATTTTTTCTTTATGAAAAAAACTACTAATAAAGAAATCTCTGATTTAATAGTTGAGTTATACTCAATAAGACTTCCAGCAAAGTATTCACTAAACCCTATCAAAGATATACAAGTTTTGTCTCCTATGAAAAAAGGTGATGTCGGAGTTATTGAACTAAATAACAAGCTACAAGAGATAATCAATCCCCCTTCAATACTTAAAGCTGAAAAAGCTATGGGAAAGGTATGCTTTAGAGTTGGGGACAAGGTAATGCAAACTAAGAATAATTATCAGCTGCAATGGCGTATTAATAATGAAGATGGTAAAAACATCGAAGGTGAGGGAATTTATAACGGAGATATTGGTTATATTGTTTTTATTGATGTAAAAAATGAAGAGCTAGTAGTTGAGTATGATGATAGAAAGGAAGCAACTTATGGATTTTCGCAATTAGATGAACTAATCTTAGCATATGCTTCAACTGTACATAAAAGTCAGGGCAGTGAATTTCCTGTGATTATTATGCCTATGACATGGGCTCCAGAAATGCTTTTAACAAGAAACCTGTTATACACTGCAGTTACACGTGCTAAAAGCCTTGTTGTGCTTGTGGGACAGGAAAAATATATAGAGTTTATGGTTAAAAACAATAAAATTGATGATAGATATTCTGCACTTGATATGAGATTAAAACAAATAAAGGAGTTTTATAATTGGTAAATATATAAACATATTTAGGGGGCTTAGATGTTTAAATATATTAAATCTTTTTTAGAGCTAATATATCCAGAAAAAAATATATGCCAAATTTGTGATACCTATGATGAGAGTATAAATGATAGCTACATCTGTAAAAGCTGTCTTTCCAAGCTTGAGAAAATTGAAGAGCCTGTTTGCAGAATTTGCAACAGAAGCCTTAGGCATAATCCAAGCTTGACGATTTGTGATGAATGTGCTAGGGATACAAGGAACTTTGATAAATCTAAAAGTTTATTTACTTATACTGGAACTGTAAAAAAGATTATTCACGACTATAAATATTGCAATAAAGCATATTATTACAAGTTGTTCAGTTATCTGCTAATTGAATATATGAAAGAAAATAGATATATTAATTTTGATTACATAACAGCAGTTCCTCTGCATAAAATAAAACTAAGGAAAAGAGGCTTTAATCAATCACAGCTTTTAGCAAATAAAATTGGAAAATATTTTAATATCACTTATATAGATACTTTAAAAAGAAATAATAATACAGAAAAACAAAGCAATCTATCTAAGTATGCAAGACAAAAGAATCTTGAAAACGTCTTTGAAATAGCTAATAATAAAGTGCCTGCTTTAATAAATGGTACTGATATTTTGATTATTGATGATATCTTTACAACAGGTTCAACAGTGAATGAATGTAGTAAGATATTAAAACAGCACGGAGCAAATAAGGTTTTTGTACTGACATTAGCTAGATAGAGTGGACGTAGTCCACTCTTGGGAAAAATCGTACCGATTTTTCAGACATAATTTGAACTCCGTTCGCTCTTGGGAAAAATCGTGTTGATTTTACAAAAAATTAAATTTTTTTTTTCATTGTTTAATTCTACCCTAGCAGGGTATAATTAATATACAATATAAAACAAGCTTTTATAGAAGTCTTGTTTAATAAAACTCGGAAGGAGCTGATTGCATGAACATTACTGTTTATGGAAAAAATATAACATTGACTGATGCATTAAAGGATGTGGCAACTAAGAAAATAAGCAGACTAGAAAAATTTTTCCACAAGGATGTTGAAGCTAAGGTTGTTTTAAGCGTTGAAAGAAAGAAGCAAAAGGTTGAAGTAACAATACCATTTAACGGAAGGATATTAAGGGTGGAAGAAGCTTCAGATGATATGTATTCATCAATTGATGACTCTGTTGAATCTTTAGAAAAGCAAATTAGAAAATATAAAACAAAGCTTGAAGATAGAAAGTACAGCAATGAATCAATTAAATTTGAAAATGTAGAGCCACTAGATGATGCAGAAGAAGAGTTTAAGGTGGTAAAAACCAAGAGATTTGCTGTAAAACCAATGAGTATTGAAGAAGCAGTATTGCAAATGGACTTGCTAAAACATGACTTCTTCGTTTTCCTCAATGCAGATACAGAGGAGGTAAATGTAGTTTACAAGAGGAAGGACGCCAACTATGGCTTAATTGAGCCAGAGTTTTAATATAAAAAGAGCGAAACGAGTTTCGCTCTATTGAGGAATTTTCTAATTCTTCTGTAGATGCATGGATAAAACCATGCATCTTTTTTTTGCAAAATGTCTTGCTTTTTTATATTTATTTATTAAATAAATGAAATAATATTTATAACTGATAATATATTTAATATTTTTACTTGATAATATTGTTATTTTATTATATTATATAGGAAATATTTACTAAAAAGTAAGAAAGGAATGAAAAATTATCATGATTATAGAAGCTATTATAATAGGCCTAATTATTGGAGCTATTAGAAAAGGAAAGCTATCAAGATTAGGATACTTAAAAATTAATCTCTCTGCGCTGCTTGTACTTGCTCTTGTTTCATTTGTATCGATTATTATTATGAATATTGGTTTATTTGATTTTAATTCAAGATTATACAATATATTTTTAGTGATTACATATTCACTAGTAATAATAGTTCTGGCATTCAATCTTGACAAAAGATATATGTTTATGCCGCTAATTGGTGTAATGATGAACTTTATTTGCCTCTGCTTAAATAGTTTTAAAACTCCTGTAAAAAGCAATATAGTTGCAGATGTATATGGAGCAGAAATGGCTGGATTATTAGCAGCAGATAAAATAAAATTTTTCATTCCTATAGAAGGTTCTAAGTTAGGTGTGTTGGGTAAAATATTTTATTTAGATGATTACTACTTATATGATATTGTCTTCAGTATTGGTGATATCATAATCTTCGTCGGAATAATACTACTCATTCAACATCTGATGAACGATAAATACTTAAAAACTAGAGATTCAATAACATTGTCAAGATCTTTATTTAAAAAGAAAAAATAGAGCAATGCAAGTTTCGATCTATATTTGCGGCAAAATAAACCTATATCACTCAAATAATTAAATATTTTTCTATATTTTTTATAAAAAGCACTTGTACAATTTTCTAAACAGTGCTATAATATTAAAGCTATCCTTGCCATTAATATGTTTAATGGCCAGAGACCACGAGGAGGTGAAAATTATGAGAAAATATGAAGGAGCATTTATCCTATACTCTAATTTAGAGGAAGATGTTAGAAATGCAGAAATTGAAAAAATCAAAAACATAGTTACAGGATTTAACGGAACTATTGATAAGGTTAATGAGTGGGGTCAAAGAAGACTTGCTTATGAAATCAATAAAAAAAGAGATGGTTACTATGTAATAATCAATTTTACTTCAAATGCAGATGCAGTTAATGAAGTTGACAGAATTTGTAAAATCAGCGACAATGTATTGAGACATATGATAACAGTAGAAGATGAAAAATAATAAAAAACAAGGGGGATAAAAAAATGAACAACGTAATTTTAATCGGGAGACTAGTAAAAGAGCCTGACTTAAAATTTCTGCCATCAGGTATGGCAGTAGCTAAATTTACTTTAGCAGTAGACAAAGAGTTATTTGGGGATAAAAAACAAGAAGCTATTAATCAGGGTAAACCAACTGCAGATTTCATCAACATTTCAGTGTTTGGTAAATCAGCAGAAAACTGTGCGAATTACCTTACTAAAGGCAGTATGTGTGCTGTAAATGGAAGAATTAATACAGGAAGCTACACAACACAATCAGGTGAAAAAAGATATACTACTGATATAATAGCAAGCAGAGTTGAGTTTATTGGTTCTAAACAATCATCTTCGTCATCAACATTGCCAGGAAAGCCTACAAATTCGGATAGCAATTTCTTTGACAATTTCGCAGATGACGACAATGATATTTTCCAACCAGTAGATGAAGATGATATTCCATTTTAAGGAGGAAAATTTCAGTGAGTTCAAGAGAAGGCGGCTTCAAAAAAAATTATGATAACGCTGGCGGCCAAATGAAAAGAAAGCCACGTAAAAAAGTTTGTCAATTTTGCCAAGAAAAGGCAACTAGCATAGATTATAAAGAAGTTGGAAAGCTTAAAAAATATATTTCTGAAAGAGGTAAGATTTTACCAAGAAGAATTACAGGAACATGTGCTAAGCACCAAAGAATGGTAACAAATGCTATAAAAAGATCAAGAGCAATCGCACTACTACCATACACTACTGAATAGTAGGGTATCACTACTGAGTAGTAATAGTAGTTATAACTATTAAATAAATGACATCAAAAATCACATCTCATATATGATATGTGATTTTTTTATTTGAATAAAAAAGATTTTATTATTTAATACAAAAAATATTAATACTTTAACACTAAGCTAAGTTAGTTTACTTTTTAATTGTAAATTTATATTAATTTTGATATAATAAATACAATTGTAATAAATAATTTATAAAACAACGGAGGATTATAATGTATAAGGAAATTTCAAAAGAACTATTAAGTTTTATAGAAAAAAGCAAAAGCAGCTTTCATGCTATTGAAACAATAAAAGAAGAACTAAACATAAATGGTTTTACTGAGTTGTTTGAAAGCAAAGCTTGGAAATTAGAAAAAGGTAAAAAATATTATGTTACAAGAAACTCATCATCAATTATTTCTTTTAATATCGGTAAGAACTTAGATAATTATAGTTTTAACATGACTGCTTCACACAGTGATTCACCTGTTTTCAAAATAAAAGACAATTATGAAATAGAAGCAGCTAAAAATTATATCCAGTTAAATACAGAAAAATATGGTGGCATGCTTCATGCTACATGGCTTGATAGACCATTATCAGTAGCTGGAAGAATAATTGTAAAAGAAGGAAATAAAATAGTAACAAAGCTTGTTGATGTAGACAGAGACTTAGTTCTAATACCAAATATGGCTATACATATGAATAGAGAAGCAAACTCAGGTATGAAGTATAATGAGCAAATAGATATGCTTCCTTTGTTCGGAACAGCTGATGAAGCAAAAGACGCTTTTATGAGTATAATAGCTAAAGCAGCTAATGTTGAAGAGAAAGATATAGTTGGTCATGATTTATTCCTTTACAATCGTATGAAGCCTTCAATTTGGGGAAGCAACGAAGAATTTATCTCTTCTGCTAAGCTAGATGATTTACAATGTGCTTTTTCATCCTTAAAAGCATTTGTTGCTTCTAATAGCAATAAGTCAATAAATGTATATTGCTGCTTTGATAATGAAGAGGTTGGTAGCCAAACTAAACAAGGTGCTCAATCAACATTTTTAATTGATACATTAACTAGAATTAATGAAGGTCTTGGTAAAAATAAGGAAGATTATTATAGAGCTATTGCATCATCATTTATGTTATCAGCAGACAATGCTCATGCCGTTCATCCTAATCATCCTGAAAAAAGCGATCCTACCAACAAGGTTTTTATAAACCAAGGTATAGTAATAAAGTACAATGCAAATCAAAAATATACTACTGATGGAGTAAGTGCTGCAATATTCAAAACAATTTGTGAAAGAGCAGGTGTTCCATATCAAGCATATACTAACCGTTCTGATGTTGCTGGTGGTGGTACTCTTGGAAATGTGGCAACAACACATATCAGCATTAAAATGGTTGATATAGGACTTGCACAGCTTGCAATGCATTCATCATACGAAACAGCAGGCATTAAAGACACAGAATATATGATTAAAGCTATCACTGAATTCTATAGTTCTCATTTAGAAGAAACAAGTGCTGGTAATATTGAAATAAGTTAAATAGAGTGAACAAAGTTTCACTCCGCGAACTTTGTTCGCTCTATGGAAGAATCATTCTGATTCTTCTTAATCATTTAGATCATTCTTAAATAATAAAAAATAAATCACCCATGAATATATTTTTATAAATTACTAACAATAATAAAAAATAATTAATATGGGTGATTTTTATGCGTAATATTATAATAAATGTATTTATGTTTTTAGTTGGAGGAACAATATATTTTTTTCTTGAAATACTGTTTAGATCTTATTCTCACCCTTCAATGTTCATATGTGGTGGTGTTTGCTTTGTTCTAATAGGTCTACTAAATGAACAAGAACGTTTTAAGTTTACTCTAGTTCAACAAATGTTAATTTCAAGTATAATAATTACTATTCTTGAACTTATCACTGGATTAATCGTTAATATTTGGCTTGATTTAAATGTTTGGAACTACTCTTCCCTACCATTTAATTTCTTAGGTCAAATATGTATATATTATACTATACTTTGGTTCTTCTTATCATTACCAGGTATATTATTAAACGACTATTTAAGGTATAAGTTTTTTGGTAAGACACAAACGAAATACAACATAATACGAACGTCTAACAAGCTTATTAAATATAATATTTTTCATAAAAAATAATCATTTCATAGCTATATTTTTCTCAATGAAATTGCAACGTTTTCCATATATTTATTAGTCATTTTTTAAAAATATTAATCATAACGTTTGCAATTTATCTTGACTTAATTTAATTTTTGTAATATTATTTATGTTAACAAGGCTATTATATAGCTTATAATATTTAATAAAGAATTTTGGGGAGGACTAAAATGAAAGTAAAACGTTTATTTACATTAATTCTTGCAGTGCTTATGGTTGTTACAGCATTCACAGGCTGTGGCGGAAACACTGTAGCTACAAGCGATGAAATTTTAAGATTTGGTACATCAGGATATGATGGCGTTATGAACCCTATCATGACTGATAATACTTATGATTCTTATGCATGTTCTTTGCTTTTTGAATCACTTATTAAAATTGACAAAACTGGTGCTTATCAACCGGACTTAGCATCATGGAAAATTTCAGATGACCACCTTACTTATACTTTTACATTAAAAGATGGTATTAAATTCTCTAATGGAACTCCATTAACAGCAGAAGATGTATACTTTACATTTGCAACTATAGCTCATCCAGATTACAATGGTCCAAGAGCATATGCTGTAGCTGATATGGTAGGATATGAGGACTTCAAAGCTGGTAAAGCTGAAACTTTTGAAGGAATAAAAGTTATTGATCCTAAAACAATTTCCTTTACATTTGCAGAAGGCAAAGCATCACCTGCAAACATTGAATGCTTCACATACGGTATTTTATCAAAAGATTATTACAAATTTGATAAATGGGAAGATTTCACTGCTTTAAATGAAAAACCAATGGGATCTGGAGTTTTAGTATTAGAAGCTTTTGCTCCAAAAGAATATATCAAAATGTTAAGAAATGATAATTACTGGGATGCTAAAAACGGCGCTAAGATAGGTGGAATTTACTTCCTAGAAGTTCCAGATGAAACTTTAATATCTGCACTTCAAACTGACCAAATTGACTTTGCTCAAGTTTCAGCAAGCCAAGACAATTTAGCAGCATTAAAAGAATTGGACAATGTTCATCCTATTAACTACTTAGGAAATGGTTACACATTTATGTGTTTCAATACTTTGAAGCCTACACTTTCTGACAAGAGAGTACGTCAAGCTCTTATGTATTCATTAAATAGAAAAGACTTTATAAAGATTCAATATGGTGAAGGTATTGCTGAAGTTGGTATGGCTCCTATATCTCCAGTTTCATGGGCATTCCCTAAAGAAGGCTTAAATGCATATGATTTCGATATGACTAAAGCTGCTAGCTTAATGGATGAAGCTGGTTGGAAGATGAGTTCTGATGGATTCCGTTATAAAGACGGACAAAAATTCAGCATTAACTGGTTGGTTTATACTGATTCTCCATGGCCAGGAAAATTATCTTCAATGGCAGCAGACACTTGGAAAGAACTTGGAGTTGATTTGAAAATTGAAATAATGGACTTCAACACAGTATCAGACAAGACAATGGATTCTGAACCAGCAGATAGAACATTTGATATCTATACAATGGGCTTTAGCTTAGGAGTAGATCCAGACCCAACAGGAGCTTTGTTTGATGACAACGCAAGTGAAAAAGGTGGATTTAACGCATCTGGATATAAAAATGATGCAGCTATGGAACTTGTAAGAAAAGGAAAAGCTGAATTTGATACTAAGAAAAGAGCAGAAATATACCAAGAATGGGCTAAGATTATGAATGAAGAAATACCTCATGCAATCGTAGCTTATAGATCAGAAATTTGGGGAATCAATAATAAAATTAAAGGTATGGATGAAATAAACACATACCAAGATTTCACAGTTATAATAAAATCAATAACTGTAGAAGCACCTAAAAAATAGTAATAGTAATAGTAATAATATGAACAGCCCGGTCTATAGTGGCCGGGCTTTCTTGATTAAATTTGAAACGGAGGTAAAAAATGAAGAATTATATCATAAGACGTATTTTACAAATGATTCCCGTTTTCATTGGCATCATATTCATTCTTTTCATTTTGCTCGAATTATCACCTGGAACACCTGTAAGTAACATGATGAATCCTAAGATGACAGCAGAACAAAAACAAGAACTTTTGACTAAAATGGGATATGATAGACCATGGTTTGAAAGATTTATCACCTGGTTTAAAGAAGCAGCACAAGGAAATCTTGGAGAATCAGTAAAGCACAAAAAACCTGTAACAGAAGTTATTAAAGATTTTATAGGACCTACTCTTCTTTTATCTTTAACCTCACTTATATTTGCAGTATTAATTGGAATACCGATAGGAATACTAAGTGCGACCAAGCAGTATTCTTTTGCTGATAATGCACTGACCGTATTCTCACTTATCGGTATAAGTTTACCAGCATTTTTCTTTGCACTTCTATTGTTAAAATATTTCTCAGTAGAAATGAAAATATTTCCTTTGTTTGGATTACAAAATGCAACTTTAAGAACTAACAGTTTCTTTGTGAAATTTACAGACACAGCTTGGCACCTAGTTTTGCCTACGCTCGTTCTTGGACTTAGTCAAGCAGCTACGTTTATGAGATATACTCGTTCAAGTATGCTTGAAGTTATTAGACAAGACTACATCAGAACAGCAAGATCAAAAGGTCTTAAGGAAAAAGTTGTAATCTATAAGCATGCTCTTCGTAATGCTATGATTCCAATCGTAACTCTATTAGCATTCTCTATACCTGGTCTTCTATCAGGTGCTGTAATGACAGAGACAATATTTGCGCTTCCTGGACTTGGAAAAATATCAGTTGATGCGAGTATGACTAAGAATATACCTCTTATATTAGGTATCAATGCTATGTCATCAATGCTTGTATTACTTTCAACCTTAATAGGCGATATAATGTATGCTGTTGTTGATCCTCGTGTAAGATATGATTAAGGAGGAATTTAAATATGAAAAAAGATAGATCACAATCATTCTGGGGAAATGCATTACAAAGATTTAGAAAAGATAAAAAAGCCTTAATAAGCTTTTATATACTTCTAGTTGTAGTCTTAGGCTGCATTTTCATACCTTTGATATCACCATACTCTATGGAGCAAACTGAAACAACAGATGAATCTATTAGAGATAAAGCTCCTAATGCTGACCATATCTTAGGTACTGACGACTTAGGTAGAGATATATTTACTCGTTTATTTTATGCAGGTCGAATATCTTTAGGACTTGCCCTTATAGTAGTATTTATAGAATGTGTAGTAGGCATAATCCTTGGTTCAATTGCAGGATTTTATGGTGGTATTGCAGATACTATAATAATGCGTTTATCAGAAATATTTATGTCATTTCCATTCATGATATTTGCCATAACAGCTACAGCTGTATTAGGAACAGGTGTTAAAACATTAATCATTGTTTTGTCAATTCTTAGTTGGCCAAGTATTGCAAGAATTGTAAGAGGACAAATCCTTACTCTTCGTGAAATGGAATATATGGAAGCTTGTGAAGCTCTTGGTATAAGTGACATGAAGAGAATGTTCAAACATTTACTACCAAATGTATTAGCATATATTATTGTTTATGCAACACTTGGTATGGCTGGTGTTATATTAACAGAAACATCTCTTAGCTTTTTAGGTCTTGGTGTATCTCCACCTACTCCTACTTGGGGAAATATGATGCAAGAGGCTCGTAATTTCCGTATATTGAGAGATAAGTGGTGGTATTGGATTCCACCTGGAGTGAGTATATTTATCTCAGTTATGTGTTTTAACTTGCTTGGTGACGGACTTAGAGATGCTATAGACCCTAAATTGAAAAGGTAGGTGAGTTGTAAAATGGATAAAACTATAAAACATGATGATATTTTATTAGAGGTTAAAAATCTTAAAACATATTTTCATACAAGTAATGGTACAGTAAAAGCTGCAGATGATGTAAGCTTTTATGTAAAAAAAGGTGAAACTTTAGGAATAGTTGGAGAATCTGGCTGTGGTAAAAGTATTACCTCAATGTCTATTGTTCGCTTAATAGAAACACCTCCTGGAAAATATGAGGGTGGAGAAATTTGGTTTGAAGGCGAAGATATGCTCAAGATATCTGATGATAGAATGAGACAAATTAGAGGAAATGATATATCTATAATCTTCCAAGAACCAATGACATCATTAAACCCTGTATTTAGAATTGGAGCTCAAATATCAGAAGCTTTAATTCTTCACAGAGGCATGGATAAGAATGAAGCGAGAGAAGAAAGTATTAAAATGCTCAGACTCGTTAAAATTCCTAATCCAGAGAGAATTGTTGATAATTTCCCTTTTGAATTATCAGGTGGTATGAGACAAAGAGTTATGATTGCAATGGCACTTGCATGCGCTCCTAAGCTTTTAATAGCTGATGAGCCTACAACTGCACTTGATGTTACAATTCAAGCTCAGGTTTTAGACCTAATGAATGATTTAAAGAAAAATATTGATGCATCAATTATATTTATCACACACGACTTGGGTGTTATTGCAGAAATGAGTGATAGAGTTATGGTTATGTATGCAGGAAAAGTTGTTGAGTTAGCAAGTGCCGAGGATATATTTAAAAATCCTAAGCATCCTTATACCCAAGGACTAATTGCATCAAAACCTGATTTATCTACAGAAAGTGAAAGACTTCATGTTATACCAGGTGGTGTACCAGATTTAAATAACAAACCAAGTGGTTGCCCATTCCATCCAAGATGTCCACACGCAATGGATGTTTGTAAAAAAGATTTCCCAGGTGAAACCTTTGTAGATGAAGGTCACTTAGTTAACTGCTGGCTTTACCCAAGAAAATCAAACTCTAACGATTTTGTGAAAGGAGAGTAATAATATGGATAAAACATTAATTGAAGTAAAAAATCTAAAAAAATACTTTCCTATAAAAAAGGGAGTTTTTAAAGGTACTGTTGGAAATGTTAAAGCTGTTGATAATGTTTCCTTTAAAATTAAAGAAGGAAAAGTTCTAGGAGTAGTTGGTGAATCAGGTTGTGGAAAATCAACACTTGGAAGAACAATGCTTAAACTTTTAGCACCAACAGAAGGCGAAATGCTTTATGAAGGTAAAAATGTATATAGCATGGGTAAAAGCGAACTCAATCACATGAGAACAAAAATGCAAATTATATTCCAAGACCCTTATAGCTCTTTAAATCCAAGACTTCCAGTTACAGAAATCGTTGGAGAAGCAATGATGCAACACAAAATAGTTGCTAATAAGAAAGAGATGCAAGATAAGGTTATAGAGATAATTGGTAAATGTGGATTGTTTCCAGAACAAGCAAGTAGATATCCTCACCAGTTTTCTGGTGGACAACGTCAACGTATTTGTATAGCTCGTTCACTTGCTCTTAACCCTAAATTTATAGTTTGTGATGAGGCAGTTTCTGCACTCGACGTATCAATTCAATCTCAAATTATTAATCTTTTGAAGGATGCACAAGAAGATTTTGGTTTAACATATATGTTTATATCTCATGACTTATCAGTTGTTAAATTTATAAGTGATGATATAGCAGTTATGTACCTTGGACAAATTGTTGAAACAGGTAGTAAAAAACAGATTTTTGATAATCCTCTACATCCTTATACAGAAGCATTGTTATCTGCTGTTCCATCATTTGATCCTTCAGCAAGAAACAATAAGAAACGTATTATACTTCAAGGAGATATTCCTTCTCCTGCTAATCCACCTAGTGGTTGTAGATTCCACACTAGATGTGTATATGCTCAAGACGTATGTAAGACTAATATTCCAGAATACAGGGAAATTGAACCTGGTCACTTTACAATGTGCCATAAGGTTAATCGAGTATTCTAAATCAATTATTAAATACTATGTCAACTATAAAGGATAGGGGTTGATGATGTAATATGTTTTTCGGTAATAAAAAGAGAATCGATGAAGATTTGGAAAAAATCAGATTCGCAAATCTTTCTGAAGACAAGCAAAAAGAAGAGTTAGACAAAATAGAAATTGATAAAAAGAAAATCCAATCAGTTCAATATGAAAAAAATGATCGTTTAGCTTTAATGATAGCAGCTTTCTCAGTTGTATTGCCATTAGTATTGGTTTTCTTAGCAGTTCTTGCACTTGTAGTTGGATTGTTCTATTGGATATACTAATGTCAATTTAACAGTTTAATTTGAAGATAATAACATATTTATAAGCAGAAGATATCTAAAGATATTCTTCTGCTTTTTTTATGCCTTTTTGTAACATCAGTAAAAATTAAACATATTTTAATATATAAACAACTAGAAAGGAACGTGAACTTATGTCCAAAAAAGGCAATATTTCTATTATTGGAGCAGATTTAAGACAAATATATATGATAAAAAGTCTTTTCGATAAAGGCTACACAATCTATACATACGGTATAAATAATGATTTAGTTACTGATATAATTAGAAAAACTTCCTCATTACATGAGGCTATACAAGAAAGTGATATACTTATCTGCCCTATTCCATTTACTAAGGATAATAAAGATATTGCTTTTTTGAATTTATATGAGGATAAAAATGTTAAACACTTTATGGAAGAACTAAATGAAAAGCATATTTTGTTTGCAGGTTTAATTCCTGCTTTTTTATCAAATCATTGTAATAGAAATAAAATAACAGTTTATGATTTTATGAAAATGAACGATGTTGCTATATTGAATGCTATTGCTACAGCAGAAGGAACTCTAGTAGAAGCTATTAAAAGGAGCACTATTAACATGCATGGAAGCAAAAGCTTAGTGCTTGGTTTTGGAAGATGCGCCCAGGTTTTAGCTTCTAAGCTTAAAGCTCTAAATGTAGATGTCTATATTGGAGCTAGAAATAAGGATGCAGTCGCGCTCTCTATTGCTTATGGGTACAATGGAATATTGTTGGATAATATAGATAAGTATTTAAATGACTTTGATTTTGTATTTAACACAATTCCTGCTTTGGTATTAACAAGTGAAAAATTAGAAAAATTATCACCGTATGTGACAATCATTGATATAGCATCTGCTCCTGGAGGACTTGATTATAATATAGCAGAAGCTTTAAACTTAAATGCTTCATTATGTTTAGGCTTGCCTGGAATATATTCCCCAAAAAGCTCAGGTGAAATATTAGCAGATGTGGTTGAAACAATTCTAATCGAAAGAAGTGGTGAATTTGAAACTAAATAATCTCAATATAGGTGTCGCCCTTACAGGATCATTTTGTACCTTTGACAAAATATTTTTAGAATTAGAAAACCTAATTAAAGAAGGCTCCAATGTATACACAATATTTTCATATGCTTCACAGAATATTGATTGTAGATTTGGAAAATCAAGTGAATTCATTCAAAAAGCAGAAAATATAACACATAACAAGCCTATATTAAGCTTAGAAGAAGCAGAACCACTAGGTCCTAAAAATATGCTTGATGTTTTAATAATAGCGCCTTGCACTGGAAATAGCTTAGCTAAGCTAGTTAATGGAATAACTGATACCCCTACTCTAATGGCTGCTAAGGGTCATCTTAGAAATAATAAACCTTTAGTAATAGCATTGTCTACAAACGATGCATTAGGCTTTAACTTCAAAAATATTGGATCCATGCTAAATACTAAAAATGTTTATTTTGTTCCTTTTGGTCAAGACAACTATCAAGGAAAACCTAATTCAATGGTAGCTCATACTGAATTAATAATTCCATGTCTAGAATGTGCTCTTGATGGAAAACAAATACAGCCAGTTATTAGAAGCCCTCATTTATTATAGAAAAAAGATGCGTTAGTATTATACTAAAACTAACGCATCTTTCTTTTTTAAAGAGTGAAAAAAATTTCACTCTATGAAAGAATCATTCTGATTCTTCTTTGCATTTTAATAAATTTAATTAACTTTACTTAAGAACGAATGATTGGCAGTCTGTACATTCAACTGCTTTTGGGTTTGTTTCATGAGTTCCTACTTTTATAGTAGAAAGTGTACAATAATTATCTGATTGATTATTAAACCTGCATTGACTAACACTGCATTTTATACTTTCATTCTTTTGCATATTCATATAAAAGCCTCCTTTGGTAAATAATATAATTAGCAACTATTATAAGTTGTAAAAATATTATTTGTATTTATCACTTAAATATTCAATGCTAATTAGAATTTTATTGTCAAAATTGTCATATTTATAAATAAGCTCATATATATTTATATGGGGTGATTTTTTTGATAATTTCAATTAATAAAAAAATATTTATAATAAGCTTTGCATTTTTGATAATGCTGTTAATTGGATTGCTAGTAGTATTAAATTATAGTGTAGACACAACTGAAACTATAGCAATAGCAAACAATTGGGGTCTTAGCTTTCAACAAGAGGGGAAGATACCTATCGGCAATGTAAGTGCAGAATTTTTAAAAAAATATGATGCATATTATGCTATTAGTACTGAAGAAAAAGTAATTTACTTGACCTTTGATGCAGGCTTTGAAAATGGATATACAGCTAAAATATTAGATGTGCTTAAGAAGCACAATATTAGCTCGACTTTCTTTTTAGTAGGAAATTATTTAGAAACAGAGCCTGAACTAGTTAAAAGAATGATAAATGAGGGACATATTATAGGTAATCATACCTATACACATCCAGATATGTCTAAGATATCTGATATAGAAGCATTTAAAAAAGAATTGCTGATGTTTGAAGATAAATATAAGAATATAACAAATCAAGAATTAGTTAAATTCTACAGAGCTCCTCAAGGAAAATTTAGCGAAGAAAATTTGAAGCAGGCTAAAGAGCTTGGATATAAAACTTTTTTCTGGAGCTTAGCGTATGTAGATTGGTACGTAAATGATCAGCCAACAAAGGAACAAGCTTTTAAAAAGCTAGTACCAAGAATCCACCCTGGAGCTATAGTTCTACTACACAGTACATCTAAAACAAATGCAGATATATTAGATGAACTAATTACGAAGTGGAAAGATTTAGGTTATAGCTTTAAAAATATAAATGAAATAAAATGAGACCTTGTAGGTCTCTATTTTATTTCTTATTTATAATTTAGTTAATTAAAATAATTTTTGTAAAATAGCTTGTACTCCTAAAGCGACAAACACTACAGAAGTATCAATACACACTCCTAACACCATTGGTTTCCAACCAACACCTTTAACTTCACTAATACTTGTTTTTAAACCAATCGAAGCTAATGCCATAACCATAAATAGCTTTGACATAAATGAAATTCCACTTACTATGTTAGCAGGTAATACTCCGGTGCTCTTTACAGTTACCATTAATAAAAACATTAATATAAACCATGGAAATATTGATTTTAAATTAACCTTACTTTTAGCTTGTGAGCCACTGTTTGTCTTAAGCTTAGTTCTAGCATGAATATATGAAAAAATAAGCACTATAGGAACTATAAATAACGTTCTTGTAAGTTTAACTATTACAGCAAAACTTCCTGCTATTTCTGAAAAACCATAGCCTGCAGCCACAACTGATGATGTATCATTTACAGCTGTTCCTACCCATAAGCCATAGCTTGTATCACTTAAGCCTAGCAACTGACCAATCCAAGGAAATATAATTACTGTTAATATATCAAATAAAAATGTTGCAGATATAGCATATGCAATATCTTTGTCATCTGCCTCTATTACTGGACCAACAGTAGCTACTGCTGTTCCCCCACATATAGCTGTGCTTACAGAAAGCAAGCTAGTTAGCTTCCAATTAACCTTAAATAATTTTCCTAAGATATATCCTCCGCCAAATGCTGTTAATAGTGTAAAAAACATTAACATTAAAGCATATTTTCCAACCATCAGAACCTGAGAAAAGCTAAGTGTTATACCCATTAGGATAATACCAAGCTTTAAAACTTTTGAGGAAACAAACTTAACACCATCTTTTGCTTGTGGGATTTTTTCTACAAATGGATGAAATATCATTCCTAATATAAGAGCAAGAACACTAGATCCAATAATGTCTCCTGGAATATATGGACTTATCCACATAGATAATATACCTATTGCTAGTGCAATTATAAAACCAACTCCGTATTTTTTTAATTTTAATACCATAATTATGTCCTTTCAAAATGTTTTTTTATTTATACTTGATTATAGTTCGATTTTAGTATAAAATCAAATTATAAATTTTTATGTTTCTATAAAATTAACTTATAAGGAGAATCTTATGCTAGACTTTAGACATGAAACATTTTTAGCACTATGTAGAATTAAAAGCTACACAAAAACAGCTGAAGAGCTCCATTTAACTCAACCAGCAGTAACACAGCACATAAAAGCTTTAGAAGCACACTATGGTAATAAATTATTTATATATGAAGATAAAACTCTAAAACTTACAGAGCATGGAGAGCTTTTATATAAATTTGCTTCAACAGTCGCTTCAGACAGTGATATAATGACAAAAAAACTGAGAAAAAAGGCTCTATCAGATCCACCTATACACTTTGGTGCAACCTTGAGTATTGGTCAATATATTATGCCAGATATTTTAGAGCAGCTTCTTTTAGAAAAGCCTAATACTCGCATTTCTATGCTAGTAGAAAACACTCATCATTTACTTGATAAGCTAAATCAAGGAGAGATTCAATTTGCATTAATAGAGGGACTATTTGATAAAAGCTCCTACCATACAGAATTATTTGCAATTGAACCATTTATTGCTGTTTGCTCAAAAAATTCTCCACTTGTAAATCAACAACTATCCTTTAAGGAGCTTATAAATAACCATCTTATTATACGTGAACAAGGCTCAGGTACTCGTGAGATTTTCGAACATATATTACAGAGTCATAATTTATCAGTATCAAGCTTTTTAAGGTTAACAGAAATAGGAAACATGGAGGCTATTAAGCAGCTAGTTAAAAACGGACTAGGAATTACATTCCTATACCAGGCAGCCGCAAAAAAAGAGCTATTAGAGGGCGAAATGAAGCAATTAAAAATTGCAGAATTAAATGCCCAGCATGAGCTCAATTTTGTTTTTCTTAAAAATAGTCAATATGCTTCCGATTTTTTAGCATGGCTTGATTTGTTTAAAAGACATTATATTAAGAATTATGAATGATGTTTTCTATCGACTGATTAGATTTATCCACCGCTCATGATAGATTCGATAGTTCTACGTATCGTCCTCACAGGAGGAACTATTACTGTTATTTGCTTGTTCCGTTAACTGCTGCTAAATATGCATCTTTTGGAATCATCGGAGTTTCAAGAAGCTTTATTGTATCTTCTGAAAGATTATAATTCTTAGCAAACTCTTTTCCTGCCTGACGAAACTTTTCTTTAAGTGGTTCTGCCACAATCTTTGCTTCATCCACATTCATCATCGGAGTTTCAGGAACAAATATCATTGTCGGATTCCTAAAGCTGTTTTTACACATTATCCTAAGACCGTCAAAATTACCATCCCAATCAGGAAATCCACAGCCACTGATTACAATCGTCTTCATTTTTGAAAAATCCACAAGTGGCACGTGACGAACCATTCCATCCACTTCAACCATCTTTTGTTGTATTAATGGTATCGTCCTATCAAGCACTGCCTTTAAATGTGATGGCATAGCATAGCAATAAAGTGGAAAACTGTAGATAACGATATCTGCAGTAGTATACTTTTCAAGAATTTCATTTTGATCATCCTTTTGAATACATTTTCCGTCACCATTCTCCCAACATTTAAAACAACCAATACAAGGTTTAATGTTTTTCTTGATTACATCAATTATTTCAATTTCAAAATCACCTAATTCATTCATTCCTTTTAGAAATGAACATGTTAGAGCCATCGTATCACTGACAGCTTTCGGGCTTCCATTTAATACTAAAACCTTCTTCATTATTATTGTCCACACCCTTTCTTAACTTAGCATTTTTTAACCTTATCACCTCAATATTTCATATAAACCGTGTTTGTTGCAATAGTAATAAAACTTTCTTATTCTACTTATTTTAAATCTTGCCTCAGCATTTCCTTCAGGGTAAAGCTTGATTAATTCATAAGCGTTATCTTTAATAGCTACAATAAATGAAATGTAATGATTCTTACTCATCTCGTGATCTATCGTGACATAATACTCATCTTCAACCTGCTCAATTCCGAGCTTGTGGTCATCATCCAGTTTTTCAGCTTCCAACGGTGGAAGCACGATACCGCAGCAACTGATCACTGCTTCTCCAGTGCCACAAATCACATTTCCACAAATCGGGCAAACATAAAACTTGATTCTCTTCATATTAGAGGAACGATTAGAGTTTATCACATCATTGCCAGATATTAGCTCAATCACTGAAATTCCCAGTGAGTTGGCAAGCGGTTCAATCAAAGTGATATCCGGATAACCCTTTCCAGTTTCCCACTTGGACACTGTCTTATCGCTGACGCAAAGCTTTTCTGATAGCTCAAGCTGTGTCATTTTCCTTTCTTCACGGAGTTTCTTGATAATTGCTCCTGTTATATATTGATTCATTATATCATCTCCTTTATAGGTATATAATATCAATATTCCTGTAAAATTACTACCTACGCAAAGTAGAGAAACTTTTAATCAATCTCGTAGCTAGAAAATCCGCTTTCTGTTTCGATATTATATAATCCATAAAATGTTAGATATTCATCCTCGTTATTTAAAGCCATATTAACCCAACCTAAAAAGCCTTCAGGTAACTCTTTTAATGGAGCTTGTGGTGTGTAGATATAAATTTCTTTGGCACCATTCAAGCCATATGGTTCACTATAAATATATCTGACTCTATCCATTATTTCTTCACTTCCTACTTCCTTCTCAGTGTTAATATATTCTATTGAAATGGAATAAGTGTAATCATTAACTTTCTTTGGGGTTGTGAATTTGCCTTCAAATATAGAAGAATAAACTGTTCCATTTGGATAGTCCTCTCCAGTATCTCCCGCATCAGAATCAGAATGTTGTCCTTTAAAAGTTCCATCTTCATTAATACTTAACATAGTTTCCCAAGCACCAACTCCACTAGTATATACAAATTTATACTTTGATAATTCAGAAAATAGAAGAGTTGATTCTTCTACTTTTGATTCAGCTTGCTTAATTTCACTATTACTATCTTTTTCTGCTGTTATCTCATCAATTATTTGATTATTCTCTATATTTGCATCAGTAGCTTTATTATCACTCTGACAAGCTACTAGTGCTAATGTACTAAACACTGCAACTATCATTAATTTATATTTATTTATATATTTTTTAATTTTCATTTATTTACTCCTAAGCATTCATTTATATTAAACTTCTACTTGTCATTTTCTTGGCCTTAATTGAATCTTGAAATTTTTACAATTTCTTAAATAAGTTCAATTATTTTTCTTAAATCTTCTAACACAATTTTAGCAGACACAAAATCATTATTTACAAGAGCAATTGATATTCTTGCTTCTAATTGTTTTTTCTTTTGTTCTAATTCTAAGTAATCTCTATCAAAATGAATATTATAAACCATTCTCTTAAACTTTTTCATATTCATTTTTCTAATTGATTTATCTTCAATAATTAAAACATAATCCATGCAATTAATGATTGAATATATATCATGTGAAATCATTATAATTGCACCATTATAGTTATTAATAGCCTTTTCCAAGGAAAGTTGTGAATAAGTGTCTAAGTGACTTGTTGGTTCATCTAAAAGCAACATATTAGCATTACTAGCAGAAATCTTTGCTAATTGCAGTATGTTTTTTTCACCACCAGATAAAGCATCAATCTTATGATTAAGAATTTTACCCTCAAATCCATAACCAGCTAAATATTCAGTAACCTCAGCATAAGTGTTAAATCCAGAATCTAAAAATTCATCCATAACTGTATTGGAATAATTTAGCACTTCACTTTGATGTTGTGATAAATATGCAATTTTTATATTTTCATTTATTTCTATAGCATTATTAGTATTTTTAAATATATCTCTTAATAAAGTAGTTTTACCAGTACCATTTGGTCCGATTATAGCAACCTTTTCATTTGATTTTATTTCAAAGCTAACATTTTCTAACAAACTATCACCGAATGAAACATTGTAATTATCAACTTTTAAAGCTATAGTTTCTTCTAATTCATTATTTGTTGTTAGATTTATATTTGGTTGATTAATATATACAAATGGTGTTTTAATTCTTCTAGCTTCTAATCTTTCTTGAATCTTTATTCTAGCTCTTACAGTATTTCCCCTAGTTGCTTCTGCAACATTTGATGCTATATCTCTAAATTGTTCAATTAATTTCTCATTTCTTTCTATCTCTTCAGTATCCTTTGTAGCCAGCTCTTGTAACTCAATTTTTCTTTCAAGCAAAGCAAAATTATATTCTGTATAGCTACCGTCAAATTCTTGAAGTTCCGTGTTTTCAAGATGTAGAATTTTATTAAAACAGTGATCTAATAAATATCTATTATGCGTAATTACAAGCAATGTACCATTATGAGTATTAATTAAGTTTCTAAGTGAATTTAAGTTTTCAAAATCTAAAAATACATCAGGCTCATCCATAAATAACAAATCTGGCTTATTTAGCATTTCTTTAATTACTTGGACTAGTTTAAACTCTCCACCACTTATTTCAGATATCTTTAAATCTTTATACTTTAAAAGATCAGCTAAGTTTAATTTTTTGTTAATATTACTCTCAAAATCATTGCCACCTAATGATTCAAATTCATCTAATTTTTCTTGATACTTTTCCAGCAGAGACTCAATATCATTAGATGTTTCCATTTCAGCACAAATTAATGCTATTTCTTCCTGTAATTTTAAACATTCGTATCCAATATATTCAAATACAGTCATGTCTAATACTTCATCTGATTTAGCAAACTGACTTACATATCCAATTTTATATCCAGGTGTTATTTCAAGCTTACCACTGAAATTATATTTTTCAGGGTCCATAATCATATTCATTAATGTACTTTTCCCAATACCACTCATTCCAATAAAAGCACAATGTTGATTATCTTCTAATGTAAATGATATTTCATTATATAAATTTTTTTGTGGAAATGAGTAAGATAATTTATCAACTTTTATCATATAGTTTCCTTTCTATATCAACTACTTACTTGATAGACGCATATTTTAACTATAACTTGGATTTATTTACAATATCTCTTTATTAAAGTGACCTCTTGTGTCTGTTTCTTGATTAAATGCAGCTTTATCTACTGTGCCATCTAATTTGCTTAAAGCATTATTAATGGTTTTCACAACCTGCTCGTTTGATTCAACTGTAAAGTTTAATCTAAATGCCTCGATTCCTTTTATGTTTTGTATCTCATCTAAAAGGTTAAGTGTCTTACCATTAAGAATAGTTGTTGTACAATCATCATGAGAAATGATAGGGAATGTTCCTTGCTCATCTTTTAATTCATAGCTCTTAGTTTTGCAAATACCGCATTGATTCATTTTTTTCATCGGACAATATTTTGTGAACATCAAAGGAGCCTTGCCATATACAATCATTTCTAGTGCAGGATAGCCATCATTTTCTTCATAATATGCATTAATTAAATCTTCAATTTGCCCCTTATTCAATTCATAAGATAAAGTTACTCGCGCAGCACCTAATCTATACAATTCATAGCAACTAGCAGAATTAACAACATTAAGAGAATAGTCCGTAACAAAAGGATTAGTTTTTCTGTAGTGATAAATTCCTCCATATCCTCCGACTAATAGCTGTCCTTCTTTTTCCTTATAATCATTTTGATTTCTTCTAATAATGTTATCGAAATAGATTTCTGTAATTCCACAGCTTTCGCAAGCATCATACTGTTCCTTAGTAGTTACAGAAGCCGTAAGGTATGGTTTTTTAGGGGCAAAGCTTATTTTTTCTTTTGCTATCAAAGCCTTGGTTCTTTTCTTATGGCTGTTAAGCTTTAAGTCATATAAGCCCTGTATAATATCTCTTCTTGCTGAATTTAACATTTTAGCTGGAACAAATGCATTGCTTTCCTCGAAGTCTACATTGTTAAGTTCAAATATAGTATCATTTAATCTTGAAAATTGCTTTATTATCTGATCTTTTGTTGTTGGATTATTAATTGCTTCACCTAGTATTTCTTCGCTCTCATATAAATAACTAAAACCTAAGCCCTCAGCATCTATGATAAGCTTTGAACCTGGATATGCATACACTTTAATATCTAGATTAAAGCGTATAAATTCTTTTTCTAGTGATGATTCTAATTCTTTGTAATATGAATAATCCTTAGTTATATATACTAAATCACCCTTAGACATCTTTTCTTTGATTTTTATATAGCAAACATCATCTGCTTTGTTTATTAAATTGCCATCTTTATCGTACAATTTTACAACAGTTAAATTAACATCTTCATTGTTATGACTTATTCTGATTGTATCGTTTTGATTTAAAGTATGTATAAGTGTTATTTCATACATGTCTTTGACAATCTTAGAAATCTTTCCAACTTCATAACCAAAGTTATTAGGTCTTAAGACGTTTGTAATATCTTTCTTGTCTTCGTTAAACAAATATCCTTTAGTAAATGTTCTATTGAATGTTTTTTTCAGATTTTGCTTATCTTCTTCAGTTATTTTATTATCTAGGGCCTTGCGATATTTAGATACAACATTAGCAACATACGCAGGCTCTTTCATTCGGCCTTCTATTTTTAAAGAATCTATTTCTTTTAAATCATTGATATAATCAATTGTGTTTAAATCCTTAGTAGATAGATTATAGTTTTTACTTAAAGATGTGCCTGTTGTCTTATCAATTAGTTCATACTCCTTACGGCATGAACCAACACATCTTCCACGATTTCCGATTCGATAGCCGATTAATCCAGACATTAGACAGTTTCCAGAATAAGATACACATAAGGCACCGTGAACAAATATTTCTAAAGGAATATTTGCTATTCTTCTTATCTCTTTTACTTTTTCAATCTCAACTTCACGAGACAGCACAACTCTTTTAGCACCAAGTTCTTTAAATAATAAAGTACCGTCTAAATCGTCTATTCCCATTTGAGTTGAGCAATGTGCTTCCATATCAATAAAGTTTTTTACTAAATAATCAAAAGCAGCCAGGTCCTGGACAATAATTCCGTCAACACCGATTTCATTTAATTCATTCATCTGCTCTTTCATCTCTTCAACTTCGTTTTCGAAAACTATAGTATTCATTGTTACATAGATTTTAACATTTCTCAGGTGCGCAAAGTTAACAGCCTCTTTTAATGATTCTAAATCAAAATTAGATGAGTATGCACGTGCACCAAATTTTTGCATCCCTAAGTATATTGCATCACAACCATTAGAAATTGCAGCTTTTAAAGCTTCCATATTTCCTGCTGGAGCTAATAATTCAGTCATTTTTCCTCCATACTACCGCTATTGCGCGCTATGCGCTTCTAAACGGTTGTAAATAGTTTTTTCTACCTATAAAAAATACCTCACTTTAATTACATATTATATCCAAGTGATGTATGTGTCAATCACAATACAATTCTTCACATTATATGTCTTTCTGTCACATTATTTATTTTCCATCAACATACTATAAACTTAATTTTAATACTGTCTCAACATTTGGGGTCATTGGGAACATATCAACACATTGTACCTTTTCTAGCTTGTAGCCTGCTTTTATAAACTCTGGCAAATCTTTTGTAAGAGATGTTGGCTTGCAGGATATATAGATGAAGGTTTTTGGTTTATAGTTTATTATTTTGCTTAGGGCTTTAGGATGTATGCCATCTCTTGGAGGATCTAGGACTATGATGTCTGGCTTATCTGCACCATCTATTTCTGTTAACTCATCTACTTTTACTAGTACATCTCCCGCTATGAATATGCAGTTTTCGATGTTGTTTAACTTAGTATTTTCATTTGCCTTCACTACAGCTTCTTCTACTATTTCAATACCTATTACTTTTTTAGCATTTAATGATACTATTTGCCCTATTGTACCTGTACCTGAGTATAGGTCATATATTACCTTATCTCTTGTTTCTCCAATAAAATCCCTAACAACAGAATATAACTCTTCTGCACCTAATGAGTTTGTTTGAAAGAAGGAGAATGCAGATACATTAAATTTCAAGTCTAATATTTGCTCTTCAATTTTGTCCTCACCATATAGGACTTTATACTGCTCTGCTTTTGCTACATCTGCTATTGAATCAGTGATTGAATGAGCTATACACTTTATTGTTCCGACTAGCTCTAAAGAGTTTAATAGTTTAACAAATTCAACTTCATTTAGCTTTTCTTGAGATGATGTTACTAGATTTATTAATATTTCCTCTGATTTTGCACACTTTCTTACTATCAAGTATCTTAAAAAGCCTTGTTTTGACATTTTATGATAAAAACTAGTGTTATTTCCTAGGAAATATTGCAAAACTCCTGATAATATTATCCTAAAATCATTATCAACAATCTGGCAATCATCTACTGTTAATATTTCATAAAATCTGTTTTTTTGATGCAAGCCAAGTGTTAATGGTCCACCCTTAACAGCATCACCAAATGAGAATTCCATTTTGTTACGATATTCAAGCTTTTTAGGACTTTCTATTATTTTAAGCATATCATAATCTGTATAGACTTCATCAATTATCTTTTTAACCTGTGCTTGTTTAATCTCCAATTGCTTTTCGTATGGGATTGTTTGATACAAGCATCCTCCACAGCTACCAAAATGCTTGCAATATGGGTTTTGCTCATAATCTGCATTTTTTATTACTCTTTGTAGTTTAGCTTCAACTTCATTTTTCCTAATTTTTGAAACTCCAGCTTGTACTGTCTGACCTAACAGCGCATTTTTCACAATAATAGTCTTTCCCTCATAGTTTGCTATACCCTTACTAGGAAACAATACATCTTCTATTTTTATCTCAATAATATCGCCTTTTTTCATTATAATCCTTTCGATACTTATTATTTTATCAATATATCACAAATTTTATCAATTGCTTTTTTAAGCCTTATATCCGGTCTCTTATTTGCTTCATCACCAACATAATGAACTAAACCATAAGCTGGGAAGCTTTCTCCTGGTATTAAATTACTTGGTATTGTAACATTAGACATACCTAGATGCTGTCCAAAAATATTCATAGCATTAAGGCACATATCTCCTCCACCCCCTGCTGTTCCTGCACATGCAAAAGAAAATAGCTTTTTACCATAAAATTTCGCATCAACCCAATAATCAACAAACTCATCCATAAATACTTTCATTTGTGCTGAAACATTGCCAAAATATGTTGGTGATCCAAGGATAATAACATCACTTTCTAAGAGCTCTTTGAAATTGTAAATTTCAACCGATAATATCTCATCCTTATATTCCTTTGCTATATCAAGAATATTTGTTATATTTTCAAAATTGTCATCTCTAACCCTATATAAATTTACACTTATATTTTTACTCTTTAAATTCATGTAAAATTCTTTTGCTATTAAATAATTATTGCCACATACACTGTGAAATACTATTGATATTTTCTTCATGCTACCCTCTACTATTATAATTTATATTTTGAAATTAAGTAGGCTTCTATTTCTTCTCCGTCACTAAGCTTTAGAACCTCAGTCAAAAGCTCCTCACACTCTTTTTTAGTATATGATCTTATTATCTGTCTTGCTTTTAATATTAGAGATGGACTCATACTAAATTCATCTAATCCCATAGCTATTAATAAAGGTATTAAATATTTTTCTCCAGCCATTTCTCCACACATAGAAACCTTTATATTGGCAGCATGAGCATTATCTATTATTAGCTTAATAAGTCTTAAAATTGCTGGGTGATAATGATTATAAAGATGGTTAATTTTAGAATTCATCCTATCTACAGCAAGTGTATATTGAATCAAATCATTAGTTCCAATACTAAAAAAATCAACTTCCTTTGCTAATACTTCAGATATTAGTGCAGCAGATGGAATTTCAATCATAATACCTATTTCTATATTAGGTGCAATTTCTACGCCTTCTTCTATTAATTCCTGTCTTGTTTCATAGTAAAGTTTTTTTGCTGCTCTAAGCTCACTTAAGCAAGAAATCATAGGAAACATAATTTTTATGTTGCCATAAATACTTGCTCTTAAAATAGCCCTTAGCTGCACCTTAAATATATCAGTATTGTCTAAGCATATTCTTATAGCTCTATACCCTAAAAAAGGATTCATTTCTACTGGTATTTTTAGATAAGGTATCTCCTTATCTCCCCCAATATCAAGCGTTCTAATCACAACAGATTTACCTTGCATTTTTATTGCTGTCTCTTTATATGCTTCAAACTGTTCATCCTCTGAAGGTAATTTTGTTCTGCTCATATATAAAAATTCACTTCTAAACAGTCCTATAGACTCTGCATCATTATTTTTAGCATACTTAACATCATTTGGAGTCCCAATATTAGCCCCTATTATTGTTTTATAAGAATCTTTAGTTATACTTTCTAAGCCTATCTGTTTATATAGTTCTTCAGCTATTTTATCCTCCTCTTGTTTTTTTATTGCATAGTATTTTTTTATTTCTTTACTTGGATTGATGCATATTTCACCACTTGTTCCATCGCAAATTATTTCATCACCAGTTTCAAGCATATTTAGAATTCCTTCTGCTCCAACAACAGTAGGTATTTCCATAGTTTTAGCTATTATAGCTAGGTGTGAAGTGCTTCCACCTTTTTCTGTAATAATTGCTGCTATCTTCTCTTTTTCTATCTGAGCAGCTTCAGACGGTGAAATATCAGAAGCTACTAGAACTGTACCAGGCTCTAAATCTGATAGTACTATAGCTCTATCACCTAATAGTATTTTAGTCAATCTACATAAAACATCCTTTAAATCACAGGATCTGTCTCTCAATGCTTCATCTTCTATATAATCAAATAGTTTTATATATTTATTAAATATTTCGTTGAGTGCAAACTCACAATTAACTTTCTCTGTCTCAATTTTTTTTATAACCTCAGAAAAAACATCCTCGTCTTCAAGCATCATTTCCTGCACCTTAAAGATTTCAGCTTCTTTTTCTCCAACATTTTGCAGGCTTAAATTATGAATGTCTTTTAGTTGCTTTTTACATTCTTTAACTGCTTCATTTAACTTATTAATTTCTATAACAGTATTATTAATCTCTTTTCTTACTACCATTAGCTTGCTACAGTCTAATTTATAGATTTTTCCAATTCCAATACCTTTAGATACTCCTAAGCCTCTCATTTTTAACCCGTCCTAAACTATATTTACTTAAATCTTGATACAATTATATTTTTTTTAATAGCTTTTGTCAATATGATACTTGAATTTCTAAGCTTAGGATAACTTTTTCCCACAAAATATTTATATAGAAAATAAAGGATATCCTATTATCAAATAAGGATACCCTCGTAAGTGTTCAATATAATTAGATAATTGTTGGTATATTACCTGCAATTATAAAGTTTATTATTCCGTAAGTAAATTTAATTGGTATACAAAAAGCATTTTTTAGTCTTAAAAGTCTTTTGTTTGTATCGAAGATCTGTGGTGTCAGGTCTAACTCCATTCTGTTTGCATTTGACATATTAACGCAAAATATTCCATTAGTAAGACTCATAAATTCGTTAAATGATGCCTTTACATATTCATCAATTTCTGTATAATCTTCATTACTAAACTTTGAAGCAAATTTAATTAAAGTAGCATCATCTGTTTCAAGTGCTGTATATGCTCTAAATTCTCCATCTATAGTTTGGCTTGCAAAATTCCTGCATTCATACTCTCTTATTGTTACTGATTTCATTGGAATAAAATCATCTCCAATAAATCTAACTAAGTTTTTAAATAATAACCAAATATATTCAGTATAAAGTGCTGCATCCTCAAAAACCTCAAACTCATAGAAATTTTCTATTATTTCAAGCATTTTTTCACTTTGTGTTGATGTAAAATCCGTTTCTTGAATTTTACATTCCTTTTTATACTCTTCTATAGCATTTTCAAATCGAACATTGGTCATAAAGCCTTTATCAACAAGTGCTTGTCCTAATATAATATATCCTATGTTTTGTGATTTTAATAACTCTGAAACCTGTTCATCTGTCAAATATCCCATCTCTACAGCTATACTGCCAAACATCTTATCAATTTTTAACTGTAGCCTATGAACCTTATTAACCTGATCAGCTGTCATATAACCAGCATTAATTGCAAGTACTCCCAACTTTAATCTAACACTTTTCTGATATTCTAGGACCTCAATTAGCTGGGACATCGTAATATAACCTTTATTTAATAAATAACTTCCAAAGAATTGAGTATACATAGCTATTCACCATCCTTCATTAGCTTATTCATTATTTTTATAAGATCTTCTGCAAAAATTGGCTTATGAATAAAATCAAAAGCGCCATTTTCAATTGCTAATTTCAAATGACTTTGTGTTATTGCTGAAGAAGCAATAACTACCTTTGCTTTCGAATCATAATTAGTAATTTCTTTTAAAGCTTCAATACCAGACATTACTGGCATGACAATATCCATAAAAGTTATATTAGGATTTATCAATTTATACTTTTCAATTGCTTCTTTTCCATTCTCTGCATAGCTAATTTCTGTATATCCAATTGAGTATAGAATATCACTAATCTGCTTTCTAACTAAGATAGAATCATCACAAATGAGCACTTTTATATCTTGTAAACGCATCATTTCACCACCAACTGTTCTTTTGTTTTTAAAAGTATATATATTACTTATTTTATACTGTTAATGCAATATTTGCAAGCAATTTTGTAATATAATGTCGAAAAATGTAAAATATTTATTATTTCCATTAATTATAATAAGAATCTGATATTATCTATACTAAAAAAAACAAGAACCAATAATATCTATAATTATTGGTTCTTAATATTATAAACTATATATCTTTGAATATTTATCCTTTAAGTAATTAACATAATACATAGGGTTAAAGTCTTCTCCTGTTGCAAGCTTCAATATCTCTTTCGGATACTTTGAGCTTCCATACTTATGTATTTTTTCTTTAAGCCATTCATTAATTTCCTTAGTTGTACCACTTTCCAATATTTTGTCAATATCAATTTCTTGTTTCATCTTGTTATATATTTGAGCTGCGTATGCAGAGCCTAGAGCATATGTAGGGAAGTATCCAAACATTCCTCCTGCCCAATGCACATCTTGTAACACTCCTTGAGCAACAGTAGGCACATCTATACCTAAATATTCCTTGACCATTTTATTCCAAGCCTCAGGTAATTCTGAAATCTCAATCTCATTGTTTAAAATCTTTCTCTCTATGTCATACCTAATCATAATGTGTAATGGATAAGTAAGCTCATCAGCTTCTACTCTAATTAGAGAGTTTTCAACCTTATTTATAGCCTTGTAAAAATCATCAAGACTTGTATCCTTTAATTGTTCTTTAAATGTTTCTTGTAGCTTGCTATAATGCATTTCCCAGAACTTATAGCTTCTTCCTATAATGTTTTCATAAAATCTAGATTGTGATTCATGCATTGCCATAGAAGCACCATCACCTACATATGTTTCATCAAACTCAGGAGCTATCTGTTGATTATATGTTGCATGACCGAGCTCATGTATTGCTGAAAATATACTTGATACTGGCAAATCCTCATAGTAATGAACTGTAAATCTTACATCCCTTGAAGAAACTCCCGAAGTAAATGGATGTTCACTTTCCTTCATTAATCCACGATTCGTATCATAGCACATAACCTTTTGTATATATTTAGCAAATTCAATCTGATCTAGTCTAGGATATGTTTTTTGTTCAAAGCTATTATTATAATCTAGTTTTCTATTCGTTATCTCTTTTACAAATGGAACCAATTCTTTTTTTAGCACTCCAAAAAATTCATCATATTCAAGAGTTGTAAATCCAGGTTCATAATCATCAAGCAATACATTATAACCTTTAAGTTTATCAGTTTCTAAATATTTAGAAATCTTCTTAACATATTGTATGATTTCCTCCAAGCTAGGCTTAAACATTTCAAAATCATTTTTTGTTTTTGCCTCTGCCCAAATATTCTCACTGGTTGCTAAAAGCATTCTATATTTAACATACTCATCCATAGGAATCTTAATAGTCTTATCAAGACTCTTTTTTGTTTCTACAATTTCATGAGCTAAAACATTGTCTAACTTATCTTTATTTTCATATAGCTTATTTACTATTTCAATATGTTCAGCTGAAGTTTCAAGCTTATATGATTCCTCAGATAAAACGCCAGTGTACTTTGCCCTTTCCCCAAAACATTCTTTTGGCGCCTCAGTAGCTGAATCCCAACTTATCATCCACATGGCATAATGATATGCTTTAAGCTTTTTTCTAATCTCCTCATATTTACTAATTAGTGCCTTCATCAATGACCTCCTAGATAAAACAATATAATAATATTATAAGCAATCCTTTTCATAAAATCAAGTTCATTTGCTTAATGAACTTGAGTCTTTGATTTTCAAAATAATTCTTTAAATTTAATATGCTCTTGCTATATATACCATGTGCTTAGCTTCTTTTCCACAAAAGTGACAAGTATCAGAAAGTTTTTCTTGTTCAAATGGAATACATCTTATTGTTGCACCTGTTTCCTCTTTTAGCTTAGCTTCACATTCAGGGCATCCACACCACATTGCTTTTGCAAATCCTGGTTTATCTGTTATACTTTTTTTATAATCCTCATAGTTTTCCATAACATAAGTATGAGCCTCTCTATGTTGTCTTGCTTTCTCAAGCATATCCTTTTGCATAGTTTCTAACATAACACTTACAGTTTCTACAATATTATCTAAGGATAAGATTTCCTTCTCTAATTTATCTCTTCTAACTGCTACTGCTTGATTATTTTCAATATCCTTTGGTCCTATTTCTATTCTAATTGGATAACCTTTCATTTCATATTGATTAAATTTCCAGCCAGGTGAATTTGTAGTATCATCGTCAAGTTCAACTCTTATGCCCTTTGATTTTAACTCATCAAATAAAGCATTAGCTCTTTCTAATACTCCTTCTTTTTTCTGTGCTATTGGTATAATAACAACCTGTGTTGGAGCAACTTTAGGTGGTAGTACAAGACCTCTGTTATCACCATGAACCATTATAAGTCCACCTATTAATCTAGTTGATATACCCCAAGATGTATGATAAGGATATTCTTGTTTTCCAGTTCTTCCTAGGTAAGTTATATCAAAAGCCTTTGTAAAATGCTGTCCTAGGTTATGTGAAGTACCTGCTTGAAGTGCTTGGCCATCATGCATAAGCGCTTCCATTGTATATGTTGCAAATGCACCAGCGAATTTTTCTTTTTCACTTTTTTGTCCTACTACAACAGGCATAGCTAATAAATCTTCAGCAACTTCCTTATATATTCCTAGCATTTGTAATGTTTCTGCTTGTGCCTCATCATAAGTCTCATGAAGGGTATGACCTTCTTGCCATAAAAACTCTGATGTTCTTAAAAATGGACGTGTTGCTTTTTCCCAACGAACTACACTACACCATTGATTATATAAATATGGTAAATCTCTATATGAGTTCAACCATTTACTGTACATATTGCAAATAATTGTTTCTGACGTAGGTCTAACACATAGTCTCTCTCCTAGCTCCGCACTTCCTCCATGTGTAACCCAAGCAACCTCAGGAGCAAAGCCCTCTACGTGCTCCTTTTCCTTATTTAATAAACTTTCTGGTATTAACAAAGGAAAATAACAGTTTTTATGACCTGTTTCCTTAAATCTTCTGTCAGCGAACTCTTGTATCTTTTCCCACAAAGCATATCCATATGGTCTAATAACCATAAAACCCTTAACTGGAGAATAATCAACAAGCTCATTCTTCATTATTACATCAGTATACCACCTACTAAAATCCTCTTCCATAGGTGTTATTTCTTTTACAAATTCTTTTTCCTTGCCCATTATATATAAGCCTACGCAGCAATTGCGCTTATCCTTTCTTAACTATTATATTAATTTATTATAAATTGCTCTTCCGTATCTACTAAACCTGTTGATATTTTACATTAGAACATTGTTTTTGTCAATAAAAAAAGTGAACAGCGTTCACTCTCTAAACAAAGATCTTCTTAGTTATTAATATAAATTAATATAAAACTTTATATTAGGATAAAAAAACCGATTCGCACATTATAGAACTGAATCGGTAAATTAGAATTGATGTCACTTTGATCAAGGGGGCCCAATCCAAATGTAAGCATCTAACTAATTCCAAAAAATAAATACTTTCTATATCTAAAAATAAACTAATTTACTATTGTAAATTCTTGTTTTTTGTTATATTATATAAATAAATTATTAAATTTCAAGAAGAACAAATAAGTTGATATGGTCTATTTATGTCAAATTATTTGTTTTCTTGTTTTAAGGATACTAGATTTTTTTCAAAATGTCAAGAACTATTTTGAAATATTTCTAAATATTTTTATTTATCATTGATAAAAAGGAGCGATATATTGACACTTTATGACAAAATCAAATACATAGCAAATGAACAAAATTTATCAATTTCTTACATAGAAGAAAACACCCAGCTAAGCAATGGTTCTATATCTAAGTGGAAAACAAATAGCCCACATGTTGACAGCGTATATAAGGTAGCGGAACTCTTAGGCTGTAGTCTTGATTATTTATTATCTAACTTAGATAATAATCAGTCATACTCAAACACTTATAATGCTGCATATTTTGGAGAAAAATTATGCAATAATAATCTATCCTTAAACGAAAATGAAATTGAAATATTAAATATATTGAAAAAATTTAGAACTTATAGAAGTCAGATTAAATTTATCACTAGAGTTGAGCTCTTGGCTAATGAAATGCTATCTAATATTGAAGATGTTGAATCAGTTGATTGAAAATACTAAAGAACAAAGCCCGTTATCCCTTTTGTTTAGAGAATAGCGAGCTTTTTTATTTTTTACTGTTTTATTCAAGTTAGTTATAACAGTCTTGTTCTTTAACTGCTAGTTTTCTATATAATAATCAAACAATTCCTCAAAAAAATCATCAATATCTAACTCATCAAAATTTTTACTGTTATGATCATGATTTAAAATACAATTAATCCATGCCTTTTTGTCTATTTTTAAAAACAGCTTTATAAGAAGATCATAAATTTCACATTCTTCATCCTCTATTGGCTCTTCATAGCTATCATATACAACACTTATTTTATGTGCATATGATTTTGGTGGTGAGCTTAATACTGGTAAAAACTCGTGCTTGATATCTACTACCATTCCTAATTCTAAATTCTTTAATGCTATAGCTTTATCATTTTTATCCAATATAACAGTTTCATCATCTACTGTAAGAATAATTATTTGTTCATAGTATTTAGTACCAATTTTTACATCATAATTCACAGTTATAGTCTTTTTCTTAATGTTTATCTCTTCAATAATAGCTTCATCAATAAATTCTACATCTAGATCATCAATAACAGCTACTGAATAAGCAACACATTGAGGTGGCAAGCTTTTTGACATAGTCTTTGAATGTTCTACTTTTATTTTTAAACCTTTTGATAGATCACTAAATTCAATTTCTTTATTAGAATTATTTTTAATAACAGCATCATCTGCTAAAATAAATAAAGTTTGTTTTGCAGCTTCATTAGAATCACCAACAAGAATATACAATTTTTTATTACTTGTATATAAATTCAATATTTTAGACTCTGTCGTGTTTGTGTTTTTTCTTACAATTTTAATACTTAAAGCATTATTAACTTTTTCCTTTTTATCATTAGACACTTTATTATAAACTACTTCTATTTCCATGCCCTTTTTTAAATCTGCTACTTTTAATTTGGTGCCTTCTTCATTAAATACATCAGTCTCATCAGAAACTTTAAACATAGATTTATTAGATTTTTCTTCTATAGTTATCATATTATTTTTTATCTCAGTAATTTCACCTGCTTTAAAATATTCCTTATAATACTTTAAATAAATTGATTTGCCATGGTTCGAGTCTTCACTATCTGCAAAAACAACCATGTTTGAAAACAACAAAATAACCAATAATATAAGTGATGTTGTTTTTAATAAAATTTTTTTCATTTTAACCTCCAAATTTGATTTATACTAATCAATTAGACCTTTTAAAAAATAAAAAGTTCCATACATACTAAAAGTTTTTAGTGACAAATTCTGCAAAGCGTGTTATGATTTAAACTGAATTAAACAGAGTGGATAAGATGCGTAAAGTGTTAAGAGATGGGAGGTTGCTCTTAAACGAAGGACTTTATTGTCTGCGGTATCTTGTCGCTTCCGCTGTTAATGACTTATTATATTATTAAAGTTCTAATTTTATTGCTTTAATATGAAAAATAAATATTAATAATCCGCGGAAGTATTACTTTGTTATAAACCATCATATTGAATTATTAAATTCAATTATTAGAAAGGAATGGCTTAAAATGAAGAGTAATACTTTTTTTACACCCAAAAATTCTGCAAATACAACAATTAATGCAGAGAAAAATGCAGTTGATAAGTCAACAATTAATGAGGTTTCCTCAGAGAAAAGACTAAATTCAGCTAAAGGACAGTTTTCAGTTAGCAATTTAACAAGAGCTGGCATACTTACCTCAATAGCCCTAGTTTTAAATTTTATATTTACTGCTTATATTCCAATTGCAGGTATGAATGCTATTAAAATTACATTTGCTCCGCCATTTGCAATGCTAACTGGCATCATATGTGGACCAATTATGGGACTTTTTTCAGGAACCTTAATTGATCTAATACCAGCACTAGTAAAACCAGTGGGAGCATATTTTCCAGGTTTTACTATATCGTCAGCCTTAACAGCTCTCTTGGTATCTCTAATGTACAAGTATTTTAAGAATGAAAAAATTAACTATAATATATTGAACATTATACTTATAGTTATACTATCTATTGGTTTTGTAGCAGCATTTTTACTTAAAGAACTGCTCAGCTTTAATAATGGAAGCTTGTATTATAACGGCAGTCCATTAAGTATTTGGATTGTTATAGGATTTATAGCACTAGTTGCAGCCTATATAATAGTACCAATATTTGTAACTTCAAAATTTAATTTCAAGGTTCGAATAGATAAAATCCTATTTATCGTCAGTGTAACACAGTTTGTTTTTTCAATAATAATAAATACTTACTTCCTATCTGTTATTTATGGAAAAGCTTATTTAGCATTTTTACCAGGAAGAGTTATAACTAGCTTTTTCACAATACCTATGTACACTTTTATTATTTCAACAATTTTAGAGATTGCAGAGAAAAGATTTAATTTTAAGGCTGTATAAAAAACATAGAATTACAGAAAAAATATTAAGAAAGTTTTAGTTTTTCTTAATTTAGGACTTCATAATAAATAAAAAATTCTCTATAACTATGCGTATAGAGAATTTTTTTATCTTTGAACAGCGTTAAATGGCAAATATTTTATTTATCATAAGACATTTCCTTTTGTAAAAATGTACCTTGTTCTAGATCCTTGAAAGCTTGTTGAAGCTCGGTTTTTGTGTTCATTACTATAGGTCCTCCCCAGGATATAGGCTCTGCTAATGCTTTTGAACTCACCCATAATACCTGAGCACTACCATTGTTTGATTTTATCTCAACCTTATCTCCATTGCTTAGCTTAACAGCTGTTTTTTCTTTAACTAACTCTCCTGCAATGCTAATTTCTCCTAATAATGTAAAAAGCATTATGGATTTTTCTTCTTCTGTGTCTATTAGGATTGAAGCATTTTCATTAAGATGGATATCATAATAATCTAAAGGTAGATATTTGCTTTTATAACCATGATTATCTTTATATTGACCAGCAAGCAACCTAAGCTTTCCACCTTCAAAATTAATTTCCTGAATATCTGCATTTTTAATGCTATGATATGCAGGTGTAGTCATTTTATCTTTAGCAGGTAAGTTAAGCCATAGTTGAACACCAAGCATTCTTTCTGAGCTTGGAAGCTTTTCTTCATGCAATATACCAGATCCAGCTGTCATCCATTGAACTTCGCCATCAGAAATAGCATCCTCATTTCCTAAGCTATCCTTGTGAACCATCATTCCACGATATACATAACTAATTGTTTCAATTCCACGATGGGGATGCATAGGAAATCCAGCTATGTAATCCTCAGGATTCAAACTATCAAATGAATCCAGCATCAAGATTGGATCAAATTCTTCAACTGTTCTGTTTCCTAATACTCTTACTAATTTTACACCAGCGCCATCCTCAGTCCTATAACCTGTAACTTGTGTCGTAATCTTTCTTTCCATTAATCACATCTCCAATCTTTAAAATTTATATATTGCTATCTATCAACATTTTTTTCATAGCCCTTTTGATTAATAGAAGCCTCAGAGCCTGTAATATAGCCTCTAAAATATTCTATTTTATCTTTAAAATCTAAATACTCTTCTTCAGGAACTATTTCTGTAAATACAACAGTATCTCCTGCCTTTATCTCTAAAGTACTTAAAGCTTGTATGAACATCTTATTTTCAGACCAAGTCCATAATACATTTTTATTCTCATCAAGAAGCTGAAAATCATATTTTTGGCCTGAGTTGAAATGTATAAAAACACTTTCTTCTGTGATGTTTTTTATGATGATTTTCATTTCGATTGATTTTTCATTGTATACAACCTCAGATTTAATTTCAAGCTTATTATTTATCGAACTTAAATAATCTGATAATCTAAGTGCAAGTGTCGCAACCTCTGCTCTGCTAGCCGTGTTCTTTGGTTTAAATTTATTATCTCCATTACCTATAACAAATTTATAATGCTGAGCCTCTGAGATTTTGCTTTTATATTCTTCTTTTACTTCTTTTGCATCATCAAAATTTAAATCCTCAGATTTAATCATCATGTACTCATCTCCCATTTTATACTTATATGCTTGCATAAAATAATAAACCATTTCTTCTCTACTTAAGTTAGAATCAGGATAAAAACTTCCTCCAGCTTCAAAAACATTAGCTATAACAAGATTTGACACATAATAAAGATAAGGAGCATCAGGATCAATATCATCATAATAATCCTTTATATTAGGTTTGACTAAGTAATTAATCTCAATATCTAAAGCTAAACAGAGTAATTCTGCAAACTCACTTTTTTTAATTGCTGTATCATAATCAGCATTTTCATCATTAAAAATAAGAATACCTTTATCAATAAGCTTATTCATTACTCCATTTGCCCAATGTTCTGAACGAGTACTTATTAATTTGTTTAACTTGCCATCAAGTGTAGTATCAGCGTAGCTTGTCTGAACAGGCAAAGCTATCAGTAAAGCTAATACTAAAACAAATCCTAAAATTCTTGATTTCATTGTAAATACCTCCAACATTTCTATTTTTATATACTAAATAAGACGTGTAGTTATTTATGTTTGTTCCGTACATATTTTCTTAACTTAATATTACCATTTATCCTTAAAAATATCAATAAAATAAAATACCAGTTTAAATTTAAAAATTATTGGTATATATTAAGAATAACAACATTTCCATATGCTTTAAAAAGGAGTGTAGCAGTATGATGACAATTAAGAATAGTATTGTTAAAAAAATAGGTTTTACATTTTTTATGCTTGTTTTGTTTATGTTCATTACATATTACCACTTTTTAAACTTTCAAATTAAAACCTACTTAGAACAACAAAGCAAGGAACAACTTACAATTGAGTCTGAGCACCTAGCTTCTAAGATAGAAATGTTCTTGCAAAAATATATTGTTATCATAAATAATGCAAAAAGCAATCAGGATTTTATTAATCTTGCTAAGGATGTAACAGATCGTTCAAAAAAAAGAGAACACCATTTATTTACTCAAGTAGTACACGAGCTTAAAGATATGAGAGACTTAGATGAAAATATTTCATCTTCATACATTGCAATAGAAAAAGCTAGTGATATAATTAGTGATAAATATAATTATGAAATAGATGCTAATTATAATCTATTAAATAGGGAATGGTATACTAATACTATTAATGAAAACAAGACAACAATTACTACACCATATGTTGACTATATAACAAATAAAACAGCAATAACAATAGCAGCACCACTTAAATATAATAATCAGATTTTAGGAGCAGTTGGTCTTGATATTTTAATTGAAAATATAAATTTAATCATGAATGATTACAAATTAAAAACTAATACTGACATTGGACTTATATATAAAACTGGTCAAATGTTATATAACTCACAATATACTGAAATAATTGAGTCAAAAGGTGTTTATATCCAAAATTTTTTTAATGAAGAGCTAGCAGGTAAAATTCTATCCGGAGGATTAGGCATTGAAGAATATTCAATCGAAGGACAGCATAATTATATAGCATTTTTACCTGTAAAAAACACTAATCTTATAGTATATACAACTATATTAAAGTCAAAAGCTTTAGCAAAGGTAAATAATTTTATTTATATTAATTTTGTTATTATGCTAACATTAATAATTATTATCACTGCTTCATTATTCTTATTAAATAATCTTATAACTAAGCCTTTAGTTAATATAGCTAGAGTAGTTAGTAATTTTAGAAATAAAAGCACTGCAATTCTTCCATATAACTACTTAACAAGGAAAGATGAAATAGGAACATTATCTAGTGGTATAAACCTTATGATAAATAATATTTCAAACAATATTACAGAGCTTGAAAAGAAAAACCTAGAATTGTTAAATGCGAAAGAACTTATAAATACAGAACGTATCTTATTCCAAACAACTATACATTCTCTTGGTGATGGTGTAATCTCAACAGATAAGTTTGGAAATATTCAAATTATGAATGAATTAGCAGAAAGGCTAACTAGCTGGAATTGTGAAGATGCAATTGGTACACCTTTTGAAACTGTATTCAACATAATCGATGAGCAAACTCGCAAAAAGAGTATAAGTCCAATAGAAATAGCTTTTGTAAGTGCTAAAGCTGTTAAGCTTGATGGTAATATATTGCTAATAAATAAAATTGGAAAAGAAATCCCAATTGAATATAGTGTTGCTCCAATTCTAGATAGTGATGGTAATATAACTGGAGCGGTAATAATATTTAGAGATTATACAGAAAAAAAACAAAAACAAGAAGAAATTTTATTTTTAAGCTATCATGATCAATTAACAGGCTTGTACAACAGACGTTTCTTTGAAGAAGAAATAAAAAGACTAGATATAAATTACTATCTACCATTATCTTTAGTTATGCTGGATGTTAATGGTTTGAAATTAACAAATGATGCCTTTGGCCATCAAATAGGTGACAAGCTATTGCAGCTAGTAGCAAATGCTTTATTAAAATCATGCAGAAAAAATGATGTTGTTTCACGTGTGGGTGGAGATGAGTTTGTTTTACTTTTACCTAATACTGGTTATGATGAAGCAGAAGCTATAGTTAAACTAATTTATCGTGACCTAGAGCAAGAAAGATTAATGGATGTTATTATCTCAGTCTCAGCAGGTTGGGATACAAAATATAACGAATTACAAAACATAATGGAGATATATGCTAAAGCTGAAGAAAATATGTATCGTAACAAGTTAGTCGAAAGCCAAAGTATGAGAAGCAAGACAATTCAAGTCATCATGAAAACTCTAAATGAGACTAATGAAAGAGAAAGAATACATTCTGAAAATGTTAGTAAGATAAGCAAAAAAATAGGTGAAGCTCTTAATTTTGATCAAGAATTTTTGAGAGAAATTGAAATAGCTGGTCTCTTGCATGATATAGGAAAAATTGCCATTGATAATAACGTACTCAATAAGACCGGTCCATTATCAAACTCTGAATATGAAATTCTTAAAAGGCATCCCGAAATAGGATACCATATATTAAAATCAGTAGATGAGTATACAAATATTTCTGATAATGTCTTAGCACATCATGAACGTTGGGATGGAACAGGGTACCCTAGAGGTATTGCTGGAGACAAAATACCACTCTTTGCTAGAATTATAACTATAGCTGATGCATTTGAAGCCATGACAGCTGATCGTACTTATAGAAATAAAATTAGTAAGGAAGAAGCTATGGAAGAATTAAAGCGATGTGCAGGTACACAATTTGACCCTGATATTGTTAAATTATTTTGTGATAAGGTAATTGATAAAATATAGTAAAATAAAGTATAAGCAGCTATGACATCATAGCTGCTTATACTTTATATATAACATTTAAATTATTCTATTCTAGTCCAAACATACACATACGCAGTACCTTGGGCATATCCATTAAAAGCTGTTCTAATTGCAATTTTATCTCCAACTTCTCTACCTGTTGGAGCAACAGCTGTAACAGTGTCACTTATTGAATAAACCTGAACAGTAGGATATGTATCAATCTTAAAGCTTGATTTACCATCTTTGTTAACAAAATCAATATTAGTTCCAGTAACATAGCCTATGCCTATCTCAGGATCATCAAAATCTGCACTAGTAGTTGCATTTCCAGTAAAATATGACAAGTCGTGATTTGAAAATGATAGTTCAAAATCTAGTGTTATAGTATCTCCAGCCTTAAATGTTTTAGGAGGTATAGACCATGTACATCTAGCAGTATAGGTTTCACCATTTTGCCTAGGAGGATCATACCAACTATCATCATCACCAATATAGGTCATGGTATACTCATATACTCCTTCTTTAGAGCTCCAAGCATATTGATAAGTCTCATTGCGTGCACCTTGCTCATTTTGATCTTTAAGCTCTTTTTGACTATCAAAATTTATAGCTTTTTCAAAAACCCAAGCATATACTGGATCCTTAATTAATGGCTCTACTATATACTTGCTATCGCGCATATATTTAAAAAATCCTGCACGATCTTTCTTTTCAGAATATGACATCCATTGATTAATCAATCTTACAATTTGCTTATCTGTTAAATCCTGTACCTTGTCCTTATCAACATATCCTAAAACGATATTTCGTATTTTATATAACTTTGCAAGTCGGTCTCCTACGTTATATTCTACGCCTTTATCCATACCAAAGAACTTCTTGTATGAATAAGCTGCTAATAGTCCTTCTGCTTTTAGCTCAGCTATGAATGCTTGCTCTTTCTTTTGAAGTTCTGCAATTGCAGGTTCAGAAACCTTTCGCTCATCAAACTTTCTCTGTAAAGCTTTTTTAGCATTATTAACTATATTATCTCTCTCTTCTTGAGTTAATTTTTCTTCATTTATTCCGTACTTTTCACAATATTTTTTTACTATTTTTCTTGTAAACTCACGTTCACCGCCACCCATTGTTATAAAGACAGCATCTATATCACCATCTAATCCACTATCAGAACCCCAACGTCCTGCAGCTCCACCTATGTAAACTTGATAACCTTTTTCAAGCTCTCCTTGTCCCCATATATCTACTGCACTTTCCATGCTATCCTTGATAAATGTTAAAGCTGTATCTGCTACTGCAACTATGGGATTAGAGCCTCTTAGTATATCAGCTACTCCTCTTAATGCTCCTTCAGTATCTCCCTCTGACATTGCTCCTGCAACTGTTCCAAGTCCACCCAATACATTTGCATAGCTTGAAAACTTTTCAGGACTCTTTTCCATTACATGGCATATCATCTTTCCGGTTAGCTCTAAATACTTATTACGATACTCATCCATACCTGATTGCCCTTTACTTGCTGCATTTGCTAGCTGTGCAAGTGCATCTATAGGTGCAATACCACTAGAATCAATTGTTGCATCCTCTAAAGCAGATAACATATCTGCAGTTAATTGACCACACAAGGAATCCGAATTAACTCCCATAGATTTAAACAAATCATCATATTGACGAGTTAGGGCATCCTTTATCTTTTGAGATCGATTTTGACTATCCCATTGAAGAGTTGCTAAATTTTTAGCATAAGTTTCTATTTGTTTTTCTTCTGATGGCTCACCAAAAGCCCAAAAACTAAAATGATATACTTCAATAGTTGCAGTTCCTTTATCTATATCAATACTATCTGGTAAAAAATACTCCCATTCTCCATTGTTATAAGTTGCAAAGAAAAGCTTCTCTGCAGCTAAATCTTTCATATGCTTTTCTGGAATTTGTAATGTTATAGCGACTGGCACATCAAGCCTAACATGTTCTTGATCATTAATCGTAATTCCAACTGGAGTACCATAAAAATTAAATTCATCATTTTGATAGTTCATAGCTTCTGATTCAGATAAAACCTTCATAATTAGCTTTTTATCTTCTGAAAAAGTATTTTCAGAGATTGCAAGCTGCCAACCTGTTTTCTTTAAATCTCCAACAGATGCACTTTTATCTGTACTAATGTTTTTTTCAATAGATGTACCCTTTTCATAAGGATATCCACCTGAGCAAGCAACAAGGGGGATAAACAATACCATTAAAATGCAAATTAATACTATTAATTTAATATTTTTACTCATAAAAACCTCCATTTCCAATCGCCTATCTACAAAAATAATATAACAATAATTCGTTTCTAAAATTTACTTATTGTTATATTATTTTAGCATAATAATTATAAAATAACAATTAATATTTAATATTTAATATTTATGCATTTGGAAATCTATGTAATATAATACCAAATAGCATTTGAATTAAGAGTGATTACTTGACTTTTTTAGTCCAACTTTTCCATAATCAATATGTAATTATTTAACAACTTTATAATATATCAACATTTTTATAGTCTAAATTTATAGTTGCTCAAAAGTTAACTTTTTCCACGAAAAATAATAATTAGTCGATTGAAAGTTAACAAAGTTTCTGTTAATATAAAAGTAATTAGAGGTGATGAGTTTGAAAGAAATTAACATAGCAGAAATATTAACTGCTAAACGCCACGAAAAAGGTATAACACAAGATGAGCTCGCTGCATATATGGGTGTATCTAAAGCATCTGTTTCTAAGTGGGAAACAGGTGTAAACTTACCTGATATTACTCTGTTGCCAATATTGGCTTCATACTTTGATATTAGCATTGATGCCCTTATAGGTTATGCTCCACAGCTTAGCAAAGATGAAATTGATAATATATACAGCAAGTTATCTTCTAGTTTTGCTAAACTGACCTTTGAAGATGTTATTATTGAGAGTCAGACTTATATTAAAAAATATTATTCTTGCTATCCATTTTTACTTGAAATGTCAAACTTCTATATCAATCATTCTATGCTTGCTCCAAATTTAGAAAGTAGGAATAAACTGTTAAAAGCAGCACTTCAGTTATGTGATCGTGTTAAAAGCTTGTGCCAAGACACATCACTTGCAAACAAGGCAGGACTGTTACAAGCTATGTGCTTTCTTTCACTCGGAGAAGCAGAACAAGTACTTCAAACTCTTGGTGAAACAGTTCAAATACATATAAATGGGAGTACGTTTATTTGGCAAGCACATCAAGCTCTTGGAAAACATGAAAAAGCGAAAGAAGTCATACAAGCTGATCTGTATCAAAATCTAATGGAAGTTTTCCTTGGATTAATAGCGTATATTCAAATTAATCTAGGAAGTTATGATATCGCAATAAAAGCATATAAAAGAGCAGAAGACTTTGCTGAAATTTTTGAGATGCGTCAGCTCAATCCTAACAATATGGCTTTGCTATATATTTGCGGAGCACAAATTTATCAAACAGTAGACAAACATAAAGAAGCAATAGAGATACTTAGCAAATATGTTGACCTATGTATCTATGATTTTTTTCCATTCGAACCAAAAGGCAATGCTTTTTTTGATAGAATTGATGGATGGCTCAAATCTAACAGTGGAGCGATGCCTCGAAGTAATATTATAGTTAAGGAAAGTATGCTCAATGATGTACTACTTTCCCCTGTATTTGATAAACTTAAAGCTTATCCAGAATACAACAAGCTTATATACAAATTACGAAATTTTATAGGAGGAAAATAAAATGTTTGAAAACATCAATCAATATTTACCATTTTTAATACCACTTCTAATACTTCAAGTAGGACTCATGATTGCTACAGTAGTACATATATTGACTCATAAGAGCTACCGTATTGGTAATAGAGTTATTTGGCTTATTATAGGAGTTGTTGTAAGCATTATCGGACCTGTATTGTATTTTACAATAGGTAAAGGAGATGAGTAAGATAAATACTTTAGAAATTCGTAAATTATCAAAATCCTTTGGTGATAAGAAAGTTTTAAATAACATCAGTTTTTCTGTACCAGAAAACTGTGTATTTGGTTTTATAGGTGCGAATGGTGCTGGTAAAACCACTACGATGAAAATGATTTTAGGCTTACTCAAGGCTGATAGTGGAGAAATCGAGGTATGTGGCGAGCGTGTAAGCTTTGGTGCAACAAAAACAAACCGTCTTATAGGATACCTACCTGATGTGCCTGAATTTTACAGTTATATGAAACCTGCAGAATATTTAAAATTATGCATAAGTATAGTTGGTATAGACGATAAAACCGCAAAGACACGCATACCTGAACTATTAGAGCTCGTGGGACTAAGCAAAGTCAACAGAAAAATAGCTGGCTTTTCTAGAGGAATGAAACAAAGGCTAGGCGTTGCACAGGCCTTGATTGGAGAACCGAAGCTTCTCATCTGCGATGAACCGACCTCAGCTCTTGACCCTCTAGGAAGAAAGGAAATTCTTGATATACTACATCAAATTAAAGGTAAAACAACTGTTGTTTTTTCTACGCATATACTATCCGATGTTGAACGAATTTGCGACAGAGTTGCTGTTTTAGATAAAGGTAAAATAGTTCTTGAGAGCTCAATAAGTGATTTAAAACTGCAACAAAAGTCAAAATTGTTCACACTAGAATTTGATCATGATGTAGAAACAGATAAACTATTACGTATATTGCGTGAAAACAACCTTGCACCTTCAAAGTACGAAGCTGCAGAAAATACTATAGAAAGCTTGTTTTTGGAGGTGACGAGATGAAACAATTTATAGCATTTAGTAAAAAAGAATTCTACGAAAGCAAAGATACTTACCGTATATATATTCTACTTGTTGTATTCCTTATTTTTGGAGTTATGTCTCCTTTATTTGCAAAGCTAACTCCAGAAATACTTAAATCCTTGGGTGATACAGGAGTAATCATTCAAGTTCCTGAGCCAACAGCACTTGATTCATGGGCACAGTTTTTTAAGAACGTTGGTCAAATGGGTATATTGGTAATAGTAATAATATTCTGTGGAATTATGTCAAATGAGTTTTCTAAAGGCACTCTAGTCAACCTGCTAACAAAAGGATTGAAACGCAATACAGTGATACTGTCTAAATTCTTTGTAGCTACTATCTTATGGTTGTTAGCATACCTACTATGTCTTAGCGTATGCTTTGCTTATACAGCATATTTCTGGGATTTAGGAGATATGAAGCACGCATTACTTGCTTTTGCTGCTCCGTGGTTATTTGGAGAATTTATAATAGCCCTGCTAATTGTTGGCGGAACTATATTTAACAATATTTATGGAAGCTTGCTATCATGCTTATCTGTAGTTATATGGCTTAACATAGTATCAATCTTTCCAAATACAGCAAAATTTAATCCAATAACATTATCTGGTGGAACCTTGTCTCTACTTTCAGGAAAAGGTGAACCCTCAGACTTTATCCCTGCGGTTATTATATGTGCAGCACTAACAATTGGATTAATAATATCTTCAGTACTTATATTTAATAAAAAGAAGGTTTAGTGGAAAATAAAAATTAACATTGAAAATATAAAAGTAAAATATAGCTTGTACATAAACTATATCTTACTTTTTTAATATTTTAAAATTCAATGCGTACATGCTATAAGAAAAAATTCTCCCTTCTTATAAATACAATTTATAAGGAAGGAAAAACTATATTCTAAAGTAGGTGATTATTTTCGATTATATGACTCATGCAGCAACTGCATTATTAGTTACACTTGCGCTTGTTTATTTATTATTAGATTTTATTTTATTACATATGATATTATTTTATTTGTTTGTGTTATTAGGAGCATTATTACCAGATATAGACTTGTCCAAATCATTTATTGGGAAAGAATAGTAATCTATTGCATCTTGTAAAATGGTTTTTCCAATTTCTATTGACAAGTCATAATCTCTTAAAATTTGTATAAACTTATCTTTATTATATGTTTCTACTAAATATCTAACACAAAGATATGCTAAATCATAACCATTATATAAATCCTGTTTAAATCCACTACCTTTATGTGATAAATCATTCATAGCTGGTAGATTTTTTATATTTAATATCTTTGTATTTAAAAAATTATTAAACTTATCATTTTCTTTTAAATAGTCTCTTTCTCCATCCAAGTAGCTAGCTACTCCTTCATCAAGCCAAACAACTCTTTTTTTATATACTTTTTCTTTATTTACAATATGAATGAACTCATGTACATTTATTTTTGCTTTATCACTAAGCTCATTTTGGCTTTTAATATTTTCTTGATTAATAAAACTTATAATCATTCCCTTATCAAAAACTCCATGAGCATATTCCGGCAAGTGTGCACCGGGCTCTCTTAAACTTAAAACAAATTTTCTGAAAACTACTCTATCATCGAATAATATAACTATTACTTTTCTAAAATCATCTAATTCAAAAAAATATAGTATTCTTTTCATATTTAGTTTTAATTCATTAAAACTCGCATCAGCAAGTTTTTTTAATGATGGTGATGCATAAATACAAAAATTTTCATTTTCAATTATATACGGATTATCTATCATTAAATCATAATTCATTATTTATTCCTCTAATAAGTTAAAATTCAATATGATATGTAGGGGTCGAACTCACAAGCTACTGATTCGACATACGTCATTTAATTGTTTATGTTGTTTTACCACTATATTATCCCGCAGCCCATATTTCTATCTCTATTTTTATTTCTTCTAAACCCAAAGCATTTACATAAGCAATTGTCATAGAAGGAGGAATTTCTCCGAAAAAATCACCATATATCTTATCGAAATACTCCCAATCAATTTCTTTTTTTGACCATATATTTACCTTTATAACATTATCTGGCTCTAAATCTACACTCTTAATTAGATTTGATATATTTATAAATGTATTCTTTACTTGTTGATTAAACTCTTCAGGAATATTGCCACCTAAATCTGCTCCAATTTGTCCTGAAAATGTATAAAACGTTGAATTAGGCTTTATTTTTGTTATATGAGTATAATTTCCTACTGCTTTGCTTATTCTTCCTGATGAAGATAATCTTGTAACTACATTATTATTCATTTGAAAACATCCTTTCTCTTTTAGATAAATAATTTCTAACACTATATATCATCATAATATACAGTTATCCACTGTTAGAAATCTATTTCTCAAAAACAGAGATATAATACTTATTATTTTCTATACTACTACTAATTAAAACCAATCTCATTCCTGCGCCTCCTTTAATATAATTATTATTTAATTGTAGGATAGACCAACAATTTTGTCAACTATTCATTTAACCTAATTTTGTTCACTATTATATAAAATTATCATAAAATATAACATAACAAGAAAGGAGTACTTTAATATGATGATGAATAACTACATGTCGTCTCTACTTTTTATACCTGGTGAAAATGCAATATCATTAGTTAATCATCCACCAGAAATACACCCAGGAACATCAGTTACGATAGTTAATCCATGGAATGGGATGCTCTGTGCTGTTCAATTACCAAATGGTGAAATTCATCGATGGTTTGCTTGGTTTGAATTAAGACTTCTGAGTCCAAATACAAATAATCCTCTCAGTCCTGGAAGCTATGCCATAGTAGTAGAAGTAAAAGGCCATGGTAAACCACCTCATGTTCCAATTGGAACAACTGTCCGAATTTTGAGATGTATACCAACTACTTTTTATGACGTGATACTTAGTAATGGTGAATATCACAGATGGTTAGCTCAATTTGAGTTAGCAAAACCAATATAAAACAATAAAGCATGTAATATTAGCATTTTAAGAAATATTTAGTTATAAAGAATGTGTATAATAAATATTAAATTAAGAGTAAAATAAAAGGACTGAGTCCTATTCAATATAGAATTCAATCCTTAGTGGCTTCTTAATTGTATGTGTCTAACTTTTTAAAGTCAGATCAATTTGCTAAGTGCTTTATCTATTAAATTTACAACAATTCTGGCGCTCCATGTAGGGATCGAACCCACAACCTACAGATTCGAAGTCTGCCACTCTATCCAATTGAGCTAATGGAGCGCTACCTAAGTATTATAAAACAAATATCTTTAATTTTCAATAAAAATTTTAGGCTGAATTGCAGATTTTAAATTGATATATTAAATCCTAATTTTAATATTTATATTTAAATTGCTTTTACATTACAAATCTTACTATAATACCAAGTATCAGCAAGTGTACTGGATAGAAGGCGTAGAAGACGTATTTTATTGATAGTCCCTTCTTTCCATTGTATAATGAAATAGGCAAGAAAGCTAATCCTGCTAAGCTTTGTAAACTAAATTTATTTAAGTATATGAATACAAAGGATACCGATATTGCCTTCAAAAGCTTATTTTCCTTGAAAACATACATTAACAGTATAACAATAATTCCTTGTGAAGCGTAATCGCATTTTAAAAATTCTGCTAACAATGAAGCCGCTATTACAACTAAAGCAATTGAAGTTATTAGTGCTACATTGTTTTTTTCAAATCGTTTCTTCAGATATTCAAGAGTCCACATCATTAATACACCTATAAAAAGCGTAAAAAATACATTCTGACTAGTAAATTCTAAAATAGACTGATTAAAAGCAAAATCAAATGGTACTTCAGAAATCAATGCAAATATAAACAATCTAAATATATATTTTTTTATATCACTTGTATGAAAAAATCCTTCGACTAGCAAAAAGCAAAATATTGGAAATGCTAATCTTCCTATACCTCTCATTACGAGCAAAATATAGAATATTGCCATAGATGTTTGCTCACTTCCTGTATATAAATACATCATATTTTCGACTATTGTCGCTCCTATATGATCTATAAGCATTGTTACTATTGCAATAATTTTTAATGTGCTACCACTTAAGCCTTTCCTTTGTCTGTCTATTTTTTTCATTTTTACCCCCAAATTCATATGTATTTAACTAAATTATATTTATAAATTAAACAAAAATTTTATCTAGTTTATTTAATTATACTTGCTAATTCATTAATTAAGGCTTTTATTCTCTCACTATTACTCTCTTCAAGGCGATGAACAGCCATGACATAAATTGCCTTTTTGAAATCATTCTCATCAAATATAGTTAAATTATTAAGAACAGATATAAAGACTTCTGCAAACTCAGCTGCATACTCATACACAATAATATAGCTTCTTGCATAATCATATATTGGATTTCCAAGCTTTACATCCATCCAATCTATAACATAATATTTATCAGATAAAAAAGAATACATTATATTAAAAAAGTGATAATCCATGTGACATAGAATTTTATCATCTTTTATTTCAGAAATATAATTAATAGCAAGCTTCCTTTTTGAATCCTTTAGATTTACGTGGTTTATAACACTAGTTAAAGATTCATTTAAGCTTTGTAAACTAATACTATTAAAACTGTTAAGCTTTGTATCTTTAGCAATATACTTCTCAGAAGCTGCAACTATATCAGATTCAGTTACTGAATGAATCTTTGAGAATAATGACAGCATTACATTTAAGCATTCTTCAGTATTTAGCCTTAATGTTTCTTCTTCACTTCTATTTGAGTCTGAGTTATTATATACCCCATCTTTATATGTTCTTTTAAAAAACTTCTCACCAATATGAACTCCATCAATAAAATCCATTTTTATACTATGAGCTATATCTGATTCATAATACCTAACTGTCGGGATTCCTGTATTATATATTGTATTTTGAAGATTAATTTCATAATCAATTAGTGTCTGAGGATAATTAGGGATAAATAACTTGTAAGCAAATCCATTCCAAAAATACACATTAGCTTGTCTTCCTTGTCCAATTAAAATTCTCTCTGCAATAAACTTTTCTTCTATCATAATAAACTGTCCCCATCTTTATTGTAAATTACCAATTATTATTAAGTATATATCTTTTTCCTATTACTCTAGAAATAATTATTTATTATACACTGTTTTACTTATTATTTCCACTAAATTTTGCAAAATATGCTCCTGCTATGATTGAACCTATTAGATTAGCAATAACATCTTCCATAGTGTCACTTACACCTGTCATAAGTACCTTTTGAGTATCAAGTCCAGCTATTACATCTACACTAAACTCATATATTTCCCAGAAAACACCACCTAAAGTAGCCACTCCAATCACAAAAATAAATCTTGTTAATACCTCGACTTTTTTCCTATCTTGAATTCTATCAAGCAATGCATTTGCAATGATACCAAGCACTACACCTGATGAAACATGCATCAGCAGGTCCCACCACCATATTTTATCATAAAAGTTCAGCATCACACCTAAAACAAGTGCGAACATGCAAAATATATAGCACAGAGCAATTAAACTATCACTGATTCTTTTTTTCCTTGAATTTATAAGCTCAACTAAAAATGTAACTGCAAATATTGCTGCTCCACCTGCTATCCCAACCCATCTAAAAATAAACAAATCATAAATCCCAGCAATAACAATGCTAATTCTTAATACCCATTTTGAATATAAAGCTATCTTCTCCATAACTTAATTAAAACTCCTGTTCTGTTCTTGCTATTATTTCATCCTGCAATGCTTTTTCAAGATTATTAAAATGGTCGCTATAACCTGCTACTCTTACTATTAAATCCTTATATTCATCAGGATTTTTTTGTGCATCTAAAAGTGTTTTCTTTTCAATAACATTAAATTGAATATGATGCCCACCCAGTCTAAAATATGATCTTATTAAGGCTGAAACATTGTTAAGACCTTTTTCACCATTTATTGATGAAGGAGTAAATTTTTGATTAAGTAATGTTCCACCAGTTAGCTCATGCTTCATCTTAGATGCAGATTTGATAACCGCAGTTGGTCCATTTATATCTGCTCCCTTTTCTGGTGAAATTCCATCGGTTAGCGGTTTTCCCGACAGTCTGCCATTTGGAGTAGCTCCTGTCATAGATCCAAAATATATGTGACAGGTTGTTGGTAACATATCTATGTGATATCTACCACCACAAACGGTTGGTTTACCAGTTATATAATCATTCACAGTGTTAAAAACACTAAGCATAATATTATCTGCATAATCGTCATCATTTCCATATTTAGGAGTTTTATTCAATACTATGTTTTTTAGTATTTCATACCCTTCAAAATTATCATTTGTAGCATCTAATAATTCAGTTATACTAAATCTCTTATCATCAAAAACATTTTTCTTTATTGCTGATAAGCTATCGGTAATAGTTCCTATACCAACAATTTGAATATATCTCGTATTATATTTTGCACCACCTGCATTGTAATCCGTACCACTTTCCTTGCAGCCAGTTGTAATTACAGACATAAAGGTTGAAGGCATATGCTCAGCAAATATTTTTTCAATTACATTGTTACCTGACATTTTAATATCTATAAAATGTTTTAATTGTTTTTCAAATGCAGACCAAAGCTCTTCATATGACTTAAATGTGCTAGGATCACCTGTTTTCAAGCCTATTTGCTTATTTGTAATTTTATCAAATCCATTGTTAAGTGTTATTTCTAATACCTTTGGAGTGTTAAAATATCCAGTCAATATATAAGCTTCTCTACCGTGTGCTCCTGTTTCAACGCATCCACTTGAGCCTCCATACATAGCATCCTTAAGCTCCTTACCTGCATTTAGAAGCTCTTGAATTATTTCTTCTGTGTTGTAGAATGCAGGCTGTCCCCAGCCCTTTCTAGAAATTTCAACTGCTCTTTTTAAAAATTCATCAGGAGTTTTTTCACTTATTTGAACATTTGAGTTTGGCTGAACAAGCTTCATCTCATCCATTACATCCATAATGATATATGAAACTTCATTTACTCCGTTATCTCCTGTTTCAGGGTTGATTCCTCCTGTGTTTAAGTTAGCAAAATCAGTATATGTAGCACTTTCCTTCATTGTAATACCAACTTTTGGAGGGGCAGGCTGGTTATTGAACTTAATCCATAGACATTCTAATAACTCTACAGCTTTTTCTCTTGTAAGTATTCTATTTGCTAAGTCATTTGTATAAAAAGGATATAAATACTGGTCAAATCTACCAGGAGAGAAAGCATCCCAAATGTTTAGCTCTGTTGTAACTCCTATATGGACAAACCAATACATTTGAATAGCTTGTGCAAATGTCTCAGGCTTATGAGCAGGAACAACGTCACAATTTGATGCAATCCAAAGCAGCTCTTCTTTTCTTTGTAGATTTTCTTCATTAGATGCTAATTCTCTTGCATACTCTGCATATCTTCTACCGTATGTAATTATAGCATCGCAGGAAATAGCCATAGCCTCCAGTTGAGCTTTTTTATTATAAGCCTTCAAATCTTTTAAAAAGTCTAACCTTGATATCTCATCCTCTATTTCTTTCTTAAAATCTAAAAACCCTTTTTTATAGAATTTATCATCAGCTACAGTATGTCCAGGGGCTCTTTGCTCCATGAACTCAGTAAACATACCTGCAGCATAACAATCCTTCCACTCCTCTGTCATGCTACTAATTATTTTATCTCTAGTAGCTCTTCCCTCCCAATAAGGTAGTATGATTTCTTCATGAAGTCTTTTGTCATTGTCTGAAATTTTAAAATTTATGTACTGTCTGTCATTTAATATCTGTAAATCATCCATTGTATGACAGCAAAGCTCTGGGAATGTAGGTGCTGCATGTGGACGCTCTGACTTTTCTCCAACAATTAATTCATCTTTTCCTATGTATAAACTTCTATTTTCCATTAAATGTTTAAAATTCAGAGCTCTTAATACAGGTGTTTCAACCTTGCCGAAGTATTTTTTATAAATTTCTGTTTCAAGCACTGCTCTTTCTACACTCAATGTAGGCTGTGTTGATACACTCTCTTGTCTTAGTCTTTTTGTTCTCTCAGTACTACCTCTCATTTTGTATAAATCCTTTCTCTATTTATCCGCCAATCTTAACATTATAGCCTTTACCTTCTAATTTAGTTTTAAATCCTATCATTTTTTCATCAGCTGGAATTGCCATTCCCTCAGCTTCATAATTCATATTCAAATTTTTATATTTATGCTCTGATATGTTATGATATGGCAATAGATTAATATCTTTTATGTCTAATCCCAAAATTAATTCTAACATATCATCTATATGCTTATTATCTGCGTTTACTCCCTCTATTATTGGAAGTCTTAAATTAATTCCTCTTAATAAATTTCTATGAACATTTAATTCACTTTCTTTATTGGATAAACCGTTCTTTACTAATGCACTTCCATAGCTTGAGTCCATTTCATTCGAGCTATATAAAGAAGCTAGTTTTTTTAAGTTCTCTATTATTATACGATTAGAGAGCCCTGTATAATACCTGTGTTTTTCATCATCTATAAGCTTAATATCATATAAAAATACATCTGTATATTTATATATCCTCTCGTAGTATTCAAAAGGCATAATTCCACTTGTATCTACTGCTGTATGTATTCCTTCATGCTTAAGCTTTTGAAGAAGCTCCTCAATAAAATCAATTTGCATAACAGGCTCTCCGCCTGATAAAGTAACTCCTCCACCTGATTCCTCAAAGAAAACTTTATCCTTTAATAGAATAGTCATTAGCTCATCAACACTATATTCTTTTCCTGCAATCTGCCTTAGCCCATTTACACAATAATATGAGCATTCTCCACACAAATTACATTTAAGCTTGTCCGTTATAATTTCGCCATCAATCACACTAATGGCTGATTTTGGACATCTTTTGACACATTCAGCACAAAGGCTGCATCTTTCCTTATTATATAGGATTTCTATCTTACTATCTAATCCCTCTGGATTATGACACCAGCGGCATTTTAAAGGACAGCCCTTAAAAAATACCGTAGTTCTAATTCCTGGACCATCATGCAAGGAAAACCTCTGAATATTAAATATCACTGCAGAACTCATTATCGTACTTTTATACCCATTATATTTTTTTACATGAGTATACCCTTCTTTGTCTTTAGTTAAAAATTATGAGCGCTCACTTTTATAGGAAAATAATAACCTTTTAACTAGGATTTATATCAGACTATTATTACCTGTAAAAATATTATATCCATCATCAATAACTATATCCAAGTTTAATATTACAAAATTATTTCACTTCTTTTTCTTTTTTAATCTTATATACATCTCAATCAAAATCCCAAAAATCAGACCATATATTATAATAACATTTGTGTTAAGTGTCTTATTAACAAAACTTGATATTAAAGCATATAATGATACAATTAAAAAGACATTACCAAATATCAGATAATCAAGTATAATTGCAATCATTGAAATCCCTACTATTGGCATGTACAAGCTTCTAATTATTGAAAAATCTATTAAATCTTTTCTTATAAGATATGATGTTATAAATATAAAAACCATTAAATACAAGAGCGCTAGGCTTGTTCTATTTTTTTTATTATTTTCAAAATTTATTTTCAAAATATCCACATCCAATTATTTATATACCCTTATTATATGTTTATTAATATAAAAAATCAAATAAAATATTAATATTAAAAGACTTTTAGAATTATATGTTTTCATTGCATTTTTTCGGGAAATGGTTTACAATATCTATTAAAATAAAAGGAGTATTCTATGGTTTATGATGTAATTATAATAGGTGCTGGTCTTTCCGGACTTACAGCAGCAAGTCTTTTAGCAAAACGAAATCTAAAGGTAGCAGTAGTAGATAAAAGTTATAATCCGGGATGTTCTTGTGGTGTGTTCAAAAGAGGAGATACGACCTTTGATCAAGGCTCGGCTTATTAACAAACTGAAACACTAAATAAGCAAAGATTAAGCATTGAAGCTAGCAAGGGTGGTGATTCAATACTTACCATATTTATAGCTGCTGATATATCTAAAGAAAAAATTGCTAATACCATTGAGACTCATGCATTTTATACACCAAATTTAGATGGCTTATCTTCCTTAAATGATTGGAGAGAACATACCAATAAGGATAAAAATGAGCTTGGAAATTGGATATCTAATTTCCTTGAAAAAACAACCTATGAGATATCCTGTCCAGTTATGAGAGATCCTTTATTAGCACCAGAAGGTAAAATCGGACTAATAATTAGTACGTTGATGGATTATGATTTGGTTCATTACATATCAGAAAGTAGTGATTATGAAGAATTCAAGCAATTTGTAACAAATAAAATATCTAGTATTATCAATGATAGCTTAATCCCTGGATTGGTAGAAAAACAATTTTTAGCTTCTGCTCAACTCCTTTAACAATAGAAAAAATTACTGGAAACTCATAAGGAGCTATTATAGGATGGGAATTTACAGATCATATACCATCAGAAAGTAGATTTGATAAAATATTAAAATTGATCGAAACACCTATACAGGATGTATATCAATGTGGACAATGGACCTTTAGTCCATCCGGAATGCCAGTATCTATTTTAACTGGTAAATTAACTGCAGATCGTGTAAAAAAAGCACTTAAAAATTAAATGTCTTAGTTGCTTTTCAATTTTATAAAAACAAAATGGCTATTACGCCAAAACAATAAATAATATAATTATTTCAATTGACTTTATAAACGTTTTAGATTAAAATTTATATAACAATTTTTTATATGAATAGCTTGAAATTTTTACGAGCTCTGTGAAAATTTCAAGCTATATATGTATAATTCTACACTATATAAAAGGAGAAAAACATGGTATTAATAATCGACTTTGGTGCACAATACAGCCAGCTGATTGCTAGAAGAGTCCGAGAAGCAAATATTTATTGTGAAATAGTACCTTACACTTACACAATAAATCAAATAAAAGACAAAAACCCAACAGGAATAATACTTTCTGGTGGTCCAGCAAGTGTATATGAGGAAAACTCACCATCTATAAATAAAGAAATATTTGAATTAAATGTACCTGTGCTTGGAATTTGCTATGGAGGACAACTAATAGCTCAAACATTTGGTGGTAAAGTAACAAAAGCAGACAATAGAGAGTATGGACGTATCAAACTCCAAACAGCTGGAAATGCTGGTTTATTTAAGGATATTCCACAGGACTCATTAGTATGGATGAGCCATACAGACTATATAGAAGAAAAACCTCAAGGTTTTAAAATAACAGCATCTTCTGATACGTGTCCAATTTGCGCAATGCAAAATGATGAAAAAAGAATTTATGCTGTTCAGTTCCACCCAGAGGTTGAACACTCAGAAAAAGGTAGAGAAATTCTACAAAACTTCCTTTTCAATGTATGTAATTTAAAACCAGATTGGAACATGGGAAACTTTGCAATTGAAACTATTGAAAAAATCAAGCAAACAGTTGGAGATAAAAAAGCTCTATGTGCATTATCAGGCGGAGTTGACTCATCAGTTGCAGCAGTACTAGTACACAAAGCTATAGGTAAAAACCTTGTTTGTGTATTTGTTGACCACGGCTTACTTAGAAAAGACGAGGGTGACCAAGTCGAAGAAATATTTAAAAAGCAATTTGATATGAACCTAATAAGAGTAAATGCCAGTGAAAGATTTCTTGGAAAATTAGCAGGGGTAACAGATCCTGAGACAAAGAGAAAAATTATTGGCGAAGAATTCATAAGAGTTTTTGAAGAAGAAAAACAAAAACTAAAAGAAGAATTTGGAGATATCCATTATCTAGTTCAAGGAACAATCTATCCAGACGTAGTAGAAAGTGGAACTGCAACAGCAGCAACTATCAAATCTCACCATAATGTTGGAGGACTTCCAGAGGACGTTGATTTTGAACTATTAGAGCCATTAAGACAGTTGTTTAAGGATGAGGTTCGTCAAGTAGGAAGAGAAGTAGGTATCCCAGAGGACCTAGTTGAAAGACAGCCGTTCCCAGGGCCAGGACTTGCAATCAGATGCTTAGGTGAAATCACAGAAGATAAGCTTCACATTATAAGAGAAGCAGACTACATCTTCAGAGATGAAATAAAAAAAGCAGGACTACAAAACAAGATATGGCAATACTTTGCCTGCCTACCAAACGTAAGAAGCGTTGGAGTTATGGGAGACTACAGAACGTACTCACACACAGTAGCACTAAGAGCAGTAAACTCCTCAGACGGAATGACATCCGACTGGGCAAGAATACCATACGATGTGCTAGAAAAGGTATCAAATAGAATAGTAAATGAAGTTTATAATGTAAATAGAATTGTTTATGACATCACATCTAAGCCACCTTCTACTATTGAGTGGGAATAATAAAAGCAAACCCGTATATACATTGATAAATCAGTGTTATACGGGTTTGCTTTTATTGTATACTCTATTTTGGCTCTAAATATAAATGTATCTTAAATAAATATTTTTTTAAAAATCACTTAACTTTAAATGATTAATTGCACCACAAAAATTACTTAATACATACTTACTCTCAACATCATTATTAATTAAAAGCTCTATTGCTGATCTACATATTAGATCAATTGCAAGCACTACACTTCTATCGCAATTAACTTTACTAAAAGGAAAATCTGAATTAAAATACTCTTGAAAGTCATATAATATATTTATAGCTTCATCCCTTTTTATTGTTTCTCCAATCATTCCTCTTTCAACAATGCTATCCCATCTACTTTCTCTTTCATTTCTTATTTTATTAACTATTTCATCTTTACTTTTTACCTGATACTTCATTATCTCCTCCTAGTATTTTTATTAAAACAATATATGCATTATTAAATAAAATAGAACAAGCTATTATAGTATAAATAAACTTCAAAGTTTATGAGGGTAGAATGAAGAATTATAATTTACTTTTTAATATTAAAAATATGCGTAATACAATAGCTCATAGTAATTGCTTAATAAACCATTCAATTTAATATACTAATTTTCTTAGTTAATAAAATCAAATTAACACATTATTCAGTCTTAACAATTCTTGAGCAGTTTCGAGAGAATCCGTTCCTGTACTGTTTTTAATAGGTGCAAATTCTTTTTTTCGTTCTACTTCGTACGGCAGGCATGAATCCATTAAGTGGATCCAATCTAGCACTAATGTTTCGATTTTATAGACGTTTGGACTCGTTGGCTCTATGAAAATGCCTCCACTGTTTAAATGAGGTATTTTCTTTTCTGCTATATGAAGAGGTAGCTGATTATTTGCTAATTTCTCCATTTTCTCAATTTTAAATAAATAATTAAGAGTTACTCCAAAATTATATAAATAATTACCTTCTTCATCTTTTGCATTTCGCATATCATTTGAAAGTTCATAATATTCTACAATAGATGGCTTATTATCTTCTAAACACATAACTCCAACACGTTCATCTGGAGAAGTTTTTTTTACTACCTTTGCACCACAGTCGCAACCATTGCAAATAGTAGCACCAATAAAAAGAGGATCACATATTTTTTGTAATGGATTATCAACGGAAAATATATTTAGCCATTCGACACCTTTATTTTTTAGTTCTTCTAATAATCCTGCCTTTACAAGCGAAGAAAACCAACCACCATTACCATTCGGCGAAAGTGCAATTCTAAATTTATCTTCCATAAGAACTTTACAACTAAAATCAACAGAAGGAAACATATCCTGAATAAAAAACTTAATGTAATCTTTGTTATATCCAAAATAGTTATGTTGATTGAAAAAATTAACTGTCTCTAAGTGTGTTTTATCACTTGTCATGATATATAGTGGAAACCATATGCCTGCTTGTTTTACAATGCTTAGCATATTATTTATCAGAGTCTCAAACAGATACAACACTTTTGAAACACCAATATTTAACATTCCCTTTGGATATGTATATCCAAGACGTGTTCCCTGACCACCAGCTAACAATAATGCAGCTACCTTACCTTGTTTAATTAAATCCAGTCCTCTATTCTCATAAGCTTCTATATTTTGAGATATTTCATTAACTTGTAATGTTTTAATTGGAGTAATTTGCCCACGTGTTATATTTAATGATTTATATTTCTCTATTTCCTTTAGAATACTAAAATCAATACTAAAGATTTGATTTAATAGAATTTCTTTTTGTTCCGCATCTAAGTCGTTATAATACTCAAGTAAATGTTCTTGTCCAATTTTATTTAAAAATTCTTTTGTTGATAAAAAATCCAATTTAATTACACCCCTTCTATATTACAAGATAGTAGCTTTGTAAAATTTTATTCAGCCAAGTATCATTACTCAATGATATACGAGTATTGTTTTATGCTATAATTATCTTATTTCCAGTTTCCTTTTAATGATACACTAATATCTATACGATAGTCATTAAAATTCATAATAACAAATCTATCATTTATTACTTTTTCAATTGTTACCATGTTTTTCTCACTATAGAGACTAATTCTCTCTTGTACAAGAGCCTTTAATAATAATTCCCATGCTACATCTACATCGTCTTCAAATAAGTAACTATAAACACTATAAAATACATCCTTATGATATTTTAAAAAAAATTCATCAAATTTTTTAGGATATTCAATTATGTATCTATCCGATTTTTCTTCAAGTACTTTGCCTTCAAATTCTTTATCTTCAACTAAATTTAAATAACTATTAATTGTAATATTATAAGGTGAATATTTGTTATTTACATCATTAAAGTCAATTGTAATTTCATAATTCTTTAATCTATTCAAATGCTCAAACATCAGCCAATTAGAGTCAAAGTCTATTTCAAAGTTCATATATTCATCTAAACTTTTCTGTGTTTCGAAGCCATATGCATAAACACCATTTTCAGCAGCGCTTACTATGTCTGCACCTAATGTATTCTCTTTTTCCTTGTTTATTATTTCATATATATCTACTAATTCATTTATTGGTTTACCTTTTATGCTTGGTGCATATAATATATCTTCTAGATTATTATTTATATTGCGAAATAAAATGCTTTTACTATCATTAAGACCTAATGGTAATCTCCTACTTTCATCCATTAATCTTAATAAAACAGAAACTGCTTCTGCTCTAGTAATTGAAGATTTTGGTTTGTAATACTTACTAGAGTCACCCTGCATAATTCCTAAAAGGAACATATCTATAACATCATAAACGTATATATCATCTATCTTATCGAAATCCTTAAGTATATATGGAATATATTTCAATGTATTTCTATACTCAGTATCATTGATACCTACAAAACAAGTATCTTTATTATATTTATATAGTTTTTCACTATTAGAGAAAAACGAATAATCTGACCATCGTGAATATTTAAATTTTTTATCATCTATTTTAAATTCTCTAAGTTGCAAAGGATTATAACATATTTTATCTATATTTAAATCTCTAAAATAAATTGCTGTTTCTATTTCTTCTTTCATAGAACTAGAATAATATGGGTGATTTTGATAATAACCTATATATTCATCTGTTTGTTTTTTATAATTTTGTATATTGTTTAAAGCAAAAACATTTGCAAGTATCGCAGCTACTTGTTCTCTTGTTATTGCACTATTATAATTTTTTATGATTTTCTGTTTATTTATCTTTACTTCACTATTATAATAATAACTACCAAAATAAGTAAAGTAATGACTAAATAATTTGTCCTGATTATATTCAATTATGTTTTTATCATTTAATTTAAGGCTCTCTGCCATTTTTATATAAGGCTCGTCCCATGATAAACCACTCAAATTTGAAGGTACTTTATCAATAATATGTAAAAGTATTTTTATAAATTCATTAGCTTTGATTGATGAGTTCGGTTTAAATTCACCACTTTCATAGCCATTAATAAGCTTTAAATCTGTTAATATCTTTATAACATTATAATACCAATCTGTTTTATTAACATCTATAAAAGTATCATCAGCAAAAATCATTGTTATAGAATTTAATAAAGCATGTACCTATTTTAACTGTTGTATCTAACTTAGCTTCGTCCCTTCTTGAATCTCATTTCTATAAATTATGAATAAATACTCCAAAATAATTTTAAATTACTTTATAAAGAAAATAATGGTAAAATATTTACATTATCTTTTAGAATTTTATATAAAAAATATTTTACCTTTTTGGTAAAAAAATATTGTAAAAAGGAATTAAATGAATTATAATGAATATACTATATAACGATAAAAGTATTGAAAAACAGTGTAATGATTATAAATTTGCAATTAAAAAATTTAATAAGTTAGTTGCCGTGAAATTACACAGTATTATTAATTTTATTGAAAATGCAGATAGTTTAATGGATGTCAAAAGTATTCCTAATTATCGTTTACACTCGTTAAAAGGTGATAGGAAAGGAGAATATGCTGTTGACCTTGGTAAAAAACTAGGTTTTAGATTAATTATCGTACCTCTTGATCCGAATAGTGAAAGATGGGATACAACTGATGAGACAACTATATATAATTCTACATCTATTATTATTGCCATGGAGGTGACAAATCATTATGAGTAAATTAGAATATAATGAATTAATTGTGTTTCATCCTGGATATTATATTAAAGATATAATAGAAGACATGGAAATAACTCAAGAAGAATTTGCAAAGCGATTAGGTATTTCAGGTAAAACAATAAGTAAACTTTTAGCTGGTACTACTCCAATATCTAATGATATTGCTATACAATTATCTAGGATGTTAGGAACTAGCGTAAATGTTTGGTTAAAATTACAGAGTACTTATGATGAAAAGGTATTAGAAATTGAAAAACAAAAAAAAGAAGATAGTGAAGTAAGTATAATTTCATTAATAGACTATTCTTATTTCACTAAACATAAGCTAATTACTGCAGCAAAAAGCAAATCAGAACAAGTAAAAAATTTATGTAAATATCTTAACATAGCTAATTTAAATGTATTATTAACTAAAGATTTTTTATTAAACTATAGAGTTGCTACAACTACATTGAATGAAAAAAATGCCATTAACTCAAGGATATGGATACAAGTTGCAATAAATCATGGTAAACTAAATGACACAAAACCTTTTAATTCAAAACTTTTAGTATCATATTTACCAGAAATAAGAAATATGACAATTCAAAAACCAGAAACATTTCTTCCAAGGTTAAAACAAATATTTAATGAATGTGGAGTATCTTTTGTATTGTTACCTCATTTAAAAAATTCAGGAATTAATGGTGCTGTTAAATGGATAAATTCTGATAAAGTTATATTAGCTTTAAACGATAGAAGAAATTATACAGATACATTTTGGTTTTCCTTATTTCATGAAATAAAACATGTTTTACAACAAAAAATTAAATTGCTTATTGTAAGCACTAATAGAAAAGAAGAAATCGCTAAAATAGATAACGAATTGGAGCAAGATGCAGATAAATTTGCTCAGGATTATTTAATTCCTAAGCAGGATTATATTGAATTTAAAAGCTATAATAATTTTAGTCGAACAAATATCATTAATTTTGCTAATAAAATTAATATCCATCCGGGTATTGTTGTTGGAAGATTACAAAAAGACGGATATATTAATTTCAGTAATTTAAACGACTTAAAAGAAAAATATGCTATTGTTTTTAAGCATTAATCTAAATTTCACAGCTATATTTTATGAAACTATTTTGAAACAAAAAAATAAAACCATATTAATTAGTATATAATATGAATAATATTAATACTAAAATCATTGAAAATACAACATTAAAAAATATATAACTTTCAAAGTAATTGAGTATGAATAGGATATTTAAGTCTTGTATAATTGTTATTGCAATATATACAAGACTTTGTTTTTTGTAATGATACTGAATGATACTATTTTATTATTATTGTTATAAATAAAACAAATAGCTTTCTATGGTTTCGTAAACTTCCTTAAGTTTCTTGTCCAGACGAGCTTCATACTTGTTTGTACTCTTCTTCCACACAAAAGAATACTTGTTCGCATTTGCTTCAATTTTGGTTATGTCAACGAAAAGAAGCTCATACTTGATTTCGCCAATATCTGTAAGCTTTTTTACAAACTGATAAAACAGTTACTCTGCACATTCCGACTTTTTGTGCCATAATATTTACCGTCGGTAGGATTATTATTCACACATTAATCATACCGCAAAATAGCCCGAAAAGATACTGCTTTCAGTACTTTTCAGGCCATTCTTTTTCGTTTTTTGGGGCTGTATCTTGCAATAGCCTCAATGTTATTTTACATGTGATTATTCTGTTTATCCAACTTTATTCTACTGTATCTGTGATTGATCTTATTAGCTGGAACTCACAGACTGGAAAATCATCAGAGCAGTTTCTGCGTCTATCCCACGGGAAGAGAGGACAACAGAAATGTCTTCATCATACCAAACACCGACGTCAATTCTACTTCCGAATGAATATGGTTCTCCGTTTGAAGATTTCGTTATTTCATATTCGGAAATAGCGTCCGTGCTCAACTCGGATGCATCAAGCATTGGTCCTGCCCAGCTGTTTTTTCCATACTCATCCCGGTGTGAGATAGTGATTGCATAACTGAGGGCAGGATTTTATACGCTGGAATACTCTAAAGGAATATACCTACCAAGCTCTAGATTGTTAATACACTTGTCGAGCTTTTCAGATATTTCGTTCACAGGTGAAACCGCAGTTGAGTCCTTTGTATTTGAAAGGACACTTACAAATGAATCAAAATCGCTTTTGGGGATCTGAACGCAGATATCAAGGATTCCCTGAAAACGTACATAGCCATTTTCATACAGTCTAAGGTGAACGGTCATGCCGTTATTCATAAGAAAATAAACATGATATATTTCAGTGTCATAAATAGCTGATGCTGTATAGCCTTCCTTCTCAGGCACGGATTCCCACGGAATAAATTCTGCTTTGTCCATTGCATCAATGAAAGAACGAACGACATCATCATGCCCTTCTAACAAATACAGGTTTCCTTCACTGTAATTCCATGAAGCTCGGGTTTCATATTGAACTTCGGTATAGTTTTCGGAAAGAAGAAGCCTGTCTTCATATAACTCCGAACCGTATTTCAAGGTGATTCCAGTATTACAGATAAATATGCCAACGTCTCCGTTTCCATATTTCATGCAAAGCATAAAAGAAGGATCAAAGCCTTTCACAGTGTAGAAATCTCCGCTCGCACTTCCAGCAAAATCCACATACCCCTCTTTCGGCGTCCATTCGTCAATAAGCCCCGTGGCAGCACCAAGATGCTCGCCAATGATGTCAGTAGTGTCACTTAGCCAATCATATTGCACATAGCATCTGCCTTGATAGATAAAAAATTCAATCATATCTGCATTCGCACCGGCCGATTTTGACAGGCTAACATCCATTTTCGGAATCGTCACTCCGTTCTCCGAAACAGTAATACCGGTGCCATCACCAAGCTGTGAAGGCGAGCTTGTCAGTTTCGATATCACCACCGTTGTCGCAACAACAAGACACAGGCAGGCTGCCATAGCCGCCCATTTCGTCCATACGGGAGATTTCTTTTTTATAGCCATCGATTCCTCAGCTTCGAAAATCAGGTCATTTTCAATATGCAATATATTCTGAAGTAATTCTTTCCCTTTCATAGTGTGTAACCCTCCTTGATCAAATACTCTCGGAGATCATTGCGGATCCGGAAGAGCGTCGTTTTCACCTTGCTTTCGCTGAATCCAAACCTTTTTGCGATGGATGATACGGAATCGAGAAAGAAATAACGCTGCATGAATATCAAGCGTTTTTCCTTCGGCAAGTTGCGAAGAAACACACTGATGATACCACCGAGGATTTCTCCGTCAACACGGCTTTCTGTATCATCTGGTGCTGGGATGCATTGCTCCATTTCCTCAGATAGCTCCGATATGAACGCGCTTCGCTTCAATCTATTCCGTTCGACGCATCGGTTGATTGATATATTGCGGATGATTCGTAAAAGGAACTGAAACAGATAGGTGCGTGGTTCATGGGGTGGGATACGGTTCCACGCTTCCATATAAGTGTCGTTCTCGCATTCCCCAGACGTCTGCAGGTCCTCGGTAATACGATATGCTGTTTTCCGAAGACTGCTGCCATACTTTTCGGAAGTGTGTCGTATAGCTTCTTCGCTTCGGTTCAAATAAAGTTCAACAATTTGATTGTCTTTCAAAAGCCTTGACCTCCTTTCATAGTTTGTTTTGTAAGGCCTTCACCCTATATAGCAATATTTGGCCCACGTTGGTTACATTATATTTAGGATTTTTTATCAATCCGGGCATCAGTTGGCTTTTTCGCATTTTTGGGGATTAGCCATATACGGCTGAATCGAACCACCCCAGGAATTCGATTTTCTTTACATAGAATTTGGACGCGTCGTTCGGAAATACCCCATTGTTTAGCTGCATCGGAGGCAGATATATATTCAATCATAAAATAATCGCTCCCTTTTTTCTAATATTATATTCGTTTGAACGAATAATATCAAGCAATTTATTGAAAATGCAGTAAAAACGTGTTATAATAATTTGACTATCAAGCCACAAGATGCTATTCGCCCGTAGAATAGTATATCCGCTGTTATCAGAGAGCGATAACATTTTGATAACAGTAGGTTGTATAGGTCGTATAATACGGATAAAATCAAACATTAGAAATAACGAGAGGAATATTTCCTAAACAAAAGTGTTTAAGAAAAGGATCTCGGCAACGAGTGGGAGTAGTACAATTAGCTAAATAGATTCTAAAAGGCATTATTGAACGCGAAGTCATTAATGCCTTTTTTGTGTTTTAATAAGATTATTCTCATTTAGCTTTGTTTTGCTCAGCAAGTAAAGTGTAAAATGTTACCCATTTACTCTCTTTACCTACTTTTTTTTGGTAGATATGATTTTGTAAGTGTTTATGACAATATCATTCTGCCATTATCAGTTTTATATTTATATAGAAAATCCCATACTTGACTTAACCGTTCATCATTTCCATAACCTAAAGCAGAAAAAGATTCTACAATACTATGAATACCAATTCGCATTGGCTCAAATGGGTGGAATGTGTCAATAGCTTGATTTAAATATTCGATAGGAACATCATTTTTGCTAAGTCCACATTCAGCAAGTGCAGTTATATGATAAACATACCAAAGCCCTTTTGTATCAAACCAATTAACAGGCAACTTACTAAATATCCACTCTTTAACTTTGCTCACATTTACTGACTGTCCAAGTATCTCTGTTTGAGTGCGGTATCTAATAGCTGGATTACTTTCTTCAAGTAGCCAAGCAATTGTTGAATTGTACATAACAAATCACCATCTTTCTGAATTACTAAATATAATATAGAATTGGATATAATTAAATTAACACATTATTCAATCTTAGCAATTCTTGAGCAGTCTCGAGAGAATCAATTCCAGTACTATTTTTGATAGGTGCAAACTCCTTATTTCGTTCTACTTCGTATGGTAAACATGAATCCATTAAATGTATCCAATCTAGCACTAATGTTTCGATTTTATAGCCATTTGGATTTGCTGGCTCGACAAAAGAACCCTCACTGCTTAAATGAGGTATTTTCTTTTCTGCTATATGGAGAGGTAGCTGATTATTTGCCATTTGCTCCATTTTTTCAATTTTAAATAAATAATTAAGCGTTACCCCAAAATTATATAAATAATTACCATCTTCATCTTTTGCATTTCGCATTTCATTTGAAAAACTATAAAGATTATAAAAATAGTTCTTGACACAAAACAAATATAATACTATTATATGAATGAACGATTCATTATGAGGTGTAATATGGCAGACCAAAGACTACACAGTATTTATTTTCATGCAGGCAGGCTTTTCAATATAAAAAGATATGCTAATACAAAAGTATCGGAAATTGCAAAGGCCTCCGGTGTTGCTACTGGTACAATTTATAATTTATTTACAAGTAAAAAAGCAATTTTAACATTTGTAATACAAGCATCGTTAGATAAAAACTATCTTGATGGGGATATCGAATTACCTGTTGAGGAAGCTGATACTTCACGATTATTATCACTATGGTCAAACTTATATAAAAGATTAATTGGCATAATGCAGATTACCAACAACGAGGGAAAGATCATCAAAGGATTCTCACAAATGATTACCGAGCTGTTTGATTTTCTTGCCGATATACTTTTAGGTACTGGAAATATAGAAAGCAATGCAAATATCTTACCTGAACTGGCAAATGCTTTTTTTCCTGCACGTGAAAACTTTTTTATAATGATGGAAGAGGCACTTAATATTTATATAAAAGCTGGCGAAGTCCGAAAGTTGGAACACACACGCATCCATGTCCAAAGCATCACCGATATTTTAACATGGTGGGCGATGAATGCATATATTGCTATGCCAGATGTTTCAGTTCCAGAAGAAATCGCTCAGCAAATCTCTGTTGAGCTCATAGAGAGAGCTTATTTGACTGACTCACATTTAGCATAATATAATAATTTCAGGCACGCAATGGCGTGCCTAACTAAATGAATTAAAATGAATGAATAGTTCATTCATATAAAAGGAGGTAAGATATTCATAATGAAAAAATCAAATTTACAAGGATCAAGCCCAGGCGCAATACAAGTCATGCACCGCTATTTAGCCATCAATGCACGGCACAATTATATTCTTGTGCTAGCAATTCTGTTTTCGCTCCTGTCATCAGGAGCACTTGGTATAATGACACAAAACTTTCAATCTCTGATAGATAAATTCGGTGTAACAGGAGACATCATAAATATTCAAACGTTAATACTACTTGTGTCAATTGTAGTGTTGATTCCAGCACTGTATCTGCAGCAGTTTCTAGGTATAAAATACAGTGAACTGTGCGACCGCAATTTGCATGTTAAGACTTTTTCAATCATGTCTCGAATTAATATGCAGGTTCTAGATACACAACACACAGGTGATATTTTATCCCGCGTCAATAGTGATTTAGACCAAATCAATAAAGCACTACAGAATTATTTTGCTGTACGGCTACCACAACAAATCATTGGCATTGTCACTCTTGTTGTTTCTATCATAATAAACTGGCAATTAACACTATTTTCGCTTGCAATTGTACCAATATTTGCTTTTTTACAAATGATAATTGCAGCTCCACTGACCCAATTCATACAGCAGAGACAGAAGTTAGCAGGTGAATCATTATCTATCGCCAAAAATCTGATGGGTGGCTATGAAGTTGCAAAAGCATACAATATGGGTGAAATATTGAAAAAACAATACAATACGGCTGTTGACAATGTAGCAAAAATAAATATTAATTCTAATCGTACAACAATTTTACTTACCCCTCTTAGTCAGGTTTTATTCTTTCTTCCACAGATAGTCATCTGTGGATTTGGCGTATATTTGTCGAGTATCAATCAAATTACACCAGGAAGCATCATGTCAGTCTTGATATTGAGTATATTTATCCGTAACCCAATTGGAGATTTTGCATCAGTGTTATCGAATTTTAAAACTGCACGTGCTTGTGCTTCACGAATATTTGAATTATGGGATATGACACCAGAGCCTAATAGTGGTACAGAGACACAACCCAATGGTGATTCAATTGTTTTTTCTGGTGTTGGATTCTCATACCCTGATAAGCCACCAGTTCTCAATGATCTGTCTTTTGAAATACATAAAGGTGAACGCATCGCATTGGTCGGTGCAAGTGGTTCTGGCAAATCAACAGCAATAAAATTGTTGATGGCTTTATACCATAAAAAGGAGGGAGAGATAACAATATTTGGACATACGATTGAGGCATGGTCACTTGATGCACTTCGCGAGAATATTTCCTATGTAGGACAAGATACATACCTCTTTACTGGAAGCATATGGGACAATATTGCGATGGGCAAGCAAGGTGCAATTGATACTGAGATACAAGCGGTTATTGATGCGGCATTGCTTGACGATGTGGATACACAATGTGAAATTGGTGAACGTGGCTTGCGACTATCAGGTGGTCAACGTCAACGAGTAGCAATTGCTCGCGCCATGTTAAAAAACGCCCCACTTCTGCTACTTGACGAACCCACATCAGCACTTGACACACAAAGCGAAGCACAGGTATCTGTAGCCCTACAGCGACTAATGGAAGGACGAACAACAGTTATCATTGCGCATAGGTTGTCAGCTCTACGGGGAATTGACAGAATCTTTTGTATGAATGATGGATATATCGTTGAGAGTGGCACACACGAACAGCTTATGTCACAACATGGTATCTATTACCGCTTATATCAATCACAGGAGGAAACTAACTATGAAGAAATCAATTGACAGCATTTTACATACATTCCGCATGATGACATGGTCATGGCAGTTCATTCGTTCATGGCGCATACGTTTTATTGTTTGTTCACTGTTCAGCATAATGCAAAATGTGTGGATGTCAATTACTTCTGCATATTTGATTGGTCAAACAACGATGCATGCTGCAACAGGTGATTGGGAAGCTATGCTCGGAACGGTCGGCCTAGTGGCTTTTATAGTGGTTATTGGTATCATCACGATCACAATGGTAAGCTACTTTACTTGTAAAATAAATATCCTCGGCCTTGCACAGCTTCGTAAAGCTCTGTTTGCTAAACTAAACACAATGCCTGTGGCAGATGCAGAAAATCAATTATCCGGTGATTTGTCGACCCGATTGAGCATGGATGCAGACCGTACGTCCGCTTTTTTTAGCTCCATGATAACAGGTGATTGTAGCATGTTTGCTATCCCTGTCAGCATTATCATTTCTATCATAATATGCATCGTGAGATTGCCTGTTGTTGGAATACTCAACCTCGGATTCTTACTTGTAAGCATCTATATGAACCTTGCGTGTATTAGACGTGAGTACACCACACATTCAAAACGCATGGAGGTACAATCTACACTAACTCAGCATATGATTGACATTATTTCTGGGAGTGCTGTGGCACGTATGTTTGGATTGGTTCCACACAGACAAGCGCAGTATGAAAATGATTCCGCCACCGCTTACGCCTACGCTATAAAAGGCGCAAAATATAATGCTACACGTTCGTCACTAAGTTCTGCGATACAATGGAGTGTGATTGTTTTTACACTTGTCGTGGGAAGCTTTTTCGTGCACATGGGCATCACGGATTTAGGGACGGTCGTGTTCATTGTACTCATGCAATCACAGATCAACAACGATATACTACAGGTGACAAATCTATATCAGCAGCTTCAACACGCAACTGTCGCCGCAACGCGCGTTAAGGATATACTTGACCACCCTGATGAAAGCATTCGTGATAATAAAACTATACCAAATGTTAGTGCTGATGTAGCGATTGAATTTCAACACGTTACAGTATCTTATGTGCAAGATATGCCGGTGCTGAAGGATATATCTTTATCTGTGAAAAATGGTGAGCGGATTGCCATCGTCGGCGGTAGCGGCGGAGGTAAAACTACACTTATCAAGACCATCATGGAGTTTGCAGAAGTAAATAAAGGTACTATTGCACTATATGGACATCCACTTGAACAATATTCGCAAACAACTGTGCGCGAACTTTTTGCCTATGTACCGCAAAACTGTTACCTGCTTGATGGTACAATTCGTGAGAATATTGTATGCGGAAATGTAAATGCGACTGAAGAAGCTATACAAAATGCTGTGTATGATGCGGGTTTAAAAGAACTGATTGACAATTTGCCACTTGGTATGGATACGCGTGTTGGCGAACATGGAGCACAATTATCTGGTGGGCAGCGTCAACGCATTGCTATTGCCCGGGCAATGATCAAAGACGCATCATTACTGCTTCTTGATGAGGCAACATCTGCACTGGATGGTGAATCAGAACAAATCATACAAAAGGCACTAGAACAGCTAATGCGAGGCCGTACTGCTATTATCATCGCTCACCGTCTATCCACAATTCAAAATGCCGATAGAATTATCGTTATAGAACATGGCAATATAGTTGAAGAGGGTCGACATGATGAATTATTATTAAGAAGCGGACGGTATGCGGAACTGTATCATTTACAATACACAAAAGATTCCCAATATTGCTAAGCAATATATTAAAAAACAACCCATTGAAATTACACAATAAATAATATATAAATTTTAAAATATTTGAGTGAAAATAAAGAGTATCTCATAGTTACTCCTTCTTTATATAATTCTAAAAAGTATATAAAGAAGGAGTTATTTTAATAGTTTCCCATAGTTTTATTGTTATAATTGCAAGGGTTACTTGAGTTGCATATGTTACATTCTGCATTTTTAATTATACATCCAGTATTTAATAGAATAATTAATTTATCTGTTATGTGAATGTTGAAATTAATTAATTCTTGGTAGTTGCAGCATTCTTTATCAATAAATTCGATTAATTCATTAGAATTATCCTTAATTAATTTTGATAATTCATATTTGTTTTTAGATGCAATTGTTTGAAGTTCTTTAATATGATCCATTATAAAGTCGATTTTACATGAGCCAAAACCAACTGTATTTAACAAGCTTAAGACTTCACTAAGTTTAAATTCAAGAATTTGTCTTTTATCACATATTACATCTATAAAACTAGTTACTAAACTATCCAGTTCTAAAAGTTCTTCTTCGTTTAAACACATGTTTAATGCACAGTTAATTTTTACACTTTCACCGAAAATTAATTCAGCAAGCCCTTCTTCTTCTTTAAAGATAGAATCAATTAGATTTTTAATTATACATAGCATATCTTTTTTAATTTTTATAAAGATATCGAAGTTTGAATCTTTAATAAATTTAATAAGACTAATAACTGTTTGTAATTTTCTTAGCAATATCATGTTTATATTAACTATTAATCTCATCAGTGCTACAACAAGATTATTGACTCGTTTAATATCATTGAAAGTACAATAACACACAATATTCTCTATGCTTTTTCCTAATATACCTATTAAACAGCCTAACGAAAATTCTTCTGTACCTATACTTTCTAAAACAGAGTTTAAATTGTTTAAAAGTTTAAATTGATTATTACAATCTAAACAGTCAATCCCTTCATTTTGTATAAAACTAAGGGTATCTCCTAATTTATTCTCTAAAACATTGTTTTTTTGGATTATAGCTTTCAAAGTTCGTATTATACTTTGAATAGCATCGATAAAATCACAGACATTTATGCAAGGATTTATTGCATTACATAACAAGTTTACTTGAGCTTCAAGTAATGATGCAAGAGCATTTTCTTCATTGGCTATTGATCCAACAATAGAAACAGCATTACTTGATATTCCTTCAATATGAAAATTCATATTATTATTATTTATATTTAACATAGTCATACTCACATTCCTTTATTTTTGTTACATTTCATAAAAAATTAATAGTCTGTATTATATTTTATACAGGCTATCTTAATATGTTACACTATATTTTATTAACAAATATAAAAGGCTCATAAATCTGAGCCTTTTTTAATACATTATGATCTTGCTAATATAAAATTAATAACTTCTAAGTTCTTTTGTTGTAATACCATATTCTTTAACGTAATTGATTCTAATAACGTTGTAGCACTATCATTTACAGCAACTAAATTTCCTATGTTGCCAGGTGTAATTCCAGCTACAGCGTTGATTTTTAATGCTTCAGTACCGATAAGTGTAGCAAGTGCAATCTCTTCATTGGCAATTGATTGTTGAAGATTAGATAATGTTACAGCAAATGCTGCCAATTGAGCTGGAGTAAAGCCTAATGCAAGTAATGCAAGTATATCTTCAAGTTTTGCTTCTAAAATCATATTTTTCTGTACTATTATATCTAAAACAGATGTGATAGTAGTGTTAAATGCTAATAAGCCAGCTATACCAGCTGCAGTAGTAGTTAAAGCTACAGCTCTGCTTAATTTAACTGCTTCACCTTCGATTAAAACAGCAAGTCCGTTTTCTTCAACAGTTATTGAATTTATTAGAGCATTTATTGCAGCTATTGTTGCTGCTACCTGTGCTGCGCTTGGAATTGGGAAAGCAGCTGAATTGTTAACTACAAATCTAACTAATCTTCTCAATTTGCTTAAAAGCACAAGATTTTTTTCTGTTATAACTCTCATAAGAGATATTACAATTTGGTCAACAGCCTGTAATTGTGCTATAGAAAGAGTTGGTGCTAACAACCTAACTGCATTTCCTAATGCTCTTATCAAATTACCTAATGCATTTTCTTCATTTGCTATACTATTGAAAATTGCTGTTATATTATCAACAAAAGCTGAAGTAAGTGTAAAGTTTTCGATATCAATATAGTTTAAAGTTTCAGTTAACTTTGCTTCTAGAACTGTATTTTTAAGCAATATGATTTTCATTGCACGTACAATACTTCCAGTCAAAGTAGTAAAATTAGCAAAAGTTAAAGTTTCGCCTGCTAATAAAGTTAATTTATCTGCTTCTTCTTGTATTATAGCTGAAAGTGCATTTTCTTCTGAAGCAATTGAACCTACTACATTAAATGCAGCGGCTGCATTTAAACCTGGAACTTGTTGAACTTCAACATCATTTTGTACATTATTATCTTTTGAGTTTATATTATTTATATTAAATATATTTGCCATGATTTTTACATTCCTTTAATTATATTTTACAAGTAGATAATCTAGCCTGTACAATAACATAATATTCGCATGTCCCTTATTTGTTACATATTATTTATGTATAAGTCCACTTTTTGTAAATTAAAATAAAAAACCCGTATACCATTGGTTACTCAATGATATACGGGTTATCTTTTTATTATTTACACTATTTACTTTTAGTACAATTTATCTTACATTATCGCTAATCTTTTTAAACTTACATGAATAGTTATATAACCATAGAGCTAGTAATACAAATATTCCTAAACTTACTAGGTTTTTCAAGGATTCATTTGATATAATACCTGCAAGAAAATCAATTTTAATATTTATTGCAGCAAACACTCCTATAATTATACCTGTAAGGGCATCTCCTGCGACTAGACCTGAAGCTATTAAGGTACCTCTTTCGATTGCTGTATCTAGTTTAGCTTCGTCTTTTTTAAATCTCATTTCTACAAATTTACGGACAAGTCCACCAAAGAAAATTGCAGCATTTAATGATATTGGTAAATAAAGACCTAGTGCAACTGGTAAAATAGGAAGACCTGCAAAGGCGCAGAATAAAGCAACTACTGCTCCTATAATAACAAGTGTCCAAGGAAGCTGTCCGGTCATAATACCTTCTACAATCAACTTCATCAGTGTTGCCTGAGGAGCTGTAACTTGTTCAGAGCCTATACCATAAGCACTGTGTAAAAGCAAAACAGTTGCACCACCAATAAATGATGCTACAGCTAATGCTATAAACATACCGTGTTGAACCTTTTTTGGACTTCCACCTACAATATATGTAGCTTTTAATGACTGAGCAACCCCTCCAGCAACTGCTATTGCAACGCACACAACACCAGCAGTTAATAAAACTACCTTCATACCATCGGCACCAGTAAATCCCATTGCCTTATATACTGAAGCTATGATTAATAGCGTTGCAATGGTCATTCCGGAAACAGGATTATTGCACGCTCCTATTACTCCAACCATCCTAGCAGAAACTACAGAAAAGAAAAATGAGAATAAAACAGCAAGAATTCCACCAACAGGGCCTGCATTTATTGAAGGTACTATCCAGGTTAATATAAATCCAAATATAGCTGCTACTAATACCCACATAATAGATGGCTCTTCATTTAATCTATCGTTAGATTTTTGTCCTTTACCAAGACCACCCATAGCCTCTCTAAATGATGATATTATAGTTGGCAAGGATTTAGCTAGTGAAATAAAACCTCCCATTGCTACTGCACCAGCTCCTATATATTTAATATAATTAGACCAGATTTGTGTAGCCGACATGTCAGCAATTAACATAGTCGATGGAAAAATAGGTGTAGTTACATAAACTCCAAAAAATTTAATTAGTGGTATAAAACCAAGCCATGCTACAACAGATCCAGCAAACATAAGTATTGAAGTACCTGTTCCTACAATAAATCCAACTCCCATAAGAGAAGCTAATGTATCCATACCTATCATTGCTCCTTGATAAGCAGTTATTACATACGAAGCTGTTTCATTCCACAAACCAAGCCCACCAGATAATATCTTGTATCCTAATCCTACTCCAAGACCTTTTAATACAGATTTAAATCCTTGACCACCTTGATTTGCATTTACTAAAACCTCTGCCTGAGCCATGGATTCAGGATAAATTAACGTACCATGCTCTTGAACTATCAAATATTTACGAACAGGAATTATAAAGTACACACCCATAATTCCACCAATAATTGTTACGATTGCTACTGTAATAATAGATAAATTAAATCCTATTAATATAATAGCTGGTAATACAAATATAATACCACCAGCAATTGATTCTCCTACAGCTGATAGAGATGCTACATAGTTTGCTTCTAATATACTATTTCTTTTAAATATAGTCTTTAACAAACCAGTTGCAAGTATTGCACCTGGTATACCTGCTGAAATAGTAAGTCCTACTTTAAGACCAAGATAGGTGTTTGCAGCGGCAAATATTACTGCAAATATAATTCCCATAATGATTGAGTGTGCTGTTAATTCTGACGCAGATTCAGTTATAGGGATAAACGGAACATAGTCTTCTCCTTTAACTCCGCCATATGCCTCCTTAGGTAATTTTTTTGTATCATTTTGCATTTAAAACTCCTCCTTTGTTATATGAACATAAAATCAATTTTTGCTATAAATATTAATTTATAAATAATAATAAAATTATTATAAATAATAATAAAATTATTATAAATAATAATAAAATTATTATTAGATATTAGTAATTCCCAATAAGATTTTTTTTATACTTTATTGATTTATAAGGAAAAATACCCTACATTTACTTTGTCCATTCAGTGCAAAAAAATATTTTAAATTA